>Ga0310333_100518_pt1 | contig 10394 bp, 10 predicted proteins | sample LakMicSRFTotalB7_FD_195547 | JGI IMG/M metagenome (GOLD analysis project Ga0310333, IMG submission 195547) | Enriched freshwater cyanobacterial communities from Lake Michigan, Michigan, United States - MI23.SRFL.Total.B7 (v2) (version 2) | ecosystem: Environmental > Aquatic > Freshwater > Lake... | reverse complement strand
ACCTGCAGGTCCTGCAGCGTCACCGCGAAGATCCCTTCCAGCTGGCCCATGACCGCCTGCGCCAGCAGCTCTATGGCGACGGTCCCTATGGCCACGATCCCCTCGGGGTGGAGGCCGAGCTGGCGGCGATCGGCCGGGACGGCCTCAGCCAGCAGGCCAGCCAACTGGGGCGCCAGGGGGCCGTGCTGGTGCTGGCCGGCCAGCCCCCCGCCAACCTGGAGGAGCTGCTCACCCGGGACAGCGGCCCCGGGGGCTGGCCCACCCAGGCCCCCCTGGCCAACCCCACCTGGGCGCCCACCAGCCAGCACGCTGGCGGTGCCCAGCGCCTGGCCAGCAGCGACGAGGACACCGAACAGCTGGTGTTGATGCTCGGGGCCGCCACCGTGCCCCTGGGCCATCGCCAGGGCCTTGCCCTGCGGCTGCTGCACTGCCACCTGGGCGTCGGCATGTCGAGTCGCCTGTTTGTGACCATGCGCGAGGAGCATGGCCTCGCCTACGACGTGGGCGTGCACCATCCGGCCCGCCTGGGGGCGGCTCCCTTTGTGTTCCACCTCTCCAGCTCGGCGGAACGGGCCTTCGAGGCCACCAGCGAACTTCTGAATGAATGGCAGCGGTTGCTGGAGCAGCCCCTCACCGGCGACGAGCTGGCCCTAGCCCGCGCCAAGTTCCGGGGCCAGGAAGCCATGGGCCGCCAAACCGCCAGCCAGGTGGCCGATCGGCTCGCCCTGGTGCTCGGCCACGGGCTTCCCGCCGATTTCACCGACCGCTGCCTGGGCGAGCTCGATGGCCTCGGGCCCGCCGATCTGCTGGCCGCGGCCCGGGAGCTGCTCGCCAGCCCCAGCCTGAGTCTCTGCGGGCCGGCCCAGGCCCTAGCTAAGGCGGAAAAGGCCTGGCGCCAGCACCCCCTGTCGGCCTCCGCCTAGGCCAACCCATCAACCGGGGTCCGGGCCAGGCCCCATCGGCCGGGGCCGGGGCCTGGGCCCGGGGCGCCCCTGCCAGGGGGGGTGCCTCGCGCTCCCGGCAGGGCTTTCCTCAGCCAGCAGCCCCCTCGCCCTGAAGGCGCAATAGGGCCCCATCGATCAGGAAGGTGCCGCGGCGAAAGCGCACGGCCACCGTGCCCAGGGGTCGGAGGGCCACCACCTCCCCGACCTCGCCAAGGTCGACCAGATCGGGCGGGCGCAGCATCGGCATCGGATCGGCCGTTTTCAGGTAGCTGGGCCGTTGCAGCAGCTGCACCGCCTTGCCCAGTCCCAGGCCGGGGGGAGCCGGCTGGGGGCTCGATTGGGAGCCCAGGGCCGGTGGCTGGGACGCCCCCTGGTTGGCCGCCTGCCCAGAGCCCGTTTCTGCACCCGGCTGGGACCTTGGCTCAGGCCTTGGCTCGGAACTGGGCTCGGAACTGGGCATCGCCACGGCTTCTCAAGGGCCCTACTCTCCTGCAGGATGGACCTCTGACTGGGTTCCCCCGTGCGCGCTCTTGCCAACTGGAGTGGGGCCATCGCCGGACTGCTCCTGATCGTGATCGGGGGCCTGATCCAGGCGGCCCTGGCCTTCCCCTCCCCCAACGGGCAGCCCTACGTGACCCTGCCGATCAGCCTGCAGGTGCCAGCCCTGTTGCTCACGGCCCTGGTCTGCGGTCCCCGCTCGGCGATGTTGGCTGGCGTTGCCTATATCAGCCTGGGCCTGTTCCAGCTGCCCGTCTTCCACGCCGGCGGCGGCATGGCCTATTTGATGGATCCCGGCTTTGGCTACGTGGCTGGCTTCCTGCCGGCGGGCTGGGTCACCGGTCGCCTGGCCCGCCAACAGGGCATGGACAACTGCGTCAGCTTGGCGGGAGCGGCCTGCATGGGGTTGGCCGTGCTGCAGGCCTGCGGCATCAGCAACCTCCTGCTCGGCGGCCTGGTGCAACGCTGGGGCGGCGGTTTGGCTTCTCTGTTGATCAGCTACAGCCTCGGCCCGATCGTGCCCCAACTGATGCTCTGCTGCGCGATTGCCGTCCTGGCCCTGCCCCTGCGGCGCCTGCTGCTGGTTGAATCCTGATGGCAAGGCCCAGCAGAGATCTCAGCCGCCAGGCCGCCTGGCTGATGGCGCTCCTGGTGGTGGTGGTTGACCAGCTCAGCAAGCGCTGGGCCCTCAGCACCCTGGCTGGGGAGGGCAGCGTGCCGTTTGTGCCCGGCCTGCTCCAGCTGCAGCTGGCGTTCAACAGCGGCGCTGCCTTCAGCCTGTTGACGAGCTCGACCTGGCTACTTGGACTTGTGAGCCTGTTGGTGGCCCTGGCCCTGCTGGTCTGGATCCAGATCAGCGCCCCCTTGCGTCCCTGGCAGTGGCTGGGGGCAGGCCTGATGCTGGGCGGCGCCATCGGCAATGGCCTCGATCGCTGGCGCCTGGGCACGGTGGTGGATTTTCTCGCCTTCGTGCCGGTCCGCTTCCCGATCTTCAATGGGGCCGATGTGGCCATCAACCTGGCGGTGATCTGCTTCGCCTTCGACCTGCTGCGGCGCCATGGCCCCTCCCCCCGTTGAACGGCTGCGCCAGCGGCTCGCCGCTGGCCAGCCCCAGGGCCGCGAATGGCTCGAGCTGTTCATTCCAGGCCAGCCCAGCCAGCGCCTTCGCCTGCATGGCGGCACCTACCGCCTTGGCCGCGACAGCCACCAGGAAATCTGCCTGGTCCACCCTGCCGTCAGCAAACACCACGCCCTGCTGGAGCAACGGGGGCGCCAGTGGCTACTGCAGGACAGCGGTTCCACCAATGGCCTCTGGTGGCGCGGCCGCAGGGTGCAGGAGCTGCTCCTGGCCGATGGCGATGTGGTGCGCTTCGGACCGAGCCAGGAGCCGGGCCTGCCGGAACTGAGCTTCCATCGTCAACCGCCGCCCCGACGGGCCCTGGTGGCCCGGGGGCTGAGCCTGGCCCTGGCTGCCATCGCCGTCGGTGGCCTAGGGCTGGGGGCCCTCTCCGTGGGGCAGGTTCCCTTGCGCAACCGACTGGCCTCGGTGCGCGGTCCCCTCGCCCTCTACGACGGCGCCAACCGGCCCCTCAGTTCGGCCGAGTCGAGCCTGCACCACGAAAACCCGGGCCTGCGCGACTACCCAGCCGTACTGATCAACGCCCTGCTGGCCAGCGAAGACAGCCGCTTCTGGTGGCACCCAGGCATCGATCCGATCGGCACGGGCCGGGCCCTGGTGGCCAACCTGGTGGGTGGCCGGGTGCTGGAGGGCGGCAGCACCCTGACCCAGCAGCTGGCCCGCAGCCTCTATCCCGAAACCGTCGGCCAGGGCCAGACCCTGGAGCGCAAGTGGCGGGAGTTGCTCGTGGCGATGCAATTGGAGCAGCGCTTCAGCAAGCGCGACCTCCTGCTCACCTACCTCAACCGGGTGTATCTGGGGGTGGGCTGGGGATTTGAGGATGCCTCCCGGCTGTATTTCAACAAGCCCGCCGCCCGGCTCGACCTCGATGAAGCGGCCTTGCTGGTGGGCCTGCTGCCCTCCCCCAACGGCCGCGATCCCTGCAGCAACCCCCAGGCGGCCCTGGAGGCCCGCAATGGCGTGCTTAGCAAGATGGTCGATACGGGCCATTTGAGCTCCGAGCAGGCCCACCGGGCCAGCCGCCGGCCCATCGCCCTCGCCGGCCTGGCCTGCCATGGCGGCGGCAGTGGGAGTGGCAGCGGTAGCGGCGGCCGCCGGCCGGTCCCCTATTACACCGACCAGGTGCGGCTGGACCTGGGCTCCTTACTGGGAGATCCCGTGGCGGCCGAGGGCAACTTCCTCGTGGAAACCCATCTCGATCCACTCCTGCAGCAGGTGGTGGAACGGCGCCTGGGCCAGCTCCTGGCCGGCACCAGGCCGGCCGTTAGCGAGGGGGCCGTCGTGGTGCTGGACAGCCGCAACGGCGGCATCTTGGCCGTGGCCGGCGGCCGCGACTACCGCCAGAGCCAGTTCAACCGGGCGACCATGGCCCAGCGCCAACCGGGTAGCACCTTCAAACTGTTTACCTACCTCACGGCCCTGGAGCGGGGCCAACGGCCGGGCGATGGGATCAGCTGTGCCCCCCTGGACTGGGGCGGCCAAACCTTCGGCAGCGACTGTGGCGGCAGCCTCAGCCTCACCAGCGCCTTCGCCAGCAGCAGCAACACCGCCGCCCTGCGGCTAGCTAGGCGCGTCGGCCTGGAACAGGTGGCCCAGAAGGCCCGTGAACTGGGCATCAGCACCCCCCTGGAGCCGGTGCCGGGGCTAGCCCTGGGCCAGAGCGAGGTGCGACTGGTGGAGCTCACCGCCGCCTACGCGGCCGTGGCCAACGACGGCATCTGGCATGCCCCGACCACAATCCGCCACCTCACCGACGCCGAAACCTGTGGTGGCCTGGAGAGCCAGCGCTGCCGCAGCCTCAAGGGCCAGGGAGATCGGCCGATCAACCCCGGCCGCCGCGTCACCAGCGTGGCCACGGCCCGCCAGATGCAGGGGCTGCTGCGGGCCGTGGTGCGGCAGGGCACCGGCGGAGCCGCCTCCCTCGGCGGCATGGAGGGGGGCAAGACCGGCACCACCAACAACGGCCGCGACCTGCTGTTCATTGGCTACGAACCCCAGCGCCACTGGGTGATCGGCATCTGGCTCGGCAATGATGACAACCGCCCCACCGGCAGCAGCAGCGCCCTGGCGGCTGGCCTTTGGAGCGAGATCGTGCGCGCCGCCGGCAACGGCAGCCTGGGGGCCGGCGCCCGAACCGCGGCAAGCACCAGGCCGTGAAAACCCCGCCGCGCCTGTGGCTCTTCGCCGGCATCGCCCTGGCTGCCCTGGTGGCAATTGTGGCCGTGCTGAATGCGATCAGCCGGCTGATCTGGGATCTGCAAACCGTGCTGCCCTACTGGCTGGTGGGGCCCGTGGCCCTGCTGCTCTTTGGCGGTGGCGCCCTCGTGATCGTGCGGCTGGCCTGGCCGTGGCTTCGGGACCTGGGCCGCAAACCGATCGACCAAGCCGGCACCAAAGCGGCGATCGAGCCGCCGGGCAACCGCCAGGAGGCGGCCCAACAAAACCTGGCGGCGATCGACCAGCTGCTGGAACGGATCCGCGATGACGTCCAGCGCCAGGCCCTCCAGCAGGAACGGCTGCGGGTGGAAGCCCAGTTGCAGCGCGGCGACCTGGTGCTCGTGGTGTTCGGCAGCGGCTCGGTCGGCAAAACCTCCCTGATCCGGGCCCTGCTGCGCCAGGTGGTGGGCGAGGTGGGCGCCGCCATGGGCTCGACCCGGGCCAGCAGCAGCTAGCGGCTGCGGCTGCGGGGCCTCAGCCGCGGCCTGGTGCTGGTGGACACCCCCGGCATCCTCGAGGCCGGGGCAGCCGGCCAGCAGCGCGAACAGCTCGCCCGCGAACAGGCCGCCTCCGCAGACCTGCTGTTGCTCGTGGTCGATGGCGACCTGCGCGCCGCCGAGATGGAGGTGTTCACGGCCCTGGTCAGCCTGGGCAAGCGCCTGCTGCTGGTGCTCAACAAATGCGACCTACGCGGCGAGGCCGAGGAGAGCCAACTTCTCGAGCTGCTGCGCAATCGCGGCGCCGGGCGCATCGCCCCAGACGATGTGGTGCCCGCCAGTGCCTCACCCCAGTCGGTGCCCATGCCGGGGGGCAAGCCCCTGCAGGTGGAGCCGGAGGTGGAGCCGCTGCTGCGCCGGATCGCCAGCGTGCTGCACCGCGATGGCGAAGACCTGATCGCCGACAACATCCTGTTGCAGAGCCGCCGCCTCAGCGACACCGGCCGGCGCCTGCTGGGTGAGCAACGCCGCCGCGACGCCGAGCGCATCATCGATCGCTACATGTGGATCAGCGCCGGGGTGCTGGTGGTCACGCCGCTGCCGGTGGTGAACCTGCTGGGCTCGGCAGCCGTGAATGCCCAGATGGTGATCGAGATCGGCCGCATCTACGGGGTGAGCCTCTCGAAAGCCTCCGCCCAGGACCTGGCCCTCTCGGTGGGACGCACCCTGGCCAGCCTGGGGGTGATCCAGGGGGGGCTAGGCCTGATCGGCACGGCCCTGAGCCTGAATCTGCCGGCCCTGCTGCTGGGCAAGGCGGTGCAGGCGGTGGGGGCGGCCTGGCTGACCCGCATCGCCGGCCGCAGTTTCACCACCTACTTCCAGCAGGACCAGGACTGGGGCGATGGCGGCCTGCAGGAGGTGGTGCAGCGCCAGTACGACCTCAACCGCCGCGATTCGGCCCTGCGCCAGTTCCTGGATCTGGCGATCCGGCGGGTGGTGGAACCGCTGCAGCGGGCCACCGATCCCCAGTTGCCGCCCCGGCCGGGGCCTCGCCGTGGGACTGGACCTCGCCCTGGTCCTTCCTCTAGCCCTGGGGCTGGACAGGAGCCTGGGCCTCGCTCTGGGCCAGGGCCTCAACCGGGGACTGGGCCTCAACCGGGGACTGGGCCTTCGCCAGGGTCTGGGCCTTCGCCGGGGCCGTAGGGGCCGCCGACAGGCCAAGGGCCTCCGGCGGCGGCGGCTGCATCGGACCCCGGGCATCGAGCACGGTGATCAGCACCAGATACACCAGGCCGATCAGGATAGAGAGGGCGCCCGTGAGGATCGCCACCCAGCGGCCACGGCGATCGGCCGGTTTGGGAGGGGCCTGGGTTGGGGAAACCGGAGTGGGATTCGCCTTGTCGGGCTGGGGCTGATTGGGGCCGGTCATGGCTGCTGATCGCGCAGGGAGTGGGCCACCAGATCGGCCAACTGGTCGAGGTGGCTGGCGCTGGTGTGGGGATTGCCCAGCACCGCCTTGAGGTGGTGGCGGCCGCCATAGAGGGGTCGCGAGAGCATCAGCTGGTGATCGAGCAGCCGTTGGCGCGTCCGGGCCGACCAGGCGTCCGCCTCGCTGGCGGAGGCTCCCGCCGGGGCAAAGGCGAGCAAGTGCAAAGGGCCGCCCCGTAGATCGAGGCCCAGGAGCTCCAGTTGCCGTTGCAGGTAACGGCGCCGGCCGATGGCGCCATCAACCACGGCCTCAATGCCGGAGAGGCCCAGCTGGCGCAGGCCCAGCCAGAGCTTGAGCACCTCGGCGGCCCGGGTGCCCTGCAGGCCCGCTTCGCCACCGTGGCCGCCGCCCCAGCTGGCCTCCATGTAGGGCAGGCCGGTGCCGAAGCAGGCGGCGAGCCGCCCGGGCTCGGCCAACAGCAACAGGGAGGAGGTCTTGGTGATGCCGAGCAGCTTCTGGGGATTGACCGTGATCGAATCGGCCAGCTCCAGGCCCGCCACCCGCTGGCGATGGCCCCGGGTGAGACCGCACACGGCTCCGATCGCCCCATCGATATGCAGCCAAATCCCCTCGGCGCGGCAGAGGGCCGCGATCGCTGCTAGCGGGTCCACCGCCCCCCGCACCGTGGTGCCCGCCGTGGCCACCACCGCCAGCACGGGCTGGCCTGCCCGGCGGGCCGCCGCCAGGGCTTCCGCCAAGGCGGCCGGCTGCAGGCGCCCGTCGCCATCCACCGGCAGGGTCCGCAGGGCCGCTGGCGGCAGGCCCATCACGGCCAGGGCCTTGCCCAGGGAGACATGGGCATCAACGCTGCACAACACCAGGGCCCCCTGGTGGCCGGCCAAGCCAGCCCGCTGGCGGGCCACCACCAGGGCCATCAAATTGCTCAGGCTGCCGCCACTGGCCAGCACCCCGCCCGCCGCAGCGCCCAGGCCCAGGGCAGCCGCCATCCAGCCGGTGAGCTGGCGCTCGAGGCGCGACAGGCTTGGGGCCAGTTCCTCGGCCAGCAGATTGTTATTGAGGCCGGCGCAGACCAGTTCCGCCACGACCGAGCCGGTGAGGGGCGGCGGATCCAGGTGGGCCAGGGCGCCGGGATGGCAGGGGTTGTAGGCCCCCTCCATCACCTGCTGCAGCTCCGCCAACAACTGGGCCGACGCCAACCCCTCGGGGCCAGGAGCCACCTCCGGCAACACGCTCAGGGCCGGCAGGGGCGAGCGCTCGGACGCCGTCGCCCACCACTGGCAGAGCTGGTCGCTGGCCTGGTGCAGAAAGGCGCCCAGGGCGGGATCCAGGCTGGCGGGATCCGGGAAGGCCGGCACCGGTCGCAGGGAAGCGGTCTGGGGGGCAGGAGCCAAGCGGGTCCGGTGGGGATCCCCATCCTCCCGTGCGGCCGGTGCCCGCCGAGGCAGGAAGATGGTTCGAGCCCCCGCGACCCCTGCGATGGCCCGGCCGGGCCCAGACCACGTTTGGATGGCGAGGCTGCTGCGCCGGGCGAAACGCCTGGGAGACGAGGGCGAAATCCCCGTGGCAGCGGTGGTGCTCGACGAATCCGGACGGGCGATCGGCTGGGGGGTGAACCGGCGCGAACGGGACCACGATCCCCTCGGCCATGCCGAATTGCAGGCCCTGAGCCAGGCGGCCCGGCTGCGCCAGGACTGGCGCTTCAATGGCTGCAGCCTGTTGGTCACCCTGGAGCCCTGCCCGATGTGCGCCGGCGCCCTCGTCCAGGCCCGCATGGGACGGGTGGTGTTTGCGGCCGGCGATCCGAAACGGGGCGCCCTAGGGGGCTGCCTCAACCTGGCCCTCGATGCCAGCGCCCATCACTCCATGGAAGTGGTGGGCGGCATCGAGGCCCAGGCCGCTAAGGAGCAGCTGGAGAGCTGGTTCAGACGGCGGCGCCAACAGGCACGGCCGAAGCCTGGTTTTGGAAGGCAGGCAGCTCCTGCTCCAGCAGATTGAGCAGCAGGTCGACGTTTTCGCTGCGGCTGTTGTGGCCCATCAGGCCCACCCGCCAGACCTGGCCAGCCAGGGCGCCGAGGCCGCCACCAACCTCGATGCCGTGCTTGTTGAGCAAGTGTTGGCTAAAGGCCTTGCCATCCACCCCTTCAGGGATGCGCACGGTGGTGAGGGTGGGCAGGCGCCGCTCCAGGGGCACGTGCAGCTCCAGGCCCAGGGACTCGAGGCCAGCCCAAAGGCGCTCGGAATTGCTGCGGTGGCGCGCCCAAGCGTTTTCGATGCCCTCTTCGGCCAGCAGGCGCAGGGCCTCGCGCATGCCGAAGTTCATGTTCACCGGCGCCGTGTGGTGGTACACCCGGTTGCTGCCCCAGTACTGGTTCAGCAGGCTCACATCGAGGTACCAGTTGGGCACCTTGCCGCTACGGGCGTTGAGCTTGGCCTCGGCCCGGGGGCCCATGGTGAAGGGACCCAGGCCCGGCGGGCAGCTGAGGCCCTTCTGGCTGCAGCTATAGGCCAGATCCACCTTCCACTCGTCCAGCTTGAGGGGCACGGCACCCAGGGAGGTCACCGTGTCGAGCAGCAGCAGGCAGTCGTACTTCTGGCAGAGGTCGCCGATGCCCTCCATCGGCTGGAGCACGCCGGTGGAGGTTTCGGCATGGACCAGGGCCAGCACCTTGGGCTGGTACTGCTTCAGGCCGGCTTCGATCTCCTCGAGGCTGAAGGCTTCGCCCCAGGGCTTCTCGATCGTGTGCACCTCGGCCCGGTAGCGCCCGGCCATATCGGCAAGGCGCAGGCCGAAGTAGCCCTTGATCGCCACCAACACGCTGTCGCCCGGTTCGACCATGTTGGCGATCGTGGCTTCCATGGCCGCACTGCCAGTGCCGCTCATCGGAATCGTCAGGCGGTTATCGGTCTGCCAGACGTAGCGGAGCAGCTCCTGCACCTCCCCCATCAGCTCGATGTAGAGGGGATCGAGGTGGCCAATCGGCATGCGGGAGAGGGCCTCCAGCACGGTGGGATGGGCGTTGGAAGGACCGGGACCCAGCAACAGTCGATCCGGGGTCGCGATCGGCCCAAGGGAGAGGCGATGGCGATCACTCACGGGGATAGGAGAAGCGGTGGGGGCCAAATCCGGAGATGGTCAAGCGATGGGAGGGAGCCTAAGCAGCCGCCGGCTCGGCGGCTGGGGCTCTGCAGCACTGGCGGAACCAATCGGCTGGGGAACGCAAACCGGAAGGCGCCAGTCAGCTCAGGAGCGGATCTTCAGCGGGCGCGCACGTTGGTGTCGGCCAGACCGCGGCAGAGATGCTCGAAGGGGGCACGCACGATGCCAACCGGACCAATGCCGGCATCGGTGAGCTGTTCACACACCACATCGGCCATCAGGGCAATGCTGCGCACCGTGGGCCCCGTGGGCACGCCCAGGCTCTTGTAGGTGTCATCGAGCCCGTTGAGCACCCGCTCGTTGAGGATCGAGGCGTCGTCGGCCACCAGGGCATAGCTGGCGTAGCGCAGGAAATAATCCATGTCCCGCAGGCAGGCGGCCCAGCGGCGGGTGGTGTAGGCATTGCCGCCCGGGAGTAGCAACTCGGGATCGGCCTGCCAGAGGCGCTGGCTGGCCTCGCGCACGATCTCGGCGGCCTCCCGGTTGATCAGTTCCACGGCGGCCAGGCGCACGGCCGACTCGTCGTAATAGGTGGAGATGCGATCGATGGCGG
>Ga0310333_100517_pt1 | contig 10398 bp, 8 predicted proteins | sample LakMicSRFTotalB7_FD_195547 | JGI IMG/M metagenome (GOLD analysis project Ga0310333, IMG submission 195547) | Enriched freshwater cyanobacterial communities from Lake Michigan, Michigan, United States - MI23.SRFL.Total.B7 (v2) (version 2) | ecosystem: Environmental > Aquatic > Freshwater > Lake... | reverse complement strand
AGGCAGGCCCAGGCTGGCCCGTCCCAGGGCCCGTAGGATCGCCCTTTGCTGCCTGTGCCCCCGTGTCTGCCCCTTCCATGGTCCCTGCCGTTTCGGCCCATGGCGCGCAGACCACCAGCGAGTCCCAAGCGCTGAAGCTGCCCAAGACCAGCGAGAGCGACCAGCTGCTGCGCATCCGCCATTCGATGAGCCATGTGATGGCCATGGCGGTGCAGTCCCTGTTCCCCAAGGCCCAGGTGACCATCGGCCCCTGGACCGAGAGCGGGTTCTATTACGACTTCGACAGCCCTGATCCCTTCAGTGAGGCCGATCTGAAGGCCATCAAGAAGGAGATGATCAAGATCATCAACCGCAAGCTGCCGCTCGAGCGCATCGAGGTCAGCCGGGCCGAGGCCGAAGCGCGCATCAAGGGCCAGAACGAGCCCTACAAACTCGAGATCCTGGCGGGCATCAGCGAGCCGATCACCCTGTACACCCTGGGAGACCAGTGGTGGGACCTGTGCGCAGGCCCCCATGTGGCCAACACCAGCGAGCTCAACCCCAAGGCGTTCGAGCTCGAAAGCGTGGCCGGTGCCTACTGGCGCGGCGACGAAAACAACGCCCAGCTGCAGCGCATCTATGGCACCGCATGGGAGACCCCCGAGCAGCTGGCCGAGCACCAGCGCCGCAAAGCCGAGGCCCTGCGCCGTGATCACCGCCGCCTGGGCACCGATCTCGACCTGTTCTCGATTGAGGACGAAGCGGGCGCCGGCCTGGTGTTCTGGCACCCCCGGGGTGCCCGCATGCGCCTGCTGATCGAGAACCTGTGGCGCGAGCTGCATTTTGCAGCTGGCTACGACCTGCTGTACACCCCCCATGTGGCCGACATCAGCCTGTGGAAGACCTCAGGCCACCTCGACTTTTACCGCGAGTCGATGTTTGGGCCGATGCAGGTCGACGAGCGCGAGTACCAGCTCAAGCCGATGAACTGCCCGTTTCACGTGCTGACCTACGCCAGCACCCTGCGCAGCTACCGGGAGCTGCCGATTCGCTGGGCCGAGCTCGGCACGGTTTACCGCTACGAGCGCCCCGGGGTGATGCACGGGCTGATGCGGGTCCGCGGCTTTACCCAGGACGACGCCCACGTGTTCTGCCTGCCCGAGCAGATCACCGATGAGATCGTGGCGATTCTCGATCTGACCGAGCAGATCCTGTCGACGTTTGATTTCCGCCAATACGCGATCAACCTGTCGACGCGCCCCGACAAATCGATCGGTGATGACGCCGTCTGGGACCTGGCCACCCAGGGCCTGATCGCGGCGCTCGAGCGCAAGGGCTGGGCCTACACGATCGACGAGGGTGGCGGCGCCTTCTACGGCCCCAAGATCGACCTCAAGATCGAAGATGCGATCGGGCGCCAGTGGCAGTGCTCGACGATCCAGCTCGATTTCAACCTGCCCGAGCGCTTCCAGCTCGAGTACGTCGCCGCCGATGGCTCCAGGCAGCGGCCGATCATGATCCACCGCGCCATCTTCGGTTCACTGGAGCGGTTCTTCGGGATCATGACCGAGAACTACGCCGGCGATTTCCCGTTCTGGCTGGCCCCCGAGCAGATCCGCCTGCTGCCGGTCACCGACGAGGTGCGCCCCTATGCCGAGCAGGTGCTGACCCAGCTCAAGGCCGCCGGGGTGCGGGCCACGGTCGACCACAGCGGCGATCGCCTCGGCAAGTTGATCCGCAACGGCGAGCAGATGAAGATCCCGGTGCTGGCGGTGATCGGCGCCAAGGAGGCCGAAGCGGGCAGCCTGAGCCTGCGCAGCCGCCGCGAGGGAGAGCTGGGCAACCTGGACCTGCCTCAGCTGCTGCGGCAGGTCGAACGGGCCAACCGTGAACGTCTGGCCAGCCCGTTCGGCAGCACCGCAGTGGTGGACTGAACTGATCCGCGGCAGTTCTTCTGCAGCGGCCCGTGACGCCCGGGACAGTTTTTACGGTTTGAAGCGACCGGTCACCGCTTCAGTCCTTCGCGTCGCTTCAGCATGACCACGACCACACAGGCTCCTCCGTTGGGCCGAAAGCCCCCCAAAACGTTGACGAAGGCTGCCACGCTGGCAGCCCTGCTCGGTGCGGCGGCCATGGGCGCTCCCAGCGCCCATGCCCTGTCCGGTACGGCGGTACTGGCGCCAGGTACGACCTACATCGCTCCTGCTGGCACCAACTTCAGCCTTGATTTTTCCGGAATCTTCACGGATACGGCGAATATGGGCGATGGCAATTATTGGGAATTCAATATCGTCCAGACCCAGGGCAACGCCAGTTACACCAACCTGGGATGGGAAATCAGCACAGACAATGGTGCTAACTGGAGCCAGGTCGATTGGCAGAATCTTGATCCGATGGGGCCGACGGGGGCTACAACAAACCCTGCCATCGTTGGTGGTAATTTCAACGCCAGCAGCAATACTATTGATCTGGGTCTGGGCTCTGTCGGTACCTCGCTCACTTCGGCCTACTTGCAGAAGTCCAATTATGCAGGGGTGACGAATGTGCGCATCGTCGGCGATGTCAACACGGCCTCGACGCCCTACAAGACCAAGTTTTCGATCAGTGATGTGATCTGGGATGGCTCAGCAACCAACACTCCTGTGGACAATAATGCTTATCAAGCCAATCTCGCCGATGTTCCCGGCCCACTCCCTCTCGCGGGGGTTGCTCTGGGCCTCGGGTTCAGCCGCCGTCTGAAACGCCGGATGAAAACGGTGGCGGGCTGATCCTCATCAATCGGTCCTTCCTAGGGGGATCAGCCAGATCCCCCATTTACCGTCTTACTGGTTCAAGGCCGGCACTGGCGCTTGAATGCTGAAACGTGTCTTGAGCAGGGTGTTGCAGGCGCATCTGCAGCACAACAAACCTGGATCGTTGTTGTTCTTTCCAAGTACTTCAGAAATCATGAAAGTCTTCACGACAAGAGCCGCAATCCTGGCCATTGGCTGCGCCAGCAGCCTGCTTGCCCACGGTTCGGCCGAGGCGGCCAACAGCGGTTTGTGCTTCTTCAACAATTCGGGTGGCACCCTGCCGGGCATCTCCTGCACCGACTATTCCGTGCAGCTGGACGACAAGCTGTTCACTGTGGTCTCGGTCCCCAGCAGCGGCATCGGCAAGGTGGCCTGGGAGACCAGTCCACCGCTGCCGGCCCAACCCAATCTTTGGCAGGTTGCCATCGATTGGGAGACATCGGGCCTGGCCGGGCCCAGCAGCGGCGATTTTGCTTACACCGTTCAGATCACTGACCCCAACAAGCAGTTCGCCTCGATCGGTTTGAGCACGGGCGGCGATTACCCCGGTCCGGGCGTGGACTCGACCGCCACAAAAGAGGTCTATCAGGGCCTGAGCCCCACCGGACCGTTGATCGATTCGGTGACGTCGATCGATGGCGCTCTTAGCTACTCCAATCCGATCGGCGGCACCCAGATCTACGTGCGCGACAGCTGGATCGTGGCCAATGGGGCCACCATCGACAACCTCAGCAATTACATCCGTCAGAGCGAGGTGCCGGGGCCCCTGCCGGTGCTGGGAGCGGTGGCGGGCCTGGGTTGGTGCCGCCGGCTCAGGCGCAGGGCATGCTTGCGCTGACGACGGGCCCGGTGCCGCCCAGACTGGAGGGCGGCACCCTGGCGACCTGCGATGTCTTGCACGACCCTGCTGGCCGGTGACATCGGCGGCACCAAGACCCTGCTGAGCCTGTACCAGGCGTCGGCCGATGGCCTGGTCCTGCTGGCCAGCGAGCGTTACGTCTCGGCCGAGTGGCCCGATCTGGCGCCGATGGTGCAGCGATTTCTGGGCGGTCCGGCTGCTGATTGCGGTGCCGGGGTGCCCGATGCGGCCTGCTTTGCCGTGGCAGGGCCGGTGCAGGCCGGCACGGCGCGGCTCACCAACCTGCCCTGGCGCCTGGCCGAGTCCGAGCTGGCGGCCGCCACCGGCATTCCCCGCCTTGAGCTGGTCAATGACTTTGCTGTGTTGATCTACGGGCTGCCCCACCTGGGCCCCGACCAGCAGGCCCCGTTGCGGGCAGGCACGCCGGTGGCCGGGGCACCGCTGCTGGTGCTGGGTGCGGGCACCGGCCTGGGGGTGGCCTACGGCCTGCCCACCGCCGCCGGCCTGGTGAGCATCGCCAGCGAGGGCTCCCACGGCGAATTTGCCCCACGCAGCCATGCCGAATGGCAGCTCAAGAAATGGCTGCAGGCTGATCTGGGCCTGCAGCGCCTGTCGAGTGAGCGCATTGTCAGCGGCACGGGCCTGGGCCATGTGGCCCGCTGGCTGCTGGCCTGCCGCCACCCGGGCGGTGACCACCCCCTCAGCGAGACAGCCCACCAGTGGCTGCACCAGGATCGCGACGTCCAGGCCCAGGGTCCCGACCTGCCGGCGGCCGTGGCTGCGGCTGCCCAGGCCGGCGATCCCCTCGCCGCTGAGGCGCTGGATCTGTGGCTGTCGGCCTACGGCAGCGTCTGCGGCGATCTGGCCCTGGCCGCCCTCACCCGCGGTGGCATCTGGCTGGCCGGTGGCACCGCCGCCAAGCTGCTGGCTGCCCTGGGTGGCGGCACCTTTGGCGCGGCCTTTCTCGCCAAAGGGCGCATGGCTGCTGTGCTCGAGTCGATCCCGATCACGGCGATCATCGACCCCGCCATCGGTTCGTTCAGCGCCGCCTGCCGGGCCCGCATGCTGCTCGGCTGACACACTGGCCCCAGCTGAACTGACTCCATGGCTCGCCCCAGCGTCGGGCAGGGCGTGGTGGTGCACGTCCCCGCCACCACGGCCAATCTGGGCCCAGGCTTCGACTGCCTTGGTGCTGCCCTTGATCTGGACAACGTGTTCGAGATGCGCTGCATCCAGGGGGGCAGCGAACGCTTCGACCTGATCATCGAAGGCAGCGAAGGCGCCCATCTGCGGGGCGGCCCCGACAACTTGGTGTACCGCTCGGCCCAGCGGGTCTGGCGTGAAGCCGGCCTGCAGCCCGTCGCCCTCGAGGCGCGGGTGCGGCTGGCGGTGCCGCCGGCGCGGGGGTTGGGCAGCAGCGCCACGGCGATCGTCGCCGGCCTGCTGGGGGCCAATGCCCTGGCGGGCGATCTGCTCAGCACCGAAAAGCTGCTCGAGCTGGCGATCGACATCGAGGGGCACCCCGACAATGTCGTGCCTTCGCTGGTGGGGGGGCTGTGCATGACGGCCCGGGCCGCATCCCACCGCTGGCGGGTGGTGCGCTGTGAATGGTCATCCCAGGTGCGGGCCGTGGTGGCGATCCCGGCGATCCGGCTGACCACCAGCGAAGCCCGCCGGGCCATGCCCAAGGCGATTCCGATCCCCGATGCGGTCAGCAACCTGGGTGCCCTGACCCTGCTGCTGCAGGGCCTGCGCACGGGCAACGGCGACCTGATCACCGACGGCATGCACGACCGGCTGCATGAGCCCTACCGCTGGGGCCTGATCCAAGGCGGGCGGGCCGTGCGGGAGGCCGCCCTCGAGGCCGGCGCCTGGGGCTGTGTGATCAGTGGAGCTGGCCCCAGCCTGCTGGCCCTGTGCCGTGCCGAGGTGGCCGAGGCCGTGCGGGTGGCGATGGTGGACCGCTGGCGCCGCGAGGGGGTCGAGGCCCGGGCTGAAAACCTTGGCCTGCAGACCGAGGGCAGCCTCTGGAAGCCCCTGCCCGACCGACCGCTGGCTCCAGAGGTCTAGGCACTTCTACCCATGCCGCCCAGGGCGGCTGATAGATTTCGCAACAGCAAGGCGAATCCCATGGACGCGAACCTGCCGGCTGCAGCGGCGTCCTTTCCCTGGCTGTCCCTGATTGTGCTGTTGCCCACGGCTGCGGCCCTGCTGATGCCCCTGCTGCCCGGTGATGGCAGCGATCCCCGGGCCCCCCGAACCCTGGCGCTGGCCGTGCTGGCCGCCGATTTCGTGCTGATGCTGGTGGCCTTCAGCCGCCACTACGACCCGGCCTTGGCCGACCTGCAGCTGGTCGAGCGCGTCTCCTGGGTCCCGGCCATCGGTCTGGAGTGGAGCCTGGCGGCCGATGGACTGTCGGCCCCGCTGGTGGTGCTCTCAGGGCTGGTGACCCTGCTGACCGCCGCGGCCAGCTGGAACATCAGCCGCAAGAACCGGCTGTATTTCGCCCTGCTGCTGGTGCAGGCCTCGGCCCAGGCCCTGGTGTTTCTGTCCCATGACTTCCTGCTGTTCTTCCTGGCCTGGGAACTGGAGCTGGTGCCCGTCTACCTGCTGATCGCCATCTGGGGCGGCAAGCAGCGGCAGTACGCCGCCACCAAGTTCATCCTGTACACCGCCACAGCCTCGCTGCTGATTCTGGTCAGCGGCCTGGCCCTGGCCTTCAACGGTCCGTTCACGTTCAATCTGAGCGAACTGGCGGCCCGCTCACCGGGTGGCACCTTCGGGTTGCTCTGTTATCTCGGCTTCCTGATCGGCTTCGGCGTCAAGCTGCCGATGTTCCCGCTGCACACCTGGCTGCCCGATGCCCACGGCGAGGCCAATGCGGCCGTGTCGATGCTGCTGGCCGGGGTGCTGCTCAAGATGGGCGGCTATGCCCTGCTGCGCTTCAACGTGCAGCTCCTGCCCGAGGCCCATGTGCAGCTGGCGCCGGCGTTGATGGTGCTGGGCATCGTCAACATCGTCTACGGGGCGCTCAATGCCTTTGCCCAGGACAACGTCAAGCGCCGCATCGCCTGCAGTTCGGTCAGCCACATGGGTTTCGTGCTGCTGGGCATCGGTGCGATCGATGCCCTGGGGGTCAGCGGAGCCATGCTGCAGATGATCAGCCATGGCCTGATCGCGGCGGCGATGTTCTTTGTGACCGGCGTCTTCTACGAACGGACCGAGACCCTGTCGATTCCCAACATGGGCGGTCTGGCCAAGGCGTTGCCGATCACCTTTGCCTTTTTCCTGGCCAGCTCCCTGGCCTCCTTGGCCCTGCCGGGCATGAGCGGGTTTGTCAGCGAAATCACGGTGTTTCTCGGTGTCACGGCCAATGACGCCTTCACCGTTGGCTTCCGCGTGATCACGATCGTCCTGGCGGCGATCGGTCTGGTGCTCACCCCGGTCTATCTGCTGTCGCTGTGCCGCAGGGTGTTCTTCGGGCCGCGCATTCCGGCGTTGGCGGTCACCGGTGACATGAAGCCCCGCGAGCTGCTGATCGGCCTGACCCTGCTGGTGCCCACCCTGGCGATCGGCTTCTGGCCGCGCCTGGCGATCGATTTCTACGAGGCCAGCACCGACGCCCTGGCGTTGCAACTGGGGATCGGTTGACCGTATCGCCCGGGCCCGCGGCCGGGATTCCCGATCCGCTGGAATGGACTCCATTGCAGCGGCGTTCATGACAGCACCAGCACCGGCGAGCTCAGCTGACGCCTCGCCCTCGCCGCTATTGGTGGGCGAGGGGCTGCCCCAGTTCAACGCCATCACCCCCGACCAGGTCGATCGGGCCATTCCCCAGTTGCTGGCTGAACTGGGGGCCGAGCTGGACGCGCTTGAAACCAGCCTGGGGCAACGGCTCGCCTCACCCCAGGCCGAGCCACTGCACTGGGCCGAGCTGATGGACCCGCTGCACCATCTGGGCGAACGGTTGCGCTGGAGCTGGGGGGTCGTCAGCCACCTCAACGGGGTCTGCAACACCCCCGAGTTGCGCGAGGCCCACCAGCGCCAGCAGGGTGCGGTGGTGGCCTTTGGCAACCGGGCCGGCCAGTCGCAGGTGATCCACAGCGCCCTGCAGCAGCTCGCCGGCCAGAGCGGTCTTGACACCACCCAACGGCGCATCCTGGCGGCCGAGCTGCGCGACATGGAGCTGCGCGGCGTCGGTCTGCGCGGGGCCGAGCAGGAGGCCTTCAACGCCGCCAGCCAGCAGCTGGCCGAGCTGGCCACCACCTACAGCAACCACGTGCTCGATGCCACCAACGGCTGGAGCCTGCTGCTCACCGACGAGGCCCAGCTGGCCGGTCTGCCGGCCAGCCTGCGCGAGCTGCTGGCCCAGGCCGCAGCCAGCGAGGGTCAGCAGGGTTGGCGCCTGGGGCTGGACATGCCGCGGGTGATGCCGTTCCTCAAGTACAGCGCCCGGCGGGATCTGCGCGAAACCGTTTACCGCGCCCAGGTGGCGCGGGCTTCGAGCGGCGAGCTCGACAACAGCCCCCTGATCGAGCAGATCCTGACCCTTAAGCACCAGCAGGCCCAGCGCCTGGGCTATGGCACCTGGGCCCAGGTGAGCCTGGCGTCCAAGATGGCCGGTTCGGTGGCCGAGGTCGAGCAACTGCTCGAAGAGCTGCGGGCGGCGGCCTATCCGGTGGCCACCGCCGAGCTCGATGCCCTGCGGGCCATTGCCAGCCGCCACGGCGCCCCAGAGGCAGGCGACCTCAAACCCTGGGATGTGGCCTACTGGGCCGAGAAGCTCCGTCAAGAGAGCTTTGAGCTCGACGGCGAGGCCCTGCGCCCCTGGTTCCCGCTAGAGCAGGTGCTGCAGGGTTTGTTCGGCCTCTGCCAGCGCCTGTTTGACATTCGAATCGTGGCCACCGAAGCCGGCGACGCCCCCAGCTGGCACCCCGACGTGCGCTACTTCCGGGTGCTCGATGGGGCCAGCGGCAACCCCCTGGCGGCCTTTTATCTCGATCCCTACAGCCGCCCCGGCAGCAAGCGCGGCGGCGCCTGGATGGACGAGTGCCTGGGCCGCGGTGTGAGCCCCAGCGGCCAGGCGGTCCTGCCGGTGGCCTACCTGATCTGCAACCAGAGCCCACCGGTGGGCCAGACCCCCAGCCTGATGACCTTTGACGAGGTGGAGACCCTGTTCCACGAGTTCGGCCATGGGTTGCAGCACATGCTCACCACCGTGGATCGCCCCCAGGCCGCCGGTATCAACAACGTTGAGTGGGACGCCGTCGAGCTGCCCAGCCAGTTCATGGAGAACTGGTGTTACGACCGCGCCACCCTGATGGGCATGGCGCGCCACTGGCAAACGGGCGAACCCCTGCCCGAGGCCGACTACCAGAAGCTGCTGGCGGCCCGCACCTTCATGGGCGGCAGCGCCACCCTGCGCCAGGTGCACTTCGCCCTGACCGATCTGCGGCTGCACAGCGTCTGGACGGCCGACTGCGGCCAGAGCCCTGAACAGCTGCGGCGCGAGCTCGCCCGCACCACCACCGTGCTTGAGCCCATTGCCGAAGACGCCTTTTTGTGCGCCTTCAGCCACATCTTTGCCGGTGGCTATGCGGCCGGGTACTACTCCTACAAGTGGGCCGAGGTGCTCAGCGCCGATGCCTTCAGCGCCTTTGAAGAGGTGGGCCTTGATGTCGAAGACGAGGTCGTCGCCACCGGTCGCCGCTTTCGCGACACCGTGCTGTCCCTGGGCGGCAGCCGCGCCCCCGCCGAGATTTTCGAGGCCTTCAGGGGCCGGCAGCCCAGCAGCGAAGCCTTGATCCGCCATTCGGGGCTTGTGGCTCACTAAGGGTGGTGCAGCAGCATTGAAGCCGATCTGAATCGCTGAGCCCGGTTGTGCGTTTGGAACGCTGATTAGCGTTTGTCACACCGACCAAGGTCATGCCCATGACAAAGCTCAATCGCCACCACTCACGTGGCTTTGCGCTGGGGTTGCTCACCACAGCTGCGTTGGCGGCCGGATCTGTTGTTGACTTTGGCGGTGCAGCCAAGGCCGTGACGATCTGCGATTTTGGTGGCTATGCAGGGCCGAATGGACCCTGCGCCAGCAATCAGGTGCTTTCCTTTCTGGACAAGCGCGTGACCTTTTCCAGTCTGCCGAGTACAGGCGCTGGAACCGTCAGTCTGGCCAGCATCGTCCCGGACGTGTTCACGGTCCAGTTCATTTTCTTTCAACCCCTGACCCCTTCAGATCCGGGTTTTCCAGGTTTCGGTCCGCTGCTGCCAACGGTTTCCAATGCAACCACGTCCTACGTGATCGATATCATCAATAATCCTGGCTGGTTCTTCTCGGGCGTCAAGATTGACAGCGTGGATGCGGGTGTTCTTGGCACATCTGTGATCAAGAGCGAACTCAACAATCGCTTCAACACTTTGAGCTCGTTGAACGGGGTACCCGATCCGAATACGGGTGATTTTGCACTGCTGAATGGCATCTACAATTCCCTTAATGTCACGGACACCTACAGCGTGTCTGGAACGGGAGCATTGACAAGCTTCACCAACACCTACCGCGAATCCTTTGAGCGGGTGCCGGGTCCCCTTCCCCTGGCAGGGGCGTTGGCTGGGCTGGCCTGGACCAGGCGCTTGCGGCGTCGTCTGCAATCCGCTTCGACGGTCTAAATGTGTTTTCTCACCAGGTCATTCAGTGAACCGCAGCCGGTTGAGCTGCTGAAAGGGAGTGCGGCCGCCGATGGCCATGTGGCACCTGCGACCGTTATAGAT
>Ga0310333_100513_pt1 | contig 10409 bp, 11 predicted proteins | sample LakMicSRFTotalB7_FD_195547 | JGI IMG/M metagenome (GOLD analysis project Ga0310333, IMG submission 195547) | Enriched freshwater cyanobacterial communities from Lake Michigan, Michigan, United States - MI23.SRFL.Total.B7 (v2) (version 2) | ecosystem: Environmental > Aquatic > Freshwater > Lake... | reverse complement strand
AGCCAGCTGTCCGATGTGGCGTCCTCGTCGTCTGCGGGTGGCCAGGCCAGGTTGACCACCACCGGGGCATGGTCGCTGGGCTGGGGGTTGCCGCGCTGATCCCTGTGGATCACGCAGCCGGTGGCACAGGCCTGCAGTTGCTCACACAGGTAGATGTGATCAATGCGCCATCCCCGGTCGGTCTCCCAGGCGCCGGTGCGGTAGTCCCACCAGCTCCAGTGCCCACTGCCCGGTTCAAACTGGCGAAAGGCATCGCCCAGTCGGTCACCCAGCAGCTCGCGCAGGGCGTCGCGTTCGGGCTCACTGGCCATGATCCCGCCGCTCAGGCGCTCGGGGTCGTGCAGGTCCCTGGCTTCGGGACCGATGTTGAAATCCCCCACCATGCACAGGGGATCACCCTGTTGCTCCTGAGCGGCCAGATATCGCTTGAGACAGGCCAGCCACTGCAATTTGTAGGCGTACTTGTCGCTGGTCAGCGAACTGCCATTGGGCACGTACAGATTGAGCACCCGAACGCCATCGATCAGGGCACTGATCACCCGCTTCTGTTCGCTTAGGTCGCTGGCCTCGGGCCCCAGCAGGGCGTCAAAGCCGATCTGAACATCCTCGAGCGGCAGCCGGCTGGCGATCGCCACGCCGTTGTAGGCCTTCTGGCCGCTGAGGGCCAGCTGGTACCCGAGGTCCTCGATGGCCTGCCGGGGAAACAGGTCGTCGGTCACCTTGGTCTCCTGCAGGCACAACACTTCGGGTTGCTCGCGGGCCAGCCAGGCGGTGACCTGCTCGAGCCGGGTGCGCACCGAGTTGACGTTCCAGGTGGCGATGCGCATGGACCAATGCCTTGCTCGGGGGTCCCTAGCATCGTCTGACGCCCAGTCATCGAGCCACCCATGGCAACCCCCGCGCCTGCGCTCAAGTCAGCTCTGCCGGCACCGGCGCCCGCGGCGGTGATGGGGGCTCTTCTGGTTGTTGCCGCGTTCAACACCCTGACCCTGCGGCCCGCTGGTGCCCAGCAGCAGGGCTATGGCCAGACCCTGCAGGGACCCGGTGCCGCAGGGGGAGGTGCCTCATCCCTGGGGCCGTCGATGGGCAAGGGCAGTTCGGTGCTCGATTCGGTCAATCCGATCGATCTGATGAACAAGATTCGCCGCAGCACCGCCCTCGACGACGCCACGCCGCCGTCCGATGCGATCGATCAGGCCCTCAGGGACTATTCGGTGCAGACGGGGCCGACCGTGGCAACGCCGTCCCAGTCCGTGAAGGCGCCCTGAGGGCGGCCAGGCCCCAGGCGGTGGCCACCTGATCGAGGCGGGGGTCAGCCTCAGAGGGCTTCAAGCTGCGGGCCTGGGCCAGGCTGTTCTGGGCGCCCTTGAGATCGCCGCGCTGTTGCTGCAGCAGGGCCCTGGCCAGCAGAGGCCTGGGGTCGGCGGGAAAGGCGGCCGCCAGCTTGATCAGCACAGCCTCGGCCTGGCCTGGCGTGCCCTGGCGTTGCAGCAGTTCGGCCAGCAGCAGCCCGGTGGCCAGGGCCTGGACCCGGGCTTGCCCCTGGCTCTGGCGCCCATGGCTGGCCTGCACCCGTTGCAGCGCTTCCCGTCCCTGGCCCTGCTCGAGCTGCAACAGGCTGTACAGCTGCAGCACCTCGATCTGGTCAGGGCGGCTGTGCAACAGCTGCCGCACCTCACGGGTGGCGCCGCTGCGATCCCCATCGGCGCGCCGCAGTTCGGCCAGCAACAGCCGCAGGCCCCAGCGCTGGGGCTGTTGGTCGGCCAACTGTTCCAGCAGGGTGATCGCCTGATCACGGCGCTCCAGGGCTACCAGCAACTCGAGCAGCCGTTGCTGCTGGGCTGCATCGGCTTCGCCCCGTTGCTGCAGTTGCTCGAGGCTGGCCAGCTGGCGCAGCAGGCCCTGCCGACCGCTTTCACGGCCGGTCGGGGCCGCGCTGCCGCCGACCTGTTGCCGGCCCAGCCAGATGCCACCACCCAGGCACAGCCCCGCCAGGGCGACGGCAGCGCCGGCCAGCCAGGGGGTGTTGCGGGTGGACATCGTCGTCGGCTGCCGGTGACGGCCCAGCTTGTCAGTCTGACCCAGGTAGATTCGCGCCATGAGAGCCCATCCCATTTCCCCGGTCACCGAGCCGCTGCAATACCGGGCCATCGGCATCGTGCGCGGCGTCTATGAACCCGCCGATCCCGAGCAGCTGACCCGTGGCCTGATCCGCACCGTGGACGGTGAGGCCATCGAGGCGGTGGTGCTGGGCCGGCTGCTGACCCTGATGCGGCGTCACCTGGATCTGGCCGAACCCCACCTGTGGGTGGTGTACCCCCGCTCGCGCGAGCCCCAGGGCCTGCACCTGCAGATGGTGGGTGTGTGGGAGCCATCCACCCTTGCTGAAGCAGCTGCTGAGCCCGAGACGGTTGAGCCCGCTCCTCCAGACCAGGGCGATGCCCCAGTCCAGGGCGAAATCCCAGTCCAGGCCGATGCCCTTCCCGAGGGTGACGACTACTTCTCGGTGCGCGGAGAGCTGATCTACACCCGCCCCGAAACCGGTGATCTGGTGATCAAGGTGCGCCAGCAGCCCCGCGCCGATGGCAGCAAGCCGGTGCCCTTCAAGCTGCAGCTCAAGGGTGTTGTGCCGCTCGAGCACCTGCGCCACTTTGTGGCCCTGGACCTGCGCCGTCAGGCCCAGGACCTGCAGCTTGAGCGCTTTGAAGTGATCGGACCGATGGCCGTGCGGGGCAGCCGCGGTGGCAAAGGTCGTCGCGATGGCCCTGCCCGCAGCCATGGCGGCGGCAATCGCCGCAGCGCCGTCAGCCGTCCGCGTGGCTGACGAGCCGCTGCGGGCAGCTCTGGCTGTCGCCCTGGTGACCGTGCTGGCGGTGCTGGGGCCTGCGCTGGGCATCTCCCCCTGGTGGATCACCCTGGTGATCGCCCTGCTGCTGGGGGGGCTCACCCTGGATGCGGCCCGGTTTGGCGGCCGCGGCGGCCACCTGCTGGCCGAGACCCTGCCCGGAGGCCTGGGGCGCCTGCGGCGCATCGCCGTGCACGAATCCGGTCATCTGCTGATGGCCGAGGCCGAGGCCATGCCGGTGTCCCAGGTGCTGGTCGGCAGCCTGGCCTGCCTGCGTTCGGGCCTGAATACGGCGGGCAGCACGGCCCTGGAGCCGCCGGCCTCGGTCAAGATGAGCCTGGCCGACCTGCGTCGCTGGAGCCGGGTGCTGCAGGCCGGTCAGGTGGCCGAACAGCTCGTCTATGGCGACGCCCTCGGCGGTGCCGATGACCGTGCCCTGCTGGGACGTCTGTGGGGATTGTCGGGTCACGACGTCACCACGGCCCAGCGCGAGCAACGCCAGGCCAGGCGCGAGGTCGAACAGGCCCTGCGCGCCCAGCAGGCTCGGCTGGGCCAGCAGGCTGATCAGCTGCTGGCGCGTGCGCCGCGGCTCTGGCGCCCCTTGCCTGCCGAGGGCTGAGCGATGCTGGCGGTGCTCGACTGCCCCACAGGACTGGCCGGCAACATGCTGCTGGCGGCCCTGTTCGATCTGGGGGTCCCGGCCAGCGTCATCGACGAGCCCCTGGCTGCCCTCGGTTTGGCGGGACGGTACCGGCTCGAGCTCGAGCAACGGCGCAGCAGCGGCCTGCGAGGGCTCCATCTGCAGGTGCATGGCCTTGAGACCGAGCCACCGCACCGTCACTGGCAGGAGCTGCAACAGCTGCTGCTGCAGGCGCCCCTGGCCGAGCCGCTGCGGCAGCGCGTGCTGGCCGTGTTCGCGCTTTTGGCCGAAGCCGAGGCCGCGGTCCATGGCATCGCTGCCGAGCGGGTTCACTTTCATGAGGTTGGGGCGATCGATGCCCTGGTCGATGTGGTGGGGGTCTGTGCCGCCTTGCTGCATCTGGGGGTGGACAGCCTGATCTGCACCCCGCCGCCCGCCGGTCATGGCCAGGTGCTCACCGCCCATGGCCCCCTGCCGCTGCCGGCGCCGGCCGTGCTCGAGATCGCCCGGCGTCACGCCATCCCGCTGGCGGCCTCGGAGGGGTTCCCGCCGGCTGAGCTGACCACCCCCACCGGGCTGGCGCTGGCCGCCGGCTGGGCCAGCCGCTTTGGGGTGGCGCCGGCCCTGTTGCCGCGCCAGGTTGGGGTTGGGCTGGGCAGCCGCAGCCTCGATCGTCCCAACCTGTTGCGCCTGGTGCTGGGCGAATCGCTCGACCAGGCCCCATCGGCAGACCTGAACGGGCCCGCCCTACAGACCGGCCCCGCCCTGCAGACCAGCCCCACCTTGCAAACCGTGGTCGTGCAGCAGGCCCAGATCGACGATGCCAGTCCTGAGGACCTGGCCTTTCTGGCCGATCAGCTGCGTCAGGCGGGTGCCCTGGACGTGTTCAGCCAGGCGATCACGATGAAGAAAGGGCGCCTGGGCCAGTTGCTGAGTGTGGTGGCCACCCCCGACCAGCTGCCGGTCCTGCGCCAGGTGTGGTGGCGCCACAGCTCCAGCCTGGGGCTGCGCGAGCAGCAGCAGCAGCGTTGGGCGCTGCAGCGCCGGCACCAGCAGTGCGCAACCCCACTGGGCCCGGTGCGCATCAAATGGGCCCTGCAGCCCGACGGCCAGTGGCGCAGCAAGATCGAACACGACGACCTGGCGGCCCTGGCAAGCCGCCATGGTCTGGCCCTGGCCCAGGTGCGGGCGCTGATCGATGACCTGATGCCGCCTGACGATGACCATGACCAGCCCTGAGGCCCTGCGCCACCGCCTCAAGGCCCTGCTGGCCTGGGTGCCCCCGGGAGCTGCCCGCTGGATCAGCCTGCTGAGCCTGGGCTTTTTGCTGGCGGCACTGCTCAGCCATGGCCCCCAGGTGCTGGCCCTGGCCCCGGATCCGCAGGGTTGGTTGTGGCTGGTTCTGGGTGTGGGCATCAGCCTGCTCAGCCTGATCGGCAGTGCCCTGCTGTGGGGTGTCGTGCTGCAGTGGCTGGGCCAGCGGCCCGGCCTGCAGCTCCTGGTGCAGGCCTATCTGCTCACCAACGCCCGCAAGTACCTGCCCGGCGGCATCTGGCACCTGGCCAGTCGGGTCCAGATGCTGCGCCAGGGGCAGCTGACGACGGCTCCCCTGGCGGCGCCGCTGGCCCTGGTGGCCGTGCTGTTGGATCCGTTGCTGGCGGCGGTGGCCGCCCTGGCCCTGGTGGTCTGTGGGGGCTGGCAGGGCGGGCTGGCCCCCCTGGCCCTGGTGCCGTTGCTGCTGCTCTGGCCCCGCTGGCTGGCGCCGCTGCTCGGCTGGTTGGAGCGGCGCAAGGCCGCTGCCCTGGGGCTTGCTTCTGACCTGGAGCCCGGCCAACTGGAGGCTGTCCCTGCGTTGCCCGCCCAGCCCCCATGGCGTGCCTTGCTGCTGGCCCTGGCCTTTGTGTTGTTGCGGTTTGGTGGTTTCGCCTGCTGCGTGATGGCCCTGGATCTGCAGCCCGCGCTGGGTTGGGGCGGCTGGTTGGCGGGCTTTGCCCTGGCCTGGACCGCCGGCCTGGTGGTGCCGGGTGCGCCGGCGGGGCTGGGGGTGTTCGAAGTGGTGCTGCTGTTGCGGTTGGGCGTGGTCCTGCCCGAACCGCCGCTGCTGGCCCTGGCGATCAGCTACCGGCTGGTGGTGAGCCTGGCGGACGCCATCGCAGCAGCAACCGTCGCTGCTGATCAGCGCCGCGGTCCGCTGGCCCAGCTTCGCAATTGAACGTATTGTTGAGAACAATAGCGATTCGCCGGTGCCGGCACCAGCCACCCCCGCGCTTGCCTCTGGCGGCCTGCGTTCCAGCCTGCATGACCGCGGGCAACGGCTGACCCCCCAGCGTCAGCGAGTGCTGGGTCTGTTTGAGCGCATCGGCGAGGGGGCTCACCTCAGCGCCGAAGAGGTCCATCAACGGCTGTTGCGCAGCGATGAGCGCGTGTCGTTGGCCACGGTGTACCGCACCTTGCGGTTGCTCAGTTCGATGGGGCTGCTGCAGGAGCTCGAACTGCCCGAGGGCGGCCGGCGCTTTGAGCTGGCCAGCGCTGCCCATCGCGACCACCACCATCTGGTCTGTGTGCGCTGCGGCCAGACCGAAGAGTTTGAAAGCGCCGCCGTGCTCGAAGCCGGTGAGCTGGCAGCCCATCAACACGGCTTTCGCCTGCTCGAATGCGTGCTGAACGTGCGCGCCCTGTGCCGCTGCTGCAGCGCCGCCGAGCAGCTTTGAATCCGGCCGCCGGCCCCTGGGCGGGACTGTCAGCTTCTGTTGTTGTTGAGAATCGCTTGCAAAAGACCGGCTGCGTTGTTTAGGTTGCGAGCCATTCTCAAGAAGTCCCTCTGGGCGCCATGGTCGCTGCTTCGCTCCAGATCCCCCCTGCGTTGCCCCTCTCGGCCGTGCGCCTCACGGTGGGCCAGGCGGTTCTGCTGGATCCGGGTCTGCGGCCGGCCGGCACCTGCCTCGAGGTGCTCGATGGTGTCGCCCGGGTTTACTGCCCCTGTGAAGAGACCGAGGGCATGACCCTGGCGTTTCTGCAGGCCGGTGATCAGTTGCGCACCGATCGGCTCTGCAGCGAGGGGGTCTGCGTGGAGGCCCTGACCCCGCTGGCCTTTCGCACCGATGCGGCTCCCCGCAGCGGCGAGGGCTTTGATCCGGTCAACGAGTGGACGCTGCAGTTGCTGCGCATCCGCCATCTGGGCCAGGCCGAGCAACGGCTCCACGCCTTGCTGGCCCTGCTGGTGAACCGGTTGGGGCGCCGCTGCGGCAGCTGGTGTGACCTGCCGTTCCGTCTGACCCATGAGCGGATCGGCGAGCTGATCGGCACCACCCGGGTCACCACCACCCGCCTGATCTCGCGCATTCGCCAGGCGCAACTGATCGAGGTGCCCAGTGGCGAACTGGGCATGCGGCTGGCCCCGTCGCTGGTCGAGAACGCCCCGCTGGCGGCCTAACGCCGGTCCAGGCTGGGAATCAGGGCGGCTGAGGCCAGCAGGCCCAGCACCATGATCAGCAGTGCCGGCGTCATGGCCGCGCCCACCCGCTCGTCGCTGGCGTACTGAAACACCCGCACCGCCAGGGTGTCGAAATCAAACGGGCGCAGCGACAGGGTCAGGGGCAGTTCTTTCACGACGTCCACGAACACCAGCAGTCCACCCACCAGCAGCGGGCCCCGCTGCAAGGGCAGATGAACCCGCCGCAGCACGCCGCGCCAGTTGCAGCCCAGGCTGATCGCCGCTTCATCGATGCTGGGCGGCATCCGTTCAAAGGCCGCATCCAGGCCTTGTTTGGCCACGGCCATGAAGCGGTCGCCGTAGCCCCATAACAGCAGCAGGAGGGGACCCAGTCCGATGGCCCCCCCCAGGATCAGCAAGCCCAGGGCCAGCACGCTGCCGGGCACCGCGTAGCCCAGCCCGGCGATGACGCTCAGCTGTTGCACCAGGGGCCGGGGGGTCCAGCGCCGCACGACCGCCAGCAGCAGGGCCGCCGCCAGGGTCACGCCGGTGGCAGCCAGGGCCAGGACCAGGCTGCGCAGGGTTAGCGCCGCCAGCTCGGTCCCATCCTGCTGGCGCAGCGACTCCCAGCCGCTGCTGACCCACAGGCAGGGGATCAGCACCGCCAGCAGGGGCGGCAGGGCCGTGATCACCATTGCCAGGGCTGCGCGCCAGCCCTGCAGATGCCACAGGGGACCCTGGGGTGAGCCCACGCTCAGATTCCAGCGGCGGCTGCGGCGGCGCAGCAGTCGCTCACCGCTCACCAGCAGCGCCACGATCGCCAGGGCCACCAGGGCCAGCAGCGCAGCCCCGGGGGCATCCCCCTCGGCCTGCCACCTGTCCAGGATTCCGGCCGACAGGCTGGGAACCCCCAGCAGGCGCACGGCACCCAGTTCGTTGACCACTTCCATGGCGCTCAGGGCCACGCCGGCGCCGATCGCCGGCAGGGCCAGGGGCAGGGCCACCCGCCCAAAACTGCGCCAGGGACCGACCCCCAGGCAGCGGCTGGCTTCCAACAGGCGCCGGCCGCTGGAGGCGAAGGTTTCGTGGCTCAGATAGAAGACATAGGTGTAATTGGCCAGGGCGAGCAGGGCGATCGCCCACCCCAGCCCGTGGATGCGCCAGCCAGCACGGCTGCCCCAGTCGATCAGGCTGGCTGCCTGCAGGTAGGCCGGAAAGGCCATTGGCAGCAGCTGGGCGATGCGCAGGAGACGTCGCCCCGGAAAGCTGCACAGGGCGGTCAACCAGCCGATGGCGGTGCCGACCACCCCCCCCAGCAGCCCCTCACCGGCCACCAGGGCCAGGGTGTTGCCGACCTGCAGCCGACCTTCGCTGCCCAGGCTCACCCCCTGCAGGGCCCCGCCAAACAGGGCATCCCAGGCCAGCGCCACCAATGGGGCCAGGGTCAGCAGGCTGACCAACAGGACGCCCCACAGCAGGCTGCGGCGGCTGGAGCCGGCTGCGCTCACTGCCAACCGTTGTCAGCCATCAATTGGCTCGCGGCTTTGGCCTTGGCACCCAGCTGGGCGGCCGACAGGCCGTCGGGTGTGAAGGGACCGAACCGCTTCAGGATCGGGTTGTTGCCGAAGCCCTTAAGCGGATACTCGAAGCTGCCCTGGGCAAAACCTTCGGCCGCTGTGGGTGAGGTCAGGTATTCGATCAATTGGATGGCCTGCGTGCGGTTCGTGGCATGGCGTGTGACCCCGGCTCCGCTCACATTGACATGGGCGGGGTTGGGGTAAACGATGCGCACCCTGGCTGCCAGTGCCTTGTCGGCGGCTCCGTTCTGACCCGAGAGCATGCGCGCCACGTAGTAACTGTTGACGACGCCGACACCGCATTTGCCGCGGGCCACATCCCGGGCCAACACCGTGTCGCTGGTGTAAACGGGATCGGCCAGGTTGGCGATCATGCCTCGGATCCAGGACCGGGTCGCCGGCTGACCGCGCAGGATCAGCTGGTCGGCCACCAGGGACTGGTTGTAGACGCTGTTGCGGTTGCGCAGGCACAGCTTGCCTTTGAGAGCGGGGTTGGCCAGATCGGCATAGGTCCTCAGGCTGCCGGGGTTGACCAGCTTCGGGTTCACCACAAAAGCCCGAACGCGCCGGGTCAGGCCGAACCAGCGCCCTTTGGGGTCCCGCAGGCTCAGGGGCACGTCGCGCATCAGCTCGGCGTTGCCGATCGGTTGAAACAGCCCCAGCTCGGTGGCATGGGCCAGCTTGGCCGCATCAACCAGGATCAGCACGTCTGCAGAGCTGTTCCTTCCTTCATTGCGCAGCCGCTCAACGATGGCGCTGTCGTTCGATTCGAGCAGACGAACCTTGATGCCTGTCGCTTTGGTGAAGCGCTCGTAGATGGCGTTGTCGCTGCTGTAATGGCGGCCCGAGTAGACGCGAACTTCCTGCGCCAGGGTGGCAGGTGCGGTCAGGCTCAAAACAAGGGTGCCCAGCAGGGGCAGGGCAGCGCGTTTGTTGGCGATCAACAGCCAGATTCAGAATCTGGATCGATGTTGAAAGATCGCCCATCCGAACGGTTGTTCAGACGACGCAGTTACGCGTAACAATTGCTACCGGCGAGGCCGCACCCGCACCGGCACCAGCACAGGCTGCATCAGGCCACCACCGCCGTTGTCATCGTCGGAATCGGTGGTGAGCCAATAGGCCAGGCCGAACAGGGTGAGCACTCCGGCAAACAGCAGGACTTCGGCCATGGCACCCCTCGCGGTGCGCTCACCTTAACGAGCCTGTAGTGATGTGGTGTTACGGCTGTTACGCCAACGGGGCCAGGGCCAGGGCCGCTCCGGCCAGGCTCAGGCCGGCCGCCAGCCCCATGGTCCAGCGCAGGGGCAGCCGCCGCAGAAGGCCGTAGGACGCGGCAACCACGCCAGTCGAGACCAGCAGAGCCCCGACCCACCAGCCGATCGAGCCGCCGGGTGCCTCCTGGCCATGGAGCAGGGCATGCACGGCAACTGCAGCAGCGACCAGGGTGCCGGGGATGGTCAGCGATGCACTTTGCTGCTGGCGTTGCAGCTGCAGCGTCAACAGACCCAGAACCGAGACGGCCAGGGCAGCGATCACCTCGGCCCCAGGCAGCTGTCCGCCCATGCTGCCGACCACGGCTCCCAGCAGGCCCCCGCCCAGGGCAAACAGCAGCAGTGGCGCCCCCGCATAGGACCCCACGGCACCGACGCCGATCAGCAGCAGCAGGTGGTCAAGCCCCAGCAGCGGATGGGTGGCACCGCTCAGCAGGCTGGCGTCAGCCACGCCATGGGCGCCGGCCGGCAGTGCGGACAACAGGCTGAATCCCAGGCCGGCGGCTGCTGCGGTCAGCAACTGGCGGTTGTTGGTGACTGTCATGGATGGCGGACCGGGCCGCGCCGGTGACGAGGGGTGGACAAGGCTGGTCAGGGACTCAGTCTGACTGTTGTTGGTGCCGCTGGGACTGTTCAGGCG
>Ga0310333_100511_pt1 | contig 10437 bp, 9 predicted proteins | sample LakMicSRFTotalB7_FD_195547 | JGI IMG/M metagenome (GOLD analysis project Ga0310333, IMG submission 195547) | Enriched freshwater cyanobacterial communities from Lake Michigan, Michigan, United States - MI23.SRFL.Total.B7 (v2) (version 2) | ecosystem: Environmental > Aquatic > Freshwater > Lake... | reverse complement strand
CACTTCGACAATGCCTAGGGATTGGTACAGATCCAGCGCCGCATTCACAAAGCCGGCGAAGTTGGGGATCGTGTAGGGCAGGTCGTAGGCGCGCAGATGGGTTTCGGAATTAGCCGAATAGTTCTCCCGGAAACTGCGATAGGCCGCCCCCTGCAGCAAGCGAAAGAGGCCGATGCGCATCTGCAGAGGGGAGGTGCCCCCCTTGTTCGCGCCCGGGGAGCTGGCTGGGGTGCTGGCTGGGGCCGGGCTAGCGATGGGCTGGCCATGTGCCGCCGCCGATGATGCGACAGGGGGAGTCGGGCTGCCAGCGCCATGGTCCCCGGGCCGTCCCCCCAGATGGGCCGCGTGATAGGCCTTGGGATGGGCTGAAAAATCCTGGGGCAGGAAAGCAAGCACATCCGCCAGGGTGATTTCACCGGAACCATCCCGGTTCAGTTCCACCACCAGGTCCTTCGCTTCGGCTTCCGGTAGCTCGAAGAGTTGGACCAACCGCTGCACCTGGGCCGGATCGACCGTGCCCCGCTGGTTGGGATCGAGCAGGCGGAAGGCGGCCTCCAGGCGCAGGCGCTGGTCGCCCAGCAGCACCGTGAGCAGCAGCAGGCGCCGCTCCCGGGTCGCATCGGGCGGGATTCGGTAAGCCAGGCACACCACCTCGATTTCGCGGCCATTGACCTCGACCCCGGCGGCGGCGCAGGCCTGGGTGAGGAGCTCGGAGGTGGGAACCCGGGGTTGCTCGCCTGAGAGCACTTGCCAGCGATCGGCAATCGTTTCAAGCGTTGGCAGCAGAGTGATTTCAGGCATACTTCGTCACCGGTGAACCCGAGGCTAATCCCGGCGCCGCTGCTTGTTAGCTGGCCAGGATCCTCCGCCAGGAGCCGGCAGCCCGGCCTGGGCGGCGGTGATCGAAGATGGACCCATGCCCCGGCCCGCCGCCTGCCTGTTTGACCTCGATGGTCTGCTGCTCGACACCGAGCCGCTCCATGCCCAGGCTTGGCAAGCGGCCGCTAGCCACTTTGGCCGCCCCCTGGAACAGGCCGAACTGCTCTCCCTGCGGGGACGGCGACGCCAGGACTGTGTGCGCCAGGTGTTGGGCTGGATTGCTGAAACCAGCACCAATCCACCCACGGCCGCCGAGCTGCTGGCGGTGCGCCAGCCCCTGGCCGAGGCCCTGTTGGTGTTGGCAACACCGATGCCTGGCGCCGAGGAACTGGTCTGCCGTTGCGACCACAAGGGCATTCCGATGGCCCTGGCCACCAGCAGCTCCCGCGATGCGGTGGCCCTGAAAACGGCCCCTCACCCCTGGTTGGCGCCGATCACCACGCGGGTGTTCGGTGATGACCCGGGCCTGGGCGCTGGCAAGCCGGCGCCGGATGTGTATCTGCTGGCGGCGGAACGGCTGGGGGTGAAAGCGGAGGATTGCTGGGCCTTTGAGGATTCGCCAGCCGGCGCCCGGGCCGCCACCTCGGCCGGATGTCGGGTGTTTGTCCTGGCGCCCCAGGACCTGGATGCCAACCAGCGCCGGAATCTCTATCCGGCCAGCGTTGAACTGATCAGCACCTTGGCGGAAGTGCATATTTAAGTCTTAAAGGCTTCGCTTGAAGATTTAAGCGATTAAAAATCAAACCTAATGAGGCTGCAATCAACCCAACAAATAGTTTCCTAAAGGAGCGATCAATAAAGCCGGCTGAGTACAAAATCCGGCAGTTGGAGCAGGGCACTGCGGCATTCCGAGGGGGGCAGCCAGCTGAGGGCATCGGCCGCATCGCGGGCGAACTCCTGGGCCAGGACGCGGGAGCGGCCAATCGCTTCGCTGCCCCGCACCAGCTCTAGGGCCTGCTCCAGGTCGCCACTTTCGCAGAACTCCCGCTCGATCAGGCCGGCCAGGGCCGGGTGCTCCTCCATCGCATACAGGGCCGGAGCCGTGAGGTAGCCCGAGGCCAGGTCGCTGGCGGCGGGTTTACCGAGCTGTTGGTCGCTGCCGGTGAAATCGAGGATGTCATCCACCACCTGGAAGGCCAGGCCCAACTGGCGGCCGAAGCGATACAGATCATCCAAGCGCCCATCGGGCAAGCCGCTGAGCACGCCGGCCGCTCGGCAGCTGTTCGCAATCAGGGAGGCGGTTTTGCAGTAGCTCTTTTCCAGGTAGGTGGCGAAGGTCTGGCCCGTGTCGTAGCGGAACAGGCCCTGGCGGATTTCGCCATCGGCCAGGTCCATGATCACGCGCGAAAGCAGTTTCACCACCTCAAGGTTGTCGAGGTTGGCCAGGTGCCAGCTGGCCTGGGCAAAGAGGAAATCCCCCGCCAGCACCGCCACCCGATGGTTGAAGCGGCTGTGCACGGTGGCCACGCCCCGGCGGGTGGCCGCCTCATCGACCACGTCGTCGTGAACGAGGGAGGCCGTGTGGATCATTTCGGTGATCTCGGCCAGGCGCCGATGGCGCGCTCCGAGCTCCCCCCCGGCGGAGAGGGCCCTCGAGATCAATAGGACGATGCCAGGCCGCAGGCGCTTGCCGCCGGCGCTGAACAGATGTTCAGCGGCCGCCTGCAGGATCGGGTGACCAGCACCAATCAGGTGGCGCAGGTCGCTGAGGAGGGTTTCAAGATCCACCTCCACCGGCTGAAGAAGCTCTGCGACCGTTGCCATGACCCCCTGCGGTAGCGAGATCCTAGAAGGCTCCGCTGGGCTGGTGCTGGTTGGTTGGCAGCGGGTTTGGGGGTAGCAGGTGATCTTGGGGTCGTTGACCTGGCAAGAGCTAGCCCTGGCCCAGGTCCACCTGCTCCACCTCGGGACGCTCGCCCAACCAGGCGGTGGCCGCTAAGGAAAAGGGATCCGCCGGCCCTGTCACCCGGAAGCAACAGCGCTCCAACCGCTGGGCCGGTTGATCCAGGCAGGGGGCCAGGACGCCGTCGAGGCGAGCGGCGGCGGCCACGGCCGGATCGACCAGCACCACATCGGCGGGCACCAACTCCTGCAGCAACGGTTGGAGCAGGGGGTAATGGGTGCAGCCGAGCACAATCACCTCAACCCGGGCCGCCAGCAGGGGCTCCAGGTAGGCCTGGGCGGCCTGGCGCAGGGCAGTTCCTGAGAGCTGGCCCGTTTCGATCAGGGGCACAAAGGCCGGACAACCGACTTCCACCACCTCGGCGCCGGGGTGGACGGCGCGGATGCTGTGGCCATAGGCGCCGCTAGCCGCGGTCGCTGGGGTGGCCAGCACCCCCACCCGGTCGGCTTGAAGCTGGCTGGCGGCACTATCGATCAGGCCCAGCACCGGCACACCGGCCAGGCTTTCGGCCACATCGAAGGCCAGGGCGTTGGTGGTGTTACAGGCCATCAAGATCCCATCCACCCCCTGGCGTCCCAGCCAGCGGATCACCTCGGCGGCGATGGTGCGAATCTCCTCAGGGCTGCGTTGGCCGTAGGGCACCCGGGCCGTATCACCCAGGTAAAGGCAGCGCTGGCCTGGCCGCCGGGCCAGCACCTGGCGCAACACCGTCAGGCCGCCGACGCCGCTATCAAACAGGCCCAGCAGGGTGCTCACGGGCCCTGCCTCAACACATTGAGCAGGCCCCGGCTAATCGCCAGGGCCAAACGGCGGCGGTGGGCGGGGTCCGCCAGCCGCGGCGAATCGAGTTGGCCGGTGACAAAGCCCAGCTCCACCAACGCTGAGGGCATCACCGTGCGGCGGATCACGTAAAAACGGGCCGTGCGGGCGCCGCGATCGGGGCTGCCGGGGGACACGGCCAACACCTCGTCCTGGACGGCCTGGGCCAGGCCCCGGGCGCGGGGGCTTTCGAAATAGAAGGTTTCGATGCCATTGACATCGGGGCGGCTCATGGAGAGGGCATTGGCGTGGATGCTCAAGAACAGATCGGCGCCGCTGCTGTTGGCCAGGGCCGCCCGCGGCGGCAGGTCCACGTCCACCTCCGAGGTGCGGGTCATCAACACCTGCACCCCCTTGGCCTGGAGCAACTGGGCCACCTGCAGGCCGACATCGAGCACCACATCGGTTTCGCGCAGGCTGTTGATGCCAACGGCGCCCGGGTCGGGGCCGCCATGGCCGGGATCGATCACCACCTTGAAGCGGCCCCGGGCCACCTCCGGCAAGCCACTGGCCGAGAGGGTTCCCACAGCAGTGCCAAGGCGGGACTGGGGGACCGCAATCGGCCCCTGGCGCCAGGCGGGGGTCGGAACAGGGGCCTCGATGTCGCCTTCGCCCAGGGCCTGCAGGCCATAGGGGGCCAGGCCAGTGAGCTCCATCCGCCAGCGGTCCCGGGCCGTGCCCACCAGCTTCAAGCTGCTGGGATCGAGCTGGGTGCCGGGCTGAAACTCCACCACCAGCCGGGTGGACTCGGGGGTGGGCTGGCCAACCCGGATTTGGCGCACCAGGCCGCTGCCGGGAACCGTGCGGGTGCGCAGGGGCGCCCCAGGCATGTCAAACCAGACCCGCGGGCCGATGGCGCCGCGGCCGGCCTCATAGAAGGCCCTCAGGGGGAGGTCTGGGGCGGTGCGCAGCTCCAGTTGGCCCTGGGGGTTGATGCGCCAGGCCGATAGGGGGCTAGCCGCCAGGGCTGGCAGGGGCGAGAGGGCGAGCGCCAGGGGCACCAGGGCCAGGCCCCTGCCCCAGCCCAGGGGCGACCGCAAGCCGAGGGCTTGAACGACCGCACGGACAGTCCGCCCCAGGCTCGGACGGCGGCGCGACACCAGGCCAGCCATCGGCGCGTTCAGAACAGGGCGGGACGACGGTGCTGCAGGCTCGGCATCTGGGCCCGCACCCGGGAGCCATGGCCGGGATCCACCGGAGCCACCGCCAGGCCCGGCGCCACGCCCGCATCGGCGAGCACCGTGCCCCAGGGGTCGATCACCATGGCGTGGCCGTAGCTCTGGCGGCGGCCGTAGTGGAGTCCCGTTTGGGCCGGGGCCAGCACGTAGGCGGTGTTTTCGATCGCCCTGGCCTGGAGCAACACCTGCCAGTGGTCCTTGCCGGTAAAGGCGGTGAAGGCGGCGGGAATCATCAACAGATCGGCCCCGCTGGCGGCTAAGTGACGGTAGAGCTCAGGAAAGCGCACGTCGTAGCAGATGGACAGCCCGACCTTGCAAAGCCCTGGTATCTCCACCACGGGCGGCAGGCTCGAGCCGGGCTGCACCGTGGCCGACTCCCGGTAGGTGTTGCCGTCGGGCAGGTCCACATCGAAGAGGTGGATCTTGTCGTAGCGGGCCAGCAACTGGCCGTCCTTGCTCACCAGGTCGGCCCGGTTGAAGGTTTGGCCATCCCCGGCCGGGGCCGGGTAGCCGCCACCGAGCAGGGCCACCTGGTAGCGGCGGGCCATGGTGACAATGAACTTCTCGCTGCGTTCGGCCAGCATCGGCGCCAGCTCCAGCCGCAGGGCGTCCGGGCCCATGAAGGCAAAGTTTTCCGGCAATCCCACCAGCTCAGCGCCGCGGCGCACGGCAAGCTCGATCTGTTCCTCGGCGGCGGCCCAGTTGGCCTCGGGGTCGGAGGTGCTGGTGAGCTGGATTGCTGCCGCCAGAAAGCTTGTCACCGCTGCAAAATCCCTGGCCGAACAATTTTACGGGTGCGGCGATCCGCCCCCCACCCGCCCAGGTGCTGGGCATGGGCGGAAATAGGGCCCCGTCAGCGGGCTTCGAGCACGCCCGGGCTGGTCTGGGTGGGCACGATTGTGAGGCTGTCGACGGCAGCGCAGCAGCGGAAATCGGCGTCATGGTCGCCCAGGCTGATCAAGCGCTGGCCATGGCTGGCGGCCCGCAGACAACCCTCGGGGTCCTGGCGCCATTGCTGCCAGAGGGCCAGGGCCGCCAGCATCTCGTCGTTGCCGCTGGTGACAGCGCCGCCTGCGCCAAGGTCCATGGCGGCGGCAGCCACCGCCCCGGCCGCCAGGCTGTCTTCGAGGGAATAGTCGCCCTCCCAGCCGCTGCCCACGATCCACACCGTCTGGGCACCGGATGCCAGCAACCGTTGGGCCACGGCGCTGCGGTTGGGCAGGCAGGCGGTCACGAGCAGGGCCACGGGCCGCACCCGGTCGAGGGAACGGGTGCCGTTGGTGGTGCTCATGAACAGGCGCTTGCCCGCCACCACCTCGGGGGTCACCGCCAGGGGCGAATTACCCAGGTCAAAGCCCTCCAAACGCTTGCCGCCCCGTTCGCCGGCCCGCAGGCGTTTGTCTGCCGGCCAGGCGCTGGCGGCCGCCTCCAGGTCAGCCAGGTCGGCGAAGGCCTGGATCGCCTCGGCGCCGTTGGCCAGGGACCAGGCAATGGTTGTGGTGGCCCGCAGCACATCAATCACCACGGCCGCATCGGGCCAGGTGGGGGTGCCAGCACCCTCGGCTCCGGCCGGGCCCCCAACCGCGGGGACGCATTCGGAGGTGGGGAAGTAGGAGATCAGCACGGCCGCGATGCAGGTCTGGGTGCGTCACAGTAAGCACCGCAACGGTTCAGCGATGGGTTCGCCGATGGGCTCAGCTCTGACGACAGGCGGCAAGGGCCAGGCCCGGCGCTCCAGACGGGATCTGCGGGGCTTCCTAGAGCTATTGGAGCAGCGGGGCCAGCTGCGCCGGATCACGGCCGCGGTGGATCCGGACCTGGAGGTGGCCGCGATCGCTGACCGGGTGCTGGCCCTAGGCGGCCCGGCCCTGCTGTTTGAAAACGTGATCGGCTCCTCGATGCCGGTGGCCGTGAACCTGCTTGGCACGGTGGAGCGGGTGGTGTGGAGCATGGGCATGGAGGAGCCCGAGGAGCTGGAGGCCCTAGGCGAGCGCCTGGCCCTGTTGCAGCAGCCCCGGCCCCCCAAGGGCCTCAAGGAAGCGACCCGCTTTGGCGGCCTGCTGCTCGACCTGCTCAAGGCCCGCCCCGACCTGGACCTCACCCCCCCCTGCCAGCAGCAGGTGTTCAAGGGGGCAGACGTGAACCTCGACAACCTGCCCCTGCTGAGACCTTGGCCCGGGGATGCCGGCTCCGTGATCACCCTGGGCCTGGTGATCACCAAGGATCCGGAAACGGGCGTGCCCAATGTGGGGGTGTATCGGCTGCAGAAGCAATCGATCAATTCGGCCACGGTCCATTGGTTGAGCGTGCGCGGCGGTGCCCGCCACCTGCGCAAGGCCGCGGCCCTGGGCAAGCCCCTGGAGGTGGCCGTGGCGATCGGCGTCCATCCCCTGCTGGTGATGGCCGCGGCCACGCCGATTCCGGTGCAGCTCAGCGAGTGGCTGTTTGCCGGCATCTACGCCGGTGAAGGGGTGCGCCTGGCCCGCTGTAAGACCGTGAACCTGGAGGTGCCCAGCCACAGCGAAGTGGTCCTCGAAGGCACGATCACCCCGGGCGAGCTGGGCCCAGATGGCCCCTGCGGCGACCACATGGGCTTCTACGGCGGCGAAGAGGCCTCGCCCCTGGTGCGCTTCCACTGCGTCACCCAGCGCCGCAAGCCCGTGTTCCTCACCACCTTCAGCGGCCGGCCCCCGAAGGAGGAGGCCATGCTCGCCATCGCCCTGAATCGGCTGTATACGCCGATCCTGCGCCAGCAGATCCCGGAGATCGTCGATTTCTTCCTGCCGATGGAGGGGCTCAGCTACAAGCTGGCCGTGCTGGCGATCGATAAGGCCTATCCGGGCCAGGCCAAGCGGGCGGCGATGGCCTTCTGGAGCGCCCTACCCCAGTTCACTTACACCAAGTTCGTGGTGGTAGTGGACAAGAGCATCAACATCCGCGATCCCCGCCAGGTGATCTGGGCGATCAGCGCCCAGGTGGATCCCCAAAGAGATCTCTTCGTGCTCGAGGACACCCCCTTTGATTCCCTCGACTTCGCCAGCGAGCGCCTGGGCCTGGGCGGCCGCCTGGCCATCGATGCCACCACCAAGGTGGGGCCCGAAAAACGCCACGACTGGGGCGAGGCCCTCGGCCGCCCCGCCGAACTGGAGGCCCGCATCGATGCCCGTTGGGCCGAGCTGGGCCTGACCGACCTCGGCCAGGGCGAGCCGGACCCGGCCCTGTTCGGCTACACCCTCGAACATGTCCTGGAGCGGCTGGCCCAGGGGGCCCGGGGAGCGAAACCCTGAGCGAGCTGCTGCGTAAAAGCGGGATCCAGGCCCTGCGGGCCCTGCTGCAGCTAGCGGCCGAGCCCAAGTGCTGGCAGTCGATCAAGGCCATCGCCAGGGCCCAGGACCTGCCCCAACCCATGCTCGAGCAACTGCTGCTGCAACTGCGGCGCTCAGGCCTGGTGGAAGCCCGCCGCGGCCGCTACGGCGGCTATCGCCTCGCCCGTCCCGCCCGGGAGATCCCCGTGGCCGCCGTGCTCGAGGCGGTCGCTGGCGGAGCGGGCTTAACGGCGCTAGCGGCGCCTGGCAGCCAAGCCGACTCCTTTGGCAAGCCAGCCGCTGAACCGGAGGCCAACGGCGAGGCCGTGGCGGAGGAACGGGTGCTGGCGGCCCTGGAGCGGCGCCTCAAACGGGCCCTGGAACGGGAATTGCGCGACCTGAGCCTGGAGGAGCTCCACTACGACCAGCGCAGCTGGCAGGAAAGCCTGAGCAACGACGGCGGCCTGCTACTGGGATAGGGAGTTTTGGGGGACGACAGACCTGGCCGCCCCTGGTCTGCGGGCGTCCCCTGCCTACGCTCACGCACCAGATGCCCAACCCCCATGCCCCTCGCCCTGGGAACCCAGCCGGCCCGCAGCCTCCAGGGGGTGGTTCAGGTGCCCGGCGACAAATCGATTTCGCACCGGGCCCTGCTGTTTGGTGCGATCGCCGAGGGCACCACCCGCATCACCGGCCTGCTACCCGCTGAGGATCCCCTCAGCACCGCCGCCTGCCTGCGGGCCATGGGCGTGACCATCTCCGCCATTGAGGCGGGCCAAGCGGTGAGCGTAGAAGGCGTGGGCCTCGATGGCCTGCGCGAACCCGAGGACGTGCTCGATTGCGGCAACTCGGGCACCACCATGCGCTTGATGCTCGGCCTACTGGCCGGCCGGGCCGGCCGCCACTTCGTGCTCACCGGTGATGGCTCCCTGCGCCGCCGGCCGATGCGACGGGTGGGCGGCCCCCTGGCCCAGATGGGAGCCCAGATCTCCGGGCGCAGCGGCGGCAACCTGGCCCCCCTGGCGATCCAGGGCCAGCAGTTGCGCGGCGCCACAATCCGCACCCCCGTCGCCTCGGCCCAGGTGAAAAGCGCCCTGCTGCTGGCCGCCCTCACGGCAACCGGCGACACCACCGTGATCGAGCCGGTGCAGAGCCGGGACCACAGCGAGCGGATGCTGCGGGCCTTCGGCGCCCAGCTCAGCGTCGGCGGACCCGGCCTGACCGAAGTGACCGTGACCCCGGGTGCCAGCCTGCGGGGCCAAGACGTGATCGTGCCTGGCGATATCAGCTCAGCCGCCTTCTGGCTGGTGGCCGGCGCCATTACCCCCGGCGCCGACCTGACCGTGCAGAACGTGGGCCTCAATCCCAGCCGCACCGGCGTGCTTGATGTGCTCAAGCAAATGGGCGCCCGCATCGAGCTGCTCAACGGCCGCGAGGTGGCCGGCGAACCGGTCGGCGACCTGCGGGTGACCCACGGCCCCCTCCAGGCCTTCACGATCGGCGCCGATCTCATCCCGCGGCTGGTGGATGAAATCCCCGTGCTGGCGGTGGCGGCCTGCTACGCCGAGGGGATCAGCCGGGTCAGCGGCGCCGAGGAGCTCCGTGTCAAGGAAACGGACCGGCTGGCGGTGATGGCCCGCCAACTGGGGGCCATGGGAGCCCGCATTGAGGAATTTGCCGATGGGATGGCGATCGAGGGCGGCGTGGCCCTGCAGGGGGCCGATGTGGACAGCGAAACCGACCATCGCGTCGCCATGAGCCTGGCGGTGGCGGCCCAGGTGGCCCACGGCCCCACCCAGCTCCATCGGCCTGAGGCGGCGGCTGTGTCCTACCCCGGCTTCTGGGAGGACCTGGAGCGGCTCCAGGCCTGATCCAGCGGTGATCGAACCGGCCTTCTGGTGCGAACCCTTGCCTGCAGGGGCCGCTGCTCCTCGGCCTTGGGGAGAGGGCGGTGCCGCGGCAGGCCCTGGCTCAGGCGCCGAACAGGGCCCAACCCATCCACGCCTGGCTGACCCCTTGGGGGCCCTGAGCTGGCGACCGACGGCCGACGGCACTCCCACCCTCTGGAGCGAGGCCTTTGGCGAGGCCTTCCACAGCGCCGGGGGGGCCCGCCAGGAGGCCGAGCGCAAATTCGTGGCCCCAGCCCAGCTGGACCGCTTCCCGCCCGGCCACTGCCTTCAGGTGCTCGATCTCTGCGTTGGCCTCGGCTACAACAGCGCCGCCCTGCTCGAGGCCGCCCAGGACAGGGGCCTGGCGATCCGCTGGTGGGGGCTGGAGCTCGATCCCCGCCCCCTGCGGCTGGCCCTGGCAGGTCCTGGCTTCCGCCGCTGCTGGCGACCCTCCACCCTGGAGG
>Ga0310333_100509_pt1 | contig 10445 bp, 7 predicted proteins | sample LakMicSRFTotalB7_FD_195547 | JGI IMG/M metagenome (GOLD analysis project Ga0310333, IMG submission 195547) | Enriched freshwater cyanobacterial communities from Lake Michigan, Michigan, United States - MI23.SRFL.Total.B7 (v2) (version 2) | ecosystem: Environmental > Aquatic > Freshwater > Lake... | reverse complement strand
GTCCTGACCACAGCCTCGGTCCTGACCACAGCCTCGGTCCTGACCACAGCCACGGTCCTGGTCATAGCCACGGTCCCGAGCACCATCACGGCCCCGATCAAGGCCACAGCCACAGCCATGACCACAGCCACAGCCACGGCCATGACCACACTCATGACCATGGCCATGCCCCCTACCCCCAGGCGGACCATCCCTTCGGTCCCCGCACCCTGGCCGCCAGCAACCAGGCCCAGCGCCTCCGCAACCAGGCTGGCGCCGGACCGGGCCCCGCAGCGGCGCAGCTGCCAGCCCCCCAGAGCGGCGAGGGGCCAGATCCTGGCTGAGGCCAGTCCCAGCTGAGGTCAGTCCCAGACCGTCTCAGTTACCAGCTGCACACAGGGACCGATGGGACCCAGACGCTGCGTTTTGCGGGCGCCCGGGGCCCATCCCTTGGGTTTTTGGGAGATGTCCGGCGTCTCAGCAGCTCTTGCTACACAGTGGGCGGCCCACGGATTAGATCTGCTGATCATTGGCGGATTTCCCCAGGGCCGGGGGCTTTTCCCCAGGTTTACAGGGGTTTTCCCACAGTTCCGCCTGCCAAACGCCTCTCCCAAGCAGGGCCTTTGGGGATTGGCGCGAGTCTTCGGCTCGGAGCTTGACAGCCTTCCCCCCCAGCCGCTTGGCCAAGCAGCTCCCCTGGGGCCTCCCGGCCCAACCCTGTCGCGGCATGCAGTCTCACGCTGAAGCGGCATGGCTTCGGTTAGGTCCGGGCCGTTTGACGGGGGCCATTCGCCTGTGGAAGCTGGCCCCATTGCAGGAGTGGCACCTTGGTGGCAGGCGCGGAAGCTGGACGGAGTGGTTGGAGCGAAAACGGATTGGAGTCGGGTGGCCCAGGGGAGCGGGCTGGCTCCCCCTTGGCGGGGTCCGCTGCTGCCGCTGGTGGGGAGGCCTTGGGCGCCCGGGACCCGATTCGCCACCTGAATCGCTGCCTGGGCCAGGCCCAGCCCCCGTCAGCCCCGGCTGCGTCTCCCCACCTAGCCCTGGCACCCGCCTGCCCGCCAGCCCCGAGTCCGATCGAGCGATCGGTCCGGCGCCCAGGCGACGGCGTTTCGTTGCCTGCCGCAGGCCCCCTGGCGTTGGCGGCAGGCCAGGCCCAGCGCATCAGTCTGGAGGCGGAAATCCCCGAGGCCCTGTTCGATGGCATGCGGGCCTTTATCCAGGCCCGGCCCGACTGGGACCAATACAGCCTGGTCACCTCCGCCTTAGCCGGTTTCCTGTTCCAGCACGGCTGGGCCGATGGCTGCGTCAGCGAGCACTATCTCAACGGCCTGTTTCGCGACGCAGCGGCCTAGGGCCCCTTTGCTGGGGCGAGAACGTCCCCGCAGTAGCGCTTCGGATCTGGGTTCGGGTCAACTCCATCTCTCACTGCCCGGCGCCTGCCTCAGGGCCGAAGAATGGCCTTGGGGCCAAAAATCCGCCTTGGGGCCAAAAATTTGTCCGTGGGCTAAGAAATTGCCCTAGGACCTAGTCATTGGCCTAGGCCCAATCATCCGACTCGGCATGGGAGCCGAGGCGATTTGTACGGGGCCTGGTTAAGCAACCGCCTTGGGATCAAACAACGGGCGTAGGGCCAAAAAAAAGGGGGGAGTGTCACCTCCCGCCTGGATTCTCCCTACCCGACCCGTTTGAAGGTCGCCCCTGAAGTGTCTCCCGCTCCTCTCGGCCCAACTGTTCCGCTTGTTACCAGAAGCCAAGTCGGTGCGGGCTCCCGGACAGCGGGCCGGCTGGCCGCCAGACCTGGGCTGCGTGGTTTCAGAGCTCGCCGCGGCGCAATTGCTCGGCGGCCCGCTCGCAGGCGCGCCAGGTGATCGCCATCTCGGTGAGGGTCGGACTTTGCCAGCCGGAACTGGGCCAGCAGGCCCCATCGGTCACCAGCAGGTTGGGGCTGCGCCAGAGCTGGTTCCAGCGGTTGAGCACCCCGGCGCTGTCGGTTGCCGCCATCGGCGCTCCGCCCAGTTCATGGATGTAGTACCCCGGCGGCGGCGCCCCGGGGGCCAGGGCCAGGCTGCCCTTCACCAGGGGTTCCAGCAGGGGAAACACAAACAAGTCTTCGAGGGGGGCGATCTGGCCGCCGGCGCAGGCCACCGCCGCCTGCATGCGGGCCTGCATGTGGGCCACCATCTTGGTTTCGTTCTCGCCCCAGCGGCAGTCGATGTGGGCCACGGGCAGGCCCCAGGCATCGCGCTGCTGGAGGTTGAGGCTCACCTGGTTGTGGTGCTGGCTGAGCACTTCGCCATGGCCGATCAGGAAGCCCACCGCTTCGCTGGGCCGGCGCTTGAACGGCGCCGGCGGATCAAAGCGCTGGATCGCCCCCCAGAGGCCGTAGCCCCGCAGGAAGTCCTGGTCGGCACTGGCGCCCAGGTTCACCGTGTTGGGGATAAACACACTGCCCGCCCCCGACAGTTCCGTTGCCCCGGCGGCCGGTTGATCCGGCAGGGCAAAAAAGCGGCTGGTGGAGATGTGGTCCATCAACCCGTGGCCGAGCAGGCCGGAGGGGTCCTCCAGGCCGTGCTCCTGGTGGTCGGAGCCCGAGTGCAGCAGGATCCGCAGGCTTTCGATCGTCGAGGCGCAGAGCACCACCAGGGCGGCGCTGGCCCGCTCGGTGAGGCCGCTCTCGGCATCGATGAACACCACGCCCTTGGCCCGGCTGCTGCCGGGCTCCAGTTCCACATGGCTCACCACGGCGCCACTGCGCAGGCCCACCCGGCCCGTGGCCAGGGCCTCCTTGAGGCAGCCCCCCTGGGAGCTGGATTTGGGCCAGGGGTCGGCGCCCGGAGCCTGGCGTGGCAGGGCAAAGCCGCGCGAATGGATCAGGGGCAGGTCCAGCTCCCGGGCTAGGCAGGTCCGTAGGTGGGTTTCGGCCGGCGTGAAAGGCAGGGCTTCCTGGTAAATCCCATCGGGAAGCTGGGCCAGTCCGTCGGCCTGGCCGTGGACCGCCAGGCGCCGTTCCAGCCGTTCGTAGTAGGGGGCCAGGTCGGCGTGGCCGATCGGCCAGCTGCGGCCATGGCCGTCCCGCTCGGCCGCCCGAAATTCGAAATCGGAGAGCCTCAGGGTGATGCCACCCCAGGTGAGGCTTTTGCCGCCCACCTGGCGGCCCCGGGTCCAGAGGAAGGGGCGCCCGGGCGGGGTTGTGTAGGGGTTGCGCAGCTCATCGACAAACAGCTCCGGGTTGGCCTTCCAGTAGCCGGGGTGGTGGATGGCCCGCCTCTGGCGGCCGTTGGCCATCCGGGCCAGGCGCTTGAGGCTGTTGAGCGGCTCGCTGCCAAAGGCGCGGCTGGCGGCCAGCTCCGGCCCCGCCTCCAGCACCAGCACCCGCAGGCCCGCCTGGGCCAGGGCCAGGGCCGCCACCCCGCCGGTGGCACCCGATCCCACCACGATGGCGTCAGGAGCAAGGCTGCCCGATCCCCAGGCGTCAGGACCGCTGGCACGGGCACCGGTGGCGCTGGCTGTCATGGCAGGTGGGGCTGGGCTGGAAGGGGGAAGGGGCTGGCTTGGATCCCCGGTCCTGGGCCGGATCGCTCTGGCCGGACCAGGCCATCCTTGACCTGGCTGCCCCGGACCTGGCGGCCCGGGACGTTGCTGCCTGGTGGCGGTACCGGCCGGCCTCGGCAACGGCCGGACGGGGATCTGGCCGGACGGGAAGCTGGCGAGCCCGGGGGCCCTTGCAGCCCGATCACCGAAGCCGGGTCCCCAGGCGTGACCAAACCGGGAGCCAAACAAAAGCCCCGGCACTTCATCGAAGGCCGGGGCTTTAGGAGTTGGTGGCGGGGAGGAGATTTGAACTCCTGACCTTCGGGTTATGAGCCCGACGAGCTACCAGACTGCTCTACCCCGCGGCGCCTTTGGGACCATAGGCCATCGCCCGCCCCAAGTGCAATGGCCAGGCCCCTTGCCCTTCTCCCTGCTGGACCCAGGCTCGCCGCGGGGGGTTGGCGATGGGTGCGCCTCCAGAGCCTGGAGGGCTTGGGAGCTGGGGCTTGAAAGCGGCTGCCAGCACTGCAAGATGGTCCAAACCTTGTTGATCTAGGCGATTTAGGCATGCAGCAATACCTTCGCTACCTCAAATTTCCCATTGGATTGTGTCTTGCGGGTCTCACGGTGGTGGCGGCGGTCAAGGGCTGGCAGGCCGTCTGGATTACCAGCGTGTTACTGGCCTTGGAGATCAGCCTCTCCTTTGACAACGCCGTGGTCAATGCCCGCGTCCTCGATCGGCTGACCCCTGGCCAGCAACAGTTTTTCCTCACCTGGGGCCTGGTGATCCCGGTCTTCGGCGTGCGCTTCCTCGGGCCGTTGCTGCTGGTCAGCCTGGCCGGAGGCGTCAGCCTGGCCACGGCCTTCGATATCGCCCTGAACCATGCCGACGCGTATCACGACTTGCTCAAGCTGGCCGAGCCGCGCATCTTGGCCTTCGGCGGCATGTTCCTGTTGATGGTCTGCCTGCGCTATTTCTTCAACGAAGCCAAGAGCCTCCATTGGATGCGGGCGATCGAGTCGAGGCTCAGCCGCGCTGGCCGGATCGAATCCCTGGAGGTGGCCCTGGCCCTGGTGGTGCTGTTGCTGTTGCAGATCTGGGTGCCGCCGGCCAACCGGGGGGAATTGCTGATCGCCGGGGTGATTGGCCTGGTGCTGCAGATTGTGTTCACCTCCCTGGCCGAGGCCTTCGGCAGCGAGGAGGAGGCCGTGGGCCGGGCCGCCGCCGGTGGCGGTATCGCCAGCCTCATTTACCTGGAGTTGTTGGATGCCTCCTTCAGCCTCGATGGCACCGTGGGCGCCTTTGCGATCACCAGTGAGTTGCCGCTGATTCTCACGGGCCTGGGCCTGGGCGCCCTGTTCATCCGCTCGATCACCCTGATGCTGGTGCGCGAGCGGGCCCTCGATGAACTGATCTATCTCGAACATGGCGCCCATTACGCCATCGGCGCCCTAGGCCTGCTCATGCTGGCGAAGGTGGTGCTCACGCCCGTGCACATCGAGATGCCCGAATGGCTCAGCGGCCTGATTGGGATCCTGTTCCTGGTGCTGGCCCTGGCCGATTCCCTGCGCCATCGCCGCCGTCAGGCCAGTCCGGGCGGTTAGGCCGTTAGGGCGGCTTGCTTGGTTCTTCCTGGCAAGGGTGCTCCGTCGCCTGCCAAGACTGGGCCCTCGCCAGGCGCCTAGGGCCGTTCAGCCCGCGGCGGCGTCGAAACGCAGCTCGCCGCTCACCTTGAGGCTCACCCCCTCGCTGGGCACCAGGTACTGCTGGGAGAGCTCTTCAATGGTGAGGGGCGTTAGCCACTCCAGCTGCTTGAGCAGGTGCAGGGCCACGGCCTGTTTGGCCCGGCTGGCGCCGTCCTCCACCTTGATCGCCAGGCCCAGGCCCTCGCCCACCCGGCTCAGGCATTGAATCCCTTCGGCGCCGCCCTTGCTGAGCACCTGGCCGTGGCCGCGCAGCATCACCTCGGTGTCGAAGCGGCCGGCGCCCGCCACCAGGTCCGGATGGGCCAGCATCGCCCGGCTGAGCCGCTCCAGGTCGGCCTGCTCGGAGGCCCCCAGGTGGGCAAACAGCAGGGCCATCTGGGCCAGTTGTAGTTGCAGGGTCGGCGCGCCGCAGTCATCGCGGGCCGTCACCAGTTCGGCGCCGGGCATGCCGAGCAAGTCGCCCACCTGTTTGAGCACCTGTTGCTGCAGGGGATGGTCCGGCTGCAGGTAGCTCTCCAGGGGCCAGTGCATACGGCGGCAACTGGCCAGGAAGGCGGCGTGCTTGCCCGAGCAGTTGTGCTCCAGGGGACTGGTGCCGCCCACGGGGATCGGGCACTGCAGCTGCTCCGTCTCGAGGTCGGCGTTCCAGAGCAGCTTGAAGGCTTCGCGGGCGTGGGCGGGGGTGCCGGCATGGGAGGCACAGGCAATCGCCAGGCTGCGGTCATCGTTGCCGGCCTGGTCGGCGGCGCCGCTGGCCACGAACACCTGGGCCTGGAAGGGTTTGAGGGCTGAACGCACAAAGCTGAGCCGCTGGGGATCGCCCGCCCGCATCAACACCCGTCCCCGCTGGTCACACACCACCGCATGGACCCGGTGCACCGATTCCAGGCTGCCGCCCCGCAGCAGGCGCACCTCCAACGGCGGCACCCCGGGGCGCTGGCTGGTGGAAAAGCTGCTGGAGAAACTCATTGCGGGCGGTGTTCCGGCGGGCGGCGACAGGCCGCGCTCACAAAGCCTGACAGAGGCTGGCCCCCCCCAACAGCAGCAGGGCGGCGAAGGCCAGGGCCCGCTGCAACCGGGCCAGGATCGGCCGCACTTGATGGCTGGCCACGAGCCAGTCCTGTTCCCGCCAGGCCAGGGGCTTCTCCCAGACCTGGCCGTCGTACCAGCCCGATTCCTCGTATTCGACCCGTTCGGCCAGGAGCCGCTGCAGCACGGTGGTCCAACCGAGCCATTGGCGCACCAGCAGCAGCAGGGGCACCATCAGGGCCGCGACGGCCGCTGCCGCCGCCAACCGGGGCAGGTCGTGGCGCAGGGGCACGCTGCCACTGGCCACCAGCAGGCTGATCGGCAGAACTCCCAGCCAGCTGGCCAGGAGGAAGCGACCTAGGGAGGCGTCACCCCGGTAGGGCCAGGAGAAAAACCACGACTCCACCAACTCCCGGTAGAGGCTCAGGGGCTGCTGGGCCTCCGGCACCGGGCAGGGCTGCTCACTGACCGGGGACTCGGACATGGGGCCGCGGAACGGGACGGGGGCCAGGCAATGGGGCCCGGCAAGGGCAACGGAGCTGAAACCAGGAACTCCACAGACGGTTCCAAGGGGCAACCTTCGTTTGGGCCTTGGGGCCCAGGCCAGGCGGTCGGTCGGCTGGGCCCAGAGCTCAGCTGGCCAGGGCGGAGCCGGAGCCTAGGGCGATTTGCTCGGAGCTTAGGAAGGGCACGGTCTCGCCGTGACCCCAGAAGGCCTCCAGGTCGTAGTAGCTGCGCTCGGCCGGGGTGAGGGCATGCACGATCACTTCGCCGTAGTCGAGCAGCACCCAGCGGCCTTCGCTCTGGCCCTCCTTGCGCAGGGGCATGCGGCCGGCTTCGAGTTCCAGCCGGTCTTCGACCGAGCGGGCGATGGCGCGCACCTGCACGTCCGAGAGCCCCGTGGCGATCACGAACCAGTCGGCGATCGACGACACCTCATCAACCCGGATCAACAGGATGTCCACGGCCTTGCGGTCGTCGCAGGCATCGGCGGCCAATAGGGCCAGGGCATGACTATCGCGAGTTTGACGAACCAGGGCTTGACTATCCATAGACGTTCTCACTGGTGACCGATTCGCGGGAGCCTTGCTGTTGGGCCATTTCGGCCCGGGCCTTGCCGGCACTCTTGCGCAGGGCCTCGAGCCGGTCTTCGTAGAAGGCCCGTTTGCGTTTCTTGCGGGTCTGCTCCACTAGCTCCTTGAGGGCGCCGCCCAGGCTCTTGTAGGCATTGGGCAAGCTGTAGCCAAAGCGGCAGGCCAGGTCGATCGCCCGTTCATCGGCGGTGATCGCGTCCTGGAGCCGTTTTTCCGGGTTGTTCTTCAGATAGAGCCGGTAGCCGGCAAAGCCGGAGAGGCCCAGGGCCATCAACAGCAACAGGCCGTCCTGCACCCAGAGCTCGCCGATGGCACCGCCCAGGCCGATCGCCAGGGCCGCCATTTCCCAGCCATCGCGGGGGATCGCATCGTTTTGGATGCGGCCCACCTCATGCCAGAAGAGCAGGTTGCGGTGGTCTAGGGCCAGCTGGTCCCAGGCCTGGAGATCCAGCTGGATTTCCACCTCATCGCGACCGATCTCCTCCAGCGTGATCAGGGCGGGATCGGCGGCAGCGGCGGCTTCAACGAACACCCAGCTCTGCATCTCTGGGGGCAGCAGCCCCTTCAGGCGCTGGAGTTCGCTCATGGAGGTCGTGAAACAGGGATCGTCAATTCAGCGTAGCGACAGTGGAACCCGACGCCGCTTGCCATGAGAGGCTGGCCACGTTTGGCTGCCCACCCCTCCGCCCATGCCCCGTCGCACGGATTTGCGTCGCATCCTGCTGCTGGGGTCGGGTCCGATCGTGATCGGCCAGGCCTGCGAATTTGACTATTCCGGTACCCAGGCCTGCAAGGCCCTGCGCTCCGAGGGCTTTGAAGTGGTGTTGGTGAATTCCAACCCGGCCTCGATCATGACCGATCCGGACATGGCCGATCGCACCTATATCGAGCCCCTCACCCCCGAGGTGGTCACCCGGGTGATCGAGCTGGAGCGGCCCGATGCCCTGCTGCCCACCATGGGCGGCCAGACCGCCCTCAACCTGGCCGTGACCCTGGCCGAAAACGGCACCCTCGAGCGCTACGGCGTGGAACTGATCGGCGCCAATTTAGAAGCGATCCAGAAGGCGGAAGATCGCCTGCTGTTTAAGCAGGCAATGGAGCGGATTGGGGTGGCGGTGTGCCCCTCCGGCATCGCCACCAGCCTGGCCGAGGCTGAAACCGTAGGCGAAGCGATTGGCACCTACCCGCGCATCATTCGCCCTGCCTTCACCATGGGCGGCTCCGGCGGCGGCATCGCCTACAACCCGGAGGAATTCCGGGCGATCTGCAAGAGCGGCCTTGAGGCCAGCCCGGTGTCCCAGATCCTGATCGAGCAATCCCTGCTCGGCTGGAAGGAATTTGAGCTGGAGGTGATGCGCGATCTGGCCGACAACGTCGTGATCGTGTGCAGCATCGAAAACCTCGATCCGATGGGGGTGCACACCGGTGATTCGATCACAGTGGCCCCGGCCCAAACCCTCACCGACCGGGAATACCAGCGCCTGCGCGACCAATCGATCGCGATCATCCGCGAGATCGGTGTGGAAACCGGCGGTAGCAATATCCAGTTCGCGATCAACCCCGCCAATGGTGATGTGGTGGTGATCGAGATGAATCCGCGGGTCAGCCGCTCCTCGGCCCTGGCCTCCAAAGCCACGGGCTTTCCGATCGCCAAGATCGCTGCCCGCCTGGCCGTGGGCTACACCCTCGATGAAATCCTCAACGACATCACCGGCAAAACACCGGCCTGTTTTGAGCCCACGATCGACTACGTCGTTACCAAGATTCCCCGCTTCGCCTTTGAGAAGTTCCGTGGCAGTCCGGCGGTGCTCACCACCTCGATGAAGTCCGTGGGCGAGGCGATGGCGATTGGCCGTTGTTTCGAGGAATCCTTCCAAAAGGCCCTGCGCTCCCTGGAAACGGGCCACGCTGGCTGGGGTTGCGACCGGCCCGATGGCGAGATCGAGCCGGCCGACCTCGATGCCCAGCTGCGCATCCCCACCCCCGATCGCATCTTTGCCGTGCGCGAAGCGATGGTGGCCGGCCGCAGCGACGACGCCATCCACGCCCTCAGTGCCATCGACCCCTGGTTCCTGGCCAAGTTGCGCCACATCCTGGAGGTTGAGACCCAGCTGCTACGCGGTCGCCAGCTGGCTGATCTCGGTAGCGAAGCCCTACTGGAGCTCAAGCAACTGGGCTTCTCCGATCGCCAGATCGCCTGGGCCACCGGCAGCGATGAACTCGCCGTGCGCCGCCATCGCCAGGCCCTAGGCGTCAATGCCCTGTTCAAAACGGTGGACACCTGCGCCGCCGAATTCGCCTCCAGCACGCCATACCACTACGCCAGCTACGAGCGGCCGATTGAGCGCCTCACGGCCGACGGCCGGCTTGAGTTGGTGCCAGCCGAATCGGAGGTGCAGCCGGAAACCCGCCGCAAGGTGCTGATCCTGGGGGGTGGCCCCAACCGCATCGGCCAGGGCATCGAGTTCGACTACTGCTGCGTGCACGCCTCTTTTGCCCTCCAGGCCGAAGGCTTTGCCACGGTGATGCTCAACAGCAACCCGGAAACCGTCTCCACCGACTACGACACCAGCGACCGGCTCTACTTCGAGCCCCTCACCCTCGAAGACGTGCTCAACGTGATCGAGGCGGAGCGGCCCGAGGGCGTGATTGTGCAATTCGGCGGCCAAACGCCCCTGAAATTGGCCCTGCCCCTGCTGCGCTGGCTGGCCAGCCCTGAGGGCCTGGCCACCGGCACCCGCCTCTGGGGAACCTCGCCCGAATCGATTGATAGCGCTGAGGATCGGGAACAGTTCGAGGCGATCCTGCGCCGCCTCGAGATCCGCCAGCCCCGCAATGGCCTGGCCCGCAGCCAGGCCGAGGCCCGGGCCGTGGCCGATCGGGTCGGCTATCCGGTGGTGGTGCGCCCCAGCTACGTGCTTGGCGGCCGCGCCATGGAGGTGGTCTTCGATGGGGAGGAACTCAACCGCTACATGGTCGAGGCCGTGCAGGTGGAGCCCGACCACCCGGTGCTGATCGACCAGTACCTGGAAAATGCCATTGAGGTGGATGTGGATGCCCTCTGCGACCACAGCGGCCAGGTGGTGATTGGCGGCCTGATGGAAC
>Ga0310333_100508_pt1 | contig 10451 bp, 9 predicted proteins | sample LakMicSRFTotalB7_FD_195547 | JGI IMG/M metagenome (GOLD analysis project Ga0310333, IMG submission 195547) | Enriched freshwater cyanobacterial communities from Lake Michigan, Michigan, United States - MI23.SRFL.Total.B7 (v2) (version 2) | ecosystem: Environmental > Aquatic > Freshwater > Lake... | reverse complement strand
CCCGCCATGGCCGCCCCCCCCGATCGCGACTACATGGCGGCCTGCAGTCGCCTGGCCAGCCTGATGAGCATCAGCATTTCCGCCGCCCGGCGCCGGATCGACCTGGCGGCCGTCAAGGAAGGGATCCGCGACACACCCGGCCGCATCGCCCTGGCCGAACGGCTCCTCAGCGAGGCCGAGCCCGGCAGCCAGGCCGCCCGCCTACGGCTCGATGGCCTGCTGGAAGCGGTGGCTTCGGAAGCCAACTTCATGGACGAAGACTGAAGCGCCCCCCTAGACCCGCAGGGCCAGCCGCCATCGCCCAGCCCGCCAGCCCCCCAAGACCCTGGGCCAGGCCAGAGCACCAGCTTGGTGCCGCCCAGGCCTGAGCTCGGCTCAACGATGTTCAAAGATCTGGCCGTACTGGCCGCGATCGAGGTCGGAGAACACGGGGATGCAGGCAAAACAGCGCTCGGCCAGCGCCAGCCGCTCCTCGCGCACCAGCATCAAATGGAGCCGGTCCCGGGCCGGCAGCAGGTAGCGCACGTCGTTGGCGGCGTAGGCCAGCTGGCTGTCACTGAGCTCCTCAACCCGGCCCCAATCACTGCTCTGGGCCTGCTTGTCCAGTTCCACCCCCACCAGCTCCTGCACCACCTCCTTGAGACCGTGGCGGGGGCTGTAGGTGCGGGCTAGGCGGCTGGCCACCTTGGTGCAGAACAGGGGCGCCACGGCGATGCCGAGCCCCTCGGCCAGGGCCGCCACATCAAAGCGGGCGAAGTGGAACACCTTCTCAATGCCAGGCGCCTCCATCAGCTGCTTGAGCAGGGGCGCCTGGGTCTGGCCCCGGGCGATGCGGATGCAACAGACGTTGTCCTGGTCGTCGCAGATCTGCACCAAACACAGGCGGTCGCGCCCGTGCACGAGCCCCATGGCCTCCGTATCGACCGCTAGGGCCTGGGCGCCCCCCAGCAAGCCATGCCATTCGCTCGAGAGATCGCCATCCAGCACGGCAAAGCGGGCAGGGGCGGAGCCGGGGGCGGGAGCCATGGAGCCAGGGCGAACTGCTGCCATGGTCGCGGATCAGGGGCTGGTGCCCAGACCCGCAAACGCTCCTAACCGCCGCGCCCCAACCAGCTGGAGCCCCACCGCGGGAGCCGCCCAGGCCATCCGGCCCAGGACCCGATCAACGCGCCTGCGTGAAGTTGCATGGTCAATGGGTTGATCCATCGGCCCCGCCGCAGCTACCAGAAGGGCAGGACCTTGCCACACCGTCCGTGCGCACCTCCAGCCCCAGCCAGGCTTGCAAGAGCCTGGAGGCCATTCACCACTTCTTCGACCAGCCGCCGCTGCTGCATCTCGGCCTGGAGTTGGCGGTCTGCTGGGTGCTGGATCGCTTGCTCGAAGCCGACAGCTATCCCACCGCCCTGATGCAGCAACTGGGCCAGGCCCATCCCCAGCTGCGCCTCTCGGAAACCGTGCTGCACCAGGCGATCACCTTCCTCGATCACCAGGAGGCGATCAGTTCCTATGCCCAGCGCTGTCCCAGCCGCGGCCGGCCCCGCCGCATGCTGCACCTGCGCGAGGAGCACCGCAGCGGCGCCCTCGCCCTGATGCCCCCATGGCGTCTCTGGCTGGAGGACAATGAACGGCCCGCCAACGTCAGCCGCCATGCCCCCAGCCCTGGGCTCCACCCTGCTGCTCACCCTGCTGTTGGCCATCGGGCTGGTGTTCTTCCTGCGGGCTGCCAGTAAGGACCGCACCACGGTGGTGGAGATCCACTCGCCGCGGCCGGCCCTGGAGGTGCTCGCCGGCCTAAGCCAGTGGTTGGGGGAACGGGGCTGGCAGGCCGACACCAGCAGTCCGGAGCAGCGGCTGCTGCGCTTCCGCGGCCAGGTGGCCGCCAGCACGCCCCTGGCCTGGCTGCTCTCCCTGCTGGGCGGTGTGGGCGCCGGCTGTCTCGGGTTGGTTCTGCGCCAGTTGCTGCCCCAATTGGGCTGGTGGCCCGTGGCCCTGGCCCTGGTCGGGCCCCTGGCGGGCCAGGTCTATCGCCGTCGGGCGGCCCGGGCCGAATCCCTGGAGTTGCGCCTGATCAGCGCCGATGACGCACCCAGCAGCAGCCTGCGGGTGCGGGCGCACCGCGATGAATTAATTGCCATGGAAGTGGAATTGGGCCCAACCCTGCAACTGGCCAGCGATGGCGCCCTGTTGAGTTCGCCAATCTGAAGAACCCTGCCCCCGCTGGATCGAACCCGCAAGCGGGCAAAACGTCTGCGGGGCCAAGCCGCTTGAGGGCTTTTTGGTAATGGATTTAACGGAAATCCAGCTTCGTCGTTGCCAAATCCCTGCCAGGCCGCGACGGGGCCCTCAACAGACGCCATGCTGGTAGCCGTGACGGACCCACCCCCCCAAAAACGCCCTGGCCTGGGCCAACTGCTGCCGGTTCTGGTCAGCCTGGCTGGTCTTTGCGCCATGCCAAGCGCTTCGGCCCAGGGGGCCTTTGCCCGGCTGGCGCCCCTGAGCTTGACCGCCGGTTTCACCGGCCCCAGGGCCCCCCTGGCCAAGGACTGGGTCGGCCGAGTGCCCCTAGCCCCGGGAACCCCGATTTTGGTGCTGGCCGGCCATGCCGACTCCCAGGGCATTGCGGGTGCTGGCACCTCCGGCGCCGCTGTGGCCCTGCGGGGCGCCGCACCGATGCAGGCCGATATCCAGGACGAGCTCTACTGGAACCTGCGCACCGCCACCGCCGTGGTGGCCCTGGGCCGCAGCCGCGGGCTGGAGATCCAGCTCTATGTGCCGCCGGTGCGGGACATCACAAGCGGCGACGATCCCCGCACCAACTGGAGCATCGGCAAAGCCTTCGCCGCCGCCGGCGGCTACGCCCTGGAGATCCACTTCGACGCCTACGGCCCCGATGGCATTGGCTCGGGCCTGATGCCGCCGATCAACCGGCCGATCAGCCAGCTCGATGAAAGCCTGGCCCAGGCCTTTGGCGCCTATCCGCGCCTGTTCCGGGGCGGTCTGGGGGCCCCGAAACGGGGTATTGCCATTCTAGAAATTGGCAAGCTCGAAGGCAAGCTTGAGGCGTCCCTAAGGGATCCCCGCCAGCGGGAAGCGAGCATCGCCGGGATTGCCGAGCGGATCGTCGCCGCCCTTGAACTGGGGCTAGGGATCAATCCACCGCCTGGTGCGGTTGGCAGCGAGCCGCCAGGGACGGGTCCGCAAGCCAGTTCTGGGGGCGGGTGAAGAGGTCGGTAAGCAGGGCCTCGCGACTGCCTTCAGGCGGCTTGTAGCCGTATTCCCAACGCACCAGCGGTGGCAGGGACATCAGGATCGATTCGGTGCGGCCGTTGGTCTGCAGGCCAAAAATCGTGCCCCGGTCGAACACCAGGTTGAACTCCACATAGCGGCCGCGGCGATAGAGCTGGAACTGGCGCTCCCGTTCGCCATAGGGCAGGTGCTGCCGCTTCTCCACGATCGGCACGTAGCTGGGCAAAAACGCGTTGCCGCAGGCCGAAGCCAGGGCAAAGAGCTGCTCCCAGTTCTGGCCCAGGGGCCCCTGGCCAGCGCTGGCGGCGGCGGCAGGGCCCTCGGGATCCTGGCCCTTGTAGAGCACGCCGCGGGGGTCCTGGTAGTCGTAGAAGATGCCGCCCACACCGCGGGTTTCCTGGCGGTGCTTCAGGAAGAAATACTCGTCACACCAGGGCTTGAACACCGGGTAGTAGGCCGGATTGACGCTGTCGCAGGCGTTTTTGAGGGTCTGGTGGAAGTGCTTGGCGTCCTCCAAGAAGGGGTAATAGGGGGTGAGGTCGGCGCCGCCGCCAAACCACCACACGGGACCGGCCTCGAAGTAGCGGTAATTGAGGTGAATGGTGGGGATGTAGGGGCTGCGGGGGTGCAACACCATCGAGGTGCCAGTAGCAAACCAGCGCTGACCCTTGGCTTCGGGGCGTTGGCTCAGGATTGAGGGGGGCAGCTGGTCACCCTCCACCTCGGAGAAGTTGACGCCCCCCTGTTCAAACACCCGGCCACCGGTCATCACCCGCGAGCGACCGCCGCCGCCCTCGGGCCGGATCCAGCTCTCTTCGGCAAAGGTGGCGCCGCCATCGAGGGCCTCCAGGCCAGCGCAGATCGAATCCTGCAGACCCATCAGCAGGGCCTTAGCCCGGGCGCGGGAATCGGCAGGCGGCCGTTCCAGGGGCAGCTCGCCGCCGGGGCTGGCGTCGCCGGGCACCGAACCGGAGGCGGCCCCGCCCACGAGGCCGCTCACCTTGGTCTTGGCACGGGACAGCAGGCCCTTCAGCATCAACGCCACGCCCCAGGGGCGCTAGAAACCAGCCCAGCCTTTCAGCCCACGGTCCCGCCGCACAAGCCCGCGAGAAGGATCGTCACGCCCCCAGGCCGGCAAACGCCCCTTGGGGAACGGTCCCTAGGATCCGGGCCCTGCCTTGCTCCGCCGGATGGCCAGCCCAGATCAGGCACTCGAAGCGGCCCTCGCCGCCCTAGCGCCCCTCAAGGACGCCGGCAGCGGTCGCTCCCTGGTGGAGCTGCAGTGGATCGATCAGCTGCGCCTGCAACCGAATCGGGCCGTGTTTCGCCTGGCCTTGCCAGGCTTTGCCACCAGCCAAAGAGAGCGGATTGTCAGCGAAGCCAGGGCGGCCCTGCTCCGCCTCGATGGCATCAACGACGTCCAAATTGAATTGGCCCAGGCCCCTGCCCAGGCGGGCCCCAGCGGCCATTCCCACCAGGGGGCGCCGATCGGCGCCGGCGGCCACGGGGGCGGGGCCGAGCGCCAGCCGATTGCGGGGGTGAAGCAGGTGATCGCCGTCAGCAGCGGCAAGGGCGGCGTCGGCAAGAGCACCGTGGCGGTCAACCTGGCCTGCGCCCTGGCCCAGGCGGGCCTGCGGGTGGGCCTGCTCGATGCCGATATCTATGGCCCCAACGCCCCCACCATGTTGGGGGTGGCCGACCGCACCCCCGAGGTGCAAGGCGAAGGGGCCGATCAGCGGCTGACCCCGATCGACAGCTGTGGCATCGCCATGGTGTCGATGGGGTTGCTGATTGGCGAGAACCAACCGGTGATTTGGCGCGGCCCGATGCTCAACGGCATCATCCGCCAGTTCCTCTATCAAGTGGAGTGGGGTGAGCGCGATGTGCTCGTGGTGGACCTGCCCCCCGGCACGGGCGATGCCCAGCTCAGCCTTGCCCAGGCGGTGCCCATGGCCGGCGTGATCATCGTCACCACGCCCCAGCAGGTGTCCCTGCAGGATGCCCGCCGCGGCCTGGCGATGTTCCTGCAGATGGGCGTGCCGGTGCTGGGAGTGGTGGAGAACATGACCGCCTTTATCCCACCCGACGCCCCCGAGAAGCGCTACGAGCTCTTCGGCAGCGGCGGTGGCCAGATCCTCGCCGACGAGGCGGCCGTGCCGCTCCTGGCCCAGCTGCCGATGGAACTCGCTGTTGTCTCCGGCGGCGACCAGGGCCTGCCGGTGGTGCTCGCCGCGCCGGAGTCGGCCTCAGCCCAGGCCTTCACGGCCCTGGCCGCCCGCTTGCGCGCCCTCGCCCCGGCGCCATGAGCTCCCAGGGGCCCAGCCTGGAGGCCCTCAGGCAGCTGCTGGCCGGCGGGGTCCCCCCGGGCCGCGGCGATGAGGATAGTGTCCGGCGCCAGTGGTGGGCAGCCCTGGCTTGCCTGCAGGAGGAGTTCCTGCTGCCGCTCCAGCCCAACAGCGGTCTATGGCTGGCCTCGCCCCTGCCGGCCCTCTACGAACCGGAGCTACTGCGTCACCTGCAGGGCTGGGTGTGGGCTCCGGAGGAGCTCGGCAGCCTGCTGCAGCCGGCCGCGCCGCTGCTGCCCGGCCAGGCCCCAGCCCACAAGGCGGGCGCCTACGACCCCGGCCGCTTTACGCGCCTCCCGCTCGGCGCTGCCGATGGCACCGATCCGCTGCTGCTGGTGATCACCCCCCAACTGCAGATCGCCATGGCCCTCCATGGTCCCGTCGATGGGCGCCAACTGCTAGTGCGCTCCGACCCCGCCAGCCTTTCGGCGGCCCTGGCCCTACTGGATGAGCGCCTGCAACGCAGCGCCCCCGAGGAGGGGTTGCGCCTGCGCCAGGCCCTGCAGGCCCTGGGCAGCCTCGAGAGCGACAGCCATCTCGCCGCCAGCTTCTGGCCGCGCCTGGCCGAACGGCTGGCCGCCATGGCTCCGAGCGTGACGCTCCAACCCCTGGTGCATCGCCGGGCTGGTAGCGACGAGGGCCGGGGCGGCTCCAGCAGCGAGCTGGCCCTGCTCGAAGCCCTCACCCATGAGGTGCGCACCCCCCTGGCCACGATCCGCACCCTGATCCGCTCCCTGCTGCGCCGCCAGGACCTCACCGAACTGGTGCGGCAACGGCTGCTGCAGATCGATGGCGAATGCAGCGAACAGATTGACCGCTTCGGCCTGATTTTCCATGCGGCCGAACTGCAACGCCAGCCGGCCGCCCCCAAGCCCCAAGACCTGGCCCGCACCGACCTGGCCCAGCTGTTGCAACAGCTCGAACCGCTCTGGCGCCACCAACTGCAGCGCCGCGGCCTGGAGCTGGTGCTGGAGATCGGCGCCGACCTCTCGCCGGTGCTGAGTGATCCAAGCCGCCTGGAAACGATGCTGGGCGGCCTGATGGACCGCTACAGCCGCCGGCTCACGGCCGGCTCCACCCTGGTGATCAGCCTGGAACCGGCCGGGTCGCGCCTGCGGCTGCGCCTGGGCGCCGCGGGCGCCTCCCGCTTCCAAGCTGGCTTTGACAGCGATCTAGGCAGCCGCCAAGCGGTGGGGCCCGTGCTGAGCTGGAACCCGGAAACCGGCAGCCTGCAACTCAGCCGCCAGGCCACCGCCCGCCTGTTCCACAGCCTGGGGGGGCGGCTGACGGAAGGCTCCGGCCGCGGCCTGACCGTGTTCTTCCCCCTGGCCCCGGGCTAGGGGGGCACCGGGCTGCCACAGCTAAAAGGCAAGCAGGCTCCAGGGGTGCCCCCCGGAGCGGCAATGGCGACTGCGGCCGTTTGTTGACGGGTGTGAAGAGAGGGCCAACCAGGCCGAATGGGCCCAGATCTCAGTGCTAGTTTCCGCTCGAAACGGCCTGCCGACTCCCCCTCTAGGAACAGCCATGACAGCAACGGCGCTGAGCGGTCATCTCCCGAAGTACATCGGCAGCACAGGCGGCCTCCTCAACGCCGCTGAGACGGAAGAGAAGTACGCCATCACCTGGACCAGCAGCACGGCCCAGGTGTTCGAACTGCCCACCGGTGGCGCAGCTGAGATGAACGAAGGCGAAAACATCATGTATTTCGCCCGCAAGGAACAGTGCCTGGCCCTGGGCACCCAGCTGCGCACCAAGTTCAAGCCCCGCATCGAAGATTTCAAGATCTACCGCATCTTCCCCGGTGGTGACACGGAATTCCTCCATCCCAACGATGGTGTCTTCCCCGAGAAAGTGAACGAGGGTCGGGCCATGGTCGGCCACAATGCCCGCCGCATTGGCCAAAACCCCAACCCCGCCAACCTCAAGTTCAGCGGTCGCAACACCTTCGACGCCTGAGTTTCGGTCCTGAAGCGGTCACCGCTGCATCTATAAAGGCGGGGCCAGGCGCCCCGTTTTTTTTGCCTGCCCAACGCCGTGATGCCCACCCCCGATCGCGCCGCCTTCCTGGACCAGGTCGCGGCCGGCAGCACGTTCATTCCGATTGCCCGGCGCTGGCCGGCTGACCTGGAGACCCCCCTGAGCACCTGGCTCAAGGTGGGTTCGGGCTCAAGCCATGGCGTGTTGCTGGAGTCGGTGGAAGGGGGCGAGCAGGTGGGCCGCTGGAGCTTTGTGGTCAGCAACCCCCTCTGGACCCTCACCGTGCGCGCTGACCAGGCGGTTCAGCACTGGCGAGACGGCCGCGCCCAGCCCCACCAGGGCAACCCCTTTGCGCTGATGCGCCGGGTGCTGGCTCCGTACCGCAGCGTGCCCGTGCCGGGCCTGCCCCCGGTGGGCCAACTGTTTGGCTTTTGGGGTTACGAACTGATCCGTTGGATCGAGCCGAGCGTGCCCGTCCATGCCAGAGGGGAGGACGACCCTCCCGATGGCTGCTGGATGCTGGCCGACAGCCTGTTGATCTTCGACCAGGTGAAACGCCAGATCACGGCCGTGGCCTACGCCGACCTCACGGCCGAGGGGGAAGCCGCTGGCGATCCCGAGCGGGCCTACAACGCGGCCTTGGCCAGGATCACAGCCCTGGAGCAGAAGATGCACCAGCCCCTGCCCGCCGGGGTCACCCCCCTGGATTGGCACGACAGCCCCAACCTGGACCTCGACACCCGCAGCAACCGCAGCCGCAACGAGTTCGAGGCGGCCGTGATGAGTGCCAAGGAGCACGTCGCCGCCGGGGATGTCTTCCAGCTGGTGTTGAGCCAGCGACTGGAAACCTGGATCGATCGGGAGCCCTTTGAGCTCTACCGCAGCCTGCGGATGGTCAACCCATCCCCCTATATGGCCTTCTTCAACTTCGGCGGCTGGTACCTGATCGGCTCCAGCCCGGAGGTGATGGTGAAGGCCGATCCGCTCGATCCCAGCGCCCCAGGGGGCCCAGGTGCGGTCAAAGCCTCCCTGCGGCCGATCGCCGGCACCCGGCCCCGGGGCGCCAACGAGGTCGAGGACCGGGCCCTTGAGGCGGATCTGCTGGCCGATCCCAAGGAGCGGGCCGAACACGTGATGCTGGTGGACCTGGGCCGCAACGACCTGGGCCGGGTCTGCCAACCGGGCAGCGTCCAGGTGACCGAGCTGATGGTGATCGAGCGCTACTCCCACGTCATGCACATCGTCAGCGAGGTGGAAGGGCTGCTGCAGGCCGATCGCGACGTCTGGGACCTGCTGATGGCCTCCTTCCCTGCCGGTACGGTCAGCGGCGCCCCCAAAATCAGGGCCATGCAGCTGATCCATGCCCTCGAACCCGATGCCCGCGGGCCCTACTCGGGCGTCTATGGCGCCATGGACCTGGGCGGCGCCCTAAATACGGCGATCACGATCCGCACCATGGTGGTGTTGCCAGCGCCCCAGGGGGGCTGGCGGGTGCAGGTGCAGGCCGGAGCCGGCCTGGTGGCCGATTCCCAGCCGGCGGCCGAATACCAGGAGACCCTCAATAAGGCCCGGGGCATGCTCAAGGCCCTGGCCTGCTTGCAACCCCGACCCAGCACCAACGCCAGCGTCGAGGCGGACCTGTGAGCGGCGACCTGCTCCTGAAGGGATTTGAAGTGGAGCTCTTCACCGGCCGGCCCGACGGCACCGTGGTGGGGTGTGCGCCGGCGGCGGCGGCGGCCCTAGAGGGCTTCGTGACCGAACCGGATCACCGCAACCTCGAGTACATCACCGCCCCCGATGCCAGCTACCAGCGCCAGCTGGAGCTCCTCCTCGAACCCCGCCGGCGCCTGCGGGCCTGGCTGGCGCAGCGGGGGTTAACGATCCTGCCGGGCAGCACCTTGAGCCTGGGCGACAGCCGCCGCTTTGAGCGTTCCAACCCGGACAACCCTTACCACGACTACATCGAAACCACCTACGGCACCCAGGTGGTGACCGCCAGCGTGCACATCAACCTGGGCCTCACCGACATGGGGGCCCTGTTTGCCGCCTGCCGGCTGGTCCGCTGCGAAGCCGCCCTGCTGCTGGCCCTCAGCGCCAGCTCCCCCTTCCTCGATGGCGTGGCCACCGGCGCCCATTCCCAGCGCTGGTTGCAGTTCCCGCTCACGCCCCCCCAGGTGCCCCTATTCCGCAGCCACAGCCACTACATCACCTGGGTGGAGCAGCAGCTGGCGAGCGGCGCCATGCAAAACGTGCGCCACCTGTGGACCTCGGTGCGGCCCAACGGCGACAACCGGCCCCATGGGCTCAATCGCCTCGAACTGCGCATCTGCGACCTGATCACCGATCCGGCCCTGCTGCTGGCGATCACCGCCTACTGCGAGCTGCGCATCCATCAAGTGCTGGCCGATCCCGCCGGGCACGATCCCCTGGTCGCTAGCCAGCTCAGCCCCGAAGAGTTAGCAGACCTGGCCGATGCCAACGACCGGGCCGCTGCCCGCGCCAGCCTGCAGGCCACCCTGCGTGACTGGCGGTCGGGCGAACCGATCCAAGCCGCCGACTGGATCCGGCGCGATCTAGCGGCCCTGGCCCCCCTGGCCGAGCAGCTCAACCTGGCAGCCACCCTGGCGCCCCTGCAAACGGTGCTCAGGCAGGGGAACCAGGCCATGCGCTGGCTCCAGCGCGAAGCAGAGGGCCTGCCGATCGCCACGATCGTGGCCGCCAGCGCCGCGGCCATGGCCGAGCGGGAAGCGGCGCCGAACGCACCACTGGCGACAGACGCGCTCAGCCCTTTGGGATGATCATGGAACCTTCGAGCGCCCCTTCGGCCCCCATGCGGCAGCCCCTGCCCGCCATCGAGACCCCGGGCGACGCGATGGCTGCGAC
>Ga0310333_100507_pt1 | contig 10452 bp, 12 predicted proteins | sample LakMicSRFTotalB7_FD_195547 | JGI IMG/M metagenome (GOLD analysis project Ga0310333, IMG submission 195547) | Enriched freshwater cyanobacterial communities from Lake Michigan, Michigan, United States - MI23.SRFL.Total.B7 (v2) (version 2) | ecosystem: Environmental > Aquatic > Freshwater > Lake... | reverse complement strand
AGACGGTGCCGAACAGGAACACGGCCATGGCCACAGGGCGACGGAACGGGTTCTGGAACTTGTTGAAGCTCTCGATGAAGGGCACCAACATCAGACCCAGGGGAATCATGGTCTGCAGGGCGATGCCGAGCAGCTTGTTGGGGACGACCCGCAGAATCTGGAACACCGGGTAGAGGTACCACTCGGGCAGGATTTCCAGGGGTGTGGCGAAGGGATCAGCCTTGTCAGCCAGCATCGCCGGGTCGAGCACCGCCAGACCGACGATGCAGGAGATCGTCCCCAGGATCACGACCGGGAACATGTAGAGCAGGTCGTTGGGCCAGGCGGGCTCGCCGTAATAGTTGTGACCCATGCCTTTGGCCAGCTTGGCCCGCAGCTTGGGATCGGTGAGGTCTGGCTTCTTGAGGATGTGCATGGCGGTGAGGCCGTTGGGTGAAGGCTAGAAGCAAACGTGGAGGGGCCGGGACGTCCCGAGCGAGACAGTCACAAAAACCCTTGGGGAATCACAAGGGACCCGAAATGCCCTGCTTGCGGATCATCAGGAAGTGCATGAGCATGAACACCGCTAGCAGCCAGGGCAGCACAAAAGTGTGCAGGCTGTAGAAGCGGGTCAGGGTGGCCTGGCCAACGCTCTCGCCGCCGCGCAGCAGCTCAACCATGAAGTCGCCGACCACCGGCACAGCAGCAGGCACCCCGCTGACGATCTTGACGGCCCAGTAGCCAACCTGATCCCAGGGCAGTGAATAGCCGGTGACACCGAAGCTGACGGTGATCACAGCCATGGTCACGCCGGTGACCCAGGTGAGCTCACGGGGGCGCTTGAACCCACCGGTCAGATAGACGCGGAAGACGTGCAGGATCAGCATGAGCACCATCATCGAGGCGCTCCAGCGGTGGATCGAACGGATGAGCCAGCCAAAGCTGACATCGGTCATCAGGTGCTCGACCGATGCATAGGCCTCGACGACCGTCGGCTTGTAATAGAAGGTCATCGCGAAGCCGGTCGCGAACTGGATCAGGAAGCAGACGAGGGTGATGCCGCCCAGGCAATAAAAGATGTTGACGTGCGGCGGAACGTACTTGGCCGAGATGTCATCGGCAATCGCCTGGATCTCGAGGCGCTCGTCGAACCAGTTGTAAATGGGGTTGGACCCCCCGGGGGTTCCAGCTGGAGTGTTGGCCATGCAACTGGCTTGATGGGTTGCGAGAGTCTACGCAACGCAACGAGCCGGCCGTGAGCCCCAGTCCCTTTGCAACACGGCAACACCCTGAGGGGCCCAGTCCTCTGAGGAGTGGTTCCATGTCATCGCTGCGGAGGCTTCTGGCTGGTTGTCAGGCCCTGCTGCCGGTGCTTGTGCTGATGGGGGTTCTGGTCGCCCCCGGCGGCGGCGCGCTGGCCCTGAGCGACACCCAGCAACTGGTGGTCGAGGCCTGGCGCCTGGTCAACCAGAGCTATGTGGACCCGCAGCGGTTCGAACAGGTGCATTGGAAGCGGTTGCGCCAGAAGGCTCTGGAGCAACCGATCGACAGTTCGGCGGCGGCCTATGGGGCGATCGAGACGATGCTCGCCCCCCTGGGGGACCCTTACACCCGGCTGCTGCGGCCCGCCGACTACAGCGACCTGCAGTCCAACACCCAGGGCACCGTCAGCGGCGTGGGGCTGCAGCTGGGGCTGCGCAGTCCTGACCAGCAGGTGGTTGTGATCGCGCCGCTCGACGGCTCTCCCGCCGCCGAAGCAGGCGTGGCCAGCGGCATGACGGTGCTGACGGTCGACGGGCGCTCCAGCGAAGAGCTGGGGCTCGAGGGCACCGCCAGCCGGCTGCGGGGACCCGTTGGCAGCGAGGTGCTGCTCCAGCTGCAGGAGCCTGACGGCCGCACGCTGGAGCTGAACCTCGAGCGCCGCCAGGTGGACCTGCGGCCGGTGCGCAGCAAACGTCTGCGCACCGGTGACCACACCCTGGGCTACCTGCGCATCACCCAGTTCGCCGAACCGGTGCCCGGACAGGTCCACCAGGCCCTCGATGAACTCAATGACAAAGGCATCGATGCCCTGATCCTCGATCTGCGCAACAACTCGGGAGGGCTGGTCAGCGCCGGCCTGGCGGTGGCCGACCAGCTGCTGGCCGGAGCCCCGATCGTCGAGACCCAGGCCCGCGACGGCATCGGCTCACCGGTGGTGGCGGGCCCCGCCCAGATCTATGGCGGGCCGATGCTGACCCTGGTCAACGGCGGCACCGCCAGCGCCAGCGAGATTCTGGCGGGAGCCCTGCAGGATGACGGGCGCAGCGCCCTGCTGGGCTCCCGCACCTTTGGCAAGGGGGTGATCCAAAGCCTGATCCCCCTGGGGGACGGCAGCGGTCTGGCGGTGACCGTGGCCCGTTACCTGACCCCAGGCGGCCGGGACATTCAGAACCAGGGGATCGGTCCCGATGTGAGCCTGAGCGGGGCCGAACCGCTCAACCCCGGCGGCGAAGACGACGGCTGGCTCGAGCAGGCCGAGCGGCTGCTGGTGCAACAGCTCGACCAGGGCTCTGGGGCCCAGGGCTGATGGGCAGTCGCACCTACCACGACCCCTTGCACGGCGCGATCAGGCTCGAGCGCAGCGATCCGGCCGAGGCCCTGGCGATCGCCCTGATCGACACCGCACCGTTTCAGCGGTTGCGCCGGATCCGCCAGCTGGGGCCGGCCTTTCTGACCTTTCATGGGGCCGAGTCCAGCCGTTTCACCCATTCGCTGGGGGTGCTGCACCTGGCGCGGCTGGCCCTGCAGCAGCTCGAGCGACAACAGAGCGACCTGGCCCAGCATCGGGGCCTGCTGTTTGCCGCAGCCCTGCTGCACGACGTGGGCCACGGGCCGCTGAGCCACAGCGGCGAAGAGATGTACGGCCTGCACCACGAAGCCTGGTCGGCAAGGCTGGTGCGCGAGCATCCCGAGCTGCACGGCCTGCTCGAGGCCCACCAGGGCGGCCTGGCCGAACAGGTGGCGATGCTGCTGGGACGGGGCCACTGCGTGCAGGCGGCCATTGGCGCCCTGGTCAGCAGCCAACTGGACTGCGACCGGCTCGACTACCTGTTGCGCGACAGCTACAGCACCGGGGCCAGCTATGGCCAGCTGGACCTGCAGCGCATCCTGGCGGCGCTGACCCTGGCGCCCGACGGCGGCCTGGCGGTGCACCCCAAGGGGCTGATGGCGGTCGAGCACTACCTGGTGGTGCGCAACCTGATGTACCGCAGCGTCTACAACCACCGGCTCAACGTGGTCTGCAACTGGTTGCTCAACCTGACCATCGCCACGGCGCGGCGATTGGGGCCAGGTGCCATCTGGGCCGACGCCGTGATGGGCCGCTGGCTCTGGCACAGCGAGGCGCTCGATCTGGAAACCTTTTTGGCCAACGATGACCTGCGCACCGGCTACCACCTGCAGCGCTGGGCCGAGGAGGGCCCAGACGAGCTGGCCGACCCCTGCCGCCGGCTGCTGCAGCGCCAGCTGCTCAAGGCCACCGACGTGAGCGCCCTGGCCCCGGCCGGCCGCCTTGAGCTGCTGGCTGTGGCCCGGCGCCTGGCCGAGACCGCGGGTCTGGTCAGCGATCGCTGCTGCGGCCTGCAGCAGCGCCAGAGCCGGGGGTACCACCCTTACAAAGGTGGGCTCAGGCTGTGGGACGGCACCCAGCTGCAGGCCCTCGAGCAGCGCTCGGCCCTGGTGCAGAGCCTGTGCGTCAGCAGCGAACTGGCCTGGCTGATCCATCCGGCCGAGGTGGGGGCTGAGCTGCGGCAGCTGTTGCGGCAGCATCGGGGCACCGACGCCGGGGCTGGATAGCCTTTGACGATGCCCAGGGATGAGCTGGTCTTGCGCGAGGGGCTGGATCAGCCCAGGCCCCTGGCCCAGATCAAGGGCCTGCTGGCCGATGGCCAGCTGCAACAGACCCTGCCGCTGCCCGGTCCGGTGACCTTGATCAGCGGCAACTGGCCAATCGCCGTGCCAGAACTGCGGACGATCCAGCAGCTCCTGGCCGACCGAGGTCTGGCGCTGCAGCTGCTGGTGAGCGACGAGCCGCGCACCCGGATCGCCGCCGCCGCCCTGGCCATCGCCTGGCAACCCAGTGACCCTCGCCCCGCCGATGGCGCAGGGGACAAGCCCGACCAGGCCGGGATCCCTCTGCACCTTCACCATGGGACCCTGCGCTCGGGCGACCATCTCGAGGTCGAGGGATCGCTGCTGGTGCTGGGTGATGTGAACCCCGGGGCCCGGGTGGTTGCCGCAGGGCACGTTCTGGTGTGGGGCACCCTGCGGGGCGTGGCCCATGCCGGCAGCCGCGGCGATCAGAGCGCCCGCATCACCGCGCTGCAGCTGCGGCCTGTGCAACTGCGCATTGCCGACGCGGTGGCGCGTGGGCCCGAAGACCTACCGGTCCCGGGCGTTGCCGAGCAAGCCGAGATCGTCGGGGGATTGATTGCCATCAATCCCGCATCGCCGGCCTGGCCAGCGGACGGGGTCAGCGGTTGATGATGCCCAGGGCGCCCAGCAACCCGGCGATCGCCATGAACCACAACGGCGAAATGCGGGTGCGCAGCATCAAGGCGCAGACCACCAGTGACACGATCACCCCGGGCACACTGAGCTGACCGTCGCGGGTGACGTCGGCCGTTTTGAGGATCTTGAGACCGACGGCAAACAAGATGCCGAGGGTGATCGGCCCCATGCCCCGCTCAAAGGCCTGGCGCCAGGGCGAATGTTCCATCTGGCGCCAGCTCAGGCAGGCCATCACCATCACCAGGGTCGAGGGCAGCAGGATCGCGATCTCGGCGCCATAGCCGCTGAGCAGGGCCCAGAACGGTCCCTCGGGCCAGCCGGCCCCCAAGCCCAACAGGCCCACGATCATCGAGCTGGGGCCGGGGGCCGCCTCGGCCAGGGCATAGAGGTCAGCGAACTGGCTGCCCGTCAACCAGCAGAACTTGTCAACGCTGAGGTGGTGGTATTCGGCCAGCAGGGTGTTGCCGCCCCCCAGGGAGAACAGCGACAGCGACAGAAACTGCCAGAGCACCTGGGCCAAGTTGCCCAGATCCCCCAACCGCACGGGATGGCAGGCCTCGGTCAGCAGCAGCGGCAGGCTGAGCAAGGGCAGGGTGAGCAGCGCCATCAACGGCTGGCCTCGCCCCGGGGCCAGTACCAGGCCATGGCGATCGGGCCGCTGACCAGCACCACCGGCACCAGCCGCAGGTGCCCGAAGGCCAGGGCCACGAACACCAGCGCCGCCAGCAGCAACGCCACTGGATCCTTCCAATATTCGTGCAGGATCTTGAAGCCCATCGACAGGGCCATGCCGGCAGCGGCGGCGACAACCCCGGCCAGCACCCGGTCGACCGCCGGCAGCTCGTGCACGCTGAAGTACAGCACCCCGAGCCCCATCAACAGGGTGAAGGGCACCAGCAGCATGCCCGCCAGCGCCGCCAGGGCCCCGGGCAGGCCCCTGAAATTGGCGCCGATGTAGACGGCCATGTTGATCTGGTTGGGCCCTGGGAACAGGCGCGCCACCGTCAGGCCGGTCAGAAATTCTTCATCGCTCATCCAGCGCTTCTGCTCGACGACGATGCGCTGGCTCCAGGCCGACAGGCCGCCACCAAACGCCGACAGCGCCACCTGCAGCATGCCGACGAACAGCTGGCGCAGCCCTGGCGGCGGGGCCAGGACTGGGGCCTGCAGAGCGGACTCAGTCATGAACGAAATGGGGGTCGGGCGGCAGTTCGCCCTCCTCATGGAAGCTGGGATCGAGGGGATCAGGTGCGTGGTACTTCTTGGCCTCTTTCCAATCGGCCTCGAAGGTGGTTGCCAGGCGTTGCACCACGTCGGGAGCATCGGATTCGATGCCCAGCTCGCGCCGCACGTCAAAGGCGCTGCGGTCGATGTTCATCGAACCGGTCTGGGCGTAGGCCCCGTCGACCAGGATCAGCTTGGCGTGCAGCTTGGGGGTCTTCTGGCGCCTGACCTTGACCCCGAAGCGTTCCATGATGCGCAGAGAAGCAAAGGTGTCGTAGACGTCCCAGTCCGACAAGCCGTGCTTGCCGCCGCACAGCAGGCGCACCTTCACACCGCGGTCGCGGGCCGCAATGATGCGCTCGAGCATCACCGCATCCACAAATTTGGGGTGCTGAATCCACAGGGTGCTCTGGGCCATGTCGATGATGCGCGCCATCTGACCGCGGCTGTGGGCGCTGCTCCAGACCAGGCCGGCATGGAGGTCAGGCGTGAAGAACTGACGGTTCCAGTCAGCCTCAAAGCCGGCGATCACCTGGTCCACCACCGGTTGCGACTCGGTATGGACGCCGTAGTCCCGGGTTTCGGTGAAGTACTTGTCCGAGAGGTTGAAAGTGGCGATGAGGGCCGCGCTCTCGTCGAAGACGATCGACTTTTCGTGGGTAACCGGGAACGCCTCGCTGGTCCAGGCCACATCGATGCCCCAGCCCGCCAGCAGGGCAAAGGCGTCATCGTTCCAGCGGTCACCTCCCGAGGTGTGGGGGTTGAGCATCACCCGCACCCGCACACCGCGCTGGTGAGCCCGCAGCAGGGCCTGCTCGATCGGCTCGCTCTGCAGCTTGAACTGCTTGAGGCGCAGGTCACTGCGGGCCTGGTCGATCAGCTCGACCACGGCTGCGGCGCCGTCGTCGGGCATCACCAGCAGGCGCTGGTGCAGGTGGCGATGGCTCGCCTCGGGTTGAGGCTCTGAGGGAACAGGCGTCGCGACCACCGGGACTGCATTGAGGTTCTGGCATTGTCATGCCCAACGGCAAAATTGGCCTTAACCTCGAGCCGCCTGAGACCATCCCGTGGCCGCCGAGACCCGCTACATCCTGATCTGCTCTGGCAAGGGGGGTGTCGGCAAAACCACCCTGACCGCCAACCTGGGCATCGCCCTGGCCCGCCAGGGGGTGCGCACCGCCGTGCTCGATGCCGACTTCGGCCTGCGCAACCTCGACCTGTTGCTGGGACTGGAAAACCGCATCGTCTACACCGCCCAAGAGGTGCTGGCCGAGACCTGCCGGCTCGAGCAGGCCCTGGTCAAGCACAAGCAGGAGCCCAACCTGGCGCTGCTGCCGGCGGGCAATCCGCGGATGCTCGAGTGGCTGACGCCCGACGACATGAAACGGATCGCGGCGCTGCTGGGCGATCACTTTGATGTGGTGCTGATCGACTGCCCAGCCGGCATCGAAGACGGCTTCAAGAACGCCGTCGCCGCCGCCAAAGAAGCGATCGTGGTCACCACGCCCGAGGTGTCGGCGGTGCGCGATGCCGACCGGGTCATCGGCCTGCTCAACAGCGAGGGCATCAGCCCGATCCAGCTGGTGCTCAACCGGGTGCGGCCCAAAATGATGGCCAACCAGGAGATGCTGGCCGTCAGCGACGTCACCGACATCCTGGCGCTGCCGCTGCTGGGCCTGGTGCTCGAGGACGAACAGGTGATCGTCTCCACCAACCGCGGTGAACCCCTGACCCTGAACGGCAGCAATTCTCCCGCCGCCCAGGCCTACCAGAATGTGGCCCGCCGCCTGCGGGGCGAGGACGTGCCCATCGTCGATCCCAGCCAGGAGCGCCAGGGCTTTCGGGCCAAGCTCAGCCGTCTGATGAACACCAGGATCTTCTGATGTCCCTGACCCTGCGCGATGCGATCAACCGGCTGCTGGGACGCCAACCCGCCAGCGCCAGCACCGCCAAGCAGCGGCTGCAGCTGGTGCTGGCCCACGACCGCAGCGACCTCAACCCCGAGCTGTTGCAGCAGATGCGGCGCGAGATTCTCGAGGTCGTCAGCCGCTATGTCGAGCTGGACCTCGACGAAGGCGACGTGAGCCTGGCCACCGAGGACCGGGTGACGGCGCTGGTGGCCAACCTGCCGATCAAGCGGGCCCGCGACGTGGTGCTGCCCGCCCGCGCTGCCGAAGAAGCCGCAACCGCCGGCAGTTGAGGCTGTGCACCGGTGGGAATCCTGATGGGGTTCTCTGTGCCCAGGGGCCCCATGGCCAGCATCACCACCCTGTTGACGATCAGTCCCGCCGAGGGGCGGGTGCTGGCCCAGTTGCTGGAGGGCCGCAGCAACCGCCAGATCGCCGCGCGGCTGGGGTTGAGCCCACGCACCGTCGAAAGCCACATCGGCGCCATGTTTGAAAAGACCGGTTGCCGCAACCGCAGCCAACTGCTGCTGTGGGGCCAGGTCAACAGCCGATGGAACCGTGGCAGCATGGAGATTCAGACCATGTTGGTGCCCAGCTGATGGTGCAGTGGGAGTACCAGGTGATTCGGCTCAACGTGGAGCCGCCCGCGGCCGCTGGGCAGCCGGCTGAAGCCACTGGACCAGCATCAACATCGAGCAGTGGGCAGGGGCCGTCGGCCCCACCCGGCAACGCGGCTGCCGAACCAGGTCTGTACAAAGCCGCGTTCAGCGAGGCCTATCTGCGGGAAGAATTCCCGCGCTACTACAACAACCCGCCGGCGCCAGCCCAGGGTCAACCACCCCTGGATCCCGGTGCCCAGCTGCAGGCCTTTTTCAATGGCCATGGCGAACAGGGTTGGGAGCTGGTGGGTTTTCAACATGCGGCGCCGCACGTGTTCATCGTCTTCAAGCGCCCCAAGGAGGGCGGCAGCGACGGGGCCCAGGCGGCACTGGCAGCCCAGCAGGAGCAACTGCGCCTGACCCTGGATCTGGCCAACCGGGCCCTGGCGATCATCGAAAATCAGACCAGGCGGGGGAAGGGCTCGAAGGCCTCTACATCACAGTGACTGGAGCCCCAAGAGCCCTCGCGATCAGGGGGTTCCAGGCATGGCTGCATGCTGAAGGTGAGGAAATTGTTGCTGGGGATCGCCTCGACCTATCGGCATTCACGGTGCCCCGTCAACCTCGGTTGGGAGCGCCCGCGGCTGGCGTTTGGCCTCGACGACCGTCATCAGCAGCATCGTGTCAAGCTTGGCGCCCACCTCGTCATCGGGCAGTGCCAGCGGCGGAGCGATGAACACCCAGTGTCCCCCCCTGAGAGGGCGGCAGCAGCGGCATGAAACTCTGAAGGCGCCATCAACGAAAGGGGGTGAAGAGGTGATTGTGATGCTGAAGTTGGCGCCCCTCAACGCCGCGAGGGGCGACGGTCTTTAGACCCCATCAAAGATTGTTGAAGATGGCGCCGCTACCACAACCAGGGGGCCAGGAGAGCCTGCTGGGGTAAGACAAGACCCCCTAACAGCAGCTAAAGTCAGGAAGTGCCGGCTTAGCTCAGCGGTAGAGCAGCGCTTTTGTAAAGCGAAGGCCATCGGTTCAAATCCGTTAGCCGGCTTACCATCGCAGATGCCTTCCAGGGCAGTGGGGGCAGGGGTTTTTGGGGTCTAACCAAGCAAGCCCGATGGCCCTGGGTTGATTGAGAGGTTGATTAACGGGTTGATTAACCAGGGCCTGCCACCAACCCCCGTCTGAGGTGAAACGTCGGCTGAGTGACCTTGAGATGCGGCAGACATCGGCAACGGTCTTACACGGAATGATCAGCAGATCAGACGCTCACTGCTACCCCGAAGCTGCATCAACAGACCATCGATCCGACCGATGATGAGATCTCGAGCGCGGAGGTGCGATTCAAGATCGCCGGCGATCGGGTCCGGAATATCCCAGTCCTCAACGAGAGCCCGCTGCTGCCAGGCAGGCGGAAGCTCAGGGAGGCAACCGCAAAGCACAATCACCGCAGAAAACAGCTCGGGCTGATACTCCTTCAGGGCATTGGAGCTTTGGCTGCGCAGGTCGATGCCCTGCTCCTCCATCACTGCGATGGCTTCTGATGCCAACCATCAGGGAATTGAGGGAGGCGCCAATCAAAGGCAAAAGGTAGTTATTGCTGACCTGGTTAGAACCAATTGCCTTTGCTTCTGCCTTGCTCCACCAGTCGTTTCAGCATCCTTGAGGCCCAGTGACACTTGGGTGCTCCTTTGCCATTTCACCAGCAAGCAGCCAATCAGCTCAGGCGCCCCCTCTTCTGCGGGGTGAGGTGGGTGCCTTTTACTGGACAGCTCTGGCCCCTGAAATCGTTAACTCCTGGCGGGAGGAACAGGGTTCGGACTCAGTGTAGACCTCATGGGGAGTTTTACCTCCCAGGGAATTGTGTGGCCTTACATGGCAGTACCTCCACAGGAATCGAGCGAGGCTAATTTCAGCCTCCCAGCCATCGGTGTAGGCATGCAGGTACACCTCTACTCGACTTTGCCGAGAAGCCTTCGGCTACGTACTTGACCATTCGCCACAAACTCTCCACCAGGATGTTGTCGTAGCAGCGCTTCCTTCCTGACCAGCTGATCTTGATCTCCTCGGCCTGCAACCGGGCCACGAAGTCAGCCGGTAGTAGAGCGTTGATCGCGGCAGGCCCAGCAGAACGCACTGCCGGCTGATGCTGAGCTCAGGGTGGTCTTGATCGACGAGCTTGCGCAGTTCAT
>Ga0310333_100505_pt1 | contig 10508 bp, 10 predicted proteins | sample LakMicSRFTotalB7_FD_195547 | JGI IMG/M metagenome (GOLD analysis project Ga0310333, IMG submission 195547) | Enriched freshwater cyanobacterial communities from Lake Michigan, Michigan, United States - MI23.SRFL.Total.B7 (v2) (version 2) | ecosystem: Environmental > Aquatic > Freshwater > Lake... | reverse complement strand
GTCATCACTCCGCGAAAGATCAGTTGGCTGCGGTCGATCCAGCCACCTCCAACAAGACTCAACAGGAACAGCGCCAGGCTGAGGGCGGCCGACACCACACAGAAGGTGCAGAAGGCCTTGATCTCGAAGACCAGGAGCCCCATCAGCACCAGGCTGAAGACGGCCATGCCGCTGCTGGTGAAGAACAGAGCCCAGCGATTGCCCTCCGAGGCAGGGGCCCGCAGACCTCCTCGCAGCAACGGCATCAGGGCCAGCAGGAGCACCGTGGCGTAGGCCAGGAACCCAAAGAGAGAAAGTGGCTGGCCCAGCAGCGTGCCCCAGGCGCTGCCGAGCACCTTGTCGCAGCCATCGCTACCGCCCGGACAGGACAGGCTGCCGATCCAACCCCAGCGCTTGGCGGTGATCGAGCCGGTATCGATCATGCCGATCGTGGCGAGCACGGCCATGGTGAGGCGCACCCAGGGCCGGCCTGGCTCCTGGCCGACCCGACGGCTGGAGAGAGGCTTGGTTCGCGTAGCGCTGCTCACAGGGGGAGAGAACGGCTGAGATACGGCCATTGAAAAGCCTGAAGTGGCTTCAGGGTCAAGAGCCTAGCGTTGCGCCAGGGAGGCTTGTCCGCCCGACTTACCTACCCAAGGGGATGAATCCATGCAGATTGGCGAGTTGGCACGGTCTACCGGAGTGAAGATCGAAACCATCCGCTATTACGAACGCGAGCACTTGCTGCCGCTGCCACAGCGCACGGATAGCAACTACCGCCTCTATTCGCCGCGGCATGTGGAGCAGTTGCGCTTCATCCGCTACTGCCGCAGCCTTGACATGAGCCTGGAGGAGGTCCGCATCCTGATCGGGGTGCTCGACACACCGTCCGGAAGCTGTCTGACGGTGAATGCCCTGCTGGACGAGAAGATCGCCGAGGTCGATGCCCGCGTGAATGAGTTGCACAAACTCCAGGATCAGCTCCGGCAGCTCAGAGGGCTTTGTCAGCAACCTGATCAGGTGAAGACCTGTGGCATCCTCAAGGAGTTGAACCGTTCGGCTGGAATCGACAAGGCTCAGATCTGATCGTTTCCGACCAGGCTCAGCTCTTGATCTTGCCAAGCGTGGGAGTGCGAAGCAGCCGCAGACCATTGGCGATCACGATCAAGCTGGTGCCCATGTCCGCGAAGACCGCCATCCACATCGTGGCGTTCCCGGCCACGGTGAGCACCAGAAAAAGTGCCTTGATCCCTAGGGCCAGCGCGATGTTCTGGCGCAGGATGCGGAAGGTGCGGCGAGAGAGGGCGATCGTTTCCGGCACCCGCATCAGATCGTCGTTCATGATCACCACATCGGCCGCTTCGATGGCGATGTGGGTGCCCGCGGCCCCCATCGCAAAACCGATGTCAGCCTGGGCCAGGGCCGGCGCATCGTTGATGCCATCGCCGACCATGGCCGTGAATCCGTAGCGGGCCTGCAGAGCGGCCACCGCATCGAGCTTGTCCTGGGGCAACAGGTTGCTTTTCACCTGCTCGATGCCGGCCAGGGCCGCAATCGCGCCGGCGGTGGCTGCGTTGTCACCCGTGAGCATCACCGGTTTGACGCCCAGGGCTCTCAGGGCCGCCATGGCGGCCGCGGAGCTGGGCCGAACGGTGTCGGCAACAGCGATCAAGGCGAGTACGCCGCTGTCATCCGCGAGCAGGCTGAGCGAGCGACCTTGGCGCTCGTGGACCTGCATCGATGCTTCCAGTGAGCTGGAGCAGAGCCCCAGCTCCTCGATCCAGCGGTGGTTGGCCAGCATCAGCGGCCGCCCCGCAATCACGCCGCGCACCCCCCTTCCGGGGAGGGCCTCGAAGGCCTCCACGGCCAGCCGCTCGCCATCAAGGCCTGCGGCCATGGCCCGCGACACGGGATGGTCGGAGCGCTCCGCCAGGCTGCTAGCCCACTGTTTGAGAACGCCAGCGTCTGCCGTTTCTTGCTGAGGGGAAAAGGCCACCAGCTGGGGCTGGCCCAGGGTGATCGTGCCGGTCTTGTCGAGCGCCAGCACCTTGATCTTGCGGGCCTCCTCGATGTAGAGGCCGCCTTTGATGATGATGCCGCGACGGGCGGCGGTGGCCAGGCCGCTCACCACCGTGACCGGTGTGGCGATCACCAGCGCGCAGGGGCAGGCGATCACCAGCAGCACCAGTGCCTTGTAGATGGCCTGCAGGGGGGTGAACCCCAGCAAGGGCGGCGCCAGCAGGGCAACAGCCAGTGCCACCACGAACACCGCCGGGGTGTAGCGGGCCGCGAAGCGATCGACGAAGCGCTGGATCGGAGCACGGGAGGCCTGGGCTTCCTCCACGGCCTGGATGATGCGCGCCAGGGTGCTCAGCGAGGCAGGTGCCGTCACCTGGATCTCCAGGGCGCCGCCCTGGTTGATCGTGCCCGCAAACACTTCATCACCAGGGCCTTTGTCGACCGGCAGGCTTTCGCCGGTGATCGGGGCCTGGTTGATCGCACTCTCGCCGGAAAGCACCGTGCCATCAAGCGGCAGGCGCTCGCCCGGGCGGACACGCACCACATCTCCGATGGCCACAGCACTGGCGGAGACGCGTTGCCAGCGGCCATCGCTCTGGCGGATCTCCGCCTCGTCGGGAGCCAGGGCCATCAGGCTGGTGATCGCCTGGCGGGCCCGCTGCACCGCCCGCGCTTCGATCGCCTCGGCCACGGCATAGAGCGCCATCACCATGGCGGCTTCCGGGAAGCGGCCGATCAGGAAGGCGCCCGTGACCGCCACGCTCATCAGCGCATTGATGTTGAGCCGGCCCTGGCGCAGGGCCGCGAGGCCCTTGCGAAACACGGAGAAGCCCGCCAGGGCGATCGCGGCGATGGCGAGGGCGATCTCCACCAGCTCATGGCCCGGGTAGGCGGGAATGACCAGATGCAGCAGCTCCGCCGTGATCGCAAGCGCCAGGGAGCCCGCCAGGCGGAGCCGTTCACGGCGCCGTTCAGCGCGGGTCTGGGCGGCGGACGGCCGGTGATCGGCGCTGATCGGCTCCGGGTTGAACCCCAGCCGGCGGATCGCAGCAAGGGCGGAGTTCAGCGCGGCCGCTTCGGCATCGATCGCCAGAACGCGCTCGGCGAGCTTGAACCTCAGGCCGCGGATGCCGTCAACACCAGATAGGGCATGGCGGATCTCGCCTTCCTCCGTGGCGCAATCCATCGCGCTGATCCGAAACAGCACTTCTCTGGCGCTTGCCGCCTCAGGCTGCGGCTCCGTGGTGGCTCCGGTCGTCTGCCCGCTGGTTCCGCTGCTGCAGCAATGTTCAGCCATGGTCCTGTCATGCAGACCCCAGCAAACAGCCTGTAGTCACTTCAGGGTCAAGGGTCTGGGCAGCACCTGGTGCCCGCAGGCCGTTGATCAACGCAGATAGGGACACTCCCAATCCCGCAACTCCTGATCCAGCCCATCGGCTTGCCGGGCCAGCTTGGCTCCAGCCGCCGTGTAGAACCTGAACTGCTGGCGGTTGACGTAGAGAACCCGCTGGCTGCGCAGCAGCTGTTCTTCCGCCTTGTGGCGGCAGTCGATCAGGGCCTGGTAGTCGATGGTCGGCTCGTTGCGGTCGTTGGCATTGGCCCCATCGGCCTGCTGGCTGAGGACCGGGCAGATTCGTTCGCGGATGGTTCGAACCAGGGCGATTTCGGCCTTCATGGCCTGCTCGGCCAGGGCATTGCGTTGATCCAGCAGGTTCCGACACGCCTCCAATTCAACCGCCAGCACCGGAGTTGTCAGCCAACAGCAGGCCAGCGAGAGGGTCAGGACGTGGCGCATGAACGGCTCAGTTCGTGTCCTGTGCCTTTGGCGGCTATGGGCGTGATCATCTTGAGCTGAGTCAGACCATCCACTAGTCGATCTGCAGCACCCCCATCAGCCCCAGATCCTCGTGATCGAGGTTATGGCAGTGATAGACGGTGCGGCCAGTGAAATCTTTGAACGTGACGCGGATCCGCACCTCCTCGCCCGCCTTCACCAGCACGGTGTCCTTCCAGCGGCGCTGGGCTTCGGGGCGGCCGGCGCGGCTGATCACCTGGAAGGGATTGACGTGCAAGTGGAAGGGGTGATCCATCACGTCGTCATTGACGATCAGCCAGTCTTCCGTGCTTCCCAGCGACACCCGGGTGTCGATGCGATCGGGATCGAAGGGCTGGCCATTGATCACGAAGCCCATGCCCCCCATGCCGTGTTGCATGCCGCCCATTCCCATCCCCATGGCATGGGCCAGGGAGAAGCGGCGCGTGCGCTCCGGCTGCGGCTGTGACGGCACGGGAATCAGGGTTTTTGGGAGTGGCAGCGTCGCCACTGATCCGGCGTAGTTGAGGGTGGCCAGGGTTTGAGGAGCGTCCGCCACCTGGCCCATCCCCATGTGGCCACTGCGTTGGTAGGGCAGGTTGCGCAACCGGTAGCTGCCGGGCGTCTGGTTGCCCTGCACCAGCACATCGGCCCGCTCGCCGGGGGCCAGCAGCAGTTCCTCTAGGGACTCAGGCGTGGCGATGGCGCCGCCATCGGTGGCGATCAGCACCATCCGGTGGCCCTCGAGGGCGAGGCGGTAGATGCGGGCATTGGAAGCATTCAGCAGACGGAGCCGCAGCAGGCCGCCACTGGGGATCGCCAGGGCGGGATTGAGCTCCCCGTTCACCGTCAGCAGTGGACCTTCCCGGCCGAGCATGCGCCCCACGCCCATGGCGGCTTCCTGGCCGGAGGCGCTGGCGAAATCCTTGAGCACCAGCACGCTTTCGCTGGCAGCTCCCACTTCAGGAATTCGGTCGAGATCACCGCGCACCACCAGGGCGCCGCCGAGGCCGCCGAACACCTGATCGGCCGAGTGGCCGTGGTGATGGGGGTGCACGTAGAAGAGGCCGGCCGGATGGTCGGCGGCGAGCTTGAAGGCATAGGTGGTGGACCCGCCGGGCGGGACGGTCAAGAACACGTTGTCCCCTGTTCCGGTGGGCGGGATGTGCAGCCCGTGGAAGTGCAGGTTGGTGGGCTCCTGGAGGTCGTTGCGCAGCCGCAGCCGCACCTGATCGCCGGCATTCACCTCCAGCAGCGGACCGGGCGAGCGTCCGTTGTAGGTGAGCAGCGTGGCGGGGCCACCGGGAAGAGTTCCCGGCGTGGCGCTGGCCACCAGCTCCAGATCGGCCACGCCGCCACGGGAGGCCAGCCGCGCCGCACCGGCCGGCTGGGCCCGGGCGGCGGAGTGCTGCAGCCGATCCCAGAGAAGTGGGCCGACCACGGCCGTGCCGAGGCCGGCGAGCCCCAGGCCGAGCACCTGCCGTCGCCGAAGGGGAGTGGTCATGGTTGGGTTCTTACTTGGCGTGCTGGGAGAAACTGCTGATGGCTCCGGTCCGCGTGAAGGCCATCACCGTGAAAGCCTCCTTGCCGTAGGCCGATTCCATGCCTGGGGAGCCCAGGGGCATCCCCGGAAGGGCGAGGCCCGCCACCTGCGGCCGTTTCTGCAGCAGCCGTTTCACATCGGCGGCTGGAACATGACCTTCCAGGGCAAAACCAGCGACTTCGGCGGTGTGGCAAGAGGCCAGGCGGGTGGGGACCCCCAGGCGTCGCTTGATCACGGCGACATCGGCCACCACGACATCGCGCACGGCGAAGCCATTGGCGCGCATGTGCTGCACCCAGCCCTTACAGCAGCCGCAGCTCGCGGATCGGTAGGACGTGACCGGCATCAGGGCTGGAGCACTGGCGCGTGCCGTGAGCGACCCGCCCCCTGAGACAACGGCAGCAGCAGCGCCGACCCCCAGCAGCAGGCCCAGGAACCGCGCATGACCGCGGAAGGGTGTCGAGTTCATGGCCTGCGATGCGGAGATGTCTCAACCGTAGTGCCTCCACTCAGGTGGAGAGTCAAGCCCGGGAGGACCGGCATCGACCAGCGCAGATTTGCTGCGCCCTTGGCCCTTGACTCTCCTGTCAAGGGGAGACCATACGGTTAGGTGGTCTGACACTGCCGCCATGCGCCCATCCCGCTTCACCGCCACCCTGATCGGTCTGGCCTCTGCCCTCACCGTTGCGGTTCCTGCCCTGGCCCAGATGCCCGGTGGCATGAATCACGAAGGGCACCAGGGCATGCCAGGGATGATGAACATGCCTGGGATGTCTGCTCCGGCCGGATCCGCCCCGGCCCATGCCGCCCACGCCCACGACGTGGGCCCGGCCGGTGCCACCTACGACCTGCGCTTCATCGACGGCATGGTGCAGCACCACACCGGCGCCCTGCGGATGAGCGAATTCGTCTTCGGCATCGGCCAACCCGGCGTGGGGGCACTCGGCAAGACGATCTGGCGCGATCAAGCCAACGAGATCCGGGCCATGGGCCTCTGGCGCAAGGCCTGGTATCCCCAGGCGCCCGTCTACCCCGTGGCGCTGGCCTCCGGTGGCGACCCCAACAGCCTCAGCGGCCTCACCCGCATGAGCCAGGCCCAGATCGATGGCATGCGCATGATGGGCGAACTCCCCACCAGGGAGAACCGGGTGGTGTGGTTTCTTGAGGGCATGCTCGAGCACCACGGCGGCGCGCTGATGATGGCCCACGACGCACTGGCTAAAAGCACCAATCCAACAATCCGGCGCTTCGCCAGGGGGGTGATCGTGGCCCAGCGCGCCGAGATCATGGAACTGCGGCGGATGCTGGCGGTGGAGGGCTTGCGCAAGCCGGAGTACCACAAATACGACGCTCTTTTTCGTCTTTGAGCGAAAACCTGGGTAGATCTTTCCTAACTAGCCCCACCGATCAGGAGCAACCAGGATGAACGCGACGACAGTCACCCAGAAGCCTGGCCATTCCCACGGGAAGCCCGGAAGCCACGGCCCGCCGCCCACTGGCGTCGGCAAAACGGGAATGGCCAAGGATCCCATCTGCGGCATGGTGGTTCCCAGGGCCACAGCCCTCAGCACCCAGCGCGCCGGCCGCGACTACTACTTCTGCAGCCAGACCTGCCTGCAGACCTTCCAGAATCCCGACCGCGAATTGCGCGTCATGCGCCGTCGCGTGGGCTTCGTGATCGGCGGGGTGCTGGCGCTGGCGCTGTTCCGGGCCGGGGCCTTCATCGCCCTGGCGGCCGGCATCAGCCTGGTGTCCTGGGTGCCGCTGCCGGCCCTTCCCTGGATGAGCTGGGGGAAGTGGCTGTTCGTGCTCGCCACCCCGGTGCAGTTCATCGGTGGTTTGTCATTCTACACCGGCGCCTGGGCGGCCCTGAAGCGCCGCGCCCTCAACATGGACGTGCTGATCGCCCTGGGCACCTCCGTTGCCTACTTCTACAGCGTGGTGGTGGTCTTTGCGCCCACCTGGCTGCCGGTTGGTGTCAGTGAACGGGACGTCTATTTCGAAGTCTCGGCGGTGGTGATTGCCTTCGTGTTGATGGGCAAATACATGGAGGAGATCATCAAGAAACGCTCCTCTGCCGCCGTGCGCAAGTTGCTCGACCTCCAACCCGCCACGGCCACGGTGATCCGCGAAGGGGTGGAGATGACCGTGCCCGCCGATGCCATCGACACCGGCGAGACGGTGCTGGTGCGCCCGGGCGAGAAGATCCCCGCCGATGGGGTGGTGCTGGATGGCAGTTCCTCGGTGGATGAATCGCTGCTCACCGGTGAATCCCTGCCCGTGGCCAAACAGGCTGGTGCCGAACTCATCGGCGGCACCGTGAATGGCATGGGCCTGTTGCGCTTCCAGGCCAGCCGGGTGGGATCCGACACCGCCCTGGCCCAGATCGTGCACATCGTGGAAGAGGCCCAGGCCAGCACCGCCAGCGTGCAACGCCTGGCCGATCAAGTCACCGGCTGGTTCGTGCCGGCCGTGGTGTTGATCGCCTTCGCGGCGTTTGCCCTCTGGACCCTGGCGGGCCAGTTCAGCAGTGGTCTGCTGGCCTTCATTGCCGTGCTGGTGATCTCCTGCCCCTGTGCCCTCGGCATCGCCACCCCAGCAGCCCTGATGGTGGGGGTGGGCAAGGGCGCTGAGCAGGGCATCCTGATCCGCAGCGGCGAGGTGCTGGAGCGGGCCGAGAAGCTCACCACCGTGGTCTTCGACAAGACCGGCACACTCACCTTGGGCAAGCCGGTGCTCACCGATCTGGAGCCCCTCGCAAGCCATTCGGAGCAGGAGGTGCTTCAGCTCGCCGGTTCCCTGGAGCACGGCTCGGAACATCCCCTGGCGGCGGCGATCGCCGAGGCCGTTGCAGCGCGCCATCTGGAGCTGCTGCCGCTGGAGCAGTTCGAAGCCCAGGTGGGCGAGGGCATCACCGCCAACCAGGGCGGGGGCGTCGTCTGGTTCGGCAACCGTTCCCTGGCGAGCCGCTTCCTGCCCCAGCTTCCCGAGCCTGTGGAGGGCCAGCTCGCTGGGCTCGAGGCCCAGGGGAAAACGGCCATGCTGCTGGGGCGCGCCGATCAGATCCTGGGGGTGATCGCCGTGGCCGATACGGTCAGACCCGAGGCCGAGCAGGCCGTGGCCCTGCTGCGGCGCCGTGGCGTGCGGGTGATCATGCTCAGCGGCGACAACCGCACCACCGCAGAAGCGATTGCCGCCCAGGTGGGGATCACCGAGGTGATCGCAGAGGTGCGGCCTGCTGATAAGGCCGGAACGATCAAGTCCCTGCAGTTGGATGGGCAGAACGTGGCCATGGTGGGCGATGGCGTCAATGACGCCCCAGCCCTGGCCACCGCCAACATCGGCATCGCCATCGGCTCCGGTTCGGATGTGGCCAAGGAAGCCGGTGACATCATCTTGATGGGCAACGACGTGCGGCTGGTCGTGACCGCCATCGGCCTGTCGCGGGCCACCATGCGCAAGATCCGCCAGAACCTCTTCTGGGCCTTCATCTACAACGGGATCGGCATCCCGATTGCTGCCCTCGGCTGGCTGAACCCGATGATCGCCGGTGCGGCCATGGCCCTGAGTTCGCTCTCGGTGATCGTCAACTCGTCGTTGTTGCGCCGCTACCGAGCCGCCTGATCATCGGTACTTTCGTCCCAGTCCGTCCCCTTTCACGAGATTCGATGGCTGATCCCACCTTCCTGTCGAGCTGGTCACCACGTCGCCGGTCCCGGTGGGTGCTCTATGGCTTTCTCCTGGTGGCGGCCTTCTACCTGCTGCTGGAGCACACAGCGCACACCATTCCCTTCCTTCCCTTCCTGGTGTTCCTGGCCTGCCCGCTGATGCACCTCTTCATGCATGGCGGCCATGGGCATGGCCATCACGGCGCCCCGGAGGGGCCAGGTTCGCAATCGCCCCCTACCCCCAAGCCGTGATGAACCAAAGTGACGCCCCGGCCTATGGCCTCTGGGGACTGGCGGTGGTGAATGCCGCTGTTTTCATCTTCTTTGCCTTCAGTTTCTTTAAACCCAATACGCCGCGTGACTGGCGCAGCTTTGGTGCATTCAGCGCCTTCCTGGTGGCCTTGTTTGCCGAGATGTATGGGTTTCCACTGACGATTTACCTCCTCTCCGGCTGGCTTCAGAGTCGCTATCCATCCGTGAACTGGCTCTCCCATGACGCGGGGCACCTATTGGAAACGTTGTTTGGCTGGCGCGTGAATCCACATTTCGGACCCTTCCATATCGCCAGTTTTGTGCTTATCGGTGGTGGCTTCATGCTCATTGCCAGGGGCTGGGATGTGCTTTATGCCGCCCAGCAAAAGCATGAACTGGCGACCACCGGCATCTATGCGCGTCTGCGTCACCCCCAGTACCTGGGCTTCATTCTGGTGATGACAGGATTCCTGCTGCAGTGGCCCACGTTGCTCACCCTGGCGATGTATCCAGTGCTTGTGGTGATGTACCTGCGCCTGGCAAAGCAAGAGGAGCGGGAGGCTGTGCGCGAGTTTGGAGATCGTTATCGGGCCTATCTTTCGGCTGTGCCGGGCTTTCTTCCCTGGCGGCATCGCCATGGCTGAGAGGAGCAGTATCAGTGTGTCGTATGCACCTTAGGGTTCAATGAATAGATTGGCGGAGCAAAGGCTTGTGGTCAAGAAAAGTGCACGAATTCTCGCTGCACCAGAAACAAATCTGTTTCTTTTTGCCTTTCTGCTCAACTTCGTTTACGAGGTTTGGCAGTCTCCCTTCTACGAGTTCTATGCAAGTCCATCATTAGGCGACAAAGTGATTGACTTGACCCACTGCGCCTTTGGCGATGGGGTCATCATTCTGTTCAGCAGTTGGGTTGTAAGTGCGTTGATGCGTTCGCGGTACTGGGTGCTGACCCCAACCTGGAAACTGACGCTCCTGTTTACCAGTATCGGCCTGCTGATCACTCTTGCGATCGAAACCTACCGAGTCAATGTTTCCAAAGCCTATGGAGTGCCGGTACTGGCAGTGCCCATTCTAGGCATGAGTGCACTTGCCGTCATTCAATGGATTGTCTTGCCTGCAATCATCCTCTATCTGGCTCGCCGTCACATGTTGGGATATTCGGTGCAAAACTTTCACTAACCCGTGGCATCATTCGCGGCTCCTGCTTCTTCTTTTGATACTCAATGTGGCATTG
>Ga0310333_100503_pt1 | contig 10527 bp, 16 predicted proteins | sample LakMicSRFTotalB7_FD_195547 | JGI IMG/M metagenome (GOLD analysis project Ga0310333, IMG submission 195547) | Enriched freshwater cyanobacterial communities from Lake Michigan, Michigan, United States - MI23.SRFL.Total.B7 (v2) (version 2) | ecosystem: Environmental > Aquatic > Freshwater > Lake... | reverse complement strand
CGGTGGTGCAGAACGGAATCATCGAGAACTACCGCAGCCTCAAAGAAGAGCTCCAGGCCGAAGGCGTGGCCTTCCTTTCGGAAACGGATACGGAGGTGATTCCCCACCTACTGGCCCGCCAGTTGGCGCGGCTCCAGGCGGGCGGCGCTGGGGGTGGTAGCAAGATCGCCAGTGGCAGCCTGTTGCTGCAGGCGGTGCAGGAGGTGTTGCCGCTGTTGCATGGGGCCTATGCCCTGGCGGTGGTGTGGGCCCAGGCCCCCGGCGCTTTGGTGGTGGCGCGCAAGGCTGCGCCTCTGTTGATTGGCTTGGGCGAGGGGGAGTTCCTTTGCGCCAGCGATACCCCGGCCCTGGCGGGCTTCACCCGCACGATCCTGCCGATGGAAGACGGCGAGGTGGCCCTGCTCACGCCCCTGGGCATCGAGCTCTACGACGCTGCAGGCAGCCGGGTGCAGCGCAGCCCCAGCCTGCTGACAGGCACCGAGCACGTGGCGGACAAGCGCAGCTTCCGCCACTTCATGCTCAAGGAGATCCATGAGCAGCCGGAAACGGCGGCCCTGTGGGTGGCGCGCCACCTGCCCGACAACGGCCTGGTGGCCCTGCCCCTGGATCAATCGGTGTATGAGGGCGTGGAGCGGATCCAGATCCTCGCCTGCGGCACCAGTCGCCATGCTGCCCAGGTGGGGGCCTACCTGCTCGAGCAGCTTGCTGGCATTCCGACGAGTGTCTTTTATGCGAGCGAGTTTCGCTATGCCCCGCCGCCGCTCTCGCCCCATACCCTCACGATTGGCGTGACCCAATCGGGCGAAACGGCGGATACGTTGGCCGCCCTGGCGATGGAGCAGGACCGGCGCCAGCTGGTTGCCGACCCCGCTTTTGCGCCCAGGCTTTTGGGCATCACCAACCGCCCTGAGAGCTCCCTGGGCCGGATGGTGGATCAGGTGCTGGACATTGGCGCTGGTATTGAGGTGGGGGTGGCCGCCACCAAAACCTTCCTGGGCCAACTCCTGAGCTTCTATGGCCTGGCCTTGGCCTTTGCCGAACGCTCGGGCCGCAACCCCGAGCAGCTCAAGGCCCTAGCGACCCAACTGCGGGCGATTCCCCAGCAGCTAGAGCAGCTGGTGGCCGATTGCGACCGCCGCTGCTCCGAGTTGGCCCACCAATTTGAGGGCACCCAGGATGTGATCTTCCTGGGCCGGGGCATCAACTACCCGATTGCCCTGGAAGGGGCCCTCAAGCTCAAGGAGATCAGCTACATCCACGCCGAGGGCTACCCGGCTGGTGAGATGAAGCACGGCCCCATTGCCTTGCTCGATGCCAAGGTGCCGGTGGTGTCGATTGCGGTTCCCGGTGCTGTGTTCGACAAGGTGCTCTCCAACGCCCAGGAGGCCAAGGCCCGCGATGCCCGCTTGATCGGGGTGGCCCCCCATGGCCCCGATACCGAGCTCTTTGATGTGCTCTTGCCCGTGCCGGAAGTGGATGAGCTACTCAGCCCCCTGCTCACGGTGATTCCGATGCAGTTGCTCAGTTATCACATCGCTGCCCACCGGGGCCTGGATGTGGATCAACCCCGCAACCTGGCCAAGAGCGTCACCGTCGAATAGCACTCGCTGCTTGCTGGCAACATCGCCTTCAGCGCAGCTGAGCCCAGTAAGCAGGCAGGTTTTCTGCCTTGAATCTGGATACCCCGGAGGTGGTGTTGCCCGCGGAGCGGTCGCAACCACCGAAGGGACAATCCGGATTCAGGTCCTCGCTGGGGTGGCTTCACTGCGGCCATAGATGTCTTCGAAGCGCACGATGTCGTCTTCGCCCAGGTAGGGCCCGCTCTGCACTTCGATTAGCTGCACGGGGATTTGGCCCGGGTTGGTGAGCCGGTGTTTGCAGCCCAGGGGGATGTAGGTGCTTTGGTTTTCACCCACCAGCTCCTGGCTGCCGTCCTTTTCCACCAGTGCCGTGCCCTTCACCACGATCCAGTGCTCGGCGCGGTGGTGGTGCATTTGCAGGGAAAGGCTGGCGCCAGGCTTCACCTCAATTTTTTTCACCTGCCAGCGCTCGCCCTCGGTGACGCCGTCGTAATGGCCCCAGGGCCGGTAGATGCGGCGATGGGCCTTGCTTTCCGGGGCACCTTCTCGCTCGAGCTGGCCCACAATTCCCTTGATGTCCTGGGCCCGGTCGCGATGGGCCACGAGGACCACGTCATCGGTTTCGACCACCACCAGATCTTCGACGCCTAGGCCAACCACCAGCCGATGTTCGCTGCGCAGATAGCAGTTGCGGGAGTGTTCGCTGATCACGCGGCCGCGCAGCACGTTGCCATTGGGATCGTGGTCGGCGGTTTCCCAGAGGGCGCTCCAGCTGCCCACATCGCTCCAGCCTGCTTCCAGCGGTAAAACCGATCCCAGCTGGGTGCGCTCCATTACGGCCACGTCGAAGGCCACGTTGGGGCAGTTGGCAAAGGCCTCCCTCTCGAGACGCAGGAATTCAAGATCAGCCGAGTCGTGTTCGAGGGCTGAACGGCAGGCGCTCACCACCTCCGGTGCAAGGCGTTCGAGCTCGGCTAGCACCGCGCTGGCCTTGAACAAAAACATGCCGCTGTTCCAGGTGAAACGGCCGCTGGCGAGGAAGGCTTCCGCGGTGGCGCGGTCGGGCTTCTCCACAAACCGAGCAATCGGCACCGGGCCAGGGGCCCCCGCTAAGGGTTCGGCCGCTTCGATGTAGCCGTAACCCGTTTCCGGGGCCTTGGGCACGATGCCAAAAGTCACCAGCTGGCCGGCTTCAGCGGCAGGGATGCCAGCGGCAATGGTGTCGCGAAACGTGGCGGCATCCCGGATCACGTGGTCGGCGGCGAGCACCAGCAGCAGCGGATCCTGGCCCCGCGCGGTGGCTTGCAGGGCGGCCACGGCCACGGCGGGGGCGGTGTTGCGGCCCATGGGCTCCAGCAGGATGGCGGCGGGGTCAGCGCCGATCTGTCGCATCTGCTCGGCCACGATGAAGCGGTGGTCTTCGTTGCAGATCAGCAGGGGCGGTGCCAGGTCATCGAGGGCCTTGAGCCTCTGATGGGTTTGCTGCAGCAGGGTCTCTTCGCCACTGCCCGCCAGGGCCCAATACTGCTTGGGATAACTCGCCCTAGAGAGCGGCCACAGCCGGGTGCCGGTGCCACCGCAGAGAATGACGGGGACGAGCTTGCTCTGGGCCATAGGGGAGGAAGTGATCGAGCTATTCAAGGTCAGTCGCCGCTTCTAGCCAAGTATTGGGCTCCAGATCAGTCTTGAAGCACTGCAGCCCGACAGCATCACGTCACGCCATGATGACGGTGCTCGATGACGTCATCATCATGCGCACCATCGTTGATCTTCCTGAGCCCGAGCGTCTCCAGCTGGATGCGATCTGCTCGCAGCGGGGGATTTCCAGGGCCGAGGGGGTTCGCCAGGCCCTGCGACTCTGGCTGCAGGAGTGCACGCCGAACCACGCTGCTGTCTTTGGCCTTTGGAGCCAGCGCCCGGGGGACGGGCTCAGCATCCAGGCGGACTTGCGCGCGGAGTGGCAGCGGCCGTGACACTGCTGCTGGATAGCAATGTGCTGATCGATGTCCTGCAAGGACGCCGGGCGGCGCTGGTCTGGCTCGAAGCCCAGGAGGGTGCTGCGATCAGCGTGATCAGCTGGATTGAAGTGTTGGTGGGCTGTGAGCCCGATCAGCTTGAGCCGGTGAGGAGCTGGCTGGATGGCTTCGCCCGCTTCGAATTGGATCAGCCGGTTGCCGAGATGGCTGTGGTTTGTCGCCAGCAGCTTGGTTTGAAAGTGCCCGACGCGATCATCCTGGCCACGGCCCGACGTCACGGTTTGATCTTGGCCACTCGAAACAGCAAGGATTTCCCGATGACATTGGGGGATGTGATGCATCCCTATGGGATTTAAAGATCCAGCAATCCAGGCGGCGGCGTGATGCCAATCCAGCCCTGCTCCATCTCCACCACCGGCACGATCGCTTCCACAAAGGGGATCAGCACCTGGCGGCCATCGAGATCGATCTCCAGGAGGTCGTTGCCGGCGTGGATCAGGTTGCTCACCGTGCCGATGGCGGCTCCCTCCAGCCGTACCTCCAGCCCCACCAGATCCAGCAGATGGAATTCGCCCTTGGCCAGCTTGGGGCGATCGCTGGCCTTCACCACCAGTTCTTCTCCCACTAGGGCCTCGGCGGCTTCGCGGGAATCGATCCCGGCGAAGCGCACCACAAACAACTCCTTGCCGGGCAGCTGGCGGCCGCTGAGTAATTCAATCGGGCGGGCGGGATCCTTGCGGCGCTGCAGCCACCGCTCGCCTGGCTTGGTGAAGCGCTCCGGGAAGTCGCTGAGGGGCAGGATGCGCAGCTCCCCCTTCAGGCCCTGGGCTCCCACCACCTTGCCCACCACCATCAACTCGTCGGTTTCCATTGGGGCAGTCGTCATGGTTGCTGTTGAAGTTGCTGCACGGCGTGTTGGAGCAGGGGAAGCGATTGCTCGCAGATCACCAGGATTTGCTCCGCATCCAGGTCGAAATATTGGTGGGCAATCACATCACGAAATCCCATCGCCCCGCGCCAATCCACCTCGGGGAATTGGCTCGCCAAAGCACCATCTGTTAGCCGATCCAGACGTTTGATGGCTTCGCCAACGGCAAGGAATTGCATGCAGATCACATCCAGCAAATCTTGGCCTGCCTCCTGATCTAGCAAGGCCGGATTTTCCAGCAGGGGTTGGGCCTTGCGTTCGATCCGCTGGAGGGCAGTGGCCAGTTGCAGGAGGAGGTCGGGGAGGCTGGGATTCATGCCCGTACCCCTTCCGCCAGGATCCGTTGCCTGAGCACGGGATTCATCCGTTCCCGTAGCCGCACCAGGTCGACCGGGCGATCCAAGAGGGCTTCGAGTTCGCGTTTGAGGTGAACGGCGGCGTAGGGCTCGAGCTGATCGAAGCGGACCCACACATCCACATCGCTGGTTGGCGTGGCTTCATCGCGGGCCATCGAGCCAAACAGGCCGATCTCGGCAATCTGAAAGCGCTGTTGCCAGTGGGGCAGCTGTTGGCGGAGCAGGGCGAGCACGGGATCTTTGCCAAGGCAGCCCGGGCTTGCCTCCTGGGGCTGGGCGGCATGGTCGGCCTGGCGGCGGAGCCAGTAACCGCTGGGAAGGCTGAAATAGCCGCAGAGCCGACGATCGGTATCGGGGCTGATCAGGCGCTTGTCGTTGGTGATGGCACTGATGCGGGAAGCCGGTACGCCGATGTCCTTGGCGAGGCGGTACTGGCTCAGGCCCCGGGGCTCCAGGAAGGAGCGCTTGAGGTGCTCACCTGGGGACACGCTCTGCATGGCTGGATAGTACCGCGATGCGGAATGGGTCGCTGGGTTGGGTGGCTTCGATCAATAATGGGGTCACGCCAGCATTGTTTCCCTGGCTGGCTCGAACCATGGCCGACCTTCCGATCCTTCCCGGTTCCACGGTGGTGGTGCGCGATAACCGCTCGATCTACAACGGCTACAAGGGCTTCGTGCAGCGCATCAGTGGCGTCCAGGCGGCGGTGCTGTTTGAAGGCGGCAACTGGGACAAGCTGGTCACCATGCCGTTGAAGACCCTTGAACAGGTCTGAGGTTTCAAGCGCCCACGGTTGAGTTCCGACAGGCTTCCAGGGCTGAGCGAGCCGCATCTTGTTCGGCTGCCCGCCGCGACTGGCCCCAGCCTTGCTGGGCTGGCTGGCCGGAGATGGTCACTTCACACCAGAAGCGCTGGGGGTCGGCATGGCCCTGGCTGCGTTCCTCGCAGCGGTAGCTGGGCAGGCCCAGGCCTTGGCCCTGGCTCCATTCCTGCAGGCCCGATTTCCAGTTGTGGCGGTCGGGATCGGCCTCCAGCTCGGCGGCGCTCCGCTGCCAATGGGGGGTGAGCCACTGCAGCACGGGCTCCAGCCCGCCCTGGCTGCCTCCCCAGGCGCTGTAGATGGCGCCGATCAGGGCTTCGGTGCATTCGGCCCGCACGGTGGCCTGGCCCGCTTGATCGCCCAGGGCCATCGGGCCCAGGTGCAGAACGCTCTCGATGCCGCAGTGCTCGCCCAGATCGGCCAGCCAGCGGTCGCTCACCAGTTGGGCCCGCAGGGCTGAGCGGCGGCCGACGCTGAGGCTCTTGTGGTGCTGCTCCAGATACACGGAAGCGGCCAGCCGCAAAACCGCATCCCCTAGAAATTCGAGCTGCTCGTGGTTGTTCCCTAGACCCGCCGAGCTGTGGCTGAGGGCCTCTTCCACGGGCGCTAGTGACTCGGCGTCCACCCCAGGCCCGCCTGGGGCTGTGGGGTCAAGGCCCAGCTGGCCCAGGAAGGCAACCAGTTGCTCGAGGCGACCTGGCTTCATGGCGTGATGGAGCTCAGCGGGGGAGAAAGGGGTGAAAGCAGGACATAAGCCGGGTTCTGTTCTCCGCAGTCCAGCGCCGAAGCGTCGGGCGTTGGGGATGGTCATCTGTCTGGGACCGCCGTTACCGGCGGCCTCGAGCGGCGCACTGTTAGCGGGACTGGTGCCATGGCCAACCGTTGTCCCTGGGCCTTGCTCCCGGCCGGGGTTTACCGAGCCAGCACCTCTCGATGCTGCTGGTGCGCTCTTACCGCACCTTTGCACCCTTGCCTGTGCCACGGGCGAGCCCGGGCCATCGGCGGTGTGTTTCTGTGGCACTCTCCTCACGGTCACCCGCACTGGGCGTTACCCAGCAAGCCTGGCCATTGGGGAGCCCGGACTTTCCTCAACCAAGCCTGACCCGGGCCCGAAGACCTAGCCAGCTTGATTGCGACCACCTCGCCTGCTTTCGGAGTCCATCATGCCCGCTTGGCCAACGGGGATAATGCCTAGCGTGGGGCTGTAGCTCAGCCGGATAGAGCGACGGTTTCCTAAACCGTAGGTCGTGGGTTCGAGTCCCGCCAGCCCCGTTAGCCTGAGGTGATGGGCAGCCAAAACCTCTCCACCCTGCAGAGGCTCAGGCAAGGGCTGCAAAGCCGCTTCGAGTCTGACCTGCTCAAGCGTGTTCAGAAGTCTCTGGCCGCCGCTGCCTCGGGTAGTGATGCATTGGGTGCGAGTAGCTACGAGGTCTGGCTGTTCGGCTCTAGGGCCCGCGGCGACTGGGATGGCCGCTCCGACACCGATTTGCTTGTGGTGGCCGATTCCCAGGAGGTCGCCGATGGGTTGGCCGATGCCCTGCTGGATGCGGGCTGCGGGGCGGATGTGATTGCCCTCAGCCGCGCCAGTTGGGACGCCAAGGCCACCAGTGAGTCGCCCCATTGGCGCAGCATCCACCAGCAGGCGCGCCAGTTGCTGAGGGTGGGGCCATGAACGCCCGACCCCAGGCCTGGCTGCTTCAGGCCCTCAATGACCTGGCCCTGGCGCGACTCGCCAGTGACAACGGCTTCCATGCCCAAGCGTGCTATTTCTCGGCCCAGGCTGCTGAAAAGGCCCTCAAAGGCACGCTGCTGGAGCTCGGCCAGGAGCCTCCCCACACCCATGTGCTCAACGACTTGGTTGGGGAACTGGCGGCCCAGGGTGTGGAGGTGGCAGCGATTGCGGCCTTACCCCTGAAGGCCCTCACCCGCATGACGATCAGCAGCCGCTATCCGATCGATGCCACCCCGCCCTCGGAATTGTTCGATCGAGCCGATGCCACCCAGGCGATCGCTACGGCAGAGGCAGTCATCGCCCTTTTGGAGCAGCTGGATCGGCCTGGTAGTTGATCAGAATTGCGCAAAGTTTCTATCAATTGGTGTTAGTCCACATGCGGACTAGCATGGATCGATCTCGCGTTCCCAGGCCGTGCGATCCGTCAATGTCCACCAGGCCAAGACCCAGTTTTCCCGGTTGATTGATGCGGCCCATGCCGGCGAAACCATTGTGGTGGCAAAGGACGGCAAGCCCTGGGCCCGATTGGTTCCCCTCGAGCAAGGCGAACCCAGGCGCCAGCCGGGCCTCCTTAGGGGCCGGTTGATGCTCCCCTCGCCAGAAGAGCTGCTGGCTCCCCTGCCGCTTGATGAGCTTGACGCTATTGAGCAGGGGTCTGCGCTGTTCTGATGGCCTTTCTGCTCGATACCCACGCCCTGCTCTGGTGGTTGGCCGAGCCGGAGCGTCTCTCCCCTGCTGTGCACGCGACGTTGGCAGATCCGGCCCAGGGCGTGTTTGTCAGTGCTGCCTCAGCCTGGGAAATCGCCACCAAGCACCGCCTGGGTCGCTTGCCCACGGCGGAGGTGCTGTTGCAAGACGGTTGGTCGCTGATGGAGAGGCAGGGTTTTCAGCCGTTGCCGGTGAATTGGAGCCATGGCTTGCGTGCCGGCAGTTACCCCATGCCCCATCGCGATCCCTTCGACCGCTTGCTCGCTGCCCAGGCCGAGCTCGAGCAGCTGATTTTGATCACCCTGGATCCCGCCTTGGCCTCCTTCCCCTGCCAAACGCTGTGGTGAAACCAGTTGCGAAGGGCATCATGGTTGGATGAATCGCTCGCTTGACTGGCTGCATCAATCCCAGGCCGATCTGGCCCAGGCCCAGCTCAGTGCCGATGGGGGCCACCATGAATGGGCTTGTTTTGCTTGCCACCAGGCTGCTGAAAAAGCTCTCAAGGCCCTGCACCTGCATCTCGGCCGGCAGGTGTGGGGCCACGGCCTGGGGCGCTCGTTCCGGGATCTGCCCCTCGAGGCCTCTGCTTCCCTTGCCGCGGAGGTGCCGGATCTCGAAGATCGGCTGCGCATCCTCGATGCCCTCTACATCCCCACGCGCGATCCCGACAGCCTTCCCGATGGGGCCCCAACAGATCACTTCGGCCGTTTGCAAAGCGCAGACGCTCTCTGCCATGCCCGTGCGCTCGTTGACGCAATCGCTGCTGCGTTGGCCCAGCCCTGAGCAGGTGCTCCTCACTGCAACGGGTTGGCCTGTTTGGCAGCTACGGCCGTGGCACGGCCGGGGTGGGTAGCGATCTGGATCTCTTGCTCGTGGATGCCTCCGCTGATGGCCCCCAACATCAGCGCCTGTTGCGATGGCCCTTGGAGAAGCTGCCCTTGAGCTGTGATGCCATGGTGCTTACCCCCATGGAGCTGGAGGAGTTGCTCGCCAGCGGCAGTCGCATGGCCCAGGAGCTGCAGCGCGATCTGCGCTGGCTGCCCATGGATGGGTCGCTCACGCCGCAGGGACGGGGCAAAACCGCCTCGGCCCAAGCGTTGATCGGCTGCGCTGGCTATCAGTGTGCCGTTGGCCTTCGTGGGCTTGCTGGATGACCGCCACAATTTGCCACCCGCGCTGCGTTATGGGGTGCAGGTTGCCACTGCCCTGCTGTTGTTGCTGATTAGTCCCTGGCATCTCCCCTCGATTGGTTTGCTTCCCTGGTTGATTTTGTTGATCGCAGGCACCGCCGTTATCAATTTCACCAACTTCATGGACGGCCTCGATGGCCTCGTTGCCGGCTGCATGGCCGTGCTTTTTGCTGTTGCTGCCCTCACCAACACCCCTGCCCTCTGGCCCCTAGTGGGTGCTCTGTTCGGTTTTTTGCTATGGAACTGGAGCCCAGCAAAAGTGTTTATGGGTGATGTGGGCAGCACCTTCCTCGGAGCTATTTGTGCGGGGGTAGTGCTCCAGCAACCAAGCTTTCAAGGAGCCCTGGGCCTGTTGCTGGTGGCCACGCCACTTCTGGCTGATGCCTGTTTTTGTGTTCCCCGAAGGCTGCTTGCCCGCCAGCGGGTATTCGAGGCCCATCGCTTGCACCTGTTTCAGCGGTTGCACCAGGCCGGCTGGAGCCACGGCTGTGTGGCGAGTCTTTACGTAGCTGCTACTGCTGCGCTGGCCATCGCCCTCTTGGTCGGTGGTTTGTTTTGGGTGTCGGGGTTGGCCGCGGGGGTTCTGCTGATTGGGGTATGGCTGGATCAGCGTGTGGCTGTTTCCTTTGCCCTGGCTTCTGGAACTTCCAGCTCCTCAGCTCAGTTTTAATCAAAAATCTTTCTGCCGGTATCCAGCACTACCACTAGCGCCCTTCCCGATTTCGGCCACTCCAGCTAGCGTGGGATCAGTCGTCAGACCGGGATGACCCAGCTCCACGACCTCCGCCTGCGCCTGCTGGTGCAACAGGAAAGTGAACGCATTGCCGATAGCCAGCCCGCCGAGCTTGATCTCTCGGTGGTGCAGGCCCGCTGCCTTTGCTGGCTCGCCCTGCTCGCCGAAGCCCACGAAGACCAGGCCACCGACGCTGAAAAGGGCGGCGATGTGGAGCAGGCCATGGGCTGGTTTGCCGATTCGATGCGCCTGCGCGACGTGATCAACGTGGTGAGCTCGATCGAAATCCCCCTGCCCGCCGCCAGTGAGCAAGATGAAGACTGGCACGAGGGCCCCCTCGCCGCCTGACGGGCTGCTCGGATGCCATGATGGGATTTGTGAGCACTAGGGAGTGCGGTGCCAGAAGAGCCCTGCCAATGCCCTGATTGCCAGCGGTTTTATCGGGAACACGACCGATTGATCCGTGAGAATCCCACCCTGCGCCAGCAGCAGGAGCTGAGTTGG
>Ga0310333_100500_pt1 | contig 10541 bp, 11 predicted proteins | sample LakMicSRFTotalB7_FD_195547 | JGI IMG/M metagenome (GOLD analysis project Ga0310333, IMG submission 195547) | Enriched freshwater cyanobacterial communities from Lake Michigan, Michigan, United States - MI23.SRFL.Total.B7 (v2) (version 2) | ecosystem: Environmental > Aquatic > Freshwater > Lake... | reverse complement strand
CCGACGATCTGTCACGCCCCTTCTGGACACCACCCCTGCCGCACCTCCTGCCGAGCGACCCACTGAGAGCACCTTTTTGTCAGATGGTCGCCCTGAGGAATCAGCCCCTGATGAATCGGGCAGGTGAGCAGGGTGACGCAGTGCCTGCCGACCTCGTAGCGAAAGTGCTGGCAGGTCATGCAGACCTTTGAGGAGCGGGATGGTTTGAGGACATTCCACTCAAGAAACTCCCACTCCTCAGCGGGGGTGGCAGGTGGCACAGGGCGGACAGCAGGCATCGCAGGGAAGCGGATACACCTGTACTGCTCACGCTTTGGTGGTGGGGTCAAGTGATTCGCAGGCGGCAATCGCCTTGATCCGATAGGGAGACTGGATTTACGATTGATTGATGGACTACCAGCGCCAAGGACTGCTCAAAGGTCTGCTTGCTGCAGTGACCTTTGGTCTGAGCGCCCCACTGGTCAGCACCTTGACCTCAGCAGGATCGCCGCTTGCCCTGGCGGGACTGCTCTATGGGGGATCTGCACTGGCGCTGCTGACTGCAAGGGCAGTGCGGGGGCAAAGCACTCAAGAAAGTTCGGTCAAGCGCCAGGACCTGGGGATGCTGGCTTTGCTGACCCTGCTTGGCGGCATTGCGGCTCCCATCTGCCTGGTCAGCGGGTTGGCACTCCTGTCCGCGGGTTCTGCGTCCTTGCTGCTGAACCTGGAAGCGGTTTTCACGATGGGGATTGCTGTCCTGATTGGCAGGGAACACCTGAGCGGCAAAGGCACTGCAGCAGCGGCACTAATCATTGCTGGGGCATTGGTCATCGGGGGCGGCACCGCTTCAGGAACGACCCTTCATGGAGCGGCGTTCATCGCCCTGGCGTGTCTTGGATGGGGCATAGACAACAACATCAGTCAGCGCCTGAGCATCAGAGACCCGATGCAGATCGCTTTACTGAAATCGGTTGGAGCATCAGTGCCGATGCTGCTGCTGGCAGGACTAACAGGGGCAAGGTTCCCAACCCCCATGGAGGTCGTGGTGCTCCTGGCGATTGGCGGAATCGGATATGGACTTTCGATCTGGTTGGATCTGCTGGCGCTGCGGGAGTTGGGCGCTGCCAGGGAATCAGTGATTTTTGCAACGGCACCATTTGTAGGAGCAGGTTTTGCTGTCCTTGCCCTCAAAGAAGCACTCAGCGTCAACATGATCGCCTCTGGCGTCTTGATGGTGGCTGGCGTTGTACTGCTGCTCAATGAAGACCACGCACATTGGCATCGCCATGACGAGGTGTGGCATGAACACAAACACCTCCATAACCCTGGCGACCAGGACCAGCACCATGCCCACCAGCATCCCAATGACAAAGCGAACGGGGTGCGAACAGATGGTCCCTACTGGCACTCTCATCCGCATCAGCACGAACCTATTGCCCATGCCCATCCGCATGTCAGCGATGGGCACCACCGTCACCAGCACTAACGGAGTGGTGTGACCGTCAACCCGACAAACTCCAAAACCTCCGTGGGCAGACCCTGCTGTTCCGTTGCTTGGAAACGGGATTCGTGACCACGGTCGGTCTTTGCAATTGTCGCCGGAGCGGGTCTGGCAGAAGAATCAGCAGGCGGCGTGATGATTGAGAGAGGACGCTGGCGAACAACCAAAGACAAAAGGAGACAGGTTTAGTTTTGCAAAATGCGGTATTCCTCCAGCGAAGACTCCGCTATCACTCAGCAAAGACAGGTCATGAACTTGAAGAGTCACTTTGCAACTGTTGCCACCATCGCAGTTCTGGGCGGTTATGCAGCAACGGCACTCCCAAACGCCAATGCACAGCTTTCCCCCAATTGCGAAAGAAATGGCAAGCGTGACTACTGTGCGATCACTCCTATTGCAGGCGCCACAACTGAAAAGCAATCCTTTGATATGATTACTTTCGCAGATCACGCGGTCTACGAAATAACAAGAAATCTTGAGTCCTGCAAAAAGATCTCAGAAAAGGTGCAAACCTGTAATGCAAAAATCATCACGCCGCCTGGAAACGCTAAAACGATACCCGCCTTCTACAGAGGGACTTTCTACGAGGGTGGAGTCAAGCACGAATATGTCGGGAAAGGTATTCATTTGACTTATTTCTTCCTTGACTGAAGACATACGAGTGGGTTCCGAATTACGCCGAGCAAAATTTTTTGCACTGTGCCTTGGGTTGCTGGTGATGGGTGGTTGCGGGATTAAGGCAAACCAGTCGGGATCCAGTGCCTGCAGCAATGGAGGCAACTCCTGCGCCGCTGCCCAGGCGCCACCAGGAATGCGCCAAGCACTCAAAGGTCACAGGATCGTCAGGGCGCAGTGGGTGGAGAAGACCAACAAGGAATCGGGCGCACCAGACATCGGAATGAAGGCGGAGTGGGAACCCATCACAGAGAGGCGTTGACAGCAGATCAAAAGGATTGAACCGCAAAATGTGCGGATATTTTTGGTTTTAGGTGGATTCACCTGGACGAACCACCTGCCAAGAACCCAGATACAGCAAAGGGTCTGGTCGAACCAGACCCTTTGAAAACCCTTGAGAAGCGGAGAGGGTGGGATTCGAACCCACGGAAGGTTTCCCTTCAAACGATTTCGAGTCGTTCGCTTTCGACCACTCAGCCACCTCTCCAAAGACCCGCTGGGTCTGGATCACTTTAAGGATCGGTCAGCCGAGGGCGGCCTGCAGGTATCCACTGGGACCGCTGGCCGCCCAGGCCGCTGGCAAGCCCGCCGGGATGGCGCCACTGAGCCACAGCCGCTTGGCGCCAAGCTCCTTGAGGTGGCGGCGCTCGCGGACGGAGGGCGCAAAACCCAGCCAGACGCCATCAATCCGGCCACGCAGCACGCTTGGCTCTGAGCCAGCGGCGGCCAGCTGCCGCCAGGCCCAGAGCGACTGGCGGTCGGGCAACAGCAGCCAGCGCCAACGGCCCAGCTGCAGCTGGATGGCCCGGCTCTCGATCGCCACCGGTGCGGCGCTCAGTCCAGGGCTAGCAAGCCTTTGACCAGGCTGAAACGGCAAACTGCCATCGGCACTGGCCATCACCAGGCCCGCCTGCCCCTGCCAGCAGTGCGGCTGCTCGGGCGCCAGCGGATCTAGCAGTAGGGCCCAGTCGTAGCGCTGCACCCCCAGGCCCCGGGCCAGCTGGCTGGCCTGGCTGCAACTGAAGCCATCACCAGAACTGCTCACCAGCACCGCCCGGCCCTGGTGCCGCGCCACCAGCAGATCCAGCCGCCCCTGATGCACCAGCAACAACTGGTCGGCGCTTAGCAAGCTGAACTGCACCGCCACCACCAGCGCAAACAGGGCACCACCCAACAGGCGCCAGCGCCGGGCCAGGGCAGGCCAGGCCAGCGCCAGCAGCGCCACAGTGAAGAACAGCACCAGGCCCGGGGCCGGACGCCCCAATTGCCACTGGGCCATGGGCAGCGCCGCAAACACCTTGACCACCGCCACCAACACACCGGTAAGCCAGGCCACTGGCGCGGTGGCCAGCGGCAGCAGCGGCGGCAGCAGCACCGCCAGGCAAGCCAGGGCCATCGCCCCGAGGGTGAGGGGTGTGAGCAGGGGTGCCACCACCAAATTGGCGGGCACCGCATAAAGGGGCACCACGCCGAAGTGCAGCAGCTGCAGCGGCAGGGTGTAGAGCGAGGCCGCCAGCGGCACCGCCGTGGCTACCGCCAACCAACCCGGCAGCCAGCGGCGCAGGCCCAGCTCCAGCGGCCGGGCCGACACCACCAGCGCAGCAGTCGCCACAACGCTGAGCTGGAAACCCACATCGAGCAGCCAGTCGGGCCGCGCCAGCAGCAACACCAGGGCGCTGGCGGCCAGGATGCCCAAGGGCCTGCCGCGATAGCCGCACTCCACCACCCCCAGGGCCAGGGCCCCCATCAGCACTGCCCTGAGCACCGAAGGCTGGGGGCCTGCCAACAGCACAAATAGGCCCATCGCCGCGGCCGCCAAAGTGAGCCGCCCCAGCCGCGGCAAGCGCTTGCCCAGGGGCAGCACCACGCCCAGCAGCACCGACAAATGGAAGCCGGAAGCCGCCAGGGCATGGGATAGCCCCGCTGCCCGAAAGGCATCGCGCAGCTCCGCCGGCACGGGCACCACGGCGCTACCGAGCACCAAGGCAGCCAGCACGCTGCCGTTGTTTGGGCCGGCATGCTGCACCAGGGCCTGGGCCATGCGGCGGCGCAGGTCTGCCACCGGCGTTGCCCCACGCTGCAGCACCTCAAAATCCTGCACCTGCAGCTGGCTGAAGCTTCCCTGGCGCGCCAGGCGCTCTGCCGGTGCGGCCAGCAGGGGATGGGGCGACACCTGGGGGCGCCGCAGGCGGCCCTGCACCTGCAGGCGCCAGCCCTGCTGCAGCTCCGGGCACTGGCCGAAGCGCAATTCGGTGCGGCCCACGGGCAGCTGCAGCAGGGCCCGGCAGGCACCACCAGCACCGCTGGACACCGGACCACCGCTGGGCACCGGATCACTGAGCAGAACACCCCGCAGCGTCAGCTCCAGCGGGCCACCGGCTGCCTCGAGTTGAAGCACTGGATCGCCGGCCGCCGGCTGGGGCGGCGTAAATGCCAGCCAGCCCACCCGCAGCAGCAGCAAGGCCAAAAGCAGGCCCCACAAAAGCGGCTTCAGGCGCGGCCCGGCAGTGTCCGCCCCACCCCCACAACAGGCCACTGGCCACTCCGCATGAACCCAGCCAGGGTTCCCACGCGGGCTGGGGTTAGAGGCGAGGAATCTGCAGCAACAGCTCGCAGAGCTCCCGGCTCGGCATCTCCTGGCCCAAAAGCGGTGCCACCAACTTGGCCACCGGGCGCAGGCGACAGGGCCATACGGCCCGCTCACTTAAGCGCCCCAACTGGAAGCTGCCGCCGGCCAGCACCACCACCAGCAAGCTGCGCTGCAGCAGCCTCTTCACGCCGCTATTGGGCGCTTGGCCTCAGGGAGCAGCGGAAAACCGAGGGCTTCCCTTTCGGCCAGCCAGGCCTCCGCCACCTGACGGGCCAGGGTGCGGATGCGACCGATCGTGGCGGTGCGCTCCGTGACCGAGATCACGCCGCGGGCCTCCAGCAGGTTGAAGGTGTGGCTGCACTTGAGCACGAAATCCAGGGCTGGAGCGGGTAGCTGCTTGGCCACCAGATCTGCCGCCTCCGCCTCATAGATGGCAAACAGCTGCTGAAGCCGCTCGGGGTTGGAGGCTTCGAAGTTGTAAGCGCAGTGGCCCTTCTCAAATGGCAGCCAGATGTCGCCATAGGAGCGATTGCCATCCCAGCTCAGATCCCAGATGCTCTCCACATCCTGGAGATACATGGCCAGGCGCTCCAGGCCGTAGGTGATTTCAATCGACACCGGCCGGCAATCGAGGCCGCCGCACTGCTGGAAATAGGTGAACTGGGTGACCTCCATGCCATCGAGCCACACCTCCCAGCCCACACCCCAGGCGCCGAGGGTGGGCGATTCCCAGTTGTCTTCAACGAAGCGAATGTCATGCTCCCGGGCGCGGATGCCCAGCGCTTCCAGCGAGGCCAGATAGGTCTCCTGGATGCCATCGGGGCTGGGCTTGATCAGCACCTGATATTGGAAATAGTGCTGGGCCCGGTTGGGGTTGTCGCCGTAGCGGCCATCGGTGGGGCGGCGACAGGGCTCGGGGTAGGCCACGGCCCAGGGCTCGGGCCCGATCGCCCGCAGCACCGTGTGGGGGCTCATCGTGCCGGCGCCCTTCTCGGTGTCGTAGGGCTGCAGGATCAGGCAGCCCTGGTCGGCCCAGAAGCGGTTCAGGGTGCTGATGATGTCCTGGAAGTTCACAGAGCCGCGGGCTGGATCGTGGTCCCATTGTCGGTACCGGCAGCCCCTCAGGCCACCAGCTCCAGCAAACCCATCAGGCCACCAGCCAAGGGGCGATGCCTCACTTCGCTGAAGCCCGCCCGCCGCGCCAGCTGCTGCTGCTCGGAGCCGGTGGGAAACCGCTGCAGGCTCTCCTCCAGGTAGGCGTAGTGCTCGGGAATGCCGAACCGCTCGGCGGTGGGCACCACCAACCGGCGTAGATAAAAGCTCTGGAAGCTCGCCACCGCCCCAGAGGTGCGATTGAAATCAAGCACTGCGGCGCGGCCGCCGTCGCGCAACAGTCGCCGCAACTCCAGCAGGCCTGCCCCTGGATCAGCGAGGTTGCGCAGCCCGTAGGCGATCACGGCCCCATCGCAACTAGCGCTCGCCAAGCCAGTGGCCAGGGCATCCCCCTGCTGCCAGCTCACCGCTAGCCAGGGCTGGGCGGCTGCCCGACGGGCCGCCACCGCCAGGGGGGCAGCGGCCGCATCTATGCCGAGCACGCTTCCACCCGGCCGCACCCGGCCAGCCAGCATTAGGGCCAGATCGCCGGTGCCGCAACAAATATCTAAAAGATGCTGGCCAGGCTGGGGCTGCAACCAAGCAATCGCCTGACGTTTCCAGAGGCGATGAAGGCCAAAGCTGAGCAGGTCGTTGAGCTGGTCGTAGCGGGGCGCGATCTGCTCGAACAGCTCCTGAACAGCCTGTGGATCTCCGGGCCTAAAGCTGGCCATCCCAAGGCAACACAATCGAATCGAGACTGATTCCTGCATCCACAGCAGGCAGCAAGCTGGGGCTGGTGAAGGTGAGCACCATCACGGTGGCCAGGCCAACTGCAGCTGAGCAAACCATGCAGCCAGCCAGCATCAACGAAAATTCCCGGCGATCACTGGCGGCCTGCATCAGCTGCAGCGCCCAAGCAACCAGAGCCACCACAGCCGCCACCATGCCGAGGGCAATTGCGGTGGAGGCAGTAGTTGGAAGTACGGGAAGGGCAGAAAACAAGTGCTGGCCGAGACAATTGAGGGTCTTTATCCAATGTAACTAGCCTTAACAACTCAATGCGAGGGGCCGGATCGGCAAACCACGGCGCAGCAGCTCGGTCTTGATCTGCTCAACGCTGAGAATGCCATCGTGCAGCAAGGAGGCCAATAGGGCTGCTGAGGCATGGCCACCCGCCGGACCGGGGTCGAGGGCCTCAGCGAGGTGGTCGATGCAGCCGGCACCGCCGGAGGCGATCACTGGCACCTGCACCGCATCGGCCACGGCGCGGGTGAGCTCCAGGGCGTAGCCCGCCTGGGTGCCATCACCATCCATAGAGGTGAGCAGGATCTCGCCAGCTCCGAGGGCCACCACCTGCCGGGCCCAGGCCACCGCATCGAGGCCAGTGTTTTCGCGGCCACCTTTGACGTACACATCCCAGCCCCCGCCAGCGCGGGCCCGGGCATCGATCGCCACCACGATGCATTGGCAACCAAAGCGCTCGGCGCCGCGGGCCACCAGCTCGGGATCGCGCACGGCTGATGAGTTGAGGCTCACCTTGTCGGCGCCGGCGCGCAGCAGGGCGGTGATGCCCTCAACGCTGCTGATGCCACCGCCCACGGTGAAGGGAATGGTGACCGCCTCAGCGGTGCGTTGCACCAGCTCCACCAGGGTGCCGCGGCCCTGATGGCTGGCGGCGATGTCGAGGAAAACCAGCTCATCGGCCCCAGCGGCGCTATAGCGACAGGCCAGCTCGACCGGGTCACCGGCATCGCGCAGCCCAACAAAATTCACCCCTTTCACCACCCGGCCATCGGCCACGTCGAGACAGGGAATGATCCGCTTGGCAACCATGGACTCGAGCTCCGTAGGGCACTGTTAAGGTTGCGCAACTTTCCAGTCGCGCCGGCCATGTCCCAGGCTGCCACCATCAACATCGGCTCGAAGGTGCGGATCACCCGGGTTCGGGATCGCATCTCGAGCAAGATGGTTGATTCCTTAAAGGCAGACTCCAGCGGTACCGTGACCGGCTTCCGCACGGTGGATGGCAAGGGCATCGGCGTGGTGGTTGAACTGAGCGATGGAGAAGTCGCCTGGTTCTTTGACGACGAACTCACCCTCGCCTGAGGCCTAGGCCGTTGAGCAACAGCCCCAATCCCGAAGCAGCCAGCGGCGGCGGCGCCCGTCAGCTGCTCGGCATGAAGGGTGCCAGCGGCACCAGCAGTATCTGGAAAATCCGGCTGCAGCTGATGAAACCGGTCACCTGGATACCCCTGATTTGGGGTGTGCTGTGCGGTGCTGCCGCCTCAGGCAATTTCCACTGGAGCATCAGCGAGGTAGGCGCCTCGATTGCCTGCATGCTGATGAGCGGGCCCCTGCTCGCCGGCTACACCCAAACGATCAACGACTACTACGACCGCGAAATCGACGCGATCAACGAGCCTTACCGGCCAATCCCTTCAGGAGCAATTCCTTTAGGCCAGGTGAAGGCCCAGATCTGGATCCTGCTGCTATCAGGGCTAGGAGTGGCCTACGGCCTTGATCTCTGGGCCGGTCACACCACCCCGGTGCTGCTGCTGCTGGCACTTGGCGGCTCCTTTGTGAGCTTTATCTATTCAGCTCCGCCGCTGAAGCTCAAGCAAAACGGTTGGCTGGGCAACTACGCCCTTGGCGCCAGCTACATCGCCCTGCCCTGGTGGGCCGGCCAGGCACTTTTTGGCCAGCTCACCTGGACCACCGCCCTGCTCACCCTGGCCTACTCCCTAGCCGGCCTAGGCATCGCCGTGGTCAACGACTTCAAGAGCGTCGAGGGCGACCGAGCCATGGGCCTGCAATCCCTGCCGGTGGCTTTCGGTATCGAGAAAGCCAGCTGGATCAGCGCCAGCATGATCGATTTGTTTCAGCTGGCGATGGTGGCCGTGCTGATCGCCATCGGCCAACACTTCGCATCGGTGTTGTTGGTGCTGCTGATCATTCCCCAGATCACCTTCCAGGACATCTGGCTGCTGCGTGATCCAGTTGCCTTCGATGTCAAATACCAGGCAAGTGCCCAACCCTTCCTGGTGCTCGGCATGCTTGTGACCGCCCTGGCAATCGGCCACAGCTCCCTCGTTAGCTGAGGTGAACCGCCAGCGCCCCGCCACCGGCAAAGCTCCCCAGCCCCGCCGCACCAACCTGGTGGGAGTAGGGCTGCTTGCTGCCCTGATTGGCAGCGGCGTTGCCTGCGGCCAGGCGGCGCTAGTGGCGGGCTTTGACAGCCTGCTGCCCGACGCCCGTGGCATCAACCACTTCAACCGCCCAGGCACCCTCACCATCCTCTCGGCCGATGGCCAGGTGGTGCACAAAATCGGGCCGGTAACTCGCGAGAAGCTGACGCCCGAAACGATGCCGCCGTTGGTGCAGCAGGCTTTTATCGCCGCGGAAGACCGGCGCTTCTATCAGCACGACGGCATTGACCCGGTGGGGATTGGCCGGGCCATGGTGCGCAACCTGCGCAAGGGCTCGGTGGAGGAGGGGGCCAGCACGATCACCCAGCAGCTGGCCCGCACCGTATTTCTGAGCCAGGACCGCACCCTGATTCGCAAGCTCAAGGAGGCCGCCCTGGCCGGCAAGCTCGAGCGCCAGCTCAGCAAACCGCAGATCCTCACCGAATACCTCAACGTCGTTTATCTCGGCTCGAGCGCCTACGGCGTTGCCGACGCGGCCTGGGTGTATTTCACAAAAACCCCAGACCAGCTAACCCTCCCGGAAGCCGCCCTGATCGCAGGGCTGCCACCGGCCCCCTCTGTTTATTCGCCCCTGGTGAATCCCGACCTGGCCCTGGAGCGGCGGGCCGTGGTGCTGCGCCGCATGGAGGAGGCGGGCTTCATCAGCATCAGTGAGCAACAGCAGGCTGAAGCGGCACCACTGCAACTCAAGCCAGCTGAACCCAAATACTGGGACAGCCGCGCCCCCTACTTCAGCAGCTGGGTGCAGCAGGAACTGCCCAAGGTGCTCAGCCCCGAGCAGCTCGAGGTGGGTGGTTTGACAGTGCGCAGCAGCGTCAATTTGGCCTGGCAGGAGAAGGCCCAGTCGGCGGTGAACAGCTATGCCACCGGCAGCATGCAGGGCGCTCTGGTGGCGATGGAGCCCGGCACCGGCCTGGTGCGGGCGATGGTGGGTGGCACCGACTTCAAGGACAGCCAGTTCAATCGGGCAGCCCAGGCCCTGCGCTCGCCCGGCTCCACCTTCAAGTTGTTTGTGTATCTCACGGCCCTGCAGCAGGGGATGCTGCCGGAGCGAATATTCCGAGATTCGGCCCGCTGCTTCGCCGGCTACTGCCCCAAGAACTTCGGCAACCGCTACTTCGGTTCGGTGTCGATGGTGATGGCGCTGCAGAACTCGCTCAACACGGTGGCGGTGGGGCTGCTGCAGGAGCTGGGCTTCGACAAGGTGATTGAAACGGCCAAGAACCTCGGCATCACCCGAGAGCTTGGGCGCTTCTACCCCCTAGCCCTTGGCGCCACCGAGCAAACCGTGGTGGACATGACCGCCGCCTACGCCGCCATCAATAACGGTGGCATCTACGTGAAACCAACACCGTTTGAGGAGATCCTCGGCCCCGATGGCGAGCTGCTGTGGAGCCGCCGGGTGGATGGCGATCAAGGGCGCCGGGTCGTCAATAGCGACATCGCTGCCCTGATGCTGTGGATGCTGGAACAGGCGGTGCGGTCGGGCACGGGC
>Ga0310333_100499_pt1 | contig 10548 bp, 14 predicted proteins | sample LakMicSRFTotalB7_FD_195547 | JGI IMG/M metagenome (GOLD analysis project Ga0310333, IMG submission 195547) | Enriched freshwater cyanobacterial communities from Lake Michigan, Michigan, United States - MI23.SRFL.Total.B7 (v2) (version 2) | ecosystem: Environmental > Aquatic > Freshwater > Lake... | reverse complement strand
ATCGCCAGCAGGGTGCTGAGGCGATCCCGCAGGACCGGCCAACCGGCTGCCGTGACCTCGCGGGGCTGGACGTACAGGCTGTAGGTCAACCGGTTGGTCGCCAGCACCTGACCATTGCGATCGAGCAGACGGCCGCGCATGGGATTGCGCGCCATCAGGCGAATGCGGTTTTCGTCGGCGAGGGTGCGGTAATGGGCCCCCTGGACGATCTGCAGCACCACCAGCCGCGCCAGCATCGCGCCGGCACAGACCAGCACCACCAGCAGCAGTCCCAGGGACTGACGGGACTGGCCGGTGCGCCGCTGCTGGGATGGGGACCCGAACACCGTCAGGCCGGTCGCTCGAGCCGCGCTTCGAGCTGCCCCAGACGCTGCTCCATCGCCTGCAGGCGCGCCTGCAACGCAGATTCGTCAGGCAGGGCCTGCAGGGGGGGCTCATGGGGTGCGGCTTCAGGGGGCGTCTGCTCCACCCGCACATCGACCTTCATCACCGGATTGCCCAGGCCCGGCGAGACCCGGTCCAGCCCGTCCCGCAGCTGACTGGCCAGGGGTTCCCCTTCCTGGCGCAGCCTGCTCAAGGGATCCGTTCCCACCTCGGCAGCTGAAAAGCCGGCCACCACATCCTTGAGCCCGCCTTTACGGGCCCGCTCCACCACGGCAACCCCGACGGGCAGCAGATCCTGCATCAGCCGAAGCCGCAGCTTGTCGAGGGGATCGGCTGCCATGGGCTTGCCTGCACACCAGGGGCTTCAGTCTGACGCCCGGGGTGGCCTCAGCGCTGCTGCGATGGCACCACTCCCGGAGCCACGACCATCGGCCGGCAGCTCTGCTGGGCGCCCCACCACCAGCCGGCCCCCACCGCCAGCACCAGCAGGGCCGCCAGGGGCAGCAAGGACTGGCGGGTGACGTCGAGGGCCGCCCATTCCAACCAGGACCGCAGCACCCGCTCACGGTCAAAACGCCGCCGCTCGCGAACCTGCTGCTGCTCACGACGGCGCAGGGAGCGGCTGACCCAGCGCTCAAAGGCCCGTTTCTTGGTGACGGCCATCTTGCGCTCGACCTCGAGCAGCTGACCGGGGGTGAGCTCGGGGTTGAAGGTGCTGATCAGCTCCAGGGACTTGAGAAACATCTCAACCGCCCCATCCTTGATGGCGCGCTCCTCGTCCTCGAGCAGATCCCAGGCCAGCTCGGGATAGAAGCGGCTGCGGTTGCTATGGATCTGCTCCTCGTCCAGCTGACCCGGTTCCCTCAGCCAACGGTCGGTGTTGGCATCGAACCGCCGCCAGTAAAGAAACGGGTTGAGGTAGATGGTCTTGCCGGCCAGCTGAATGCTGTCCTGCTGCAGCCGGCGCTGCAGCTGCAGGTCCTGATCCGGAGTCGTCGCAGAAGAGACGGCGGTCACAGTGCCTGTGGTTGGGAACCGAGGGTACCCAACGGCGGCTCCCCCCGCCATGGCCCTACTCCCACTCGATCGTGCCGGGGGGCTTGCTGGTGATGTCGAGCACCACCCGGTTGACCCCCTTGACCTCATTGACGATGCGGTTGGAGATCGTCTCCAGCAGGTCGTAGGGCAGACGCGACCAGTCGGCGGTCATGCCGTCCTCACTGGAGACGCAGCGCAGCACCACCGGGAACGCATAGGTGCGCTTGTCACCCATGACGCCGACGCTGCGCACCGGCAGCAGCACGGCAAAGGCCTGCCAGATCTCGTTGTAGAGGCCCGCATCGCGGATCTCTTCGCGGACGATCAGATCAGCATCCCGCAGGATGTCCAGCTTGTCGTCGGTGACCTCGCCCAGGATGCGGATCGCCAGCCCCGGTCCGGGGAACGGGTGTCGGCCGACGATCTCCTGGGGCAGACCGAGGCTGCGGCCCACCTTGCGCACCTCATCTTTGAACAGGCGGCGCAGGGGTTCGACCAGCTTGAACTGCAGGTCCTTGGGCAGACCACCGACGTTGTGATGGCTCTTGATCTTGACCGCGACCCGCTCGCCGGTCTTGGGGTCGACATTGGTGCCGGCACTCTCGATCACATCGGGATAGAGGGTGCCCTGGGCGAGGTAATCGAAGGGCCCGAGGCGCTTGCTCTCCTCTTCGAACACACGGATGAACTCGGTGCCGATCAGCTTGCGCTTCTCTTCAGGGTCGGTGACACCGGAAAGCTTGCTGATGAAGCGCTCGCGCGCATTGATGTACTCAACATTGATGTGGAACTTGCGATCAAAAAAGTCCATCAGAAACTCAGGCTCGCCTTTGCGCATGAAGCCCTGATCGATGAACATGCAGGTCAACTGATCGCCGATGGCCTTGTGCAGCAGAAAGGCCAGGGTCGACGAGTCAACTCCGCCCGAAAGCGCCAGCAGAACTCGCTTGTCGCCGACCTGGGCGCGCACATCGGCGATCGCTTCGTCGATGAACGCCGCCGTGGTCCAGTCGGATTCGCAGCCACAGATGTGGTAAACGAAGTTGCGAATCAGGGCCATACCAAAGGTGGAATGCACCACCTCGGGATGAAACTGCACGCCATACAGATGGCGCTCGTGATCAGCGACCGCCGCCTCAGGCGTGTTGTCGGTGTGTGCCAAACGCACAAACCCATCGGGCAACCGCTCGACCGAGTCACCATGGCTCATCCACATCGTCGAGCCGTCCTCAACATTGGTGAGCAGATCGGTCGGGTCGTCGACAAACAGCGGCGCCTTGCCGTACTCGGCGCGGCCGGCAGCCACCACCGAACCCCCCAGCTGCTGAACCATCAGCTGCATGCCGTAGCAGACGCCCAGCACGGGGATGCCCAGCTCCCAGAGGCCCGGGTCACACAGCGGCGCCCCCGGTTCGTACACCGAGCTGGGGCCGCCGCTGAGAATGATCCCCTTCGGAGCCAGGCGACGCAGCTCGTCGGCGCTGGTGGTGTGGCTCATCACCAGTGAAAAGACCTCGGTCTCGCGCACCCGACGGGCGATCAGCTCCGAGTACTGGGAGCCGAAATCCAGAATCACCACCGCCGGGTAGCGCGAGGAACCGGAGGCTGCGTCAATCGGGGCGGTCATGGACTTGCGCTCGCTGCCGGGCATTCGGACAACCCTAGGAGCCCCCCTGAAGCCCGGCCAACAGGGCGGCACCCGCAGGACCCTGGGCGCAGATGCGGCGCTGGCGATCAAACAGCACCGCACCCACCCCAGGGCGACCGTGGCCATGGCGCTGCAGATAGTCAGCGCAGCGGGTCTCGATCGCCTGCACCAGGCGCCGGCGCAGCCGCGCCGCCAGCTGGGGCTGTTGCTGCTCCAGCTGGCGCAGACCCTCGTCGACGGTGGCAACGCGATGCAGGGTGGCCAGGGCCTCGCCGCGCAGCCCCTCCAGGGCGGCCAGGGCGGTCAGGATCTCGGCGCGGCCGTCGGCCAGGTGGTGGTGGGTGTGAAAGATGCCCCCGGCCAGCTTGATCAACTTGCCCTGGTAGCCGAACAGCAACAGCTGCTGCACCCCCGCCTCGGCGGCAGCGACCAGCAACGGTCCGATCCAGTTGCCCGCCTTGACCAGCAGCTCGGGCGGCAATCCCAGCTGGGGTGCCAGGTCCAGCCCGTTCTCACCGATCACCAGCACCAGGGCACCACCGAACCCCGGTGCCGCAGCCACCGTCCGCAGCCGGGCCAGGGCGGCCTCGAGCTGCTCGGGGGCGGCGCTGCGCTGCACCGTCGCCTGGGTGCCGATCAGCGCCAGGCCATCGACCACGCCAAAGGCCGCATTGCTGGTGCGCACCGCCAGCTGCCGGCCCGCCGGAATCACCAGGCGCACATGAAGCCGGCGCCCCGCCGGCACCAGCGGGCGCAGGTTGGCCGCCAGCAGGCTGCGGGCATAGGCCGACAGGCACAGCTCACCGCTGGCCGCATGGATGCCCACACCCTCACCCGCCTCGAGCAGCAACCAGGGCAACTCGGCGGCAGCCGGGGTTGGCAGCGGCTCCAGCCAGCGCACCAACGCCCAGACGATCAGGTCACGGGTCAGATCGAGCACCCCGGGACCGGGATCACAGCGCGCCTCCCCCAGCGCCCAGCCATCGCCCAGGGGTGCCGCCACCTGAACCGACACCGAGGTGGTCGCCGGGTCGCCGGGGTCCAGCAACAGCAGCTCCTGGGAGGCCGCAAACGCCTCGCCATGCAACTGCTGCACGGCGGCGCGCGCGGCGGCGCAGGCCCAGACCGGCAGGGTGAAACCCGGGGGCTCGCTGCTCACGGCGGGGTGGGTCGGAGACACTGTTTTTTATGGTGGTCGATTGCGCCTCTGCGCCGCCGTTCGCCGCCACCGCCATGCAGGACAAGCTGACCCTGATGATTCCCGGCCCCACGCCGGTGCCGGAAACGGTCCTGCAGGCCATGGGGCGCCATCCGATCGGCCACCGCAGCGCCGACTTTCAGAAGATCGTCAAACGCACCACCGAGCAGCTGCAATGGCTGCACCAGACCAGCCATGACGTGCTGGTGATCACCGGCAGCGGCACCGCCGCCATGGAGGCCGGGATCATCAACGTGCTCAGCAAGGGCGACCGGGTCCTGTGCGGCGACAACGGCAAGTTCGGCGAACGCTGGGTCAAGGTGGCCCAGGCCTATGGCCTGGATGTGCAGGTGATCAAGGCCGAGTGGGGCCAACCCCTGGATCCCGAAGCCTTCAGGGCGGCCCTCGAGGCCGACAGCGCCAAGGCGATCAAGGCGGTGATCCTGACCCACTCCGAAACCTCCACCGGGGTCATCAACGACCTTGAGGCGATCGCGCGCCACGTCAAGGCCCACGGCACCGCCCTGACGATCGCCGACTGCGTCACCAGCCTGGGGGCCTGCAACGTGCCGATGGATGCCTGGGGCATCGACGTGATCGGCTCGGGCTCCCAGAAGGGCTACATGATGCCGCCCGGTCTGGCCTTCGTGGCCATGAGCGAGAAGGCCTGGGCCGCCTACGAGCGCTCGGACCTGCCGAAGTTCTATCTGGATCTGGGCAAATACCGCAAATCGGCCAAGGCCGACAGCAACCCCTTCACCCCGGCGATCAACCTCTACTTCGCCCTGGAAGCGGCCCTGACGATGATGCAGGCCGAAGGCCTGGAGGCGATCTTTGCCCGTCACGCGCGTCACCGCGCCGCCGCCCAGGCCGGCATGAAGGCGATCGGCCTGCCCCTTTATGCCGCCGAAGGCCACGGCAGCCCGGCGATCACGGCGGTGGCGCCCGAGGGCATCGATGCCGAAAGCCTGCGCAAGAAGGTCAAGGAGCGCTTTGACATCCTGCTGGCGGGCGGCCAGGACCATCTCAAGGGACACGTGTTCCGCATCGGCCACCTGGGCTTCGTCTGCGACCGCGATGTGCTGACCGCCGTCGCCGCCATCGAAGCGACCCTGCAGGAGCTGGGGCTACACAAGGGCACCGCAGGCGCCGGAGTCGCCGCCGCCGCCGTTGCCCTGGCCGGCTAAACTGTCAGCAATAAGAAACAGAACACATCTGTTTCTTATTTTTTGCGGGTGTAATTCAGTGGTAGAATGTCAGCTTCCCAAGCTGAACGTCGCCGGTTCGAGCCCGGTCACCCGCTTTCAGTTGAGACCCTTCGCCACACCGGCGAACCCCTAGTGGCCTAGCGGGCTGGTCAGCCCCTGGGCTTGATCAATTGCAGAATCTGGGGCCCACGGCTTGCCAGGCGACGCTCACAATCGAGGGCCTTGAGGATCAACCGCGCCGATTCGGCGATGTTTCCCGCTTCAGCAGCCGCCCGAGCACCGCGATCCAACTGGGCCTTTTCCAGTTCAAGCCGCTGTCCATCGTCACCGGGAGCCGCATCAGGGGATGGGGCTGACACAGGTCGTTTCTGTGTCGGCACCACCAAGGGGCTAAAGGCCGTCATTGCGCCGGAACCAAAGTGTTGTTCAAAACCATGTCGCGGGCAAAACCATGTCGCGGACAAAACCGAGTTGCAGGAAAACCGTGTTGCAGGTCACAAGCAAAGGATCGGCTGGTGTCATGCGACTGGACAGATTGAGGATGCTGACCAGAGTCATGGTGCAGACAGTCTGCCCAGGCAGAATAGCGATCGCCTGAGCAATGACTGCGCGATCTGCACCCCAGTGAATCGCTTGGCAAGCGAATGCTCACAACAGGAATGGCCATCAACGATGGTCAGGTTCCGGGTTCTTCGTGGTTGCCACCGAGGTCATCAATCTGACGGCGCAGCTCGCTCGAACGGGTCTGATCACCACGGGTGAGGGCAACCGCCAGGGCGAACTCAAGCTTCTCAAGCTGATGTTCCCCCGGTGTGCCACCGCATTGCGCCGTGGCATTGGGCCGGCACTGAGGCGGGCGGCCACCCGCCGCTGTGTGAACAGCTGCGTCAGATCCTGAAGCCTGATGCAGGGATTGGGGGTAGGCCATGGTTGGCTTTCTTCTTATTCTGCCACCGCTGGCCAGGGGCCGACAGCAAAGGCCGTTCTGGGCCGGATCAGGCAGCCAGGGCCTGGTCGTCGTCCAGACCCACCGGGGAGTAAGGCGATTCCGAGGTCAGGTCGCCATCGAGGGCCAGCAGGCTGCGGCAGTCCTGGAGCAACCGTTCGACGTGACTGAGGCTGGTGCGCTCTTCATCACTGACGGAAGGCTGCACTTCAAGCCCTTGAACGGACAGCTCAAGAGCCGCAAACCGCTGCTCCAGCCGCACCAGCCGATGGGAGAGCGCATGAATGGTCTGGGCCAGATCCTCGGTGCTGCGCGTGATGCGAAAGGAGACCGATTCCTGCGACATGGGTGAGACAGTGTTCGTGGATGGACCGATGACAACACATGCCGCCAGCCGGCTCAAGTCACCTGTTGCAGCTGTTGCTGTACGCCCTGGCGGGGTTGGGCGGCGGCCTGCTGGCGTTGCGCACCGGCATCCCGGCGGCTCCACTGGCCGGGGCCCTGCTGGGGGCAGCCCTGGTGAGCCTGAGCGGCCGGCTCGAGGCCGCCAGCTGGCCGTCGGGCACGCGCACTGCCTTGGAGATCGCGATCGGCACCGTGATCGGCACCTCGCTGACCGCCCCGGCGCTGCTGGAGCTGCAACGGCTGTGGAAACCGGCCCTGCTGATCACGCTCACCCTGGTGCTGACGGGCATCGTCGTGGGCCTGTGGTGTGGCCGGTTGCTGGGCATCGATCCTGTGGTGGCCCTGCTGGGCGCCGCCCCGGGTGGCATCAGCGGCATGAGCCTGGTGGGCGCCGAATTCGGTGTCGGCGCTGCGGTGGCCGCCCTGCATGCCGTACGCCTGATCACGGTGCTGGTGGTCTTACCGCTGGTGGTGAAGCTGCTGCCCCGGACCTGAGGCGCCCCGCAACCGGTCCGGGGTCTCGACAGATCAGCCTGGATCGATAGGTTTGGCCTCGATCGATTGCGTTCTTCGTCGCCGTGGTCTCCCCCCTGCCCGCCGCTGCCGGCTCAGCCCTGCTGGCTGCGCTGCTGAGCGCTCCGCTCGGCCTGGGCGCTCCTGTCTGGGCACAGGCCAGCAACGAGGCACCTGCGGCGAGCCAGGTCGCGACCCCTGACAGCGTTGTCGGGGCCAAGGGAGCCAGGATCTATTGCTACATGCGCAACGCCGGCAACACCCACAAAGTCAGCTGGGAAGCGGCCTACGCCCTGATCAAGCGGCAGAATTCATCGCTGTTCAAGACCTCGCCAGAGCATGCAGCGGTGATGATCACCGAGGCGGTGGTCAACAACCCCAGCGCCTATCCCGACTGCGGCAAATTCCTTGGCGACCTCTTCGTCAAATGATCGACGGCTGACCCGGCGAACCACGTCTGTCCTGTTGGCCCTCATGGCGGGCGTGCTGCTGCAGTCCTGCAGCGAGGCGGATCTTCCCCAGCGCAGCGTTCAGCCCGATGACTGCCTGCGGGACATGCAACTGGACCAGCTGCAGCAGGCCCTGAAGCGCTGCGACCAGGTGGTGGCCCGTTACCCCCAGGATCCGGCCCCCCGCAGCGAGAGAGCCCTGTTGCTGAGCCTGAACGGACAGGACCAGGCCGCCTGCCGCGAGATCGAAGCCGCCCACGCCCTGGCACGCCAGGCCAGACCAGGCAGCGTGGACCCGTTGCTGGCCTCAGAGCTCAAGATGCGCCGCCAGAGCTGTCTGGCGAGCCGCTGAACAGCTGATCGACCATGGCGGCCAGCCGCTGACGGCGCAGATGCTGGGTTCGCCCCTGCAGCACCAGCTCGATGCGCTCGGCTTTGCTTTCAATCAGGCTGTCCACCAGCTGATCCGCCACCCCGAGCTGCAGCCAATGGGTCTGCAACGTGCCGGCCATGCCGATGCGGTGGCAGCGATCCTCGGCCTGCTCGGCGTCCCCCGGGGTCCAGGGCCGCTCGAGCAGGACCACATGGCGAGCCCGGTGCAGGGTGAAACCCAGCCCACCGGTGCCATAGGTCGCCACCAGCAAGGGCACGTCCCCCTGCTGAAAGGCATCGACCTGCCGCTGGCGCTCGCACGGCGGCAGGGCCCCGATCAGCAGTCCCGGAGCCCCCGCTGGGGCCAGTTGCTGGTGCAGGGCCCTGGCTGAATCCAGAAACGCGGTGAACACCACCACCGATTCACCCTGCTTCAGCAGATCGGCGATCAGGCTCTGGGCCGCCGTCAGCTTGTACCGGGATCCCAGCTGACGCACCGCTGTCAATGCGGCCAGGGCTTCGGCATCGCGCCGCACCAGACCCTGGTGAGCCCGATTGCGGTAATCCTGAAGCCGGCTGTTCAGCTCCAGATCGAACCGCTCGGCCAGTTCGGTGCAGAGCTGCACCGGATGGAACTGGCGCTGCTTGGGCGGCAGATCGAGGCAATCCCGTTTGCGACGGTGCAGCAACAGGGGACGCACCAGCCGTTGCAGCTCCTCGAGCTGGCTGGCGCCCCGGGCCTGCCAGACGCGGCGACCACCCTGCTCCTGCCAGTGCCCGGCGCAGTAGCGCAACTCAAACGCCCGCTGATCCCGGGCCAGGGGATGGCCGATCGCCGCCAGCAGGGGAAACAGCTGGGCAGGGCGGCCATTCTTCATCGGCGTGCCGGTCAACAGCCAGCAGGCCCGCAGGCGTGGATGGCGCGCCAACCGCAGCAGGGCCGCCGACCGTTGGGTGTGCCCGTTCTGGGCGAAATGGGCTTCGTCGACCACCAACACACAACCGGCGAGGGGCAGCTCCTGGGGCACGGCGGCCCAGCTGTACAGGGTCAGCTGCAGCTGCAGCGCAGCGGCCTCGCGCAGCCAATGGGCATGCAGCCCCACCGGTGCCAGCACGACGATGCGGCAGTCCGCCCGCCGCACCAGGGCGCGGGCGGCTGCCAGGGCGGTGAGGGTTTTGCCCAGGCCCATGGCATCGGCCAGCACGGCACCGCGGCGGGCCAGCAACCAGCGGACCGCCGAACGCTGATGGGCGAACAGGCGCCGCCCGTCGGGCAACGGGCGCTCGAGCTCAGCGGCGGCCACCAGCTCCCGATGGGGCGGCAGCGGCGGCAACGGACTGTCGAGCCACTGCAACCATCGGTTCAGCTCTGGTTCAATCGCAAAGCGGCTACCCAGCAGGGCCCGCAGGGTGTTGGCTGCCTCAAGCGGAAACTCCCAGCAAGCTCGCTGGGCACGCCAGAGGCCCCGGGGCCGCACCCGCCTCAGCTGGGCCTGGGTGACGGCGTCGTAAGGGCTGAACACCTCGATCGCCCCGGTGGCAGCCAGACGCAGAACGCAGCGATCGGACACCGGTCAATTGGCGAAAGTGCAGTCACCGACACATTGACACCCCTGGCACCAGCGTCAGACTGCTCGCAACCGAGACGCAGGCATGCAGGCCAGGGATGCGGTTTTTCTCGAGGAACTCTGCCCCAAACTGCGCGTGCGCCGTTGGCGCCAGAACATCCACCGCTTCACCAACAACTGCTGCATTTACTGCGGCAACCCGTCTGAATCAATCGACCACGTGCTGCCCCAGAGCCGGGGCGGTCTGAGCGTGACCGAAAACTGCGTGCCGGCCTGCCTGGCCTGCAACGGCCACAAAGGCGATGCCGATGCGTTCGGCTGGTACCGACGCCAGAGCTTCTACGACCCCCGCCGGGCCATGGCCATCAAAGCCTGGATGGATGGGGACCTGAAACTGGCCATGCGCCTGCTGCAGTGGGCCGAGCCCCGTACGGCCGAACGCGCAGCCCAGGGGGATCACCAGACCCGGCAGGCATCAACGCCGTTGTGGCGCTGGCAGATGGCCGCCTGATTCTGGGGGTGCTCAGGCGCCACCAGCACAGCCGCCCCGAACAACACCAGCACCAGCACCAAGGGTGCCACGATCGGCTCAAACCTGGAGCGACCCGCGCCTCCAAGGGCGGCAGGCAGAGGCCGAGACGCCAATGCCCGGGCTCCCGGGCGAAGCTGGCCCCATGTCGGGGCAACCAGCGAAGAGGCAACCAGCGGAGAGGCAACCAGCGAAGAGGAAGCCAGTGGAGAGGAGGCAACCATGATCGAATCCGTGAATAGTACAAGCGTACTCAATCGGGATCGACCGGTCAAGCTGCTGGTCCTGGG
>Ga0310333_100497_pt1 | contig 10568 bp, 13 predicted proteins | sample LakMicSRFTotalB7_FD_195547 | JGI IMG/M metagenome (GOLD analysis project Ga0310333, IMG submission 195547) | Enriched freshwater cyanobacterial communities from Lake Michigan, Michigan, United States - MI23.SRFL.Total.B7 (v2) (version 2) | ecosystem: Environmental > Aquatic > Freshwater > Lake... | reverse complement strand
GTGCTGGATCGGGCCGGCATCGTTGGCGCCGACGGCCCTACCCACCAGGGTCAATACGACATCAGCTACTTCCGTGCCGTCCCCAATTTCACGGTGATGGCCCCCAAGGATGAGGCTGAGCTGCAGCGCATGCTGGTGACCTCAATTCATCACAGCGGCCCCTGCGCCCTGCGCATTCCCCGCGGCGAAGGCGAGGGGGTTCCTTTGGCCGAAGAAGGTTTTGAACCCTTAGAGATCGGCCGGGGCGAGCTGCTCACCGATGGCGACGACCTGCTGATCGTGGCCTACGGCGCCATGGTGGCTCCGGCGATGGCTACGGCCGGACTACTGCAGGAAAAGGGTCTGCGGGCGGCCGTGATCAATGCCCGCTTCCTGCGGCCCCTCGATGAGGCCTTGATTCTCCCCATGGCCCAGCGCATCGGCAAGGTGGTAACCATGGAGGAAGGCTCCTTGGCGGGTGGCTTCGGTGCTGCGGTGGTGGAAACCCTCAGCGACCACGACGTGCTGGTGCCGGTGCTGCGCATCGGCATCCCCGACGTGCTCGTGGACCACGCCAGCCCGGAGCAGAGCAAGCAGAGCCTGGGCCTCACCCCACCCCAGATGGCGGAGCGGATCATCACCCGTTTTGGTGTTCCCCTTCAAAGCAGTCTCCCTGCTGCGGCTGCGCCAGTTGCTGTCTGAACCGGAGCCCTACGACTGCGAAGTGCTTGTGGTGGGTGCTGGCCCTTCGGGTGCTGAGCTAGCCCGCCTACTTGCCCAGGCTGGGGTTGATGTGCTGCTGGTTGATCGGCTTAAGCATTTGGGTCAGGCGGCTTTCAGTAGTGCGGCCCTGCCGCTTGAGACCCTCGATCGCTTTGGCATACCCGCTCACGTTGTGGCGGCGCGCTGGAGTGGCTGGCAGCTGGTGGGGCCAGGCGACCAGCGCCGGCTGTGGAGCGCAGGCCAACCCCTCGGCGCCGTGCTTGATTTTGGCGCCCTGCGTCAGTGGCTAGCTGGCCAGGCCCAGGCCTGGGGCGCCCGCCTGCAGCTCGGCGTCACGGCCATTGGCTGGCATCAAGATGGCGCTGGCGTTAACACCGTGGTGCGCGATAGCGCTGCTGGTCGCCGCCGGCTGCGCAGCCGCTGGCTGGTGGATGCCAGCGGCGAGGGCCGAGCCCTGATTGGCGAGCAGGCAAAGCTGGCCGATCCGCTGGTGGCCGGCCTGGGGGTGGAGTGGTTGCTGCAGGTGGATCCCGAGCAGCACCGGCCCTGGGCAGACAGGCTCAGCTTTTTCCTTGGCAGCGACTGGGTGCGGCAGGGTTACGGCTGGGTATTTCCGATGGCACCGGGCCAGCTCAAGGTGGGGGTGTGCCGCTTGGCCGATCCCAGCCGTGCCCAGCCAGCGCTGGCTCTGGAGCTGGGTGCCTTAGTACAACGCTGCGGCCTAGGACAAGCCGAGGTGCTCGATCGCCATGGGGGGCGCATTCGCAGCACGGTCCGCCGCCATGAACCCCACCGGATGGGCAGGCTGATCGGGTTAGGTGATGCGGTGAGCACGGCCAACCTGCTGGGTGGGGAGGGCATCCGCCACGCCCTGGCCAGTGCCCGGGTGCTGGCACCGCTGTTGCTGGAGGCCCTGGCCAAACCAGCTGGCTCTGTCGGCCTAGACCAATACCCGAGGCTGCTAAAGCGAGAGCTGGGCTGGCGCTGGAGCCTGAGTGGCCGCCTAGCTAGGCGCACCTGGCTAGGACTGGCTGATGCCAGGGCCGATGCTCGCCTGGAGCGCCTGCTGGCTGGCTTGCAAACCCGGCGGGCGGAGGATCTCTCCGCCCTGTTGTTTGACTACCGCTTTGAGCGCTACGGGCTTAAAGCGTTGCCCTACTTGCTGGGTTGGCGCTGAGCCCTGAGGGTGGAACCCAGGTTTTCAGACCACGCCGCGGGAGGCCATGCCAAGGATGGCGCCCATGCCGAGGATGTGGCCGAGGCTCAAGGTGCCGAGCATGGCGCCGTGGCTGAAACCGCCAAATAGGCCGGGGCTGGGCAGCTTCAGACCAACGTTTTGATGTTGGATCGTGGCCTTGCCAATGGCGATGGCGATCACGTTGCAGACAATCATCACCAACGCCACCTTGGGGGACCAGGTGATGGTGGCGGGGGCAAGGGCCAGGAGGGGAGCGATCATGGAGCAGGTGCCAACGCCCCATCTTCCGGGCAGCACCGCCTATGGATGACCCGGCTTAAGACTTGTTCATTGCCTGCTGCCGCAGCCGGGTGACTACGCCATCGCGCTTGAGCCTGCCAAGCGCTTCATTGATCCGGGTTTCCAGGTCTTCGCTGATGCCTGGTGAGAGGGCGAATGCCTGGGATTGGGGGTTGAGGTTGCGCAGCGCCAGCCCGTAGAGCTTGTGGGGCAGTTGCTGCAGCAAAAAGTCGAGCTGGATGTCGTCGGCGAGCACCGCATCCACGGCATCAGCAGCCAGCAGGCTGTCGGCGCGGATCACCTGATCCAGCTCGCGCAGCTGAATCGGCGGCTGCAATCCGGAGTCGTTGAGTCTTTGCAGTAGGTCGTCGCTGACGGTGCCACGCCTCACGGCAACCCGCTGGCCGGCGAGATCGTTGAGGCTGCGGATGTTGGGGCTCGCCAATTCCTGGTTGCCCCGCACGACGTTCAAGGTGACGTAGCTGACCAGCAGCGAGGCAGTGATGATCCGCACCAGGTAGGCCACAAAGACAAAGGTGTGCCCCCGTGTACTAACAACCACGGTGTTTGTGCCAGGGCCGGTGGCTAGCACCTGAAAGATCAGGGCGAAGGCGCGTCGCGGCCCGATCTCCCAGCTGCTGGGTTTGCTGCCGTTGCGCTCCACCTGCCAGACAGCCACGCTCAACAGGCCTATCAGCACCACGTAGGCCACCAGCAGCCTGATCAGATCAGGAGTCAGCAGGCTGCGCAGCAGGGAACTGCCGAGCTCGAGCTGGTTGCGTTTGACCATCACCCCCAAGCCCGATTCCTGAAAGGGCAGGCTGAAGCGGTTCTGGCGGATGCGTTCTGGTGAGATGGTGATGCAGCCGATCGCAACGTCCACTTCGTTGCGCTTGGTGGCCGCCAGTAGCTCGGTTGTGTTGTCTGCTGGCACCAGTACGTAGGGGATCTGCTCCTGGTCGGCGACCTGTTGCCACAGTTCCACGGCCATGCCACTCCAGCTGCCCCGCTGGCGATAGGAGCAGGGCTGGGAGCCATCCGCCACGCCGACTCTCAATACGGGTGCAGCCTGGCTAGGCCCAGCGGCCATGCTGACGACTATCGCCAGAAGCCAGAGCATCAGGATCGGGGCGGTTGGGCCGTGATCACGGCGCCAATGCCGCTGAAGCCAAGCACCACCAGCAGGTTGGAGATCGTGAGCAGCGATTCAGCTCCCCCATGCAGGGAATCCACATTGGCCAGCAGCTCGCCGTAGCGCAGTTGGGCCACGATGGCGGCGGCAATCGTGACGGCCACAAACACCAGGGTGAATTGAAAACCCCGCAGGGCCAGCTTGGGGAACCCCTCAATCCGCCCTGCCCACCAAAGGAAGGCCAGATAGGGGAGTAGCGACAACACGAACAAAGGCGTGGGGTCGATGCCGGCAAGCCAGCCGAGGGGGCCGCTCATGGCGTCGCCTGCCGCTGCTGGCGCAGCAGGTTCCAGGCTGCCAGTGCCAGGGCGGCGTTGCCAATGGTGGTGAGGCCCGCCTGAAACACCACCAGGCCCTGCAGGTTTGGGCTGTTGTCAAACAGATGCCAGGTGCAGGCAGCCATGGCGCTCACCAAGGCCGGCAACATTGCCAGGCTCAACCAACGCCAACCGCCCTCCCGGCGAGCCACCCCCAGGCGCTGCACGGCCACCATCGCTACCACCCACTCGAGCACCGAGGTGACGTGAATCCACCAGGTGGGTAGGGAGAGGGCATGCATTGACTGATCTTGACAGGGTGAGAAGCTGTGCGTCTGATACCTGGTTTAGGTGCGCGTGATCAGGCCGGCCAAGACGGATCAGTCAGCGCAGCGGCTGTTGCTTTGCGGCTACTACGGCGAGCACAACCTGGGCGACGACGCCCTGCTGGAGGTGTTGCTGGCCCAGTTGCCAGCTGGCTGCCTCACCACGGTTACGGCCCACGACGGTGCCCTCGTGCGGGAGCGCTTTGGGGTTGATACGGTGGCGCGCCGCAGCCTGCCCCTGGTGCTCAAGGCGCTGCGGCACTGCAATGCCTTGGTGCTTGGCGGCGGCAGCCTGCTGCAGGATTCCACCAGTTTCAAGAGCCTGCTCTATTACGCAGCTCTGATTGGGGCCGCCCGCTTGCAGGCCAAGCCTGTGCTGCTTTGGGGTCAGGGGCTGGGGCCCCTGCAGCGGCGGCGCAGCCGAATGCTGGTGAGCTGCCTACTGCGCTTGGCAACGGCTGTGAGCTGGCGCGACCCGGAGTCGGCGGCCCTGGCCCGGAGCCTGGGGCGTGTTGGACCCGTGGGCAGCGATCCGGTCTGGGGCCTACCTCCCCAGCAATGGCGCGGCAGGGGCGGCCCCCTGGTGCTTTGCTTCCGCCCCACCCGCCAGTTGCAGGGTTCAGCTTGGAGGCCCTATCTGGCCGCCCTGGATCAGTTGGCCGCTAGCCACGACCGGGAGGTGATCTGGCTGCCTTTCCACGCCAACCAGGACAGGGGCCTGCTGGAGCAGCTGCGCCGTGAGCAGCTGCTGCCGCCAGGGCTGGCAGCCCGCAGTCGGGAGGTGCTGGCTGAGCGGCCCCAGGAGGCGATGGCCATATGCAGCGGTGCTGGCTTGGTGGTGGCGATGCGGCTGCACGGCCTGATCCTGGCGGCCCTCTCCGGTGCGCCCTGCGCCGCCCTCAGCTACGACCCCAAGGTGGCTGCCGCCGCCGCCAACCTGGGCTGCCCCTGTCAAAATCTGGATATGGCGCCCGGCCCTGGGCTGCTGGCCAGCTGGGATAGGGCGCTCGACATCCCGCCACCCGCTTCAAGGCTGCTTGAGCTGCGTCAGCAGAGCGAAGTACACCAGCAAGTATTTGCATGGCTGGCGCCACTGGCTGGTTTATGACCAATTGGCTGGTTTATGACCAATTGGCCGCGTTAGCGCCTGATCAGCTGGCTTGAAGCTCCCGCAGGCTGGTGAGCACTTCGGCGCTGTGGCCGCTGGGACGCACCGCCACCCAGGTGGAGCGCAATATGCCCGAGGGGTCGATCAGGAAGGTGTGGCGCTGAGAGAAGGGAGCGATCCAGCTGCCGTAGGCGCGGCTCACCGTGCCAGCTGGATCAGACAGCAAGGGAAATGCCAGCCCCTCGCTGCTGCAGAAATCGGCGTGGGATTCGGCATCGTCGGCACTCACCCCCACCACGGCCGCATTGGCGGCACGGAAGCTGGCCAGGTCTTTTTGAAAACCACGAGCTTCGATGGTGCAGCCGCCAGTGAAATCACGGGGATAGAAGTAGAGCACCAACCATTTGCCCTGGAAGTCGGCCAAATTCAGCCGGGTAGATACGGCTTCACCACCGGCTGCTGGCGCAATACCGGCTAGGTCGAAATCAGGGGCGGATTGGTTGAGAGAGGGCAGGGTGCCTCCCAAAGCAAAAGCCTGTCGGCTGGATGCCAACAGGCTTGAAGCACCTGCTGCTGCGGGCAGAAGAGCAACTAGGCCCTGCAAAAGTGCCCGACGCCGCATCGCAGGCTCAGATTTTGGCCAGGTTGACGCCCAACTCTTTGGCGTAAGCGCCCAGGCCCTTCTTCTGGATGGTTTTCAGAGCGCGGGTGGAGACGCGCAACTTGATGAAGCGATTGCCTTCAGCCCACCACAGACGGCGCTCTTGCAGGTTCACCTGCTGGAGCTTTTTGGTGCGCACGTGGGAGTGCGAGACGGCCATGCCGTTGTTGGCGCGCTTGCCGGTGAGCTGGCAGACCCGGGACATGAACCACTTCCAAAACGACTTGCAGGCGCTAGCCCGTACCCCAACCCTACCAAAGCGTGGATATCCCCGGTCCAGACGGCCTAGGCCTTGATCCGGTTCGGGCTCTGGGGTCCACGTCAGGGGTAGCTCGATCACCACCTCGGCCCCGCCAATGCGGTCAGTGGTGCGCACTACGCGGGTGGCTCTAGGGCTGGTGCATGTTGAGCACCGCTCAAGCAGTGCAGCCTCTACGAACCCGCCAGGCCTAGGAACACAATCGCAGCCTGGTTGAGCCGTTGCAGGTCACTGCGGGCCAACTTGCCGATTCGGGAGCCCAGCCGGCGGCGCGAGACGGTCGTGATCTTGTCAACCATCAATTGGCTCGTCGCTGCCAGGCCATTGGCGGTGCTTGGCTTCACGGGGATTCGAAACAGTGGCGCTTCGGTGGGATCACTAGTGAAGGCACAGATCGTGACGGACTCGGTGCTGTCAAAAGCATCGTGCTGAAGGATCACCGCAGGGCGCGGTTTGCCGGTCACATCGCCGCCACCGGCAACAGTCCAGATCTCGCCCCGCTTCACCACCCATCCAGCTCGCTGACGCTGTCAATGAAGCCCTGATCGCTGGAGGCCATGGTGCTGGTGCCCACCGCAAGGGAGTCCTGGTGGGCGCGTTCCGCAAAGGCAGGCGTGCGTGTATCAGGAATCCAGACCTGAACTGGCCTGAGGCCCTGAAGGCGCAGCCGTTGTCGATGGGCTGCGACGCGCAGCCTGGTTGCTGAGGAGCTGGTGGCCATCGCGGCTGACGCCTTGGATGTTGTTACATGTTACGGCTGGCCCGGTGTGTCGGCCGATCACAGCCCCCGTTCCATCAGCTTGCCCATCAAATCGGCGCTGCGCTGCTGGAAGCCAGCCAGCTCATTGGGCTCCAGGCCGCCAACGGCCAGACGGGCCAGCTCGTAGACATGGCGGCCAAGATCATCGGCCAGCTGCTGGCTGGGGGAGCTGCCGCCACCGCCACCGGTTGTGATCACCGAACCGGCCGAGAGCTTGAGCAGGCCTTCCACCAGCTTGTGTTTGCGGTTCACCAGCAGCACGTGGTGATCGGGCAAGCCCGGCAGGCGCTGCTCCATCAGGGCGCCCATGTCGTTGAGGCGGCGCATCTGCTCCGGCAGCAGGATCAAGGCGGCTGGGGCGTTGTCACCCTTTAGGGCCTGCACCTGGATGGTGATCTTGTCGTTGGCCAGAGCTGCCTTGAATAAATCGCGCAGCTTTTCGGAATTGTCCTTGCCGTCTGCGTCGCTGATCTCGCTTTCTTTCTCCTGCAGCGATTCATCCAGCTCGCTGTCCACCCGCTGGAATTTGAGCTCCTCGTGGCGGTATTCGAGCCAGGGGATGAACTGGGTATCGATGAAGGTGTCGGCCAGCAGCACCTCGGCCCCCTGGCTCTTCCATAGGGCAAGGGCCCCAGCCTGGCCTGCTTCATCGGTGCAGTAGAGGATGCGCTTGTCGTTGGCGCCATCCAGGCGGGTGCGGTAGCCAGCCAGGGTGGTGTAGGCCTTGCCGCCTTCGCCGGGGATGGGGTCGGGGCTGTCGCCTTCGCCGGCGGCAGCCGTGCTGCCAAACAGCACCAGATCGGCCACCTGGTCGGCGAACTTTTCATCCTCCATGGCGCCGATCTTGATGAAGGGGGCCAGCGACTCCCAGCTTTCGGCGTAGCGCTTGGGGTCGTCGCGATGGAGCTCCTTGAGCCGGTCGCCCACCTTCTTGGCCACGAAGCCACCGATCGAACGCACGCGGCGATCGGTTTGCAGGGCGGAGCGGCTCACGTTCAAGGGAATGTCGGGCGAGTCAATCACGCCGCGCAGGGGCAGCAGGTAGCGGGGCACCACCTCCTTGATCGAGTCGCTCACAAACACGTTGTTGCAGTAGAGCTTGATCTCGCCCTTCTCCCAATCGGCCCGGCCAGTGGATTTGGGGAAAAACAGGATGCCCTGCAGGTTGTACGGGTAGTCGGTGTTGAGGTGCACCCACAGCAGGGGATCGCCTTGGAAGGGATAGAGGTAGCGATAGAGCTCGATGTAGTCGTTGTCGGTGAGATCCCTGGGGCTCTTGCGCCAAGGGGCCTCGCGCTTATTGACGGTTTCGCCTTCCAGCTGCACTTCCACCGGCAGGAAGTCGCAGTAGGTGGTTATTAAGGTGCGGATACGGGCCGGCTCGATGTATTCGAGCTCCTCCTCCATCAGGTGCAGGATCACGTCGGTGCCGGGCTCGCTGCGCTCGGCCACCTCCAGGCTGAAGTTGGGGGAGCCATCACAGCTCCAGCGCACCGCCTCAGCGCCAGCACTGGCCGAGAGGGTCACCAGCTCCACCTGCTTAGCCACCATGAAGCTGGAATAGAAGCCCAGGCCGAAGTGGCCGATGATCGCGTCGTTTTCTTGCTTGTATTTCTCGAGGAAGTCTTCGGCGCTGGAAAAGGCCACCTGGTTGATGTAGCGCTTCACCTCATCGACATTCATGCCGATGCCGTTGTCGGAGATGGTGAGGGTGTTGGCCTCGCGGTCGATGCGGATTGAAATCTTGGCCTCAGGCCCTTCGCTGCAGTCGCCAGCCATCGCCGCCATGCGCCGCTTGCTGATGGCATCCACGCCATTGCTCACCAGCTCCCGCAGAAACACCTCATGGCCGCTGTAGACGGCTTTTTTAATGATCGGAAAGATGTTTTCGGTGTGGATCTGAATCTGGCCCTGTTCCAGCACCGTCATGGCAAGCGTTAGGTCGTTGGGCCAAACCTTACGGAGCTTGGGCCTTCCGGCTCAATGGCTTTGAGGGAGGGGTCTCCGAACTCTGAATTAGCTAAGTCTTAGCTTGGCTAAGTGGTGGTTTGCCTAAGTGGTTGCTTGGCTAAGCGGTTGCTTGGCTAGGCGGTGGTTTGCCTAAGTGGTGTCTTGGCTAAGTCTTGGCTAAGCTAATTAGCGCCGCTCACAACCTGCCTGCTGCGCTAAGACTGCCTGCTGCGCAGCTCAGCCTGCCTGCTGCAGCTCGGGCTTTTCTTCGGGAAGGATGGCCCCCTGCACGGGACACACCTGCAGGCAGATGCCGCAATCGATGCAGGTGTCGAAGTCGATCCAATAAAAGTTTGTGCCCTTGCTGTTGGCACCTTGGCCGGGGTTGATGCAAGCCACGGGGCAGGCATCAACGCAATCGGCTACGCCCTCGCAGACGTTGGTGACGATCGTGTGAGCCATCTCAGAATTTTAAGGAGCGATCCAGAGGGTACGGCCGCAGCCGCGGGCTTGGCCGAGGGCTTCTGCTTCCGCCTGGTTGGCGCAGGCCCCGCTGAGCAGTTCAGCGCAGGTGCCCATCTGGTGCAGGGCCTCCAGCTGATCGAGGGCTGCGGCCAGGTGATGGGGGTTGCCGTAGGCCACCAGCACCGGCGAAGGGCTCTCTATGGCAGGTGCCACCAGCTCCCGCACCGCTCCCACATCGAAGCCAAAGCCCACTCCCGCAGCTTCGCTTGGCTCTGGGCAAAAGCGACCCACCAGGGCGTCGTAACGACCGCCGCTGGCAATCTCCACCGGCACCTCCTGGCCCTGGCAGACCAGCTTCAGCACCAGACCGTCGTAGAGGGCGAAGTGGGGCTGGAAGCTGGGGTCGAGCTGCAATTGCACCCCCAGGCGCTCTGCGGCCGGGGCCACCGCAGCCAGGGTCTCGCCCAGCTCCGCTAGCAGGGGAATGGGGCCCAGCCATTGCTCCAGTTGATAGAGCACCTTGGCGGGCTCGCCGCGTAGGCGCATCAGGTTGCCCAGGCGCTGCCGATCAGAATCCGGTAAGGCCAGTTGGGCCAGAGCCAGCGGGTCGAAGTTGGTTAGGGCGGCGCGGGCAGCGCCCTGCTGCTGCTCGGGTAGCTGGCGCAGCAGGGCGCTGAGCACCCCGTGGTGCCCAACTAGCAGTCTGGGTTGGTGATGGTCCTGTAGTCCAAGGGCTCCGGCGGCGGCGAGCAGCAGCCGCATCAGCTCCACATCGGCGGCGGCGGTTTGGGCCCCGAGCAGCTCCACGCCGCTCTGCAACTGTTCATGCAGTCGCTGGGAGCCGCCCTCAGCCGTGGAGCTGCGGAAGGTGCTGCCCATGGCCCAGAGCCGCAGGGGGCGGGGCCGCTCGGCCAGGCGGGTGCTGGCGGCGCGGGCGATCGAGGCGGTCAGCTCCGGCCGCAGCCCCAGGGGCTCATCACTTGCCAGCCGCACCAGCTCGCGGCCGTCGATGCCACCACCAGCCTCCAGGGTGTCGAGCCGCTCAAAACTGGGCGGCGCCACCTCCTGGTAGCCCCAGAGCCGATACACAGCTGCGAGCTGATCGGCGATGCGCCGGTTGCCCTCAACTTCACGGGGGTTGAGATCCCGAACGCCAGCGGCAGGTTGCAGGGCCATTGCGGCGTTGAAGGTGGGATGGGGTGGGCTGATCCTATGGATCGAATCAGGGGGAGTCGAGTTCGGGGGCGCCATAGCTGGCGCCGGCCAGGGGGCGGCAGGAAGCCAGGCCCTCGATCAGGGCTGGTTGCAGGGTCGCTCCACAGGCCAGGATCCGCCCCGAGTCGATCGCAAATGCCGAGCCGTCGTAGGCGCTCACCACACCGCCGGCTTGCTCCACACGCACCGCTCCGGC
>Ga0310333_100486_pt1 | contig 10670 bp, 9 predicted proteins | sample LakMicSRFTotalB7_FD_195547 | JGI IMG/M metagenome (GOLD analysis project Ga0310333, IMG submission 195547) | Enriched freshwater cyanobacterial communities from Lake Michigan, Michigan, United States - MI23.SRFL.Total.B7 (v2) (version 2) | ecosystem: Environmental > Aquatic > Freshwater > Lake... | reverse complement strand
GGGTGCAAGCGCCCCAGTGCTGGGCCTTTGAGGATTCCCCATCCGGAGCAAGGGCCGCCACCGCGGCCGGCTGTCGGGTGTTTGTGCTGGCCCCCCTGGACCTCGATGCCCGCCAGCGCCAGGATCTCTATCCGGCCAGCGCAGAGCTGATCACGACCTTGGCAGATGTGCCCATCTGAAGCTTCAGCCTTCAATAGATTCAGCTTTCAATAGATTCAGTCTTCAATAGATTCAAGCGTTCAATCATTCTGGCGCCATCCCATTGAGATGGGGAGCTGATTAGGCATTAAACATTTTAGTTCGCTTGCCATTTAGTTAGCAAGCAATAAGGGGGCAATCAACCCCCCAAACCACCGCCCAAGGACCGATCAATAGAGCCGGCTGAGGACAAATTCGGGCAATTGAAGCAGGGCACCACGGCACTCCGAGGGGGGCAGCCAGCTGAGGGCATCGGCCGCATCGCGGGCGAACTCCTGGGCCAAGGCGCGGGAGCGACCAATCGCTTCGCTGCCCCGCACCAAAGCCAGGGCCTGCTCCAGGTCGCCGCTTTCGCAGAATTCCCGCTCGATCAGACCGGCCAGGGCCGGATGTTCCTCCATCGCATAGAGGGCCGGAGCGGTGAGATAGCCCGAGGCCAGGTCGCTGGCGGCGGGCTTGCCGAGCTGTTGGTCGCTGCCGGTGAAATCGAGGATGTCATCCACCACCTGGAAGGCCAGACCCAGCTGGCGGCCGAAGCGATACAAATCATCCAAGCGCCCCTCCGGCATGCCGCTGAGCACTCCAGCCGCCCTGCAACTGTTTGCGATCAGGGAGGCCGTTTTGCAGTAACTCTTTTCCAGGTAGGTGGCGAAGGTCTGGCCCGTGTCGTAGCGGAACAGGCCCTGGCGGATTTCGCCATCGGCCAGATCCATGATCACGCGCGAAAGCAGTTTCACCACCTCAAGGTTGTCGAGGTTGGCCAGGTGCCAACTGGCCTGGGCGAAAAGGAAATCGCCGGCCAGCACCGCCACCCGATGGTTGAAGCGGCTGTGCACGGTGGCCACGCCCCGGCGGGTGGCCGCCTCATCGACCACGTCGTCGTGGACCAGGGAGGCCGTGTGAATCATTTCGGTGATCTCGGCCAGGCGCCGGTGGCGCGGCCCGAGCTCCCCATCGGCGGACAGGGCCCTGGAGATCAACAGGACGATGCCGGGCCGCAGGCGCTTGCCGCCTGCGCTGAACAGGTGTTCGGCAGCTGCCTGCAGGATCGGGTGACCAGCACCGATCAGGTGGCGCAGGTCGCTGAGGAGGGTTTCAAGATCCACCTCCACGGGCTGAAGAAGCTCTGCGACCGTTGCCATGACCCCCTGCGGTGGAGCGATCCTAGAAGGCTCCACTGGGCGGGTGCTGGTTGGTTGGCAGCGGCCTTCGCGAGCGACCCTCGCCCTGGCTCGCGCTAAGCCTGGTTCAAATCCACCTGCCGCACCTCGGGACGCTCGCCCAACCAGGAGGTGGCCGCCAAAGAGAAGGGATCCGCCGGCCCGGTCACCCGGAAGCAACAGCGCCCCAACCGCTGGGCCGGCTGATCCAGGCAGGGGGCCAAGACGCCATCGAGGCGGGCGGCGGCGGCCACGGCCGGATCGACCAGCAGCACACCGGCGGGCAGCAACTCCTGCAGCAACGGTTGCAGCAGGGGGTAATGGGTGCAGCCGAGCACGATCACCTCAACCCGGGCCGCCAGCAGGGGCTCCAGGTAGGTCTGGGCGGCCTGGCGCAGGGCAGCCCCTGAGAGCTGGCCTGCTTCGATCAGGGGCACAAAGGCCGGACAGCCCACTTCCACCACCTCGGCGCCGGGGTGGACGGCGCGGATGCTGTGGCCATAGGCGCCGCTGGCCGCGGTCGCTGGGGTGGCCAGCACCCCCACCCGGTCCGCTTGCAGCTGGCTGGCGGCACTATCGATCAGGCCCAGCACCGGCACCCCGGCAAGGCTTTCGGCCACATCGAAGGCGAGGGCGTTGGTGGTGTTGCAGGCCATCAAGATCCCATCCACCCCCTGGCGCCCCAACCAGCGGATCACCTCGGCGGCGATGGCGCGAATCTCCTGGGGGCTGCGCTGGCCGTAGGGCACCCGGGCCGTGTCGCCTAGGTAGAGACAGCGCTGCCCAGGCCGCCGGGCCAGCACCTGGCGCAACACCGTCAGACCGCCGACGCCGCTGTCAAACAGGCCCAGCAGGCTGCTCACGGGCCCTGCCTCAACACATTGAGCAGGCCCCGGCTAATTGCCAGGGCCAAACGGCGGCGGTGGGCGGGGTCGGCGAGGCGCGGCGCATCGAGTTGGCCGGTGACAAAGCCCAGCTCCACCAGGGCCGAGGGCATCACCGTGCGGCGGATCACGTAAAACCGGGCCGTGCGGGCGCCGCGATCGGGGCTGCCGGGGGACACGGCCAACACCTCGTCCTGGACGGCCTGGGCCAGGGCCCGGGCGCGGGGGCTTTCGAAATAGAAGGTTTCGATGCCATTGACATCGGGGCGGGTCATGGAGAGGGCATTGGCGTGGATGCTCAAGAACAGATCGGCGCCGCTGCTGTTGGCCAGGGCCGCCCGCGGCGGCAGGTCCACGTCCACTTCCGAGGTGCGGGTCATCAGCACCTGCACCCCCTTGGCCTGGAGCAACTGGGCGACCTGCAGGCCGACATCGAGCACCACATCGGTTTCGCGCAGGTTGGCAATGCCCACGGCGCCGGGATCGGGGCCGCCATGGCCGGGATCGATCACCACCTTGAAGCGGCCCCGGGCCACCTCCGGTAGGCCACTGGCTGACAGCGTTCCAACGGCAGTGCCGAGGCGGGGCTGGGGGGCCGCAATCGGCCCCTGGCGCCAGGAGGGGGTCGAAGACGGCGCCGGCAACGCGTCGATGTCGCCTTCGCCTTGGGCCTGGAGGCCGAAGGGGGGCAGGCCAGTGAGGTCCATGCGCCAGCGGTCCCGGGCCGTGCCCACCAGCTTCAACGTGCTGGGGTCGAGCTGGGTGCCGGGCTGGAATTCGACCACCAGCCGGGTGGACTCGGGGGTGGGCTGGCCGACGCGGATCTGGCGCACCAGGCCGCTGCCGGCGATCGTGCGGGTGCGCAGGGGCGCCCCAGGCAGGTCAAACCACACCCGCGGGCCGATGCCGCCGCGGCCAGCCTCGTAGAAGGCCCGCACCGGGAGGTCTGGGGCGGTGCGCAGTTCCAGCTGGCCCTCGCGGTTGATGCGCCAGGCCGACAGCGGGCTACCGGCAAGGGCCGGCAGGGCCGAAAGGGCCAGCGCCAGGGGGCCCAGGGCCAGGGCCTGAACGGCGGCAAGACCAATCAGCCGCAGGCTCGGACGGCGGCGCGACACCAGGCCAGCCATCGGCGCGTTCAGAAGAGGGCGGGACGACGGTGCTGCAGGCTCGGCATCTGGGCCCGCACCCGGGCGCCATGGCCGGGATCCACCGGTGCCACCGCCAGGCCCGGGGCCACGCCCGCATCGGCCAGCACCGTGCCCCAGGGGTCGATCACCATGGCGTGGCCATAGCTCTGGCGGCGGCCGTAATGGAGGCCCGTTTGGGCCGGGGCCAGCACGTAGGCGGTGTTTTCGATCGCCCGGGCCTGGAGCAGCACCTGCCAGTGGTCCTTGCCGGTGAAGGCGGTGAAGGCGGCGGGAATCATCAACAGATCGGCCCCGCTGGCGGCCAGGTGGCGGTAGAGCTCAGGAAAGCGCACGTCGTAGCAGATGGATAGACCCACCTTGCAGAGGCCGGGGATCTCCACCACCGGCGGCAGGCTGGAACCGGGTTGCACCGTGGCCGATTCTCGGTAGGTGTTGCCGTCGGGCAGGTCCACATCGAAGAGGTGGATCTTGTCGTAGCGGGCCAGCAGCTGGCCGTCCTTGCTGACCAGGTCGGCCCGGTTGAAGGTCTGGCCGTCCCCGGCCGGGGCGGGATAGCCCCCGCCCAGCAGGGCCACCTGGTAGCGGCGGGCCATGGTGACAATGAATTTCTCGCTGCGTTCGGCCAGCATCGGCGCCAGCTCCAGCCGCAGGGCGTCCGGGCCCATGAAGGCGAAGTTTTCCGGCAAACCCACCAGATCGGCGCCGCGGCGCACGGCCAGTTCGATCTGTTCCTCGGCAGCGGCCCAGTTGGCCTCGGGATCGGAGGTGCTGGTGAGCTGGATTGCTGCCGCCAGAAAGCTTGTCACCGCTGCAAAATCCCTGGTGGACGAACTTTAGGGGTTGTGGTGGTCGGCCCATTCCCCTGGGCCGGTTGAGCGCTTCAGCGGGCCTCTAACACGCCTGGACTGGTCTGGGTGGGCACAACCGTGAGGCTGTCGACGGCAGCGCAGCAGCGGAAATCAGCGTCGTGGTCGCCCAGGCCGATCAGGCGCTGGCCATGGCTGGCAACCCGCAGGCAAGCCTCGGGGTCGTGGCGCCATTGCTGCCAGAGGGCCAGGGCCGCAACCATCTCATCGTTGCCGCTTGTCACAGCGCCGGCTTCGCCAAGGTCCATGGCTGCCGCCGCAACGGCCCCGGCCGCCAGGCTGTCTTCGAGGGAATAGTCGCCCTCCCAGCCACTGCCCACGATCCAAACGGTCTGGGCGCCGGAGTCCAGCAACCGTTGGGCCACGGCGCTGCGGTTGGGCAGGCAGGCGGTCACGAGCAGGGTCACGGGCCGTACCCGGTCAAGGGAACGGGTGCCGTTGGTGGTGCTCATGAACAGGCGTTTGCCCGCCACCACCTCCGGGGTCACCGCCAGGGGCGAATTGCCCAGATCGAAGCCCTCCAAGCGGTTGCCGCCCCGTTCGCCGGCCCGCAGGCGCCGATCCGCCGGCCAGGCGCTCGCGGCCGCGTCCAGGTCCGCCAGGTCGGCGAAGGCCTGGATCGCTTCGGCGCCGTTGGCGAGCGACCAGGCAATTGTGGTGGTGGCCCGCAGCACATCAATCACCACGGCCGCATCGGGCCAGGCGCTGCTTGGGGCAGTGCCCGCTCCAGCGGTGCCGGCTGCAGTGGTGCCGGCTGCAGCCGTTCCCCCAACCGCGGGCACAGATTCGGAGGTGGGGAAGTAGGAAATCAGCACGGCCGCGATGCAGGGCAAGGTGCGTCACAGTAGGCACCGCAACGGTTCGGCAATGGGCTCGGCTCTGGCGACAGCAAGCAAGGGCCAGGCACGGCACTCCAGGCGCGATCTGCGCAGTTTTCTCGAGCTGTTGGAGCAGCGGGGCCAGCTGCGCCGGATCACGGCGCCCGTGGATCCGGACCTGGAGGTGGCGGCGATCGCCGACCGGGTCCTGGCCCTGGGCGGCCCGGCCCTGCTGTTCGAAAACGTGATCGGCTCGTCCATGCCGGTGGCGGTGAACCTGCTTGGCACGGTGGAGCGGGTCGTGTGGAGCATGGGCATGGAGGACCCCGAGGAGCTCGAGGCCCTAGGCGAGCGCCTAGCCCTGTTGCAGCAGCCGCGGCCGCCCAAGGGCCTGAAGGAAGCGAGCCGCTTTGGCGGCCTGCTGCTCGACCTGCTCAAGGCCCGCCCCGACCTGGACCTGCTCCCCCCCTGCCAGCAGCAGGTGTTCAAGGGGGCGGAGGTGAACCTCGACAACCTGCCCCTGCTGCGGCCCTGGCCTGGAGATGCGGGACCCGTGATCACCCTGGGCCTGGTGATCACCAAGGACCCGGAAACGGGCGTGCCCAACGTGGGCGTCTATCGCCTTCAAAAGCAATCGATCAACTCGGCCACGGTCCATTGGTTGAGCGTGCGCGGCGGCGCCCGCCACCTGCGCAAGGCCGCGGCCCTGGGCAAGCCCCTGGAGGTGGCCGTGGCGATCGGGGTCCATCCCCTGCTGGTGATGGCCGCTGCCACGCCGATTCCGGTGCAGCTCAGCGAATGGTTATTTGCCGGCATCTACGCCGGGGAGGGGGTGCGCCTGGCCCGCTGCAAGACCGTGAACCTGGAGGTGCCCAGCCACAGCGAAGTGGTGCTTGAAGGCACGATCACCCCGGGCGAGCTGGGTCCCGATGGCCCCTGCGGCGACCACATGGGCTTCTACGGCGGCGAAGAGGCCTCGCCCCTGGTGCGCTTCCACTGCGTCACCCAGCGCCGCAAGCCGGTGTTCCTCACCACCTTCAGCGGCCGGCCCCCCAAGGAGGAGGCCATGCTCGCCATTGCCCTCAACCGCCTTTACACGCCGATCCTGCGCCAGCAAATCCCGGAGATCGTCGATTTCTTTCTGCCGATGGAGGGGCTCAGCTACAAGCTGGCCGTGCTGGCGATCGATAAGGCCTACCCGGGCCAGGCCAAGCGGGCGGCGATGGCCTTCTGGAGCGCCCTGCCCCAGTTCACCTACACCAAGTTCGTGGTGGTGGTGGATAAGAGCATCAACATCCGCGATCCCCGCCAGGTGATCTGGGCGATCAGCGCCCAGGTGGATCCCCAGCGCGATCTGTTTGTGCTCGAGGACACCCCCTTTGATTCCCTCGACTTCGCCAGCGAGCGCCTGGGCCTGGGCGGCCGCCTCGCCATCGATGCCACCACCAAGGTGGGGCCAGAAAAACGCCACGACTGGGGCGAGGCCCTCGGCCGCCCCGCCGAGCTCGAGGCCCGTATCGATGGCCGCTGGGCCGAGCTGGGGCTGGCCGACCTGGGCCAGGGCGAGCCGGACCCGGCCCTGTTTGGCTACACCCTCGAACACGTGCTCGAGCGGCTGGCCCAGGGGGTCCAAGGAGCGAAATCCTGAGCGAGCTGCTGCGTAAAAGCGGGATCCAGGCCCTGCGGGCCCTGCTGCAGCTGGCGGCCGAGCCCAAGCGCTGGCAATCGATCACGGCCATCGCTACCGCCCAAGGCCTGCCCCAGCCCATGCTCGAGCAACTGCTGCTGCAACTGCGGCGCGCGGGCCTGGTGGAAGCCCGCCGCGGCCGCTATGGCGGCTATCGCCTGGGCCGACCCGCCCGGGCCATCCCCGTAGCCGCCGTGCTCGAGGCGGTGGCGGGAGGGGCCGGGCTAACCGCGCCGCTCCAGGCCGAGCTGGCGCCAACCCAGCCCGGCCCCCAGCCGGACTCCCTCGGCAAGCCCGCCGCCGCAGCGGAGCCCGAGGCAGGGGCCGTGGCGGAGGAACGGGTGCTAGCGGCCCTGGAGCGGCGCCTCAAACGGGCCCTGGAACGGGAATTGCGCGACCTGAGCCTGGAGGAACTCCACTACGACCAGCGCAGCTGGCAGGAAAGCCTGAGCAACGACGGCGGCCTGCTGCTGGGATAGGGAGATTCGCGGGACAGACCTGGCCGCCCCTGGCTTGCGGGCGTCCCCTGCCTACGCTCACGCTCCAGATGCCCTAGCCCCATGCCCCTCGCCCTGGGAACCCAGCCGGCCCGCAGCCTCCAGGGGGTGGTTCAGGTGCCGGGCGACAAATCGATTTCGCACCGGGCCCTGCTGTTTGGTGCGATCGCCGAGGGCACCACCCGCATCACCGGCCTGCTGCCCGCCGAGGATCCCCTCAGCACCGCCGCCTGCCTGCGGGCCATGGGCGTGACCATCTCCGCCATTGAGGCGGGCCAGCCGGTGAGCGTGGAAGGCGTGGGCCTCGATGGCCTGCGCGAACCCGAGGACGTGCTCGATTGCGGCAACTCGGGCACCACCATGCGCCTGATGCTTGGCCTGCTGGCCGGCCGGGCCGGCCGCCACTTCGTGCTCACGGGCGATGGCTCCCTGCGGCGCCGGCCCATGCAGCGGGTGGGCGGGCCCCTGGCCCAGATGGGCGCCCTGATCTCCGGCCGCAGCGGCGGCAACCTGGCCCCCCTAGCGATCCAGGGCCAGCAGCTTCGCGGCGCCACGATCCGCACGCCAGTAGCTTCGGCCCAGGTGAAAAGCGCCCTGGTGCTGGCGGCCCTCACGGCCACAGGCGACACGACCGTGATCGAGCCGGTCCAGAGCCGCGACCACAGCGAGCGGATGTTGCGGGCCTTCGGCGCCCAGCTCAGCGTCGGCGGACCGGGATTAACCGAAGTAACCGTGACCCCGGGGGCCAGCCTGCGGGGCCAGGACGTGATCGTGCCCGGCGATATCAGCTCAGCCGCCTTCTGGCTGGTAGCGGGCGCCATCACCCCCGGCGCCGACCTGACCGTGCAGAACGTGGGCCTCAACCCCAGCCGCACCGGCGTGCTCGATGTGCTCGCGCAGATGGGCGCCCGCATCGAGCTGCTCAATGGCCGGGAGGTGGCCGGCGAACCGGTCGGCGACCTGCGCGTGACCCATGGCCCCCTCCAGGCCTTCACGATCGGCGCCGAACTCATCCCGCGCCTGGTGGATGAAATCCCCGTGCTGGCGGTGGCGGCCTGCTACGCCGAGGGGATTAGCCGGGTCAGCGGCGCCGAGGAGCTGCGGGTCAAGGAAACGGACCGGCTGGCGGTGATGGCCCGCCAACTGGGGGCCATGGGCGCCCGCATCGAGGAATTTGCCGATGGGCTGACGATCGAGGGCGGGGTTCCCCTGCAAGGGGCCGACGTCGATAGCGAAACCGACCATCGCGTTGCCATGAGCCTGGCGGTGGCGGCCCAGGTGGCCCACGGCCCCACCCAGCTCCATCGCCCCGAGGCGGCGGCCGTGTCCTACCCCGGCTTCTGGGAGGACCTGGAGCGGCTCCAGGCCTGATCGAGCCGTGATCGGACCGGCCTTCTGGTGCGATCCCTTGCCTGCAGGGGCCGCTGCTCCTAGGGCTTGGAAAGAGGGCGGTGCCGAGGCGGGCCCTGCCGCAGGCGCCGGAGATGGCCCAACCCATCCACGCCTGGCTGACCCCTTGGGGGACCTGGTCTGGCAAACCACGGCCGATGGCACTCCCACCCTCTGGAGCGAAGCCTTTGGCGAGGCCTTCCACAGCGCCGGGGGGGCCCGCCGGGAGGCCGAGCGCAAATTCGTGGCCCCGGCCCAGCTGGAGCGCTTTCCGCCCGGCCACTGCCTGCAGGTGCTCGATCTCTGCGTCGGCCTCGGGTACAACAGCGCCGCCCTGCTCGAGGCCGCCCAGGACCGGGGCCTGGCGATCCGCTGGTGGGGCCTGGAGCTCGATCCCCGCCCCCTGCAACGGGCCCTGGCAGCTCCTGCCTTCCGCCGCTGCTGGCGCCCCTCCACCCTGGAGGCCCTGGAGCAGCTGGGCGCCTGCGGCCACTGGCGCCTCAAGGCGGGGGCGCCCGCTGCCGAGAAGGATCGAGGCTGGGGCCAACCGTCAGCCACCGCGCCCCCGCCCGCCTCGGGCCAGTGGTGGCTGGGCGATGCCCGCTCCCAACTGGCATCGGTCCTGGAGGAGGCCAGCGGCCGCTGCGACCTAGTGCTCCATGACGCCTTCTCGCCGGGGCACTGCCCCCAGCTCTGGAGCCAGGAGTTCCTGGGCCAGCTGGCCAGGGCCCTGCATCCCCAGGGCCGCTTGCTCACCTACTGCAGCGCCGCCGCGGTGCGCTGGTCCCTGCGCCAGGGCGGCCTGGAGCTCGCCAGCCTCGCCCCAAGCGCAAGCGGGCGCCCCGGCGCCGGTCCTGACCCTGGGCCAGGAGCCCTCCCCCAGGCGGACGCGAGGGCGGAAGCGGGCCCGCGGGGCCGCCCTGGCGCGCCCGAGGGCGCCGGTACCGGCGCGACCCATCCCGCCAAAACCTGGAGCAACGGCACCGTCGCCAGCCCCCAGGCGCTGCCCCCCGATCCCACGGGGCTGCTCCGGCCGCTCAGCCCCATGGAAGAAGCCCACCTGAGCAGCCGGGCCGCCGAGCCCTACCGGGACCCCACGGGCCGGGCCGAGGCCGCCGCGATCCTGGCGGCCCGCCAGCGGGCCCAGGCCAGCCACCCAGGCGCCAGCACCAGCGCCTGGCGGCGCCACTGGGGACTCGATCGCCGCCCTACCGCGCCGCCAACACCGGCTGGCCCTAGGGACGGCCGGTAGATTCCCGGCCAGTGATCCCGCCCCTGCCGATGCTCGCCGTTGCCGTGTTGGCTGCCGGGAAGGGCACCCGCATGAAGAGCGACCTGCCCAAGGTGCTCCAGCCCCTGGCGGGCGCCACCCTGGTGGAACGGGTGCTGGCCAGTTGCCAGCGACTCGATCCCGCCCGCCAGCTGCTGGTGGTGGGCCACCAGGCCGAGCGGGTTGAAGCCTCCCTGGCGGCCCGGCCCGAGCTGGAGTACGTGCTGCAACAACCCCAGAACGGCACCGGCCACGCCGTGCAGCAACTACTCGAGCCCCTGGCCGGCTTCGCAGGCGAACTGCTGGTGCTCAATGGCGATGTGCCCCTGCTGCGCGAGCAAACCCTGGAGCACCTGCTGGAGCGCCACCGCGCCAGCGGCGCCGCCGTCACCCTGCTCACCGCCCGCCTGGCCGATCCCTGCGGCTACGGCCGGGTGATCGCCGATGACGCCGGACAGGTGAGCGCCATCGTTGAGCACCGCGACTGCACGGCCGAGCAGCGGGGAATCAACCTGATCAATGCGGGCATTTATTGCTTCGACTGGGCCCGATTAGCCCAGGTGTTGCCCCAACTCAGCAGTGACAACGACCAGGGCGAGCTCTACCTCACCGACACCGTGGCCCTACTGGGCTCAGCCATCCACCTGGAGGTGGCCGATGCCGATGAGATCAATGGCATCAACGACCGCCTGCAGCTCTCCCAGTGTGAGGCCGTCCTGCAACAGCGTTTGCGGGAGCACTGGATGCGGGAGG
>Ga0310333_100485_pt1 | contig 10681 bp, 14 predicted proteins | sample LakMicSRFTotalB7_FD_195547 | JGI IMG/M metagenome (GOLD analysis project Ga0310333, IMG submission 195547) | Enriched freshwater cyanobacterial communities from Lake Michigan, Michigan, United States - MI23.SRFL.Total.B7 (v2) (version 2) | ecosystem: Environmental > Aquatic > Freshwater > Lake... | reverse complement strand
CTCAACCGAACGGGCAAAGGGATCGATCAAGACCGCCAGCTGCTTCACCTCCACCAGGCTTCCATCGGGGCAATAGGTCAGAAACATCGGGGAGCAGCAGATCGAAGGGCTTCATCAAGCTCTCAGATCCACCCCGATTCCCGTTCAGGCCGCGGCGCGATCACTGACATTGCGCAGCTGACAGCAGCACAGCAGCTGCAACGACCCGTCGGCGCTGCCGGCAACCCTCACATGCAGCGGGCATTCATGCACCTCTTCGTTCTCTTCATGAGCTTCTTTTCCATCGTTCAGAGCTACCGAAGCCTGCTGAGTCCGTTGCTGCTGCCCCCCGCCCTGATCGGGAGCTTCTGCCCGGGGGCCAGGGCCCAGGTTCAGGTCGGCACCAACCAGGGGGTCAACTTTGGCCAGGCCCTGATCAACAGCGCCTGCACCGTCAGCACCAGCGATGGCTCGATCGGCGTTCGCGCCAACCGCAACCTGATCACCTCGGACTCTGCTGAGGGCGGCAACTTCACCGGCACCCTGGCGGCGGGCACGGTGTCGGCGGTGAGCAACCTCAGTAGCACAAGCTTTGTGAAGGTGGACAACCCCACGCTCACCGGCACCACGGGTGCCACCAGCGCCCAGGTGAAGCTGGGCAGTGGTGGCTGGGGCAGCAGCGGTCAGGTCAATCTGGGGGCCGATGGCACCCTGGCCGCCACACCGCTGCACGTGAAGTTCAGCACCACCAGCAACAACAACCGCTTTGCCAACGGCACCTACACCGCCAGTGCCACGGTGAGCTGCTACGACGGCCTCTGATGCCATCGCTGCCACGGGTCGTGGCGGGGCTGGGGCTGGTGTTGCTCGGCTTGCCGAGCGCGCCGGCCCTGGCCTTCGGCCAGGCCCCCCTGAGCCTCAGCGATCGCAAGGGCTATCTGCAACTCAGCAATCCGAGCGAGCGCAACATCCAGCTCAACCTGCGGGTGTTCCCGGTGGTGCTGCAGCAGGGCCGCGCCAGCGCCGACCTCACCCCCCTGCCCCCCGAGCAGGCCGAACAGCTGATCCGGCTGCGGCCCACCCAATTACGCCTGACCCCCGGGGCCAGCCGCACCCTGCCCTACACCGTTCTCGACCCCAGCCGCGATTTCTTTTTATGTGGCGTCTCGCTTCAGGGACTGTTCACCGTGCGGGTGTGCTCGCGCTGGCGATCGGCGGCATCACGCTCGGGGCCTGCCAAAGCTGGCAAGGCGCTCTAGCCCAGATCTACCTGGCCCCGACCCAGCAATTTCCCCAAGGATCGCGGGTGTCGATCGATCTGGGTGGGCTGCGCTGCAATTCTGATGGCGGCGCCCTGCCCAGCCTCTCGCTCTCGGCCGGGGCCTACCCCGACCAATGGGGCACCAATGTCAACCTGGCCCCCAACGCCAACAACAACAGCATCGGCAACCAGAGCAGCCTGCTGGCCCTGGTCACCCTGAACATTCCCCTGGCCCGCAGCCAGAGCGCGTTCAACTGTCAGGCCCTGCTCAAGGACGCCCAGATCAAGGCCCGCATCGACAACCTGCGCCTGCTGGTGGAAGAGAACGTCATCACGGAAAGCCAGTACCACAAGGCCCTGCGGGCGCTGTTCGGGTCGCAGTTTGCCGGTGATCAGCAAACTGCATCGGTGGAACACCAGGGCGCCCGCCTCGAGGTGCGCTCAACGGGCGTGGACCACCGGGATCTGGGCCAGGCAGGTGGTGGCAGCCCTCGAGAGCCGTGAGCGACGCATGGCCCAGGCGGGCTGCAGGCCGCAGGCGGCCCACTGCACCGCGCCACGGCCATAACGGCGGTTGAGCGCATCGATCACCAGCATCAACCGCTCGCGCCGGTCCTGCTGCTCCGGCGTGGTCGGCACCAGCAGGTGGTGCTGCAACAGGGCCTCGGGCTGCAATTGCTGCAGCAGCACGCCGGCCTTGACCAGGGGCTTGTGGGGACGAAACAACCGCCCCGCCAACGGCAGGGCCGCCGCCAGCAACACCGCCGTGTCATTGCTGGCCAGGGGCAGGTTGACCGTGGCGGCACGGCTGTACAGGCTGGTGCCGTCAAAAGGGCTGCTGCGCACGAACACGGTGATCGCACCGGCCCGCTGCCGCTGCTGGCGCAGCTTTTCAGCGGCGCGCACCAGATGGGTGGCAATCGCCTGGCGCAACGACGCCAGCTCGCGCACGGGCTGGCTGAAACTGCGGCTGACGCAGGTTTCCTGCTTGGCGGGCGCCACGCTCACCAGCGGCAGGCAGCACACACCACGCAACTCCTGCTGCAGCCGCAGGCCGACGACACCGCATTTGCGCCTGAGCTCACCGCTGGGCATGTCGCGCAGGGCCAGGGCATGGGCGACCCCCCGCAGCCGGCACCAGCGGGACAGCTGGCGGCCGATGCCCCAGACATCTTCGATGGCCACCTGGGCCAGCAGCGCCTCGGCATCGGTGGCGGCGGCCAGATCGAGCACGCCGCCGCGGGCCAAGTCGGCCTTGGCCACACGGTTGGCGATCTTGGCCAGCACCTTGGTGGGGGCGATGCCCACCGCCACCGGCAGCCCCAGGTGGCACTGCACCTGGCGGCGCAGGGCCCGGCCCCAGTCGCTCAGATCAGCACCGCCGGCGGGACGGTGCAGCACCCCGAAGGCCTCATCGATCGAATAAATCTCGAGCTCCTCCACCCAGCGCTCCAGGGTGGTCATCAACCGCTGGCTCATGTCGGCATACAGGGCGTAATTGGAGCTGCGCACCACGACGCCCTGGCGCTCGAGCTGGGAACGCACCTTGAAGAAGGGAATGCCCATGGCGATGCCCAGGGCGCGGGCCTCGGCGCTGCGGGAGACGATGCAACCGTCGTTGTTGGACAGCACCACCAGGGGCCGACCGACCACCGCCGGATCGACCACCGCCTCGCAGGAGGCATAGAAGTTGTTGCCATCAATGAGCACCGTGGCCAGAACCATGGCCTCTCCTCAGCAGTGGCGGATCACGTGCAGGGCGACGCCCAGCAGCTGGTGATCGCCACCAGGCAACAGCGGCAACAGCGGATAGGCCGGATGGGCCGCCGCCAGGGCCAACCCACCGCACCGGCGCACCAGACGCTTGAGGGTGAAGCCACCCTCAAGACGGGCCACCACCACATCACCGGGACGGGGCGTCAGCGCGCAATCGACCACCAGCAGATCACCATCGTCGATGCCGGCGCCCTGCATCGACGGGCCGCTGACCCGCAGCAACAGGGTGCGGGCCGGATCGCGCACCAGCAGCGCAGCCAGATCAACAGCCACTCCCCCCAGAGCAAAGACCCCCACAGCGAAGACCCACAGCCGAGAACCACCAGAGTAGTTCATCTGTACCAAGGCCAGGGGGCTGACAGGGGCCGCCGCCCGCGCCAGGCTGGCGGTCCAGATGCCAGGGCCTACCGATGCATGCCAGCCGATGCGGCGCCGCTGCGCTGCGCCCTCTGATCGCTGCCCTGCTGGCCGCGAGCGCAACCATGGCGACGACCGGCGCCGGCCAGGCCGAGGTCGCGATCCGGACCCGCTACCTCTGCAAGGGGCAATTTGACGCCACCGAGGTCACGGCCCTGTTCTTCAACAACCGACCCAGCGAAGTGGTGCTGCTGACCGGCAGCGAGGGAGCCACCCGGCTGCTGCAGGGACCGTCGGGCAGTGGCGCCCGCTACAGCCAGGGCGACGACGTGTTCTGGATCAAAGGGGATCAGGCCACCTGGCAGCAGGGCCGCGCCCGGGCCCTGCAATGCGAGGTCAGTTCAGGCTCCCGGGGGCCCACTCGGTGATCAGGCGCTCCAGCTTGACCAGCTGATAGCGGGTGTGCTCACTGGGATGGTGCTCGTAGCGAAGACGCAACTCGCGCAGCTGAGCCTCCAGAGAATTCAGGACAGGATGGTTGCGGTTCAAACGCTCGACTCGCCGAGACACTCAAACCTTAAGCGAAAAGGAAGAACGTGCCACGGGCCCTGTGCGGGACCGCTAACGGTTCACCCCGAAATCGACCAAAGTCGGCGCAATCGCCGCAACCCCCATGGGCCGTCCCTCGAGCAACAACCGCGAACCCTCTTCCCTGGTGGTCAAGCTGCAGATCGCCGGCGCGGTCTTCGTGCCGATGCTGCTGCTGGGCCTGTGGCTGCGCACTCAGGGGTTCTGGTGACGGGAGCGCTGCAGGTGGTGAATGGCGTGCAGGACCACACCCCAGACCAACAGGTGTGGATCCTCACCACTGACCACCAGCGGAGCGATCGCCGGATCCTCAGCCACCAGGCGCCAGCGGGGTGAACGCCCCTCGAGCCGGCGCAGCAGCAACTGACCGCCATGGACCACGACCACCGTGGATCCCGGCCGCGGCGCGATGCTGCGGTCGACCACCAGCAGATCGCCGTGGCGGATGCCAGCGGCGGCCATGGCATCGCCCTGCACCCTGACAAAGAACGTGGAACTGGGACGGGGCACCAGCTCCACGTTCAGATCGATGGAGGCCTCGACGTAATCGGCGGCAGGACTGGGAAAACCCGCCGGCACCGCCTCGAGCGCCAGGGCCACCAGCCGCGGCTCAGCCCCGACCAACAGGGGCCCCAACAGCTCAAGCTCCGGCTCAAGTTCCGGTTCAAGCCCTGGCTCAAGCTCCAGACCGGCCACGGCCAGGGAGGCGACAGGGGCCAAGACTAGTACACCTGATCTACTACGCCGCGGTGCGCTCAGCCGCGACGGGGCTCCTGGCCCGGCACCAGCAGCGGACGGCGATGGGGCTCGTGGCCGAAATGCTCGCGGGCCAGGGCCAGCAGCTGGTGATCGGTCAGGGCCGAGGCATCGACCGTTTCGATGGCGACAATGCGCTGCAGCAGATCGGGATGGCGGTGCTGCAGATGGCGCAGCAACAGGGTGCGCACATCGCTCTCGCCATGGCCATGGCCCAGCAGCAACACCGCATCGGCACCCGCCAGGGACTGGGCGATCTGCTCGAGGTAGGCGTGGTCCACGGGTACCCGCTGACCGGCGATGTCGCGGTCATGGCGATGGCTCAGGTTTTCGCCACTGGCCCACAGCCCATGGGGCAGCAGTAGCGCTGACTCGGCAGCATCCCCTTCGAGGCGCAGCAGGCGGGTCTGGCGGTGGTCGAGCACCAACACCAGGCACAGCCCCTGGTCGCCGCGGGGGCTGTCGGGCACCGCTTCAGGATGCCGGGGGCTGATGCCGGCCTCGGTCAGCAGATGGCGCAGCCGCTGAATGGTCTCGGCATCCAGATCCCCCTGGCGCAGACCACCGCCGCCGCTGTGGAGCCAGCTGTGGGGCCCCTGCGGGAAGCGGATCTCGAGCCGCGAACCCCGGCGCTGCAGATCAGCCCCCAGCGCCAGCAGCAGGGCCTCGATCGAGGCCAGCCGCAGACCATGGCTGAGGGGATGGGCCCACAACGCCTCCAGGGTCCGGCGGTGGTGGCGACTGAGTTCAGACATCGGCCCCGATCACGGTTGAGGGGATGCTGACGACGAAACGGGAAGCCGGCGGCCCCCGCCACGGCACCAAGCCCGGGGCCGCCGAAACAGGCATGCCTACCTATGGCCAGAAGCCTGCAGCGGGATGAAAGTAGTGGTATCGATTCGGAGGCCCAGCGATGGATGACACTCCACCCCGCCAGCCGTCAGGAGTCAGCTGACCGCAGGCCCCTGCTCCAACAGTCTTGTCCTGATCTGCGGATCCCCGGTTCACAGAACCACCCGATGCACCGCCACAGGTGCCCCCGGGTCTACGGGAGCCGATTCCTGGACACCATGGCCCCAGGTGCCGCCTTGAGCAGCTCCGACAGGAGATTCAACCGTTTCCAAACCATTGACGCGTCACTGATGGTGATCCGATCGACCACGGCCTGTCCGTGGCGACACACCGATCCGACGGCCCGTCCGGCCACCGCGTCACCGTTTCCAGTCGCAGTTCCTCGTTGATCCATCACCCTGTAGGCCCGGCACCGATGGTGCCGGGCCCTTTGTCTGTGACCCATGGCCAGGGATCAGCCGCAGCCGCGGCGCCAGACCTCCTGACGCAGATCCTGCAGGACGGCACTGGCAGGGGCCTGGGGTGAATAGAGCAACGCCCAGGCCAGGGACACATCGCCCGCTTCTAACGCCCGGTTGATCGCCGCCATCCAGGCCTCGACCCGACCGCCCAGGGTCAGCATCAGCGCAGTGGTGGCGGCCATGGCAGCCGGCCCGGCGGCCTGCAGGCGCACATGGGCAAAGGCATCATCGGCGGCACCCAGGGGCTGCAGACGCAGCAACACCTGCTGCCCAGGCCGCAGCGGCGCCACGGGCCAGGGCAATGGCGCGGGCAACGACCGACCGACGGGAGCACGGCGGTGCCAGAGCAGGCGTCCATCGAGGCTCTCGAGCCGCACCAGTTGCAGGGGCTCCACGACCAGCAACGTGGGTGCGGCGACCGGCACCTCACCAAAGGCATCGCCCTCGTCAACCGGCTCGACCCGCGGCGACAGCACGCAGACCTGAACCGGCTCGCCCTGACGGGTGGCGGCGCGGATCCCCATGGGGGTGCTCAGCCCCGATCCAGCCAGCAGCAGAACAACCGCCAGCCGTTTCAGCAACATGCCTGAGGGCCCGGGGCGGCGGGGGCAGCCTCCGCACCGGAAGGCTCGGTGGCAAACGGCAAGGCACCGCCACAGCCCGGGAACAGGCCGTAATGGCGGTCAAAATCGCCGTAGTAGCTGAAATAAGGCGCCAGCCGGGTCTGCTGAAGCATCCGCCAGGTGTTGCCGCAGACCGGCACGATGCGGCCGGTCGCGAAATGGTGGTGGGCGTCGAGATCAAAGCCATGGGCATGGCTCGGCACCGTGCCCCGGTAAGCCACGGCCTGGCCGTGGTCCTCGCAGGCGTCCTCCAGCTCGGGGATGTTGAACAGGCGGTAGGTGGCTGAGAAAAAGCGGGTCTCGCCCGTGCGGGCGACCAGCTCGGGGTCGGTGATCGCCAGGGGGCGACTGCTCACCAGCCGGGGATCGGCAAAGCCGCTGCTGCGCGCCAGACGCAGAAAGTCGTTCCAATAGAGGGCCCCACTGAGACATTCGCCATAGAGGACCGGATCGTCTCTGAGCGCTGCGTCGATGCGGCGGTCGGCGTAGACATCGGCGAAGTAGAACTCGCCACCGGGTTTGAGCAGCCGCCTCACACCGGCGAGCACCGCCGCTTTGTCCGTGGCCAGGTTGACGACGCAGTTGGAGACGACCACATCAAAACTGGCGGGCTCCAGCCCCAGGTCATCGAGGCGCTCGATCAACCCCTCGACAAACTGCACATTGCCGTAGCCGAACTGCTCGGCATGCCAACCCTGGTGCGCCGTGGCGACCGCCAGCTGCTCGGGGGTCATGTCGACACCGACCACCAGGCCAGCGGGACCCACCAGCTGGGCCAGCAGGTACACGTCGCGGCCGCTGCCACAGCCCAGATCCAGCACCCGCGCGCCCTCGAGCAGGGGGGGCGCCACCAGGCCACAGCCGTAATAGCGGCTGCTGACCTCGGGGTGGATGCGCGCCAGCAGGGGTTTGAGCACCGGCGGCACGCTGGCGGCATCACAACAGGCGCTGGTGCGCAGATCAGCGCTGCTGGCCAGGGTGCTGCCGTAGTACTGCCGCACACCTTGCTGCAGGCCCTCGGCAGTGGTGGAGGCGGTCATCGGCGCGGGTCGTTCTGGTTCCAGGATGATCCCTGATCAGGGCAGCGGAGAGCCCTGGAGGTCCGGATCACCGCAGCGATCCACCACAACTCGAGCCGCTGCCGGCGGTGCAGCCGAAGCAATGGGCCGCCACCGCGATCGGAGCCCCTGCGGGATCCCAGGCCAACAGATCGCTGAGGTGAGGCCCGGCCCCCGGCCCAGGGGGTGAAGCGCTGAGCAGCGGCAGCTCCAGCATCTGGTTGAAGTCGCAGTCGTAGAGCCTCCCCTGCCAGTCGACGCTGATCAGGGAACGGCACATCACCTGGCTCAAGTTGGTGGGGTTGTGGCTGCGCTCGAGCAACTGCCGGTAAGGCTCCAGCTCGCCACGACGGCGCAAATGGTCGGCAAAACGGGCGATCGGCATGTTGGCCAGGGCCAGCAGTCGGTTGAAGACGATGCCGAAGGTCTCACCCAGGTGGCGGCGGTAGTCGGCTTCCAGCTGCTGCTGGGGCGGCGGCAGGGTCGGCCCCTGGGGGTTGAACACCAGATCAAGTGATAGCCCACTGCCCGCCTGGCCATAGCCCAGGGCGTTGAGCTGCTGCAGACCGGCGATGCTGCGCGCAAACACGCCGCTGCCGCGCTGGCGGTCGACGTTGTCCTGCAGATAACAGGGCAGCGATGCCACCACCCGCACCCCCTGGTCGGCCAGAAATGCCGCCAGGTCCTGGTGGCCGGGTTCACTCAGGATCGTCAGATTGCACCGGTCGATCACGGTGACCCCCAGGGCCCGTGCCTGCCGCACCAACTCCCGAAAACCCGGATGCAGCTCGGGCGCGCCGCCGGTCAGATCCAGCATGGCGATCCCCCGGGCTGAGAGCACCTGCGGAATCAGCGCCAGCGTGGCGGCATCCATCATTTCGGTGCGGGTGGGCCCCGCATCCACATGGCAGTGGCTGCAGGCCTGGTTGCAGCGGTAGCCCAGGTTGACCTGCAGGGTGGTGAGGACGCCGCGGTGCAGGGGCGGAAACGACGTCAGCCCAGCGTGTTCTTGGCTGCCCTGAAAGCCGGCGTTCACAGGGAGCGGTGGATCCACATCTGTTGAATGAATCGTGATCCGATGATCCAATCGTGATCGGCGGGTGCCGCAGCCACTTTGCTGTGCCGTCTTGCGCTGGCGCCCAGGACGGACTGACCATGCTTGAGACATCCTTCAGGGAATCCTGGCGCCCCACGCGCTGCCCGTCGCCATGCCCGACCTGTTCACCCCCCTGCAAGTGGGCTCGCTCGAGCTGCCCAATCGCATCTGGATGGCGCCGCTGACCCGCTGCCGCGCCGAAGAGGGCCATGTGCCCGGAGCCTTGATGGCCGAGCACTATGCCCAGCGGGCCAGCGCCGGGCTGATCGTGGCCGAGGCCACGATGGCGATGGAGGGCCATTCGGCCTTCTGGCATGAACCGGGGATCTACAACGACGCCCAGATCGCCGGATGGCGGCTCACCACCGATGCGGTGCATCGCGCCGGTGGCCGCATCGTGCTGCAGATCTGGCATGGCGGCCGGGCCTGCCATCCCCTGCTCAACGGCGGCCGCCAACCGGTGGCGCCCAGCCCCATCGCCATCACCGGCGATGAAGTGCACACCCCCGAAGGCAAACAGCCCTACGTGGTGCCGCGGGAACTCAGGGACGACGAGCTTCCCGCGATTGTTGAGGGCTTTCGGCTGGCGGCGCGGCGCGCCATGGCCGCCGGCTTTGACGGGGTCGAGGTGCATGGCGCCAACGGCTACCTGCTCGATGCGTTTCTGCGCGATGGCAGCAACCGGCGCAGCGGACCCTATGGCGGGCCGATCGAGCACCGGGCGCGGCTGCTGCTCGAGGTGCTCGCAGCGGTCTCCCAGGAAACGCCCCTGATGGGCCTGCGCCTGTCGCCGCTCAACGGCTTTAACGCCATGATCGATTCGGACCCGATCGGGCTGACCACCTGGCTGGCCCAGCGGCTCAATGACCTGCCGCTGGCCTACCTGCACCTGATGCGCGGTGACTTTTTGGGGCAACAGCAGGGCGATGTGCTGGGCCCAATGCGTGCGCATTACAACGGGATCCTGGTGGGCAACATGGGCTACAGCGCTGCCGAAGCCCAAGGGGCCATCGCCGCCGGTGCCCTCGACGCCGTGGCCTTTGGCACCGCCTTCCTGGCCAACCCCGATCTGCCGGAGCGATTCGGCCAGGGGGCGCCGCTGAACGAACCGGACCCCAGCAGCTTCTACAGCCCCGGCCCGGCGGGCTACACCGATTACCCGGCCCTCAACACCCCGACCCGGACCGCCGATTCATGAGCCCCGAGCACGCCACCGATGTCCTGGTGATCGCCGGGAGCAACGGCGAAAACCTGAACCTGGCCGAACGGTTTGCCGCGGCCGCCCGAGACCTGGACCAGAGGGCGGAGGTGCTCGACCTCACCGCCGTGGATCTGCCCCTGTTCACGCCCAGGGCCATGGCCGCCGGCACCCCCGCCGGCCTGGCCGCCCTCGAAGCCCGACTGAGCGCGGCGCCCCGCTGGGTGATCTGCACCCCCGAGTACAACGGGTCGATTCCTCCGGTGCTGACCAGCGCCATCGCCTGGTTGTCGGTGCAAAGTGGCGACTTCAGAGCCCTGTTCAACGGCCGCCCGATCGCCATTGCCACCCGCTCTGGTGGCGGCGGCCACACCGTGATGGCGGCCCTGAGGCTGCAGCTAGCCCACCTGGGCGCCCATGTGGTGGGGCGTCAGTTGGTCAGCAACAGCACCCACCCCGCCAAGGACGACTCGATCACTGATCTGCTGCAGCGGCTGCGGCGCCTGGCCCCTGCGGACGCCTGACGATCTCGGCACGACCGCATCTCGGCATCACCGCATCACGGCATCACGACACGACCGCATCACGGCACACAGATCGGCATGACCTCGCACTCCATCAGCGCCCCCAGCGGCGCCACCAATGCCGGCGGCACACCGTTCGCCAGTTCCAACCT
>Ga0310333_100483_pt1 | contig 10699 bp, 13 predicted proteins | sample LakMicSRFTotalB7_FD_195547 | JGI IMG/M metagenome (GOLD analysis project Ga0310333, IMG submission 195547) | Enriched freshwater cyanobacterial communities from Lake Michigan, Michigan, United States - MI23.SRFL.Total.B7 (v2) (version 2) | ecosystem: Environmental > Aquatic > Freshwater > Lake... | reverse complement strand
CATCGCCATCCATCCCAAGGGCCTGATGGCGGTGGAGCACTACCTGGTGGTGCGCAACCTGATGTACCGGAGCGTCTACAACCACCGGCTCAACATGGTGTGCAACTGGCTGCTGAGCCAAACGATCGCCACCGCCCGCCGGCTCGGGCCCGCCCAGGTGGACGCCGATCGGGTGATGGCCCGCTGGCTCTGGCAGCCCGATCAGCTGGGCGTCGACGACTTCCTCGCCAACGATGACCTGCGCACCGGGTACCACCTGCTGCGCTGGCGCGAAGAGGGTCCGGCGGGGTTGCGCACCCTGTGCGAACGCCTGCTGGATCGGCGCCTGCTCAAGGCCAGTGACGTGAGCGGCCTGGCCCCGGCCCAGCGGCTGGAACTGCTGGCCCAGGCGCGCCAGCTCTGCCAGGCCCAGGGCCTGGAGGCGGCGCTCCATTGCGGCTTGCACCAACACCAGAGCCGCGGCTACCACCCCTACAAGGGGGGGCTGCGGCTCTGGGATGGCCGTAATCTCCGGGCCCTGGAGCAGAGTTCGGCCCTGGTACGCAGCCTGATCCAGCCGGTGGAAATCGCCTGGCTCATCCACCCCCAGGAGGTGAGTGGCCCCTTGAGAGAAGCCCTTGGCGCCGCGCTTGCGGGGGCCGATCGGCCGGATTGAGGGCCTGCGCCACAGCCTGAGAGCCTGCGCCCAGGCAGGAGTACCTCCACCAAAAGCTGAGGGCCAACGCCAAGAGCTGAGGGCCTACGCCAAGACAGTGGGCTTGCGCCCAGGCAGCGGGGGCCTGTTGCCAGGGCCGGCCGGATGCTGGGATAACGGGCTTGCCCACCGACAGGCTTCCAGCCATGGCCTCCCAACTGCTGCTGGCCACCGCCACCGGCGAGCCCCACCGGCTGCGGCTTGCCTCCGCCACCAGCGCCGCCGGCAGCCTGGTGGCGGAGGTGGGCTATGCCCTCGGGGCCCTGCCGCCCAGGGGGGAATGGCTCAGCGAGGAGCTGGTGCTGGCCTGCGGCGATTGGGTGCTCACCGTGGCGGACCTACGGGACCTCGAACCGCTGCTGCTGGAGCGCGGCCTGCGTCTGGCGCGGGTGGAAGCGCCGGCCCCGGAAGCCCTGGTGGCCGCCGCCAGCCTGGGACTGGTGACCCAGCTGCAGCGGCCGGCTGAGGGAGCCGCATCCGCCGCCAACGAACCAGCCGGCCCAACGGCAGCCCAGGGCCTGACGATCCACCAGGGCACCCTGCGCTCCGGCGACCACCTCCAAGTGGAGGGCTCGGTGTTGCTGCTCGGCGATGTCAATCCGGGGGCGCGCATTAGCGCCGCGGGCGACGTGCGCGTGTGGGGCCGCCTGCGCGGGGTGGCCCATGCCGGCTGCCAGGGCAACCGCCAGGCCCGAATCGTGGCCCTGCAACTGCGGCCCCTGCAGCTGCGCATCGCCGAGGCGGTGGCCCGGGGGCCCGAAGATCTGCCGCCCCTGGGCTACGCCGAACAGGCCCTGCTGGTGGCGGACGCGATCGCGATCGAACCGGCCGAACCAATCTGGGGCCTGCCCGATTAGGGCACTAGCGATTGATCAGGCCAAAACCACCGAGTAGGCCCGCAATCGCCATGAACCAGAGGGGTGAAATCTTGGTGCGCAGCGTCAGCAGACAGACCACGATCGATACCAGGTAGGCCGGAACGCCGTGGTCGGCGGTGTGGAGAATCTTGAGGCCCACGGCAAACAGGATGCCGAGGGTGATCGGCCCCAGGCCCCGTTCAAAGGCGATCCGCCAGGGGGAATCCCGGAAGCGGTTCCAACTCAAGGCGGCGATCACCATCAACAGGGTGGAGGGCAGCAAAATCGCGATTTCAGCCACCACTGCACTGAGGAGGGCCCAGCCAGGCCCCTCCCGCCAGGCCGCGCCCATGCCGAGCAAGCCCACCAGCATCGAACTGGGGCCCGGGGCGGCTTCGGCCAGGGCATAGAGATCGGCGAACTGATCGGAGCTGATCCAGCAGTATTCGCTGACACTTAGATGGTGATATTCCGAGAGCAAGGTGTTGCCCCCGCCGAGGGAAAACAGCGATAGGGAGAGAAAATCGCGGATCACCGCAAGCAAATTGGCCCAATCCCCCAGGGACTTGGGGGTGCAGGTGCTGACCAACAGCAGGGCGTCCGTCATCGATCCACCCCCGGGCCAGCGGCGCCCCGGGGCCAGTACCAGGCCATGGCCAGGGGACCCGCCACCAAGACCACTGGAATCAGGCGGATGTGAAACACCCCCATCGCCACGAAGGTGGCCAAAGCCAACAGCAGGGCGACGGGATCCCGCTGGTATTGATGCAGGATCTTGAAGCCCATCGACAGGGCCAGGCCTGCCGCGGCGGTGACCACCCCGGCCAGCAGGCGATCGACTAGGGGCAGGCTGCGGAAGCTGAAGTAGGCCAGGCCCACCAGCATCAAGAGGCTGAAGGGCACCAGCAGCATCCCCGCCAAGGCCGCCAGGGCGCCGCTGAGCCCCTGGAAACGGGCGCCGATATACACGGCCATATTGATCTGATTCGGCCCTGGAAACAGGCGGGCCACGGTCAAACCGGTGAGGAAGCTGGTGTTATCCATCCAGCGCCTTTCTTCCACAATGATGCGCTGACTCCAGGCCGATAGCCCACCGCCAAAGGCGGAGAGGGCCACCTGCATCATGCCGAAGAACAATTGCCGGTGATCTGGTGGAGGAGCCAGGGCTTCGGCCTCGGGCGAGGCCATGGCGGCAACGCTTCCCTGGGGCTCAATCATGGACAAAATGGGGATCGGGCGGCAGCTCTCCCTCCTCGTGCAGGCTCGGATCGAGGGGATCGGGCGGCTGGTAGCGGGCGGCCTGATCCCAATCGGCTTGGAAGGTTTCGCGCAGGCGATTCACCACATCAGGGGCATCACTTTCAATGCCCAACTCGCGGCGCAGATCAAAGGCGCTGCGGTCGATATTCATGGAACCCACCTGGCACTCCGCACCATCAATCAAAATCAATTTGGCGTGCAGCTTTAGGTGTTTTTGGCGGCGGATCTTAACCCCAAAACGCTCCATCAACCGCAGGGAACTGAAGGTGTCATAGATGTCCCAATCACTGATGCCGTGCTTGCCGCCGCAGAGCACCCGCACCTTGACCCCCCGCTCCCGGGCCATGACGATGCGATCGAGAATCACCGCATCGACGAATTTGGGGTGCTGGATCCAGAGGGTTTTGGCGGCGGCATCGATGATGCGGGCCATCTGACCGCGGCTGTGGGAACTGCTCCAGACCAGGCCTGCGCTGAGATCGGGCTGGAAAAACTGCCGCTGCCAGTCGGCCTCAAAGCCGGCAATCACCTGCTGAACCGCCCGTTGATTGCTGGTTACCACGCCGTAGTCCCGCGTGGCCGTGAAGTATTTATCGGCCAGATTAAAGGTGGCGATCAGGGCGTGGCTCTGGTCCACCACCATCGATTTCTCATGGGTCACCGGGAAGGCCTCGCTGGTCCAGGCCACCGCGATCCCCATGGAGGTGAGCAGGGCGTAGGCGTCGTCGTTCCAGCGGTCACCGCCGGAGGTGTGGGGGTTGAGCATCACCCGCACCTGAACCCCGCGCTGATGGGCCCGCAGCAGGGCCGCTTCCACCGCCTCGGACTGGAGTTTGAACTGCTTGAGCAGCAGCTGCTCGCGGGCCTGGTCGATCAGCTCGACAACCGCTTCGGCCCCGTCATCGGGCATGACCAGCAATGTCTGGTGATGGGGGGAAGGGCTCTCGTCCATGACGACTGGAATCTGTCAAGTTGTTCTAGGGCCAGCGGGGCCCCTTGCCACAGTGGCGGCTTGGGCCTGGAGAATCAAGCGCTTGGGCCTAATCTCGCTGCACCCCAACTGGCAACGTGACCCCGCATCGGACCCGCAACATTCTGATCTGCTCCGGCAAGGGGGGGGTTGGCAAAACGACCCTGACCGCCAACCTCGGCATTGCCCTGGCTCGCCAGGGGGTGCGCACCGCCGTGCTGGACGCCGACTTTGGCCTGCGCAACCTGGACCTGCTCCTGGGCCTGGAAAACCGGATTGTGTTCACGGCCCAGGAAGTGCTCGCCGGCAGCTGCCGGCTTGAGCAGGCCCTGGTGAAGCACAAACAGGAGCCCAACTTGGCCCTGCTGCCGGCTGGCAACCCGCGCATGCTCGAGTGGCTGAAGCCCGAGGACATGCAGGCGATCGTGGGCATGCTCGCCCCCAGCTTTGATGTGGTGTTGATCGATTGCCCCGCCGGCATCGAAGACGGCTTCAAGAACGCCGTGTCGGCGGCCCAGGAAGCGATCGTGATCACCACCCCGGAAGTGTCCGCCGTGCGGGACGCCGACCGGGTGATCGGCCTGCTCAATATCCACGGGATCAAACCGATCCAGCTGGTGCTGAACCGGGTGCGGCCCAAGATGATGGCCAACCAGGAGATGCTGTCGGTCAACGACGTGACCGACATCCTGGCCCTGCCCCTGCTGGGGCTGGTGGTGGAGGACGAGCAGGTGATCGTGTCCACCAACCGGGGTGAACCGCTCACCTTGAGCGGCAGTGGCTCCCCGGCGGCCCAGGCCTACACCAACGTGGCCCGGCGCCTGCAGGGCGAGGACGTGCCCTTGCCCGATCCCGCAAAAATGGGCCGGGGCCTGCGCGCCAAGCTCCGCCGCCTGATCAAGACCAAGATTTTCCGACAGCAATGACCCTGCGCGACACCATTTATCGCTTGCTGGGCCTGCAACCGGCCAGCGCCACCACGGCCCGGGAACGGCTCCAGCTGGTGCTGGCCCATGACCGCAGCGACCTCAATCCGGAGCTGCTGGAGCAGATGCGCCGGGAAATCCTGGAGGTGGTGTCCCGCTACGTGGAAATCGACCTCGACGAGGTGGATGTGAGCCTGGAAACGGAAGACCGGGTCACCGCCCTGGTGGCCAACCTGCCGATCCGGCGCGCCAAGGCCGTGGCCCAACCCGGCGTTAAAGCCACCATCTCCCTTGGGGTGAAGGGCGCTGGCCTGGCAGCAGGGAACGCCCCTAGTAGCCCGGAGCCGGAGCTGGCAAGCAGCGCCGAAGCAACCAGCGATGGCGCCACGGCAGCAGAGGCTGAACAGCCTGCGGCCCAAGCCATCCAACCTGAGCCTGCAGCGGAAACGGCGAGCCTGGAGGGCTCGGAAAGCCTGAGCTAATCGCCGCGACAAGCTCCGATCGGGACTGGCCATGGGGTTGGGGCTGGGCAACGCCTCCCTTCGGAGTGGTCTTTCCCAAGTTGGTGACCGCCAACCCCAGCGCGGGGAACACTCCAGCCACAAGCTGGAAGCAGGCCATGGGCCCCACCACCGAACCGATCACCCCAAGTGAATCAAAAGTGTTGGAGCAGCTGCTGCTGGGCTCCTCCAACAAGACCATTGCGGCGGCCCTGCTGCTCAGCCGGCGCACGGTGGAGAGCCACATGGCCAACCTGCTGGCCAAAACCGGTTGCCAGAGTCGCACCCAGCTGCTGCTCTGGGCCCTAGCCAGACGATAGACTCCGCCGGTGGATCGCAGCGATCCCATGCCGGCTTAGCTCAGTGGTAGAGCAGCGCTTTTGTAAAGCGAAGGCCATCGGTTCAAATCCGTTAGCCGGCTTTTAGAAGCATCGCGATTGAGGCCGTGCTGGGCTGAACTAGGCCTTCAGGAATTGGACAAGACCAAAGCATCAACCAGGGACAATCCACTGCGTTGAAAATAATTTCTAGCGAGAGGATGCTTGCGGCAATCTCACAACATAGATCCAAAGCTGAGCCAATCGCGATGGGGCTGCTTCCTCGCAGAGCTGGTTGTTGGAGGCTGGGCTCGTGACCACCAGATCCAGTGGAATCAGGCTGGAGCGCAGGAGCTACTGGAGCAGGACCTACTGGAGCAGAACCGTCTCGCCGTGACGGCTGACCAGATCGAACTCCACCACGGGCAAGTCGACATCCATGGCGGTGGCTAGATCTCCTTGGGCTGCAGAGCCCAAACGCAATCCAACCGGACCCCTACGCCTTAGCGGGAACAGGCATAGGTTTTGACGCTACCGCGATACTCCTTGAAGATAGGCCGATCGGGATCCACGGCCTGCCACCACCAGCGGCCATCGGTGTAGCTGGGGATGCCGGCATTATTGGTGCGCGGCAACTGCAGGCTGAGGCCTCGCCACTGCACCACGATGAAGGCCCCGGGCACCGTGCCAGCTTCGCTGTTGGGAATCTCGCTGGCATCAACGGCACCGTTATAGAGCGTGGCCTCGAGGCCATCGCCATCGCACAGGTAGCGCTCTGGCACTGGCGCCGCCCAGGCCGCTGGGGCTGAGACGAGCATCAACAGAACCAAGACCAGGGAGAGCAGGCGAGTCACGGGGTGGGCGTGGTGATGGACATGATGGCGGAATGACCCTGGCTCTCGTTTACGACGGCGGCTGCCCCTTCTGCCGCCAATTCGCCCTCGCCGCCGAGCTCACAGGAGGGATCCCCCTGCTGGAGCTTCGTGATGGCAGGGCCGATCACGCTCTGCGGGCTGCCCTCAAGGCCAGGGGGCTCAACCTGGCCAACGGGGCGGTGTTGCTCGAGGGCGAAAAGGCCTGGCACGGGGCAGACGCCATCGCTGAACTTTGCCGGCGCCTAGCCCCCAGCGGCCCCTTGCTGCACCTTTTGCGGGGCCTCTTTAGCGAGCCCAACCGGGCCAGACGGATCTATCCGTTGCTGCTCCTGGCCCGGCGCATGGCCCTGCACTGGAAAGGGCTGCCGGAGGATCCCGATCAGAACCGGGCATTGCCTGAATCCGCCAACAGCTGACTCAAACATCAGCAACACGACCACGATGTCTTGCCGTGCGATAGGTCTTTTTATCGAGAGCCCTTAAATCTGAACCATGCCGCATCGCATGCCCTTGAGCACCGCCTGGAGTCGGTTATGGACATTCAGGGTTTGCAGCAAGCGCTTGGTGTAGGCATGGGCCGTTTGATCACTCACCCCCAGTCGCTTGCCAATCTCCCGATCACTGAGGCCACTGGCGAGCAGATCGAGAACCTCATACTCGCGCTGGGTGAGCCTGGGGCAACTCAGGTACGGCAGGCTTCCGGTGCGTAGGGATGGGCTGCGATAGGAGTGCCCGCCCAGCACAGCCATCACCGCAGCCTGGAGTGGTTGCTGGTCTTCTACAAAATCGGCTTCGGCCACAACCGCCTCAAGCCAGGCAGCCTCAGCACATTCGACAGGAATCGCGTCCCCCAGGGAGAGGATCACCGCGTGCAGGTGGGGATGGTCCTGTCGGGCCTGCTGCACTAAATCAAAACCATTGCCGCTTTCGAGATAATCGGTACAGATGAGCAGGCTGTAGGGATCATCGGCTTCGGCGGCCAGATAGTCCAGGCAAGCCTGTTGATCGGTCACGGCGCAGGTGATACGGGAATAGCCGCCGAAGCTCCGGCACAGGGCCCGCAACAGAAAGCGCCCCTTGGCAACAACCGCAATCCGCCCGGGAATCTGGATCGATTCCAGTCCTTCATCTTGGGTCCCCTTGTCGGCCGTGGACAGAAAGGGTGTGAGATCCATACAGCGAGCGCTGTCCCTTGTTGGACAGCCTAGGAATCCCTACTGCCCCAAGGGGTGGACCAGCCATTCGAGGCGCAGAACGCCGATCCGTCATGACGTGGACCATGGCTGCGGCAAGGGGGTTGGGGCAAGGGTTGGGTTGGCAGCAGGGGCGGGAGATCACCATCGGCCCCCCATGGCAAGCAGGTGTTGGCCAGGCAGCCCATGGACGGGATCGTGATGGATAGCTCGTCGATGGCAGCGCTCTTGGCTTGAGTGGGTTTCACTCTCAAGCAAGGGACCAGCAGACGATCACCTGATGTCCAGGCAAGCCCTAGAACTTCCGCTGCGTTCCACCTGGGCTGGAGAATAGTCCCTTAGAAAAAAGTTGCTCCTCCAGCAAGAAGGACGCAAGATTAGAAAGGGAGCGACCTTGATAATCACTTGCTTGCACGAGCGCCTCGTAGAGCCCGTAGGGGATCGTGATGCTGATGCGCTGGGGCTTACGGGTGAGATGGCCAAGCCGATCTAGGCCCCCAGTGGTATGCACCGTGGAGCTTGAGGACTGATTGCCTAGACCTGATTGCATGACCAGCCGAATGAATAGCGAAATAGCAATGTAGTGGCTATCAGCCCCTACCACCACCACCCCCCAAATGGGTGTCCCCATTTGGGGGGTGGCCTAGCTCAATCCAGCTGTGGGAAGGGACCTCGGCTTTACCTATTCCATTTTGAACGTTATGCAAGCCCTGCATTGATAGAACAATCCCTGACGCAGCAAGAGCACTCAACCAGCGATGCAAGTATCGAAAAACTGGGATTTCGCTAAGATGCTGCAGATTGGCAGCGCCATGACTCACTAGGGGGCCTGGCGGAAGCGCGCTTGCAGGGCTGATGCCGATCAGCGCCGCGGATTGCAACAGAGCTAGGGCCAGGGAATGGCAAAAAATTTCGCCAGGGCCCCGAGGGCGTGCAGACCGCCCAACAGGCCAAGGGACCAGAGCAAGGCCACAAACCATCCTTGGCGACCCTGGTCTTGGGCACCCTTCCACATGGCACCGTAGATCGTTAGCAGCACAAACAGAAGCACAAACTCCAGGGGCCAAGCCCATAAGGCAACTAGCAATGGATAGGCCCGTAGAATGATAATTAAACATTCAAGCACCCAAAACGCTTGCATCGCCACCCCCGCTTGGGGGTAATACTGTGGAGGGGAAGAGCCACCAAGGCGAACAAGGCAGGCTCAACAGAAGGCAGTGGTCGTTAATAGTTGCACCACTTGGCGCTAGGGAGCCGCCCACTCGCTTCGCCGATCATTCAGCGAAAGGCCAAGCCCCAAACCCAAGCCAAAGCGGGCCATGGGGACACGCAGCCCCCGGCCCGCAGGTCAGCAGCCATTAGCCCGAAGAGGCTTGCCTCACCCGCTGCCTGAGGCGCCGAGACCAGCCAAAGGCGGCGCCAGCGCCAAGCAAGGGCAAGGGACCGGGCACCTCAGTGCCGGGAGCATCGAGAACCCAATACCAGTATTTTGTATCGGCATCCAATGTATTTTCAGCGCTATTTTCCCACCTATTGGACCTTTCATTGTAATAGACAACTTCGCTCTTCAGGGAAACCTTACGCGGCTTCACGTCGATGTCCCAGAGGAAATAGGGGCTGAAATTGGATTGGTTTTTGTTATTGCCAATCTTTTCGTTGACCAACATCTTTAAGCCATCGTCTTCCCAATTGAGTCGAGTTGTAACCGGCGGAGCGGGGGTGACCGTATTGGGGATATCCCAATAGCCATTGTCGATGAGGCTATCGGCAAATTCCACCGCGATACTATTGCCAGAGCCTTGGTACCAGGGCTGCAGGGTTAAGTCAGGAAAGTTCAGGTCAATACCGGGGACGGGGATCACCTCGGGAGGCACTGGCTGGCCCGATTGGTTGGCCGACATGTAGACCGCACAAATCGGTGTTTGCTTTCCAGCAAACGCTGGCGGCTTGGTGGGGGTCACCCAGACGGGCGTCTGGGGGATCGCGATCGGACCTGGCGGAACCGTGGGAAGGAACGGCGATGGATAGGCCGGCTGGGTCGAACCGAGCACCGGGCAAACGCCACTGAATTCGGCAGCCTGAACAGGCTTGGCGGCCGCCAACACGCAAGCACCCAGGGCAGCGCCACTGAGCAAAGAGGCTGTCGCCACTCGACTGGCAACAACAAATGGTCGCGATAGTCTTGGCATTGGGGGAAAGAACAGCAATTGAATTGAGGATTAACCCAGAAGGCGCTGGCTTAACCACGCCATTGTTACTATCTTTTTTCAATCAGGGATGAAACGACACCCATGTGCCGCATGTAAGCCGCAGCGGGAAACATAACCGCCATTCATTAATATCCCTATCGGTATTCGAATCAACGCTCCAACACAAACGAGGGGGCAACCAGCCGTTTAAGAGGCAACTAGCGGGCGGAACAGGGATCAAGGAGGCTAGGGCCGCTGCACAGCCCAGGCAGCCAGCAAGCCACCAGCAAAGCCTGAGGCATGGCCAATCCAGCTCACCCCCGCCGGGCTAAGAAACGGCACCAGGGCTGGCAGCAAGCCGCCGTACATGAGCAGGCAACCAACGGACAACAGCAAGGACAAGGGCCGTTTCTCCAACCAGCCAATCCACAGCAGATAGCCGAGCAACCCATAGATCACCCCCGAGAGGCCATGGCTACCGCCCGGCCAAAACAACCACACGGGAATCGACAACAGCCACACCCCGATCCAAACGGCGAGATAGTCCCGGCCGCCTTTCAGCAACACCAGCCAGGAGAGGGGCACAAACCAGAGGGAGTTACTGATCAGGTGGCCAAAGCCGGCATGGCTGAAGGGGGCTGTGAACAGGCCCCAAACAGGCCCGCCTTGCACCATTGGCAGGTTCCAGCGTCCCCGGAACAGGAGTTGATCCAGCACTTCCTGAATCCAGGCAAGGGAGAGGATCGCCACCGGCAGCAGGGCCTTGCCCTTGAGGCGATCGAGGCGGCTGAGGCCGCTTGGATCAAGGGTGTGTTGCCGTATCTCGTCCATTCCATGGCCAAAGCGGTAGCCATCCTGGCAAGGTTTCGGCAAGACGCTGCTGGCCAACGGATCGCCTGAAGCTGTATGCTCCGGCAG
>Ga0310333_100482_pt1 | contig 10723 bp, 4 predicted proteins | sample LakMicSRFTotalB7_FD_195547 | JGI IMG/M metagenome (GOLD analysis project Ga0310333, IMG submission 195547) | Enriched freshwater cyanobacterial communities from Lake Michigan, Michigan, United States - MI23.SRFL.Total.B7 (v2) (version 2) | ecosystem: Environmental > Aquatic > Freshwater > Lake... | reverse complement strand
ATCAATTTGATGCGGTCTATTGCTCCCACAACCTCGAGCATGTGCGCCAGCACGAAGTGCCCGTGGTGCTGGCCGGCTTCCTGCATGTGCTCAAGCCCGGCGGCCTGGCCCAGATCATCGTGCCCGACCTACAAGAGCTGATGGTGACCTGCGTGCAGCAGGGCATCGACCTCGATGGCCTGCTCTACGACTCTCCCATGGGCCCGATCACGCCCCTCGATGTGCTCTATGGCCACGCCGCCACGATCGAGCAGAGCGGCCAGGATTATTACGCCCATCGCACCGGCTTCACCAGCCGCACCTTGGCCAATGTGGTGGAGGCCAGCGGTTTTGGCCCAATGTTCTGCCAGCAGGGCAACCTCGAGCTCAATTTGATCAGCTTCAACGGCAGCCCAGACCCCGAGCTCGCTGGCCTGTTTGACCTACCCGCCACCATGGCCGCCTCGCCAGGTGCCTGACCAACCCCTAGGCGTTGGTTTAGACGCCAGCGGCCCCCTCGCCACGGCGATGGCGCTGCATCAGCAAGGTCAACTGGCCCAGGCCCGTGGGATCTACCGGGCGATCCTGGCCACGGATCCCGCCAGCGCTGCAGCCCATCACTACCTGGGGTTGCTGGAGCACCAAAGTGGCAACCCCACCCCAGCGCTTGGGCACCTGCAAAGGGCTGTGCAGAGCGAAGCGGCCCAAGCCTTCTACTGGGTGAACCTGGGGAACCTGCTCAAGGATCTGCAGCGGCCCCAGGAGGCCGAGGCGGCCTACCAGCGCGCCCTGGCCCAGGAGCCAGGCAATGCCCTAGCCCATTACAACCTCGGCCATCTCTACCAGCTCCATGGCCGCTGGAGCGAGGCGGCGGCGGCCTTTGGCCAAGCCGTGGCCCAGCAGGGCGACTTTCTGCTCGCCTGGGAGAAGCTCGCCGCCATGGAGCTACGCGCCAACCGCCGCGACCAGGCCCTAGCGGCGGCCGAACGGGCGCTGGCCCTGGCGCCCGATCACGCTGCCGGCTGGTTTCACCTGGCTGATGCCCTGGGGCGCTTCGAGCGCTGGCCCGATTCCCTGCAGGCCCTGGAGCGCTGCCTCGCCTTGCAACCCCAGTTTCCAGAGGCCTGGAACAACCTGGGGCTGGCCCGCAAAAACCAAGGGGATCTGGCCGGGGCAGCGACGGCCTTTAAGGCCGCCCTACAGCAGGCACCCCTGGGCGATCCCAGCAACGCTGGAATTGCGGCCGAAACCTGCGCCAACCTGGCCCAGCTCGAACTCGACACCCACCAGCTCAAAGCCGCCCAGCAATGGTGCGAGCAGGCGCTGGCCTTGGATCCCCAGAGCGCCCAGGTGCGCTTCACCCAGGGCAACGTACTCAATGCCTTGGGGCAATACGAATCGGCGGCATCGGCCCTGCGCCGGGCCCTAGAACTGCAACCCGACTATCCAGAAGCACTCAACAATCTCGGCAACATCCTGCTCAGCCTGCGCTGCCACAACGAGAGCATTGCCACCTTTGAACGGGCCATTCTCCAGCGCAGCGATTACGCCGAAGCCCTGGCCAATCTGGCCAATGCCCAGCGCGAGGCCAGCTACCCCGACCTAGCCGAAAAGGCCCTGCAAGAGGCGATTCGGATCAAGCCCGATTTCGCCGCTGCCCACTCCAACCTCGGCAACGCCTATTTCGATCAGGGAAAAATAGATCTCGCCCTCGAGAGCTACCACCGCGGCATCGAACTGGGCCAGGACGATCGCGATTTTGTGCCCAACTATCTCTTCGCCCTCAACTACAGCCCCAGCGCCAGCGACGCTGACCTCGCCGCCGAAACGCGGCGCCTCTGCCAGGCCAAATACGACGCCTTGCTCGGCGAGAACGCTGCCAGGACTCCCGCTGCGCTCCTAACCCTCGCCGGGCGCCGGCTGCGGGTGGGATACGTGTCGCCCGATTTGTGGATGCATCCGGTGGCGCGCTTTTTATTGCCAGTTTTCGAACACCACGACCGCAGCCGCTTTGAGGTGTTCGCCTACTCGTCGCGCTATCTCAAAGATGGCATGACAACCGAGATCGCCAAGCGCGTCGAGCACTGGCGCGAAGTGCACCAGCTCGATGATGGCGCCCTGGCCGAGCAAATTCGCGCCGATCGCATCGACCTACTGATCGATCTCACGATGTACGCCCGCGATTGCCGTCCGGGCCTGTTTGCCCGCCGGCCGGCCCCAGTGCAGATCACCTACCTGGCCTATGTGGGCACCACCGGCCTGGCCACGATGGACTTCCGCATCACCGATCGGGTACTCGATCCGCCCGAGGGCGAAGAGCTGCCTTTTTGCGAACAACCCCTGCGCCTGCCGCGCTGCTGGTGGAGCTTTTCGGTGCCGCCGCCGGTGGTGACCATCCCCGACGTGGTGCCGCCCCCCTGCCTAAGCGACGGGGTGATCACCTTCGGCAGCCTGAATAACTTTGTGAAAGTGAACGAAGACGTGCGGGCGCTCTGGGCCGAGCTTGTGGCCAGCGTGCCCGGCTCACGGCTGGTGCTGCACATCAAGGAAACCCGCGCCCGACAGGGCCTGCTGGAATTTTTCGCCCAGCGCGGGGTGTCAAGCGATCGGATCAGCCTGATCGGCTATCAGAACGGGCCCGATTACCTGGCCACCTACGGCCAGATCGACATTGCCCTCGACACCTCCCCCTTTGCCGGTGGCACCACCAGCTTCGATGCCCTCTGGATGGGCGTGCCGCTAGTGACCCTCGCCGGTGCGCGCAGCTCCAGCCGCGGCGGCGCCAGCATCCTCACCAGCCTGGGCCGGCCCGACTGGATCGCCCGCAGCCCAGGGGAGTACATGGCCATTGCCCAGCGTCTTGCTGCCGATCCGCAAGGGCTGGCGGCCATTCGCAGCGGCCTGCGGGCCGAACTGCAGGCTTCGCCCTTGATGGATAACGCCGGCTTTACCCGCGAGCTGGAAGATCTCTACTGGCAGGCGTGGCAGCAGCGTTCCGGGGGATCTGATGGGTAGGCGGCCGTAGTCGATGTTCAACGGGAGGGTCCGGCCGGCTAGGGCCAAGCGGATGGAAGCGGCAGGGGGCTGAGGGCCCGGGTGAAGTCGATCCACAGGCTTGTATCGAGCAGCAGGGTCACGGGGCCAACTCCTGCTCCCGTTGGCGGTCTCGCTGCTGATCGGCTGCAAAGCTCTCCAGCTCGACGCCCCACTCGCCGCTGAGGAAGCACTCGGCGATTTGGGCCCGACGCCGCTGCTGCAACGCCTCTTCCATCAAACGCCGAATGGCAACACCCTTCTTGCGTTCACCGGTCAGGTCCAGGATTTCAGCCATCTCATGGTGAAAGCTCGACGGTTACTTCCATAGTTATACCTTTCCACAATCGGACTCTACCGGCAGCAAGGCGGGTGATTCCCCAGCTCTTGATTGCATTGCGGGCCGTGCTGGCGCGTCAATGACAACCACCTCTCTCCGCTCAGGGCAGGGATCGGGTTAGCGCAGGTGCGAAGTCAGGGCAGAGAGGCCGAACGGCGCCATCGAGCTGGACCAGGTGACGCCAACTCGCCATCTCGATGCAGGGGAGAATTTCCCAAGTTGCCCGACTAGGGCAGGAGCCTTGCCCTGCGTTGCAGCGGCAGAGCCTCAGCCGTGCTGGTTAAGCCACAGCTGCAGATCGGTGGGGCCGGTGAAATCCAACAAGGCTTCCGCCAGCAACTCCAGCCGGGGCAACGGCAGGGCTTGGATCCGGGTGGTGGTGGCTGCGCTTAGGGGGCCGCAACGGCGATTCAATTGCCGCAGGGTGACGGAGGCCTCGCCGCGGGCCTCACCGCGGGCTTCGCCGCGGGCCTCGCCGGTGGCCTCACCTTCGCGGAAAATCTCGCGGTAGGCGCGGCTGCTGGTGAAGTCGTCGAGGGTGAGGCCTCCCATGGCGCAGATCTCAGAGATCGGTCGGTTGTTGAACCGTGCCAGCACGATAGCGGCGATCAACGGCAGCACCTACCCGGCCGCTGGGTTGGTGGCTGCCTGCTGGCGCAGGCTGTCGCTGATCGCTCGCACCTTGGCCTCCGGTTGCACCAGCAGGCCCAACACCTTGGTCAGCGGTTCGCTGGCCGCCTGGCCATCGCTTGGCAGCAGCTCAATCCAACGCACCCGCTGCTCCACAAACTCCCGCACCGGCGTAATCAGCCCGAAATTCATCGTCCGGTTAGGGCAAATCACCACCACCACCCACTGGCGCTGCCACTTGGTCTGCTGCACAAAACGGGCCGACTCGGCATACAGCCGCAGCAGGAAGTCTGGATCAGGGGCCATCTGGGCTTCCAAGACAATGGCAGGGAGGTCCACACGATCATCGGGCGGAAAAAATAAGCCATCTAGGCGGTATTCGCGCTCCTTTAACACCGGCGCCGAAAAGCAATACCCAGCAGCATCGGCTGGCAGCTCATCCACCCAACGCACAATCAGGTCGGGGTTATCCTGGAAGATCGCATAAAACAGCTTGTCGCTGGCCATAGACGGCAGTCTTGCTGCTCCAAGCTGCAGTCTGCTGGGCTTAAGCCCATGCCGCCACTTGTTCAGCGACATCAAGGTTCCATCGGTAGGGCGAACGTGCCGTCAGGCCGCAGCCAGAAGCCCGATGGCAAGGTGCCCCAGATCGACGACCAAGGCGCCCTTGATCCCAGAACAGCCAGGCCGGATTCAACAAGGTCAGCGACCAGCGAACGCCCTAACCTTTCAAGCAACACTAACTCCGTCCCAGTTGCCATCGCCATAGCGTGGCGATAGCGATCACTGTCGTCGCCATGGTCGCTCCCATTGGATAGGCCAGGGGCCCGTCGTCACCATACCTAGGCAGGACTCTTAGGCAGTACCAAGCAGCAAATTCTGCCTTTAAAAAATCTGCCTTTAAATAGCGGCAATCTGGGAGAAGCTAAAGCCAATCACCAAGTCGTCATAGTCCCGATCCCCGAGGCCCCTCATATCTTCCAACCCAAAGAGGTTGGTGCCGAGCACCTTGAAGTGATTAAGCTTATCACTACTGGCGGCAGCAAAGGCAAAGTAGGTGTCCCCATTCACCATGGCCATGGGAGCCAGGAACGACGATTCAGTGATCGAGATGGCTTCTTTGCTCGATTGGCGGTCGCCCACCCTCAGGCTTGAAAGAGAGCTCACCATGTTGAATCTCGCCGCCTCGGTATAGCCGGCTTCGCCGGGAAGGAGGATGGCACCCAGGGCATCACGAACCGAGCCCTGGAGATCGAGGGTGCGATAAAAACCGGTAATTGAATCATAGGAGGCCTCCCGGGCAAGCACCAAGGAACCAGTAACGGTTTCCAATCCTGAAAACGTACTGAAATCGAGCACGGCAGCTCGGCCTTGCTCTTGGCCGATGAGGGCATTAAGGCCCTGGTCGCTGCTCATGACATCCAGCTGGAACTGAACGCCGCTCGTCGAGACGAGGAAAGCCTGCTGGGCTGAAAGCTGGGCCAGCGAGAAGAAACGCAGCCGGGAATCACTGCTGTCTTGGATGTCGTCTAAGGAGCCATCACTCACCTCAAAAAAGCGAACGCTTTGGCCATTCACCACCAAGATCTCCCGGTTGAAACCCGTGAAGCTGGGATCTGCGGGCAAGATGAGATCACTGGATTCGAGGGTTGAGAAGAGGGTCTGGGCCCGGTCTTTCATCTCACCGATGGTGAGCACATTACCCAGCTCAGTTGAATCAAGCACCAGATAACCGATCTGGTTTGCAGTGGAAGAACGCTTACTCAAGCTTGCCTTCAGCACCACATTAACGGGCGCCGCATTCACACTTGCATCAGCAACCGTCAAGGTTCTGGAGTCATTAACAACGTTGGTAAGCGATGCGACACCACCATCAACAATCGCCGCCGTGGAGCTGTTGCTAATCACCTGATCGCCCGCGCCATCGCTCCCTAAATCACCGTAACCGCCATTCACCATCGCCAGGGCGAAGAAATCAACAATGCCGTCGCCACTGCGATCGTAGAAACGGGCGCCGGCCTTTTTGAGCGGGTCATAAATCATCGACAGGGCCGCCCCATTGTTAAAGCCGTAATAGGCAAGGCGACGTTTGCCACTGCCACCGGTCAGGGAGAGGTCGCTGCCGACCAAATTAAGATCGCCATAGAGGCTGGCCTGGCTTTGGCCGGCCTGCAGATCGAGGTCAAAGCTGATGGTGTTGCCATTGATGGTAAAACCAGCATCATTCGCCCCAATCGAGCCCAAAGCACTCAGCGGATCTAAATTGCCGGGTGTATTAATCGTTATGGCGCTGTTCGTAACCAGCGAACCACCGTAGAAGGACGCCTTAACGGTGATCGATCCACTGGCCTTAACAATGTCCACATCCATGGATGAAACGGGGGCCGTCTGACCACTGGCTGCCAACAGGCCTGGCATGCCGGGATCCTCAATGATGCCGTTCACCAAGCCATCGATGTCACCACCTAAGGGATCACCATCGGTGTAGGTGAGCCGGATCTGATCAATCCGGCCATCGCCATCGAGATCAACAAGCTCGGCGCCATTGTCGTAGGTGCTGGCATCACCATCGGCAAGGAATTCAAACCAGCCGCCAACACCGCTGTTGGCACTGGGGTTCCACTTCAAATAGGTGTTGATGAGCAGGCCATCGCCAGGGAGATCCATCACCAGACGCACCTGGGTGCCTGGATAGGGATCGGAGCCATCGGCGAGTGCCGGTGCTAGATCAATGAAACTGGTGAGTGCCTCCTGGGTCAGGGCGTCATAGCTCTGCAACCGGAAGACCAGAGGGTCATAGGGGAAGGACACACTCGCTTGCTGCCTGCCACCCGTTTGCAACGTGCTGGTGGTGATCAGCGCTGGCACCCCTGAGGACCCATTGCCATCAACAGCCAGATCTGCTGCTTTGCGCACGTCCACACCGGCAATGCGCACCGAGGGGCTGGCCTGGAGCGAGGTAAAGCCATTGGCAGCTGCCTGGCTCGGATCGGCAGTCGCCGCCACAAAGTTTTCCTTATTAATCCAGGGAACGGCGGCCACATTGGGCTGCAATTTGTCGGAGATGCCATCGTTATTAAGATCACCGGCCGTAATCCCTGGTCGGCCATTGGTGGCCGAATCTTCAACCGTTGCAGCAATGCCATCCTCATCCAAGGGATCAACACTGGCTGAAGCGTTGCCATCGGGGAGATTGCGCACCACCAAGACAAGGTCCTCAGTGGTTTGGTTGCCCCGGGCATCGGTGGCGATCAAAACAAAAGGCAAGACCCAATCATCCTGCCCATCACTGAGGCTGATCGGCTTGCGGAAGGACAGGCTGCCGTTGCCTGGGTTGATCACCACCAGGTTGGGATCAATGCCGCCCAAGCTCCAGCTCACCGGTTGGTTGGCTTGGAACTGGCGAATCAGGCCATCTCCCTCGGTTGCCAATACCTGACGGTTTGTGGGCACGGCAATGATTGGTCGGAGCGTTGGCACCCCTGGGGCATCAAAACTGTTGGCCACAATGGCAGAATTACCGGCCCGGTCGCGGGCGGCCACCTCCAGGCTGTTACTCGAAGCCCTGATGCTTTTAAGCACTGCCTTGGGCACCACCAGACTCCACTGGCTGGGATTGCCGCTCTCACGGGTGGCCTGGAGTTCCTTGCCATTGATCGTCACCACCACGGCCTGGCCGGCTTCCAAACCCTGAACCGTGCCGCCCAACGTGAGCGGAGTGGCAGTGGGATTTAAGGCCGCTGCGCCCCACTGGGCCTCGGTTGGGCTGTTGACCACCACCACCACCGGCGCAACCGTATCCACCGTGAATTCGGTCGTGCTGGTGGCCGTATTGCCCGCTTGGTTGGTGAGTGACAGGTTCGCCGTATAGGTGCCATTCTCGGCCCCATAGGCCGCTACCAGATCACTCGGAATCACCAAGCTCCAAATGCCGCCATCCACCGTTGCACTGAGAGTGCGGCCGGCAACCGAACCCGCGCCAGGCAGGGTCACACTCACCGGCTGGCCGTCTTCGGCGTTGCTCACCAATCCAGAGAGGCTGGGGCTCAACGAACTGCTGAACTCACTGGCATTGAGGATCGAATCGCCGGCAAAGGCCGTGGTGCTGAACACGGGCGGTGCCGTATTGATCGCAAATGCTTGGCTAGCGGAAGCCCGATTACCGGCCCCATCGCTAACGCGGGTGCGCACAATGTACTTGCCATCAGCCAGACCGCTGAAATCAAGGGATGGCGCACTCCAGTTGCTACTCGATAGGGCGACGGAGTGATTGATTAAGGCCGTGCTGCCTCCCTTCGCCAACACCTCAATCGAAACGCTCGCGCTCGAATCCACCTGGATTCTGCCAACGGTGCCCGAAAGGGTCACCGCCTTAGCCTCGAGCGCATTCAAGACGTGATTGCCGCCCACCCCATCCACGGGGGCGCTGATCGACACGGTTGCCGCCCGATCCACCTGGAGCGTGCCGCTCTGGCTAGCGCTGTTCCCGGCCTGGTCGGTCACGGTAGCTGACACAATCACCGCTCCCTCTTCGGGCAGCGAGAAGCGCTCAGGATTAAGGACCACGCTCCAGCTGGTGGCCCCATTGCTGGTGCTCGGAGCTACCAGCTGGCTGCTGCCATTGACGCTCACCAGGGTGGTGGAGGCGTCAGCACTGGCACTGCTACTGAGCAAGACACCAGCGGCCAACTCGTCGGCATTGAGGGTGGCAGAGGTATTGCTCACACCCGCAAACTGGCCCGCAAACGAGGGATCCAGGAAACGCACAGCTGGCGATGAACCCACCGCCAACTGGAGGTCCACGGTGGGAGCCTCCGTGTCGACGGTCACGGTTTTGGTATCAGAGAAGGGGTTGCCGGCAGCATCGCTGCCGCTCACGGTCACGTTGTAGGTGGTGCCGTTGACCCAGTTCTGCCCCTGGGGCACGTTGAAACTGAAGGCCCCTGCACTCAGCAAACCAGATGCACCGTAGACATTGGTGCTCGCACCGCTGCCATTGGTAAAGGTGATCGCCAGGTTGACAGAGGCACCATCTTGAACCCCTTCAGCCGCACCGCTGATCGTGAGGGCCTGGCTGCTCTCGGCCGTGTTGATCCAGCCGTCAGTGGAGATCGCCGCCAGATTCACCTGAGCTGTGGTGTCCAGGGTGAGGGTGTAATTAGCCGTGGTGGGATTGCCGGCCAGATCACTCACCGCCAGGGCCAGGTTGAGCGAACCATCCCGGAGGGTCTGCAACTGGATATCGGTGAATTGAACATCCCAGGTGCCGTTGCTCACCATGCCGGTTGCGTTGATGGAGCCGAGCCTCCCATCCACCTGCTGGCCATCTTCGGCATCAGTGGTGCCTTTGATCGTTAGACCACCTGCAATCTCTGCCTTGTTGAGGACACCACCGATCAAGGACGGGTTATTGGCAATGGCGTTGGTGGGATCGCTGAGGGTGGGTGGATTGCGATCAATCGCCAGATCCCGGCTGCCGAGCGGGGTGATGCTCTGCTTCAGCGTCAGCGTGTAGTTCTCCGTGCCAAAGGGATCGAGGCTGGCTTTGGGCACCACGGCGCTCCAACTGCCATCGCCCAGGGCAACGATCGGACTCACGGTGGCGAGTGGCGTGCCGTTGATGGTGCCGGAAGACAACCAAAGGGTCAACGTCTGCCCTGCCAGAGCCTGCGACACGGTGCCTTTGATCTTGAGTTCAGGCTTGCTGGCTTCCGCCAAGTTGAGGCGATCGTCGCCGGCCACACGGCTGATGGCACCGACGCGGTCCACCTCCATGCTGCCGCTGGCCGTTGGCCCCTCCGCTATGGGGTTGCCCACCGCATCGGCGATGGCGGTGCCCGTTCGATCCAGTTCGAGCACCAACCGGCCCAGGCCCCCGATCCCACCCACCGTGACGTCGTAGGTGTTGGCAACACCGTTGATGGCATTGACGGCCTGCACCGCGCTGACCAGGCCGCTGGCGCTGCCCGTTGCCGTGAGGCGGAAATCGGTGGCATCGACGTTGCGCACCGGCTCCGAGAAGCTGACGCGGAACGTTTGCTCGGCACGGTTACTTTCGCTCCCCGGTGCCTCCTTGATCCCCAGCAGTAGCGGCCGCACGCCATCAACCAACAGCCCGGAGCTGTTGGCTGATGGCAGCGTGGGGTTCACGGCCACGCTGACGCCGCTATCGATGTTGGTGAGGCTGCTGCCATCGGGCAGGCTCACACTGGTGGGCAGTCCGACGCCGGCGGAGCTGCGCAGATCACCGTCCACCACGGTGTAGGCAAAGCTGAGTGAATCACCGGCGGCGTAGGTGGTTTGCGGAGCCTGTAGAACGGCGTCCACGCTGCGGTTGCCATCGAGCTGCAGACTCAGGCTTGGTACCCCCCCCGCGGAATTGAGGCTGATGGCCCGATCAAAACTGATCACGAACTGGAGCACCGAACCCGGGCCATAAGTGCCAGGAGCCGGCATCTGGAAGCTGGTGATCTGGGCGATGTCGGCCACCGGCGTCACATCCACCGTCACCGCCACCGGTGTGCTGGACGTCAAAGCGTTGCTGCCGCCGTTGTCACGCGCCACCACCGTGAACGCGTTGATGCCATTGCCATTGACATCCCGTTCAGGGGTCCAGAAAGCCTTGGTTGAACGGTCAATGACGTCATTGTTGCCGGCGACCCAATCGGTGGCGGACTGGGCTGTGCTGCCCAGCTTCAGGCTGCCGCTGGTCACCGCTTTCACCACATAGGCCGTCACAAC
>Ga0310333_100478_pt1 | contig 10771 bp, 7 predicted proteins | sample LakMicSRFTotalB7_FD_195547 | JGI IMG/M metagenome (GOLD analysis project Ga0310333, IMG submission 195547) | Enriched freshwater cyanobacterial communities from Lake Michigan, Michigan, United States - MI23.SRFL.Total.B7 (v2) (version 2) | ecosystem: Environmental > Aquatic > Freshwater > Lake... | reverse complement strand
ACATCGGCGGCCGCCCCCTGCTGCTGATGGGTCTGCTCAGCTTCCTCACCGGCGTGCAACTGGTCTGCTTCGGACTGCTGGCTGAATTGCAGATGCGCACCTATCACGAAAGCCAGAACAGACCCATCTATCGGGTCAGGGCCGTGCTGGGTCGGCCGCCTTCAGCCACCCTGGGAGCTGGGACCGGCATTGCGAGGCCGGCGGGCAACCCGGACTGACGGAGCTCCAGCGGGCTGCGCTGCGGCACTGCGGCCCCTGAAACGAGCCATCGCCGCCGCCGCCGCTGCCACCACCTCAGGGTGGGGATCCCGCAGGGCGCGCTTCAGCAGGGGCACGGCGGCACGATCACCCCAGCCAGCCATCTGATCCACGGCCGCCAGGCGCTGCACAGCCGAGGCATTGAGCTGACCGGCCCAACGCAGCAGCCGCTGCCGGCGCACCAGGGGCGGAGCCCCAACGGTGTCAGCGGCCTGGTTGGCTGCGCTGGGAGCCTTGGCCCCAAACGAAGGTGCAGCGGATGGCGACAGAACCCGGGATGTGGCTGCCGGTAACGGAACCGGACGGCCCACGGCGCCCTGATGATCAAGGCCTGAAGCACGACGCCGGCTGAGTAACCACAACAGACCGGCCAGCACGGCGGCGCTGATGGCGGCAGGTGTACCCATGGATTGAACTTTTATGTCGCCCCGCCAGAGGCGGCGGGGCCACTCAGAACGTGCTCCGTACAGTACGCCTGATACCCATTGGCCTTCGCCATGACTGGAGAATTTGCTGCCGCCTGGCTTCCGTCAGTGTTCGTTCCCCTGGTCGGGATCGTTGGCCCGGCCGTGGCGATGGCCCTGCTGTTCAACGTGATCGAAGCGCGCGACTGACACGGGAGCCCCGTTCTGCACGCAACGTCGCCCCTCCTTACATCGATCCAAATCCCAACCATGACCGTCACACCCGTCGCCGACCCGACCGTCGGCAACCTGGCCACTCCCGTCAACAGCAGCTACTTCACCAAAGCCTTTCTCAACGCACTGCCCGCCTATCGCCCCTCCCTGTCGCCCAACCGTCGGGGCCTGGAAGTGGGCATGGCCCATGGCTTCTTCCTCTACGGGCCCTTTGCGATCACCGGGCCCCTGCGCGCCACCGAGTACGCCAGCACAGCCGGTCTGCTGGCCGCCATTGGGCTGGTCTCGATCCTGACGGTGTGCCTGTCGATCTACGGCACCGCTGGCAACGGTCCCAACGTGCAGCCTGCCGATGCGACGATCGACAACCCTCCTGCAGATCTGTTCACCAAAGCTGGCTGGGCCGAGTTTGCGAGCGGCTTCTGGCTTGGCGGATGCGGCGGAGCAGCCTTTGCCTGGTTCCTGTGCGGCACTGCCCTGGTGAGCCCCCTGGTGAACATTGCCGGTGGCGTCTGGAGCGTCGGCTGAGCCCCAGGCACCCTGCTCAGACGGCCACAGCCACTCGGCTGCCGTAACAAGGCTCGGCTTGAAGCCCCACCAACGGTGGGGCTTTTTTGTGGCCTTCGTCCCTGGCCACTCGAAGCAAGCGCAGAGGACGAGCAGTGAGCAGAACCGCTGTGTGAGGCTGCCGATCTGAACCAACTCTGCAGGGAGAGCACCCCTGCACGCCCAACAAGAACAGGCTGAACATGAGTCTCATCCTGATCTCATGGCCCAACCATCTGCCAACACCTATCTCAAGACACCGCAAGCGGTGGATGACCTCTTCTCCCTGAACCTGGATTCAAACCAGCCCCAGCTGCTGGGCAACATTCTCAGCAACGATGGCGGCGGCAAGGCCAAGCGACTGTGGGCGGTCAGCGCCGCAACCGAGTCTGATGGCGACGACATGTCGTCGTTGCTCCAGCAGAACGACTTCAGCTCACCCGTGCAGCTGCAGACCGACAATGGAGCCACGGTCACCATCGATGCGCTGGGCAACGTGACCTACACCCCGGTCGCAAACCTCTACTGCCTGGATGACAGCTTCAGCTACGCCATCCGTATGGCCAATGGCACGCTCAGCGTCGGCACGGTGAGCATCGAACTGCCGCCGCCAGGTTTCTACACAGGGGAGCTCTCTCTGGAAAACCCTTCTGGGAGCGACAATGTCTCTGCAGCAGGCGTTTCCAACGACTTTGACCCTCTGACCAATCGCGCCGATTACTGGGCGATCGAACTGAAGGCGGGTGAGTCCATTTATGTCGAAGGAGCTCGACTGTAGCAAGACTTCGACATGAGCATCTGGTTGTTCAACAAAATCATCACCGATCCCGTCACCGAGTTTGCCGGCGGCTTGAACAGCAAACTCGATGCCGCCGATGCAGGCTATATCGATTTTGCCGATGATGAAATTGAGGTTCCAGGCCCCTTCGGCGACCCACGAACCATCATTTATACGGCGGCAAGCGACCAGTGCATCACTGCGATTGTGACCAACTTCCTTTCAGGTCCCGACAGCGGTCTGGATGGCGCCTTTGATTACATGATCGGCGTTCAGGCCTCGGTCTGATCAAGACCACGCCTGGTCTACGCGAGAACGGCCCTCCAAGGTCCATCGCGCCAAAGCCCATCGGATCCCCGACCAAGACTCCTGAATCCCCCGCGGCAGACGTGGGGGGTTTTTTGCAGATTGGCGTCATTTGGCTAAGCAAGTGGCCATCAACACAGAAAAAAGCGCCTACTGAAGACGGGGCATTGCATCGCACCTCAAAGGGTGGCGTGATAGCCGAATCGGCCGAACTAGTCAGAGGTGGAACCAATATCTTTTTGCATTGATCAAGCAAAACCGCTTCATAGAGTATGAGAAGCTCGTTTTTATGAGGATTCAAAAGCGGAATTTCAACTGACTGTAGAGGCCACTGCCCAGCAAGAAGTTGTCGCCCCAAATCGCATTGTCTGCCTGATCGAAATGATTGAACTGGCGAACCCAGCCGAGCTCAAATTGCCAATTCGCGCCGGCCAGCAGTCGGGCAATCACACCACCGGCACCAATACCATTGTCGAAAACAAATACCTGTCCCTGACGAGAACGCACACTATTGACCCCTCCATAGCCAAGAAATGGAACCAGTTGCAGCGTGGTGGACTTGCGTCGCCAAATGCTCCAAGCGATCTCAACGGATCCAAGATAACCACTATCGCCACTCAACGTTTGCCCCGGAAGTCCGCGAATTCCGGTATCACTGCCAACAGTGAAGCCCATGTCTGGGATCAATGGATTCAGGGCGATCTGGCCTGCCACCCTGAGCAGAATGCTGGTATTGGCTGTCAGCCCTGACGCAACCGCGACCGTGGCACCGACTGCAGAAGCCTGACTTGGAACAATGCCCAGCCTTCCCATGCTGTTGAGCTGATTTTCAGGGCTGAAACCATTGACTCCCTGCAGGCCGTACAGAGCTGCGCTCCAGGTTGAGCGATGACCGATGCCATTGGCCCCAACCCCAAAACGAAGAAATCCGGAATTCGTAGAGCTGTTCTCTCCAAAATATAAGGGCACCAGTTGACCGTGAGAATAAGCGTCGTTGCGGTTCAAGCTGACACCACCAAACAGAACCCAGCGTTGTCGCAGACTTTCGCGAAACACCCAATCCAACTGGCCGTATCCCTGAAACTGCCGAAACGCTAATTGCTTTTGGCTTTGCGGCCCTTCAACCAAGTTGCGGCGGCTGTATCCAAAGGAACCTGTCAGCGACACGGACTCAGCCAACGGATACGTGTAGCTGAGCGAAGAGATTACCGCCCCAAGCTTGGGGGTATCATCCATATCCCCTTCACCGTAGACGAGCAGGAGATCATCCTCGTGCAGCAAGTTGTTTTGCAACAGCGTCACCACGGCGCGCCATTCGCCGTAGCCAGCATTGCCATCGTTGCGCAGAGAGAGATCTCCACGAAGCGGATCTTTCGTTGCTGCCACCGTTAGCGTCAAAGTCCCCTGGCTGGCATCACTGCCAAGACGGCCGATCGAGCCTTGAAGCAGATCGATCCCGGTTCGGCGCCTGAGGACCTGGATTTCGCGCTGCAGGGCCGGCAGATTGAGCACCCTGCCCTGCAAGGGCCGCAGCAAGCGACGAACACGGGCCGCCAAACGTGGATTGGAAGCGACAACACGGATTTCGGCCAGACGTCCTTCGACCACTTCCAAGGCACCAGGTGGCTCGCTGCTCAGCACATAGACCCTGGTGTTGATGTAGCCGTCTGCTTCCAACCGGGCGTTCAAGGCGGCCGCACAGGCCAGCAAGGTCTCGCCTTGCGTTGGGCGAACGCAGCCAGCGAAAATCCGACGCAATTGCTGTGGCCCGTAGAGACGGCTGCCCTCAACCTTGGGCAGGATCCCCAGAACCGGCTCCTGAGAGCTGTCTTCCTGGCTGGGCTGCTCGCTGCCGTTCCGATCCTCAGGCAGCGGCCAACGCTGCTCAGATGGCACCAGCGCAGGCAGGCGCACCGGACCGGGTTGCAACGGCGGTGCGATCAACTGGGCGATGAGCGGGATCAACAGCGGCTTCGTGGGGGCGTCATGGCATTGGTCTGGATGGGCGGAGGGGGTCCCTTTTAATGGACCTGGCCCTGGAGCAGACAACACGATGCTGTCGAATCTTTGGCGTCTGTCAGCTGCAGCGGCCGGCCTCCTGGCTCTTCAGGCCCCGGAAGCACTGTGGGCCAATGAGATCACGGCCAATGAGGCGCAGGGATTCGGCACCGTGATCAATCACAACAGCCAGGGCGATTACACGATCACAGGCGGCACGGTGTCCGGGCAGAAGTTACTGCATGGCTTCGAATTGTTCAACATTCCTGCCGGTGGCAGCGCCAATTTTGATGGCGCTGCCACCACAACCCCAATCCAATCAATATTTGGGGTGATTGCGACCGGTCGATCCGATCTGCAGGGCTCCCTGAACGTCATCAACTTCAACCGGAGCCAAGGCGGAGCCCTACCCGAGCTGTTCCTGATGAATGCCAATGGGTTCCTGCTGGGCCCCGGTTTCGCCACCAATCTGCAGCAACTCAATCTGATGGCTGTTGATGGCCTAGTTCTGGGATGCCGTATCGGGTCACCCGGATGCAGCGGCATTGATCAATTTCCAGCCGATGGGCTCTTCCGGGGATGCGAAGCAGGCTCGACCTCCTGTAAAGATCCGGAGCCCCTGTTGTCGATTGAACCCCGTCTCCTATTATCAGCAGATACGCGAAAATCAGACGTTCTTCAAAGCTCTGATTGGTCCATCAGCAATTCGTTGGCTGGCGCCATCTCGGATGCTTCGGACGATAAGTTTATTGACATACAAAGCACGGCTTTGACAATCAGCGAGCTTCGATTGACAGGCTCAGCAATTGCGTTTCAGCCCGGCTCCGATGTGAGTATCAAGCAACTCAAGGCATTCTCTCAATGGTTCAATGGTGCCTGGCTTGGAGACATTGGACGGATAGAATTTGGGCATTTCACCCCTACCGGATCAGTTCCCGACGCACGCCCAGAAGCCCCGACAATCAGCGGATTATTTGGCTCCATCGCACTTGACGAATCGGTCGCGTATGTGAATCCGGTAGAGTCTAGCGCGATGCAACTGCTCTACCCAGAATCGACATACAGAGTCGGATTTCAGCTAAACATGGAGATTGGCGATATCGCCTTTGGCGGCGCCATCAAAGCCGCTCCCTATCCCTACCAACCACCTTCTCCCTCAATCAACCCCTTTAACCCTACAAGCCTAAATGAACAACAGGCCCATGCACTGATACTTGCCCGACAAGCTTCCATCTATCCCCTTGCATTCACCCAAGGTTACTCATCACCATTTGGGCTCAATAACAGGGTGATACGCAACATTGAAATAGCAAACAACGGCTTGAATTATGGCTTCGGAGCCAGAATCGTAATTGACCCCTCTGCATACAACGATCTCTACATCAAAGATCTGCATCCTGGTTTTGACCAGGCCTTTGACGCATGGCTGACTGATTACCTGGCGGCCCAAAGCCTTCTTGATCAGAACAGCACCAGAAGTTCATCTGATCAGGACGCCTCTGGCCCAAACGGCTCTAGCGGCCGCAACCAGGCCGCTGCCGTTTCGCCGCAGGCGGTTGTGGTGCCATCTCCCCAGGCTGCCGTCAATTTTGTCGGTGGCGAACAGTTGGCGGCGGTCAACACAGCGGCGAGCCTTGGCCTGAGGGAGGTCGAGCCACTGACCCCGCAGCGCTCGCAGCTGATCCTGCAAAGCGCCATTGATTCTGTCAAAACCCCCAGTGCTTACAACCCAGCCATCGTGCAGTTGCGCTTTACCGAAGCGCGCGGGCGCACAACCCAGCCCGATACGGATTCGTTTTTAGATCTCACTCTGATCCCTGCCAGCGGAGCAATCACGGGGCGGCGGGTTGAGGTCTCCTCCAGCAGCTTTGTCATTCAGCTCAAGCGGCTCTACACCCAGCTGTCACGCCAGGAGGATCTCGATGTGACCAACGCAAACGCCGCAAGCCGACGCCTCTATGAACTGTTGATCGGTCCCCTGCGCGATGAGCTAGAACGACAGAAGATCAGCACCCTATTGATCGGTGCCGATCGCGGCCTGCAGGCGGTTCCCTATGCGGCCTTGCATTCAGGACGGGAGTATGTCGGCGAACGTTTTGCGTTCTCTCTGACCCCATCACTCTCGCTGACGAACCTCTCGATAGCCACGATTGAGGGACCACGCCTCCTGGCCGCCGGAGCTTCACAATTTGACGGGCTCGCACCCTTGCCCTTGGTGCGGCAGGAGATCGCGGCCATCGCCACCGCCGATCGCAAAGATGAACTCTTGGATGCCGCCTTCACGCCGGTGTCGTTCGCACGCACCTCCGCCGACCCCCGCTATCAGCGGATTCATTTGGCCACCCATGCCGAATTCCTGCCGGGCGGACCAAGCAAGTCACAACTGTATTCAGGAAACGGAGCAATTCCTCTGTCGACCCTGGCAACGATGCGACAGCAACGACGTGGTGCTTCCTTAGATCTGATCGCACTCAGCGCCTGTCGCACAGCCCTTGGAGACAGCGACACTGAGCTCGGCTTTGCCGGGCTGGCTCTGCAAGCCGGCGCGCGCAGCGCGATTGGCACACTGTGGTACGTCGATGATGTGGCCACATCCGCTTTTTTCATCCAGGTTTACCGATATCTCGATCAAGGGTTGCCCAAGGCCGAGGCCCTCCAATTCACCCGCCGCGATTTCTCAAGTGGACGCGTGCAGCTCGTGGGCAACCAGCTCATCGCGAACGACGGCCAGAGTCTGCTGAGCGCTCTGACCAAGGAGCAACAGCGACGGGTGAGTCGTGGCCTGAGCAACCCCTATTACTGGTCAGGCATCGAACTGCTGGGTGCTCCCTGGTGAACCACAGCCCTGCGGCGCGGCGGTCAGGCCTGAATGCCACGCCAACCGAGCAATGCATCAGACGGCCAATGAGCATAAAAAAACCCCGGCTTGCGCCGGGGTGGTGACGTCCTTCGAGGGTTGAAGTCGGCCGATGAATCAGCCGAACTTGCCTGAGGTGGAAGCGATCAGGAAGGCCGCGTAGGTGACGAAGTAGCCCACGGTGAAGTGAGCCAGGCCGACAACGCGGGCCTGAACGATCGAGAGGGCGACAGGCTTGTCACGCCAGCCCACCAGGTTGGCGAGCGGGGTGCGCTGATGAGCCCAGACGATGGTCTCGATCAGCTCCTGCCAGTAACCACGCCAGGAGATCAGGAACATGAAACCGGTTGCCCAGATCAGGTGTCCGAACAGGAACATCCAGGCCCAGACGGCGAGGTTGTTGCTGCCAGCGGGGTTGTAGCCGTTGATCAGCTGGGAGCTATTGAGCCACAGGTAGTCGCGGAACCAGCCCATCAGATAGGTGCTGGATTCATTGAACTGAGCCACGTTGCCCTGCCAGATGGCGAGGTGCTTCCAGTGCCAGTAGAAGGTGAGCCAGCCCACGGTGTTCAGGGCCCAGAAGACAGCCAGATAGAAGGCGTCCCAGGCACTGATGTCGCAGGTACCGCCACGGCCAGGGCCGTCGCAGGGGAAGGAATAGCCGAAGTCCTTCTTGTCGGGCATCAGCTTGGAGCCACGGGCATCCAGTGCACCCTTGACCAGGATCAGGGTGGTGGTGTGCAGGCCCAGCGCGATGGCGTGGTGAACAAGGAAGTCACCAGGACCGATCTGCAGGAAGAGGCTGTTGTTGCCGGCGTTGATGCCATCGAGCCAACCGGGCAGCCAGACGGCGCCGGGGCCAGGGGCATTGCTCACCAGACTGTCGGGATTCGACAGCAGCACGTTCATGCCATAGATCGCCTTGCCGGAAGCGGCCTGGACAAACTGGGCAAAGACGGGCTCAACCAGGATCTGCTTCTCGGGGGTTCCGAAGGCCACGACCACATCGTTGTGGACGTAGAGACCCAGGGTGTGGAATCCGAGGAACAGCGACACCCAGCTCAGGTGGCTGATGATCGCTTCCTTGTGCTCGAGCATCCGGGCCAACACATTGTTCTTGTTGGCTTCGGGGTCGTAGTCACGGATGAAGAAGATCGCACCGTGGGCAAAGGCACCGCACATCAGGAAGATGGCGATGTACTGGTGGTGGGTGTAAAGGGCAGCCTGTGTCGTGTAGTCCCGGGCGATGAACGCATAGGACGGCATCGAATACATGTGCTGCGCCACCAGGCTCGTCACCACACCGAGGCTGGCCAGGGCCAGACCCAGCTGGAAGTGGAGCGAGTTGTTGATGGTGTCGTAGAGACCTTTATGGCCGGCGCCGAGGTCACCAGGGGTGCCCTTGGGCGGGTTGTGGGCGTCGAGGATCTCGCGGATCGAGTGACCGATGCCGAAGTTGGTCCGGTACATGTGACCGGCAATCACGAACAGGCAGCCGATCGCCAGGTGGTGATGGGCGATGTCCGTGAGCCACAGCGACTCTGTCTGGGGATGGAAGCCACCCAGGAAGGTCAGGATCGCCGTGCCGGAACCCTCAGAGGTGCCGAACACCTGATAAGCGGTATCAGGATTCTGGGCATAAACACCCCAGTTGCCGGTGAAGAAGGGACCCAGGCCTGCGGGGTGCGGCAGCACCGAGAGGAAGTTGTCCCAGCCGACGTGCTGGCCGCGGGCCTCAGGGATCGCCACGTGAACCAGGTGACCGGCCCAGGCGATGGAGCTGAAACCGAAGAGGACAGCGAGGTGGTGGTTGAGGCGTGACTCAGCGTTCTTGAACCAGGCCAGGGAAGGCCGGAACTTGGGCTGAAGGTGCAGCCAGCCGGCGAACAGAGCCCAGGCCGACAGGATCATCATGAAGATGGAACCCTGATACAGCTCGGCGTTGGTGCGCATGCCGATCGTGTACCACCAGTGGTACAGACCGGAATAGGCGATGTTCACAGGAGAGGAGGCACCCGCCTGGGTGAAGGCAGCAATGGCGCCTTGACCGAAGTGGGGATCCCAGATCGCGTGAGCGATGGGACGCACGTGCAGAGGATCGGCGACCCACTGCTCAAAGTTGCCCTGCCAGGCGATGTGGAACAGGTTGCCCGAAACCCAGAGGCCAATGATGGCCAGGTGTCCGAAGTGGGTGGAGAACAGCTTCTGATAAAGCCGCTCTTCGGTCATGCCGTCGTGGCTCTCGAAATCGTGAGCCGTGGCGATGCCGTACCAGATCCGGCGGGTTGTCGGGTCCTGAGCCAGACCCTGGCTGAACGAAGGAAATTTCGTTGCCATTGGGAAAGGTGAGGAAAGGTCAGCCGACCGCAAGCATGCGGGCCAGGAAGAAGGACCAGGTGGTTGCGATACCGCCCAACAGATAGTGAGCGACACCGACCGCACGGCCCTGGGTGATGGAGAGCGCACGGGGCTGGATGGCCGGAGCCACCCTCAGCTTGTTGTGAGCCCAGACGATGGACTCGATCAGCTCCTGCCAGTAGCCGCGGCCAGAGAACAGGAACATCAGGCTGAAGGCCCAGACGAAGTGAGCTCCCAGGAACATCAGGCCATAGGCACTGCTGCTCGAGCCATAGCTGTTGATCACCTGAGCGGCCTGAGCCCACAGGAAATCACGCAGCCAACCGTTGATGGTGATGGCACTGGTGGCGAAATTGCCATTGGTGATGTGCTGGACGGTGCCGTCAGCGTTGACGGTGCCCCACACGTCGCTCTGCATCTTCCAGGAGAAGTGGAAGATGACAATCGACAGGGAGTTGTACATCCAGAACAGGCCAAGGAACACGTGGTCCCAGGCCGACACCTGGCAGGTGCCGCCACGGCCGGGGCCGTCGCAGGGGAAGCGGAAGCCGAGGTTCGCTTTGTCAGGGACTAGGCGGGAGCTGCGGCTGTACAGAACACCCTTCAGCAGGATCAGCACGGTGACGTGGATCGTGAAGGCGTGAATGTGGTGGACCATGAAGTCCGCGGTGCCGAGGGGAATCGGCGCAGCGGCAACCTTGCCACCCACTGCCACCACAGCGCCGTTGAACACCTCACTCACGCCCGCGAGGGCATTGGGGGCGGTGCTGCCGGCAGCGGCGGCGTGCAGACCCTGAACCCATTGCGCGAAGACGGGCTTCAGGGCAATGGCCGAGTCGCTGAACATGTCCTGGGGACGGCCCAGGGCACGCATGGTGTCGTTGTGGATGTAGAGGCCGAAGCTATGGAAGCCGAGCCAGATGCACACCCAGTTGAGGTGGCTGATCAGGGCGTCACGGGCCTTGAGCACCCGATCCAGCACGTTGTCGATGTGCTTGGCGGGGTCATAGTCACGCACCATGGCGATGGCGG
>Ga0310333_100476_pt1 | contig 10785 bp, 13 predicted proteins | sample LakMicSRFTotalB7_FD_195547 | JGI IMG/M metagenome (GOLD analysis project Ga0310333, IMG submission 195547) | Enriched freshwater cyanobacterial communities from Lake Michigan, Michigan, United States - MI23.SRFL.Total.B7 (v2) (version 2) | ecosystem: Environmental > Aquatic > Freshwater > Lake... | reverse complement strand
CATCAAAGTGATACCAATGCCAGATCAAGTTGGAATAGTGGCCCTGGCGCCCCTCAAAGCGGAAGTTCGTCCAGGCCCGGATGGTCCGCTCATCGCCGAGGCGCTGGTTCCGGTTGGCCGGATCAAAGGGGGTGGCGCCGAAGTCTTCCGGGGAGTCAGCCCCAATTTTGTGGTTGAACACCACATCGGCATACACCTGCAGGCCGGCCTGGCGGCAGGCCTGCACCGCCACTAGGTACTCATCTTTGGTGCCGTAGCGCGTGCGAATCGTGCCCTTCTGGTCGAATTCTCCCAGGTCATAGAGGTCGTAGACCCCATAGCCCACATCGGCTGGTCCCGAGCCCTTGTAGGCCGGAGGCAGCCAGATCGCCGTAAACCCAGCCGCAGCCAGATTGGCTGCCTCCAGGCTGAGGCGTCGCCAGTGGCTGCCATCGGCCTTGCCATACCAGTGAAACCACTGGATCATCGTGCCGTTGAACTCGTTGGGCGATTCCAACCGGCGTTCGTCCATCTCCCTTTCGTGGCGGGCCAGCCATTGCTGCACCAGGGCAACGGCCGCCGGGCCCGTATCCACGTCGGGATCGGCCTCGGCGGCAGCCATGCTCTGTTTGAGCGCCAAGTAATCGGGGGCCATGGGTGGTCGCTGGGGTCGAAATGGATCGGGTTGGCTTAAGGTTAGGGGTCTGATTTGATTCGTCAGGCTGGTCGGATCAAGGACCTATTCGTGCTTTTCTTCAGGGCAAATAATAGCTGGTTTGCGCGGCATGCCCATCACCAGCGGGTCCCCGTTCTCCCTGGCCTAGGGGCCTAGGGGCCTAGGGATTGGGCCGCTTCGCTATGGAAGATCCCGTTTAAGCAACGGCTACCCAAGCGTTCAATCCGAGGGAAGTGTTTGATCTCGTTCCCCTTCAAGCTGGCGTTGGCTTCCCTTTGCCTGCTATCGACGCGGGACGTTCACTTCACCGGCCCCAGGCCCGAAAGCCCAGGCAAATCCTGCCCTCCTAAGGGTGGATGGGCAGACCAGAATCAACGCCACTGCCAGGCGCCGATATGGCCTGGATGTGCAAGCTCAGCCGAAAGCGATCGATGGTGGAACGATCCCCTTCCCAGCTGCGCAGAAGCCTCAAGCTGAGGACCGTTCGCCCCGGGCGCAATGCCTTGAATCGATAGACCACCTGGCCAGGGCTGCCTACGGCTGGGGGCAACCCCGGGGCCTGGGAGCCCGCCCCAGCGCCCGGGTTGGCTAGGGCATGGGCTGAGACCAGTTCCAACAAGCTTGGCTCGAGGGGACCCAGGCTCCAGCGATAGCCCGTGGAGGCATTTTCGATCAAGGTCAATTGGATCTCGCCGCCCTGGTTGATGGCGAGGTGACGGCCGTCATCAGCAGAGGTGAGAACCAGCATCGGCGGTCGGGCCTGGCTCCAGGCAGGGGCTGGCCAGGCCTGAACTCCCGCGGCCAGGGTGGCGAGCAAAAGCCCTGTCGCCAGGGCCAGGATCAGGGTTCGGGGCGGCTTGGCCCCAGGCAGCCTGCGGGGGGCTAGGGGCCGAGAGAGGGCTGGGCTTGGTGGGGTCAGATTGTGACCCCGTAGCTTTCATTAAAGAAGCCAGCATTGATATAGGCCTCGCTGGCATAGGCGAAGCCATGGTCACCCCAGCCCGTGCCCCAGCTGTTGCGGATGATGAACCGGCCGCTGCTGGTGTAACCGACCACGCAGATGGCGTGGCCGCCCCGCACCGTATTGGGTTGGAAGCTATCGAGTTTGCCCTGGGTCTGGTTGGCGTGATCCCAGGTGGCGTCGACACCTAGCCCCGCCATGATGGGACCTTGGGTGGCGAGCCATTGCCGCCATTGGGCCAGGTTCTTGCCCAGGTTGTAGTAGGCGGCGATGCGACGTCTGGCTGCTGTGGCAAAAAAGTTGTTCTCGCTCCCTGTATACATCTTGGTGCCGATGTGGAAGGGCAACAGGGCCTCTGGCACAGCCCCATAGTTGCGCAGGATATCCATCGCCGCCTTCAGGCTCGTGCCCGCCCCCTCAATGAAGGTCTCAGGGCGACTGGTGAAGACATCGGTTTCCTTGGAGGCCATCCAGGTGCAGCGGGGTGAGAGCAAGCCGGGTTGGGCAATCTTGACCGCTTTCACCATGTGGAACCGGGCCACCCCATCGGTGGAGGCCCATCCCACACAGGAGCCCGTGTTCTCCTGGTCGCCGATCCCCCACCATCCGACCCGCAGATCCACACTGGCTGGTAAGGCAACCGGGGCGGCATCAATGGCGCTGGCTTCTAGGGCCTGCTCAACCCCCCAGTCCTTGTCAATTCCCCGGGACGGGACCAGGTTGCAGATCCGTTCGTGCTGGGGCCGGGTCGTTGCTGGGCTGCTCATGGCGATGGCTGGCTGATGGGCGATTTCAGTTGATGGCAAGCCCGAATGTCCCGCCCAAATCCTTGCCTTCAGTGCGGGTAGAGGGCTGGAATTGAAAAGCTTGCTCCCTGCAACCTTGTCCATCATCATCAATAATTAGTCGGCATAATCACCAGGGCAAGGAAACTTATGCGCCGGATCTGATGCATCAGCTCAGAGGAGCTAAATGTCGAAAATGATTGACTTGTGTTGGATTTTTCTAGGGATTCGCCTTGAGCCAGCTGGCCAGCGCTGGAGTGACACCGGTTAGCCTTCCGTTTCCAATGCTTTCAGCATTGCCTGGGTCCCTGCTGGCAGCCTGGAGATCGTCCGAGCCAGGGCTGGCTCCAACGGCAGGCCCGCTGGTGATCTCGATGATCCGCTGCTGGCTCAGGGGGGTTTCCAGGGCTTCGAGGCACACCTGGGCCACCAGCCGGCGCGGAATGCGTCCGTCCTGTTGCTGGTTGGCTTTGGAATAGTGGACGGTCTCCTGATCAAGCCCGCTTTCCGATTCGCCCAGGCCACCCGGGCGGATGATCGTCCAATCCAGGCTGCTGCGCTCGAGGGCCCGCTCGCCCAGTCGCTTCACGACCAGGATCAGGCCGAAGAGGTTGAGGACATGGCACCAGCGTCCGGCGCAGAGGGAACTGACCAACAGCAGCCGGTTCACGCCGGTCGCCTCGCAGGCCCGCACCTGGTTGCCCACGGCCCAGGCATCGACCCGCAGGGGGGTAGTCAGATCGATACCAGGCCTGGCGCCCGTGGCGATCACTAGGGCCTGACAGCCCTCCAAGGCCTGGATCAGGGCTGGGCCATCGCCCAGCTCCAGGCGCACCAGCTCGGCCCCATCCAGCCCCGGGGGCACCTCGGAACTGGGGCGCAGCAGGGCCCGCACTTGATGGCCCCGGGCCAGGGCCGCCTGGACCACCCGCCAGCCCGTTTTGCCGGAAGCGCCGCTGACCGCCAGGAGCATGGTGTTGATCGCGTTGTTCGTGGAGCCGTTCTAAGGCGCTCCACGGCCTGACGGCAGGGCCGTCGATCAACCGGGCCGACCCAGGGGACTGCCATCGCGCTGGAAGAGGCCGTCCAGGTAGTGCCGGGCCACGGCCCGGTCTTGGCAGCCCTGTTGGAAGAGGAAGCCCGCCAGGGCCGCCTGCATCAGGCGGTACTGGTCCCACTGGGGATGGACCCGTACGAACTCCCGCATGGCGTCGAACAGGTCCTCGGGAAACTGGTTCTCAATCGAGACACTGCGGGGCGCGTGGTCGGGGATCTGGCTCATGCGTTGGTGTTGCCTCGAGGGCCTTTGACCTCCCAACCATCCCTTGCCGTGCAAGCGGGGCCCGAGGTTCTGGACCCGTGGGACAACCCCTGGGAACCTGGCGTCCATAGGCTCTAGGGATGCCGGCTGCTTTCCAGGGTGCTGGTGAGTGCAGCCCGCCATGGCCGTCAAGGGGAAGGGGCCCATTCCCCAGGGATTGGCACCGGCCATTCGCCCTGGCGGGGTCTCGGCTGGGGCGATGGGGGAAAGCTTCGCTTTTCTGGGGAAAACCTGGGATAGCCGGGGAAAACGGGGGAGCACAGCGTTGCTGATCATTCGCGGTCCCAGGGCAAGCGTTGCCAATGGGTGGCCAGGCCAGCCCTGGCACCACTGGATTTGGGCGGAACCGGCTCGCTTGCAACAGGGTTTCACCATCGGGCATTTAGAAAGAGGCAACCGCACAGTCACCGTGTTCCCCTTTGCCTTCGCGTCGACGCTCGTGCCGGCTTCTTCGGCCTCGGCGCCCTTGGCCTGGTCCCTGGCGCTGGCCGCTGGGGTCCTGGTGGCCAGCATCGTGCCCCTAGGGGCGGCCCGCTCCCAGTCCAATTTCACGATGGCCGACATCGCCGCCCCCCGGGCGATGTTTGAGCGCCTTCCCGCCTGGGGCCAGCGGGCCAGTTGGGCCCTTCAAAATTGCTTCGAAGCCTTCGTGCTCCATGCCCCGGCGGTCCTGCTCTGCCTGCTGGTGGGGGTGTCGGCTCCCTGGACCGCAGCGGTTGCCCTGGCCCATCCCCTGCTGAGACTCGTGTACATCGGCGCCTACGTGGCCAATAAGCCCCTGCTGCGTTCCCTCTGCTGGGCTTCGGCGTTGTTCTGCAGCGCCCTTCTCTATGGCGCAGGCGTGCTGGCGGCCTTGGCGGTTTGAGGGGTTAGATCTGCTCCGCCCCATCGATTTAGCCCTAGTCCTTCTGGCCCTGCAGGCCCTTCAGGGCCGTGAGTAGGGCGGCGGGACTCTGGGGATCCACCAGCAGCACCGAGCCACCGGGGGCCTTGGAGAGCTGCTCGCCCATGGCGATCCAGTCCTTGGCCAGCAGCAGTCTCAGGCTTTCGGCCGCCGCTGGATGGGTCTGGATTGCTTGGGCCAGTTGGGTGGCGGCGTCGGCCCGGGCCCGGGCCAGTAGCCCCTGCTGCTTGGCCTGGGCATCGGCCTCCAGGAGCAGGGCCTCCTGTTTGGCCTTGGCATCCAGCACGAGGGCCTCGGCCCTGCCGCGGGCGGCGTTCACCTGGGATTCCCGTTCACCCTCGGAGCGCAGGATCGAGGCCCGTTTTTCGCGTTCAGCGGTCATCTGCTGCTCCATCGCCTGCTGCACCCCCTGGGAGGGCTGGATGTCGCGCAGTTCGACCCGGGTCACCTTCACGCCCCAGGGGTCGGTGGCCTGGTCAAGTTCGCGCAACAACACATCATTGATCTCGGAACGGGTGGTGAAGGTCTGGTCGAGGTCGAGCTTGCCCATCTCGGCCCGGATCTGGGTCAGCACCACGTTCACCATTGCTGCCTGCAGGTTGTCAACGGCGTAGTAAGCCCGGGAGTGCTCCAGCAATTGCCAATACACAACGGCATCCACCTGGATCGACACGTTGTCGCGGGTGATGCATTGCTGGGGAGGGATGTCGAGAACCCGCTCCTTCAACGACTCATGGCTTACCACCCGCTCGATGCCAGGCAGCACCAGGGACAGGCCTGGGCTGAGTTGGCGGTTGTACTTGCCGAGCCGTTCCACCAACATCGAGCGGCTGCTGCTGGTAACGCGCACGCTGCCGAGGCCAAGACCGGCGAGCAGGGCCAGGACAACCGGAACCAGGGCTTCCATGGCAAGGCGGCAAGGGCTTGAAATCTAGGCAAAGTGGGGGGAACGGGCTGGCCCTATTCCCTTTATCGGGTTGGGTTGTTGACCTCAGTTGTTTCGCTGGCTGGCTGCATGGCTATCTCACCTCCCCTGCTTTGGCTGATCCTGGCGGCCCTGGCCCTGGTTCTGGTGTTGCTGGGGGCCGACAGCGACGGCCTGCTGCTGGTCCTGGGGGTCTGTGGACTGGTGTTGGTGCTTGCCTCCAGCCTGGCTTCGGCGCTACCGATCGTTGGCCAGCTGCTGTTGTTTGCTGGTCTTTTAGCCGGTGGCTACGGAGCCCTTAGGCGCTGGTCCTCCCGTCAGGGCGCCCGGGCGATTGCGCCGGCGGCCTCGGCCGACCAGGCCGAAGTGATTGCAGTCTTTGATGCGGAAGGCCTTGGTCGGGTGCGCTGGCAAGGTCAGAGTTGGGCGGCGGTCCATTTGGATCCGGCCCAAGGCCCGGCGATCGGCCAGCGCGTCACGGTGATGGGCCGGGAGGGGACCCGCCTGCAAGTCCTTTCCCGCCGTGGCCCCAGCACTTGAACTCAGGGATCAGTCTTGAGCGCTAAGCCCAGGAAGGGGCTAGGTCCCTTCTGGATGAGCCGCTGATCGAACAACCCAGAGCCTTAGTCAAAGAACATCAGGCTGACCACCTTGCCCATGTCTTCGGCAATGCGACAACTGGCCAGCAGGGTTTCACTGTCGTGAAACGCGTAGCAAATCAATTGGTCACAGCGGCTGATGATTTCCTGGTTGCAGAGGCTGCTGGCCATTGGCAGGGGCAGCTCGTCGTGCTCCGGCTTCTCCACCAGGTTCAAGACCCGCTCCAGTTGGTCGCGGGATTCGCTCGGCTGGCGATCGAGACTTTGGGGCAGCAGCACGGTGAGGCGGGCAGGATCCACATCCAGCACACTCCGAATCACGGCCGAGTTCACGCCCAGGGCACCGGAGGTGATCAAGCTATGGCCTTCCTGGGCCAGGGAGCGGGCCACCAGCTCGACGAGATGCAAGGACACCACGGGCACATGGCGGCTGCCCAGGATGGCGATGCGACGCTTGCTCCGATCCTGGAGCAGGGCCAACTCCTGGGCCAGGGTGTCGATGCGGTCCAGGGCGGGCAGATCTAGGGACCGGGTCACCAATCGCCCTCTAATTACTTCGTGAAACTAGCAGTGTTGACGCCGCGATGCCCAAAGAAATTGGCTGGCATTAGGCCGGAACCGGCAAGCGCAGCCGGGCATCGAGGCGATCGAACTGGCAGTGTTCCTCGACGAGGCGGAAGGCATAGGTGGCCTTGACGGCTTCGTTCAGGCGCACGTGGCCAAAGGTCCTCTCGATCACTTCGACTGTCGTCAGGGTGTCATGGTCGACCTTGAGCAAGGGCACGTCGAGTTCCTCGGCGCGGGAGATCAGCTGGGGAAGGGGTTCACCGGCGCCGGTGAGGATCAGACATTGGGTGGAGGCCTCCAGGGCCGCCAGTTGGATGTCGGTGCGGTCGGCTCCCGTGACCACAGCCATGTTGCGGCGACGCCGGAAAAACTCCATGGCCGAATTGACATTCATGGCGCCGATGCTGAGGGTTTCCACGAGCAGATCGAGCCGCTCGCGGCAACAGAGCACCCGGGCCTGCAGGCGCCTGGCCAGTTCCTCCACCGTGACGCTGCGCAGCAGGGGGCTGCGGGGCATCACCCCCAATACGGGGATCCCCAAGCGCTCTAGGGCGGGCACCTCGGCCTCAAGCAGGCCGGACACGGCCTCCGGGGCGACCCCATTGAGCACCACCCCGGCCAACAGGGAGCCGAGTTGGCCGTAGGCCTCGAGCAGGGGATCGACGCTGCGGGCATCGATCCATGGGTGCACCAGCACCACCGGGGCCTGCAGTTGGTGGGCCAGTTGGGGCAGGCTCAGGCCATAGAGCAGTCCTTCCGAGAAGCTGCCCGCGGTTTCCAGCAGGGTGATCTGATTGTTTCCGCTGGCCAGCTGGTCCTGCAACTGGGCCAGGACTAGGCCGGCGTCCAGGTCCCCTGAGAGCAATTTTTTCCTTGCCGTGCTCGGATCGGATAGGTGCAAAGAGGGCAGCAGCTGGTCGGGACTGAGGCCCAGGATGTCGCCCACGAAACGCACGTCCGCATCCAGGACCAACTCCCCGGGAGCGGCGGCGTCTGCCGAGGTGCTGCTGCTTGGATCGGCATCAGGGCCGGCCGCCTGGCGCTCGGCCTCATCACTGGTGCCCAAGGGTTTGCCGAAGCGGATCTGGGTCCCCTTGTTGATGAGGTGACGGGCCAGACCAAGCACAAGGGCTGATTTGCCGCTGAAGGGTTCGCAGGAACCCACAAGCAACACCGATCCCGGCTCGGCTGCGTCGGTAGGGGAAACCCTGGTCGAAGGCATGGCGGTTGCCCCGGGCGCGGCTGCGGTGGCGCGAATCTAGGCGGACCGATTCTCGGGCAACTGGCCCACGAGCAACCAGCACCAAAAACTCGCGGGCAGATCGGGAGGGGTAATGGCATCTGTCGCGCCCTGGGCTGACGCCCTGGCCTGGACGACTGGGGCTCCTAAGGGCAGCGGTGGCAGGGGTAGCGAGGGCGTACCCAGGCCTAGTCCAGGAGCTGGCATGGGTGGGGCCGGCCGGTTTAGGGGCGGCAACGGGGGTGCAGGGCCGGAAGGCGCCGAGTCCAAGATTTCCATAATCCAGAGCACCAACTGGGACGTGGGTATGGAAAAGCGGTAGGTCACCGCCTGGATTTGGGGAAAGCTCAGTTGGCACTCGCTTGGCTCCTGGGGCGATTCGCCGGGTTGCCAGGTGAGTTCAAAGGGGTGACTGCCATCGGGCTTGAGCCGGCGACTGCCGTTGATCCTTCTGGTTAAAAGCTTCTCCAGGGCTCGTTCCAACAGCTGGGGCTGCGCATCGCCCTCGCAGTAGGGGGCATAGAGGGCAACCATGGCGTCGCGATCCTTCTGAACCGTCTCCATGGGGACCAAGGTTGGTGGTCCCAGGATGGCGCATGCTTAGGGCTGATTCGATGGTGATCCCGATGGACCCTGGGGGCAGCGGGGCCTTCGCTGGCCGACGCGTTGCCATCACCGGTGCCAGCGGCAGCCTGGGGATGGAGCTGCTGCGCTCCTTCCATGGCTGCGGTGCCAGCTTGGTGGCCCTAACCACCAGGGCTGAGCCCCTGGATCTGCGCAGCTCTGATGGCGACCCCATCGCCTTGGAGCAGGTCACCTGGAGCTGTGGCCTTGAATCCGAACTCAGCGAGCTGTTCTGCCGGATCGACATCCTGGTGATTAACCATGGGATCAATGTCCATGGCGATCGCAGCGCCGCCGCCTGGGAACGCTCCCTGGAGGTGAATGCCCTCAGCAGTTTGCGCCTGCTCGAGCTTTTTGCTGCGGCCCAGCCCGGCAGCCTTTCGGCACCGCCAGCCCAGGGGCAGCAGCTCCGCCGGGAGGTTTGGATCAATACCTCAGAGGCCGAAATCCTGCCGGCCGTGAGTCCCCTGTACGAGACCAGCAAGCGGCTTTTGGGCCAGCTGCTCAGCCTGCGGGCCCTGGATCTGGCCGGGCCGAAGCTGCGCATCCGTCGCCTGGTGCTGGGCCCCTTCCGGTCCAACCTGAATCCGATTGGGGTGATGGGCGCGGCCTTTGTGGCCCAGGCTGTGCTGCGACTGGCCGCATGGGACTGGGGGCTGATCATCGTGACCCCGAACCCCCTTACCTATGTCCTGTTCCCCCTGGTGGTGCTGGTCCGCTGGGCCTATCTGGGCCTCTTCAGTAGGCCAAGCTCAAGCTCCTAAGACCCAGCCCCATCGACCTAGAAGTCTCGGTCGGTAAGGATTTCGCAACCATCGCTGGTGACGGCGATGGTGTGTTCCCATTGGGCTGAGAGGCTGCCGTCTTCAGTGACGACTGTCCAGCGGTCCTTGAGCGTGCGGCATTCCTTGCTGCCAGCATTAAGGATGGGTTCCACCGCCAGGGTCATGCCGGCCCGCAGGGTCATGTTGGGCAGGTCCCGGGTGCGGAAGTTGAACACCGAGGGTTCCTCATGCAGGTTGCGGCCAACGCCATGGCCCGTGTAGTCCTCCACCACGGCATAACCATGGGCTTCGACGTGGTCCTGCACGGCGCCGGCGATATCGAGCAAGCTGTTGCCCGCCTTGATGCGGGCCAAGCCCTTCATCAACGATTCCTGGGCCACCCGCGTGAGTCGCTGGGCGTCCTCGCTGGCTCCCTCGCCCACACACAGGCTGATGCAGCTGTCGCCGTGGTAGCCCTCGAAGTAGGCGCCCGTGTCGATCTTGACCAGGTCGCCAGCGCGGATCACCCGTTTGCCGCTGGGGATGCCGTGGACAACCTCATGGTTGATCGAGGCGCAGATGCTGGCGGGAAAGCCGTGGTAGCCCTTGAAGCTGGGGGTGGCCCCCATCTCGCGGATGCGCTTTTCGGCGTGGCGGTCCAGGTCAGCGGTGGTCATGCCCGGAGCGGCGAGTTCGCTGATCTCCCTCAGCACGGTGGCCACGATTCGGCTGGCCTTACGCATGATCGCGATTTCGCGCGCCGACTTGATTTCCACCCCCCGGCGTCCCTTCTGGATGCGCGGTCCGGTCTGGGTGGCGGCCGCCTGGGCCGCTGCTGACGGGCTGGCGGTCGCTTGACGGTTGGTCGTGGCCAGCAGATCAGCAAAAAGATTCATCGAAAGGTCCCGGGCCGATTGTCAAGGTAGAACGGGACCCCGGTCCCCTGTTGTCTGGCCCGTTTCCATCCCGTGATGTCGCTGCCTGGGCTGACGCCACAGAGGTTCCAGCAGGTTCGCCGGCTGCATGGGGCGCTGGCTCCGTTTGTGCTGGCTCCCCTCGGGATCACGGTTTTCAGTGGCATGGCCTATCGGCTGCTCAAGGACTGGGCTGGCCTGGGCCGCGACCAGCTGCACGTTCTGATGGTGCTGCATGAGGGCGAATGGCTCGGCAAGGGCCTGGAACCCTTTTATGTCTTGCTTAACGGGCTGGGTCTGCTGTGGATGTTGATCTCGGGGGCCAGCCTGTTGCTGCAACGCTGGCGCCAGGGCCAGCGCCCGCAGAAGACGCTCCCTCAAGATGGGTCAGCCTGAGCGGTACACTTGTTGTTTGGCCAGGCGTCTTTCGGAGCTGGGATGGCAGCGGAATCTAACGAGATCAATGACATGACCAGCGAGACGGAGGCCACCACGGTGGAGACCAGCTTGGAGACCAGCACCCCTG
>Ga0310333_100475_pt1 | contig 10806 bp, 10 predicted proteins | sample LakMicSRFTotalB7_FD_195547 | JGI IMG/M metagenome (GOLD analysis project Ga0310333, IMG submission 195547) | Enriched freshwater cyanobacterial communities from Lake Michigan, Michigan, United States - MI23.SRFL.Total.B7 (v2) (version 2) | ecosystem: Environmental > Aquatic > Freshwater > Lake... | reverse complement strand
CAGCGGCACCGCGCCGATCCCCAACCTGGCCGAGTTCTGGCGGGGCAGCGCCATCGCCGCACTCACCAGTTCGTTCCCCCTGTGGACCGGCACGCCGCTGGCGGCGACCAACACCCAGGCCCTGCTGAACTCGCCGGTGCCGATCGTGCCCGGGCTGAAGTTCGACACCAACTTGACCGGCGGCCTGGCGTATTACAACGATGGCCAGAACCAGAACACCCTCTCGTTCTCGGCCGGCCCGACCCTGACCCTGGGCCACTTTCACAAGCCCTTTTTCGACTACACCCAACTGGCGGTCACAGGTGGCGTGACCCTGCGCCAGGGCCTGAGCCCCCTCAGCTTTGACCGGGCCGTCGACCTGGGGACCCTCAACTTTGGCCTGACCCAGCAGATCGCCGGGCCGATGCTGGTGAGCGTGGGCTACGGGGTGAACGTCGATCCGGCGTCCGGCAACTACGGGGCCACCACCGGCTCCTATGTGGAGCTGCGCTGGCAGCGGCGCTCGTATGACATCGGCATCTACTACAGCCCCTACGAGGGGCTGGGGGGCGTGCGCGTGCGGCTGAACGATTTCAACTACAAGGGCACCGGCGTGCCGTTCGTGCCCTACCACCCGTCCCAGGCCGGCCTGAGACGTCCGTTCTGAATCCACTCCCCCCTTGGGGGGCGCGGCTCAGGCGGCGGCGAAGCCCTGCAAATAGGGCAGGCGGGCGGCCGTGGCAGTCAGAGCGGCCCCGTTGGCCAGCAGCTGACCGGTGGCATCCCACTGGCCGCTGCGCAGCATCTGCCGCGGCCCCGCCGCCAGGGTCAGGGGCCAGCTCGGGCCCTGGGCGCCGCGCAGCTCCAGGGTTTCGAGGTCGGCGCTGAGCTCCAGGGCCGGATCGGCTTCGATCGCTGCCTGCACGGCCAGGGCCGTGTCGTGGTCAACGCTCAGGCAGGGAATGCCCAGGGCCAGGCAGTTGCCGAAGAAGATCTCGGCAAAGCTCTCGCCGATCACCGCCCTGATGCCCCAGCGCATCAGCGCCTGGGGGGCGTGCTCACGGCTGGAGCCGCAGCCGAAGTTGCGGTTGACCACCAGGAGGCGCGCGCCGCGGTGGGCGCTCTGGTCAAAGGGGTGCTGCCCGTTCAGCTCGGCGCGGTCATCGGCAAAGGCTGCCGGGCCCAGCTCGCTGAAGGTGACGCACTTGAGAAAGCGCGCCGGGATGATGCGGTCGGTGTCGATGTCGTCGCCACGGACGGCGATGGCGGTGCCGCTGACCGCGTTGATCGGACCTGTGGGGAAAGGCGCGCTGGTCATGGCAGGAGGGTACGCACGTCGGTGACCTGGCCGGTGACGGCGGCGGCGGCCACCATCGCCGGGCTCATCAACAGGGTGCGGCCGTTGGCCGAGCCCTGACGGCCCTTGAAGTTGCGGTTGGACGAACTGGCGCTGATCTGGCGGCCCTCGAGCCGGTCCGGGTTCATGGCCAGGCACATCGAGCAGCCGGGCTCACGCCACTCGAAGCCCGCTTCGGTGAACACCTGATCGAGGCCGGCGGCCACCGCGGCCGCGGCCACCTGCTCGCTGCCGGGCACCACGAACGCCTTGATGCCGGGGGCGACCCGGCGGCCCTTGGCCACCTGGGCCGCCGCCTGCAGGTCGCTGAGGCGGCCATTGGTGCAGCTGCCGATGAAGCAGACATCGACCGGGGTGCCGGCGATCGCCGCACCGGGCACCAGGTCCATGTAGCGGTACGCCTCCTGGGCCAGGGGGCGCTCGTCGGGTTCGGTCTGCTCGAGGGTGGGCACGGTTTCGTCGACACCGATGCCCTGGCCGGGGGTGATGCCCCAGGTGACGGTGGGGACGATGGCGGCAGCGTCAAAGCGCACCTCGTCGTCAAACACCGCCTCGGGCCCACTGGCCAGGCTGCGCCACCAGGCCACCGCCCGCTGCCAGGCGTCACCGGCGGGGGCAAAGGGCCGACCCTGCAGGTAATCGAACGTGGTCTGGTCGGGGTTCACGTAGCCGCAACGGGCCCCGCCCTCGATCGCCATGTTGCAGAGGGTCATGCGCTCCTCCATCGACAGGGCGTCGATCGCCGGGCCGGCGAATTCGTAGGCGTAGCCCACACCGCCCTTGACCCCCAGCACGCGGATCACGTGCAGCACCAGGTCCTTGGCATAGACGCCGCTCTGCAGCTGGCCCTCAACCCAGATGCGCCGCACCCGCAGCTTGCCCATGGCCAGGCTCTGGCTGGCCAGCACATCGCGCACCTGGCTGGTGCCGATGCCAAAGGCGATGGCGCCGAAGGCGCCGTGGGTGGAGGTGTGCGAGTCGCCGCAGGCCACGGTCATGCCGGGCTGGGTCAGGCCCAGTTCAGGCGCGATCACGTGCACGATCCCCTGGCGGCCGCTGCCGAGCCCATGCAGGGTGATGCCGTGCTCGGCGCAGTTGGCCTCGAGGGTGGCCAGCATCTGCTCGGCCAGGGGATCGGCAAACGGCCGCGCCTGGCTGGTGGTCGGCACGATGTGGTCGACCGTGGCGACCGTGCGCTCGGGGCGGGCCACCGGCAGGCCCAGATCCTTGAGCGCCGCGAAGGCCTGGGGGCTGGTGACCTCGTGAATCAGGTGCAGGCCGATGAACAGCTGGGTGCTGCCCCCCGGCAGCTCGGCCACCTGATGGAGATCCCAGACCTTGTCGTAAAGGGTGCCGCTGCTCACCGCTGCCCTGTGGGTTGACCGGTCACCCTAAAGCGCCAGGCGCAGCCGATTGAGGGCCTCACCCACCGTCAGGGTCTGGATCCAGCCGCGGCCGCGGCTGGCACCCAGGCGCACGGCCTCGCTGACCGCGCCCTGGGGCCCGGCCATGGCGATGTGCACCAGGCCCACCGGTTTGTCGGCGCTGCCGCCGCCCGGGCCGGCGATGCCGGTGACGGCGATCGCCCAGTCGGCGCCGGTGACGCGCCGGGCCCCGGCCGCCATCGCCAGGGCTACCGGATCACTCACCGCCCCGTGGACCGCCAGGGTGTCTGCCGGGACCCCCAACAGCTGCTGCTTGACGCTGTTGGCATAGGCGATCACCCCGCCCAGGAACACGTCTGACGCCCCCGGCACCGCCGCCAGCGCCCCGCCCAGGCCGCCGCCGGTGCAGCTTTCGGCGACGGCCAGGGTCTGGCCCCGCTGGCGCAACGCCGCCAGCACCACCGAGGCCAGGCTGTCGTCATCGACTCCGTAGCAGAGGTTGCCGGTGCGGCTGCAGATCTGGGCCTCCACGGGGGCCAGCAGCGCCTCGGCAGCGGCCTGATCGGCCGCCCGGGCAGTCAGCCGCAGCTTGACCTCACCGGCGCCGGCATAGGGGGCGACGGTGGGATTGGTGCCCGCCAGCAGATCGTCCATCTGCTCGGCCAGGTTTGACTCGCCCACACCCCAGAAGCGCAGCAGGCGACTGGCAAAGACCCCCTCGGCCAGGCGCGACTGGCGCAGCCAGGGCACCGCGGTGGCCTGCCACATGGCGTGCAGTTCGCTGGGCACCCCCGGGAAGGTCAGGACCGTGAACCCCGGCCGGGGGCTCCAGATCATGCCGGGGGCGGTGCCGGTGGGGTTGGGCAGCACCTGGGCCCCGGCGGGCAGCAGGGCCTGCTTGCGGTTGCTGGCGGCGATCGGCCGGCCGCGGGCGCTCAGCTTGGTCTGGATGTCGTCCCAGATCGCGGCGTGCTCCACCAGTGGCGTGTCAAAGGCGGCGGCGATCGCTTCTGTGGTCAGATCGTCGGGGGTGGGACCCAGGCCGCCGGTGGTGATCAGCACCCGGCAGCGGCCCGCCGCGGCCCGCACCGCGGCGATCAGCCGCTCGCGGTTGTCGCCCACCACCTCCTGGCGGTGGTGGGCAATGCCCAGGGACGCCAGCTGCTCGGCCAGCCAACGGGCGTTGCCATTGGTGATGTTGCCGAGCAGCAGCTCGGTGCCGATGCACAGCACCTCGGCGCTCATGGGTCCTCGTCAGCCTGCAGCCGCCGGCGGGTGGTGACCACCAGGGCGATCAGGATCGCCGTCGCCAGACCCAGCCACAGAAAGCGCAACTCGGCATTGACCAGCACCAGGGCCAACGCGGCGAGCCACTGGGTGAAGGCGTAGATCAGCAGCACCGTGCGGCGGTGGCTCAGGCCGCGGCGCAGCAGCCGGTGGTGCAGGTGGCGCCGATCGGGATAAAAGGGCGAGCGGCCCTGGCTCAGACGGCCGACGATCACGGCGGACATGTCGGCCAGCGGCAGCGACAGGATCACCAGCGGCAGCAGCAGGCTGACGCTGGTCAGTCCCTTGGCCGGCCCGACGATGCTGATCGCGGCCAGGGCAAAGCCAAGAAAGTACGAGCCCCCGTCGCCCATGAAGATGCGGGCGGGATTGAAGTTGTGCCGCAGAAAGCCCAGGCAGCTGCCCGCCAGGGCAGCCGCCAGCAGACCGGCGGCCGGCTGATCAAGGCTGAAGCTGACCGACAGCAGCCCCACGGCAGCAATGCCGCTGACCCCGGCCGCCAGGCCGTCGAGGCCATCGAGCCAGTTGATCGCATTGGTGATCCCCACCAGCCAGATGACGGTGGCCAGCAGACTCAGGGCCGGCGGCAGCACCAGTGGGGCAAAGGGCAACTCGATCGTGCCGATCTGCACCCCCTGGCTCCAGACCGCCATCGCCACCAGCAGCTGCCCGACCAGGCGCGGCAGGGGCGGCAGGGCGAACAGGTCATCGGCCAGGCCGATCACGAAAAAACAGAGCGCCCCGGCCAGGGTGGTCCAGATCAGCTGGTCCTTGCTGGGGGGCAGTTCGGCAAAGCCGCCGAAACGCCAGGTGATCACCAGCGCCAGCGAAAACCCGAGCACGATGCCGATGCCACCCAGGCGCACCATCGGCGTGGTGTGCTGCTTGCGGGCATCGGGGGCATCAATCAGCCCGTAGGCCAGCCCCAGCCTCCGGACCACAGGCACCACCAGGGCCGTGAGCAGGGCAGCGGCCGCAAACGTGAGCAGGGCGGCTGCGTTGGGGCTGTAGGCAAGGGTCACGGGCGACCACCGTTGCAGGCCAGGTTACGGGCGGCTGCCAGCCTCAGGCGTGCTGGAGGGCACGGTTGTGGCCATACAGCGGGAAGCGCTCACACAACGCGGCCACCCGCTCGCGGCAGCGCTGTTCGATGGCGCTGTCGTCGGGGTTGAGCAGCCGGTCGGCGATCACGTCGGCCACCTCGGCAAAGGCGGCCTCATCAAAGCCGCGGGTGGTCATCGCCGCGGTGCCCAGGCGCAGACCGCTGGTCACGAACGGCGACTCGGGGTCAAACGGGACCGTGTTCTTGTTGGCGGTGATGTGCACATCGCTCACCAGCAGGTCGGCCACCTTGCCGGTCATGCCGATGCTGCGCAGATCGAGCAGCACGATGTGGTTGTCGGTGCCGCCCGAGACCACGGCGATGCCCCGCTCTTGGATGCGGGCCGCCAGGGCCTGGGCATTGGCCACCACCTGCTGGGCATAGGCCTTGAAGCCCGGCTGCAGCGCCTCGCCAAAGGCCACGCCCTTGGCGGCGATCACGTGCTCGAGCGGGCCGCCCTGGCTGCCGGGGAACACGGCCTTGTCGAACTGCTTGGCGAACTCGGCGTCGCGGCACAGGATCAGGCCGCCGCGGGGACCGCGCAGGGTCTTGTGGGTGGTGGTGGTCACCACGTCGCACACCGGCACCGGGCTCGGGTGCACCCCGGCGGCCACCAGGCCGGCGATGTGGGCCATGTCGGCCAGCAGGTAGGCACCCACCTCGTCGGCGATGGCCCGGAAGGCCGCAAAGTCGATCGTGCGCGGGTAGGCCGAGTAGCCGCAGACGATCAGCTTGGGCCTGTGCTCCAGCGCCAGCTGGCGGATCGTGTCGAAGTTGAGCTGCTGGGTCTGGGGGTCCACGCCGTAGTGCACGGCCTTGAACCACTTGCCGCTGACGTTGACCGGTGAACCGTGGGTCAGGTGACCGCCATGGCTCAGGTCCATGCCCAGGATCGTGTCGCCGGGCTGCAGCAGCGCCAGAAAGACCGCAAAGTTGGCCTGGGCACCGCTGTGGGGCTGCACGTTGGCCCAGGCCGCGCCGAACAGCTGCCTGGCCCGCGCGATCGCCAGCTCTTCGATCGCATCGACGTGCTCGCAGCCGCCGTAGTAACGCTTGGCGGGCAGGCCCTCGGCGTACTTGTTGGTCAGAACCGAGCCCTGGGCCTCCATCACCGCGCGCGAGGCGAAGTTCTCAGAAGCGATCAGCTCGAGGTGGGTCTCCTGACGCTGTTCCTCAAGGCCGATCAACGCCGCGAGAGCCGGGTCGGCACTGGCCAGCGGCTGGTTGATCGGCGCGTCGCTGCTGGCAGACATGGGCGGCGATGGCGGCAAACGGTTGCGTCGATCGTAGGCAGCCGGCCTGCGCGGGCACAAAAAAACCGCCCGGTGGGGCGGTGGTGAGAAGCGCGCCTGGAGAGATTCGAACTCCCGACCCTCTGATCCGTAGTCAGATGCTCTAATCCGCTGAGCTACAAGCGCATGGGACCATTTTCAGCGCACGAAGGGCCCATCCGTCAAACATGCCGATTCGCTGGTACGGGCCCGCCAACCCCGAAGACCCCACTTACCGCCACTTTGAGCGGATCGTCAACCTGACCCTGCACGCGGCCGTCTATGCCGCGCTCAACAGCGGTTTGTGGGTGGTGCAGGAGCTGCGTCACCCCTGGCAGCACCTGGGCTGGCTAAGCCTCGGCTGGCTGGCCCTGCTGCTGATCCATGGTGGGGTGGTGATCAGCCTGCGGCCTGCACGCGAGCCCGAACAGACGCCATGACCCTGTCCGCCAGCCAGATCGAGCAACTCGAAAACGCCCTGGCCGAGCGGCTGTACCTGCAGGTGGCCGGCTGGCATCTCTACCTGGGCGATGCCGGCCTGGCCCAGGCATTGGCGATCGAATGCGCCGCCCGGCTCGACCAGGGGCCGGCCGTGTGCGCCCGCCAGGCGCTCGAGGCGGTGCAGGTGCCAATCGGCGGCGGTGCCACCCGGCTGCCGCTGGCGCGGCTGGTGCCACCCGGGCAACTGCGGGATCTGGAGGATGTGTTGCAGGACCTGGACGCCTGAGTGATCGGCGCGGCACCCGCCACTAGGGTTGCCCCTGCTGCGCACCCCGGGCCGTGCTGGTCATCGAAGTCACCAATGCACGGGAGGTGGTCAGCCAGCGCATCGGCCGGCTGGGCAGCCGCCTGATCGGCCGGGTGGTCGACGCCGAGGCCCAGGTCGAGAAAGCCCTGCTGCAGGAACTCGAGAGCGCCTTCAAAGAATTCGGCATCGAAGCCCGCATCTATTCGGTTGAAGGCCCCCAGATGCTGGGCCGCTCGCACCTCGAGATCCCGGTGCATGTGCGCGACGAGCGCGAGGTGCGCCTCAAGGACCGGTCCTGAACGGCAGGCGCCGCTGCAGGCCGCCCAGCAGCTGCCGGGCCTCGGGCACACCGGCCCAGGAGGCCACCACGCCGTAGGCCGCCAGCCCCAGCAGACCGCTCAGGGCCGGCCGCAGCAGCAGCCTGGCCAGACCTGGGGGCCAGTGCACCCCGTGTGCCAGCGCCCAGGCCACAGCCCCGGCCACCAGGGCCGCCAACACCAGCCAAAGGGTGTCGGTGGTCCAGATCAGCAGCGGCAGCCCGCCCAGGCGGCGGTGCAGCACCCACAACAGGCCCACACAGGTGAGGGCATTGACCACCACCGTGGCCAGCACCAGGCCCGGAGCGCCAAAGTTGCTGCCCGGCAGCAGCAGGCCCCAGGGGCTGGGGCCACCCACCAGCACCCAGTCGGCGATGGCGTTGAGGCCGATGCCGGCCAGCGACAGCCGAAACGGCGTGTTGCCGTCGCCCAGGGCGTAGAAGACCCGCACCAGCACGTCGCGCCCCAGGTAGGCGGCCATGCCCAGGCCGTAGGCCATCAGCAGGCCATCGACCAGATCACCGGCGGCGGCATCAAAGGCGCCGCGCTCGTAGATCAGATCCACGATCGGGGCCGCCAACGCGATCATCAGCGCCCCCAACGGCAGCATCGAGGCGCTCGAGAGCATCAGACCCTGACGGATGCGTCCGATCAGCTGGGGCCGGTCCTCGGGCGCGGTCAGGCGGGCATAGGTGGGCAGCAGCGGCACCAGCAGGGCATTCGAGATCAGGCCCAGCGGCGTCTGCACCAGCAGGTTGGCGTAGCCCAGGCCGGCCGCGGCCCCGACGATGCCGCTGGCAAAGAACAGATCGACGAAGACGTTGATCTGCAGCATTCCCGACGAAAAGGTGGCCGGGCCCATGACCTGCAGCACCTCCTGCACGCCGGGGTGCTTCCAGTCCCAGACCAGCCGCAGCCGGTTCAGCCCCTGCTCGGCCAGGGCCGGCAGCTGGATCAGCCACTGCAACAGCGCCCCCAGGGTGGTGGTGCCGGCCAGCACGATGCCGCCGATCAGGGCCATCGACGGGTCGACGATGCGGGGCCCCAGCTGCCACCACAGCACCCCCAGGCCGCCGATCACCGCCAGGCTCGAGAGCAATGGGCTGATCGAGGGCAGCCAGAACACATCGGCCGCGTTGAGCGCGCCGAAGCCCAGGCCGATCAGGCCGGCCAGCAGGGCCATCGGCGCCATCCAACGCAGCTCGACCACCGCCAGGGCATGGCGCTGGGCATCAAGGCCAGGCCCCACCAGGGTGATCAGCGGATCAGCCGCCAGCCACAGCAGCACCGTGACGCCGATCAGGCCGGCGCCCACCAGGGTGTTGACCGCCGCCAGCACGTGGGCCCCCTCCTCGCGCGGACGGCGGGCCAGGGCGCTGACCATGGCGCTGTGAAAGGGGCCGTTGATGCCCCCCAGCAGGATCAAGAGAAAGCCCGGCAGCACATAGGCGTAGTTGTAAGCGTCGTAGGCCGCCCCCACGCCAAAGGCGGCGGCGATCGCCTGCTGCCGCACCAGCCCGGCCACCTTGCTGAGGGCGGTGGCCACCGCCACCACCAGGGCAATGCGCTTCAACGACTGGGCCATGGGGGGCAGTATGGCGCTCACTGCGATCGCTTCCAGTGCCTGACCCAGTGACCCCTGCTTCGCCCGTGCTCAGCGTCGGTCCGCTGGTCGAAGGGGTGCTGATCCGCCGTTACAAGCGCTTTCTGGCCGATGTGGAGTTGGAGAACGGCTCCGAGGTGACCGCCCACTGCCCCAACACCGGGCCGATGACCGGCGTGTTGCATCCGGGCGGCCGCGTGCGCCTGCGCCATGACCCCTCGCCCACGCGCAAGCTGGCCTGGACCTGGGAACAGGCCCAGTGCCCCGGCGCCGATGGCCAACCGCTGTGGGTGGGCGTCAACACCGGCCTGCCCAACAAGCTGGTGCGCGCCACGGTCGAGGCCGGCCTGCTGGCGCCCTGGCTGGGGCCGATCGGGGCCATCAAGGCCGAGGTTCCCTATGGCGAGGGCCGCCGCAGCCGCATCGACCTGCTGCTGACCCCCGCCCCCGAAGCGGCAGACCAGCGGCCGATCTATGTGGAGATCAAGAACACCACCTGGAGCGACGGCGATCTGGCCCTGTTCCCCGACACGGTCACCGAGCGGGGCCAGAAGCACCTGCGCGAGCTGATGGCCCTGCTGCCCGAGGCCCGGGCCGTGCTGCTGCCCTGCCTGAGCCGGTGCGATGTGCAGCGCTTTGCCCCCGGCGATGCGGCTGACCCCACCTATGGCGAGCTGTTCCGCCAGGCGCTGGCGGCCGGGGTCGAGATCCTGCCCTGCCGCTACAGCTTTGACGCCGAAGGCGTCCACTGGCTGGGGCTGGCCGAGGTTGTGGCGCGCCAACCGGGGCACTGAACCCAGGGGCAGGCCCAGCCCCCTGGCGTGACCCATAGATTGGCCGCACCAGCCGCGCCGCCGTGGACACCCGTGCCTTCAAGCGCTCCCTGCACCACTCGGAGCGCTACAACCGCCGTGGCTTTGGCCTTGGGGACCAGGTGGCCGGCACCCTCGAGCAGGCCTACCAGAGCGATCTGGTCGCCGAACTGCGGGCCAACGGCTACGCGCTGCGCGAAGGCCGGCTGACGGTGCGCCTGGCCGAGGCCTTCGGTTTCTGCTGGGGTGTGGAGCGGGCCGTGGCGATGGCCTATGAGACCCGGCGCCACTACCCCAGTGAGCGCATCTGGATCACCAACGAGATCATCCACAACCCCTCGGTCAACGCCCACCTGCGCGAGATGGACGTGCAGTTCATCCAGGTGGAGCAGGGGGTCAAGGACTTCTCCGAAGTGGCCAGTGGCGACGTGGTGATCCTGCCGGCCTTCGGCGCCACGGTGCAGGAGATGCAGCTGCTGAGCGAGCGGGGCTGCCACATCGTCGACACCACCTGCCCCTGGGTCTCGAAGGTCTGGAACACCGTCGAGAAGCACAAGAAACACGCCTTCACCTCGATCATTCACGGCAAGGTGAAGCACGAGGAGACCCTGGCCACCAGCAGCTTCGCCGGCACCTACCTGGTGGTGCTCGACCTGGCCGAAGCGCAGATGGTCTGCGATTACATCCTGGCCAGCGAGGGCGGCGGCTGCCCCAGCCCCGAGCTGCGGCAGGCATTCATGGAGCGCTTCGCCAAGGCCTGCTCACCCGGGTTTGACCCCGACCGCGACCTGGTGCGCCTTGGGGTGGCCAACCAGACGACGATGCTCAAAAGCGAAACCGAAGAGATCGGCCGGATGTTCGAGCGCACGATGCTCCGGCGCTACGGCCCCACCGAACTGAGCGAGCACTTCCTGGCCTTCAACACGATCTGCGACGCCACCCAGG
>Ga0310333_100469_pt1 | contig 10899 bp, 9 predicted proteins | sample LakMicSRFTotalB7_FD_195547 | JGI IMG/M metagenome (GOLD analysis project Ga0310333, IMG submission 195547) | Enriched freshwater cyanobacterial communities from Lake Michigan, Michigan, United States - MI23.SRFL.Total.B7 (v2) (version 2) | ecosystem: Environmental > Aquatic > Freshwater > Lake... | reverse complement strand
GAACCGCCTTCGGCCCGCTATGTGCTCGAGCAGCGTCTGGGGCTAAGCGATCCCCCCCTGATCGCCATGGGCGACGCCCCTGACAAACCCGACCCGACGGGCTTGCTGCGGCTGGCTGGCCAGCTGCTCGCCCGCCAGGGCGCCACCGGCCTGGGTGTAGGCGCCCCGCCGATCGTTTACCTGGGCGACACAGTGGCCGACGTCCAGACCGTGCTCAATGCCCGTGCTGTGATGCCCGAGCTGAACCTGGTCAGCCTGGCCGTGGCTCCGCCGCATCTGCACGGGAGCGCCGCGCGGGCCGATTACGAAAGCCGGCTGCGCCAGGCTGGAGCCGACACGGTGGTGGGCAGCACAACAGAAACCCTGGACTGGCTGCAGCGTGAGCTGGCCTGAGGGCGCTCTCAGCGCTCCATCGCCGCCGCAGCCTTGAGGGCCCCGGCGGTGAGCACCTCGTGGCCGCGCTCACTGACGGCCACATCGTCTTCGATACGAATGCCGATGCCCTTCCAGCGCCCGTCGATGGCGGGCTGACCCTCGGGCACGGGCAGGCGGTCGCTGATGTACAGACCGGGCTCCACAGTGAGCACCATGCCGGTCTCCAGCTCGACGTGGTGCTCACCCAGGCGGTAAGCACCCACGTCGTGCACATCGAGACCCAGCCAGTGGCCCGTGCGGTGCATGTAGAGGTGCCGGTAGGCGCCCTGCTCGATCAGGCCGTCGACCTCGCCGACCAACAGTCCCAGCTCCACCAGACCACTGACCAGCACCCGCAGCGCCGTGTCGTGCACCCCCTCGGCGGTGAAGCCGGGCTTCACCGAGGCGACGGCCGCCTCCTGGGCGGCCAGCACCAGGTCATAGAGGGCCCGTTGCTCACCTGAAAAGCGGCCCCCCACCGGAAAGGTGCGGGTGATATCACCGTTGTAGTAGTCAGCCAGGCTGCAGCCGGCGTCGATCAGCAGCAGATCGCCGTCACGCAGGACACCGGTGTTGGCGGTGTAATGCAGCACGCAGGCGTTGTCGCCGCCGGCCACGATCGAGCCGTAGGCGGGCCCGCGGGCCCCCTGCTCCAGAAAATGCTGCTCGATCACCGCCTGCACCTGGCGCTCGGACAGGCCGGGCCGGGCCACCTGACGGGCCAGCTCGTGGGCCTCGGCCGAGATGCGCGCCGCCTCGCGCAGGCGCGCAAGCTCCTCGGGGGTCTTGCGCAGCCGCAAGGCATGCAACAGCGGATCGGGCGCCACCAGGCCCAGGGCCGCATGGCCGTTGCGGGGGGCCCGGTCGAGCTGGGCCGCCCAGGCTGCAATCACTAGCGGTTCAACCCGGGGGTGCTTGCCGACCCGAAAGGCGATGCCGTCGGCGCCCTTGAGGTAGTCGGCCAGTCGCTCGCCCAGCTCGGCGATCGGGTGGGCAATGTCAGCACCGAAGCGCTCCACGGCGCCCTCGGTGCCCCAGCGAAAGCCGTGCCACACCTCGGCGCTGGCCTCGCGGGGCTGCACGAACAGCACAAAGCGCTCGCCGGGGTCACGGTGCGGCAGGAACAGCGCCACCGCGTCGGGTTCATCGAAACCGGTCAGGTACCAGAAATCGCTGTGCTGGCGGAAGGGCCACTCGCAGTCGGCGTGGTGCACCGCCAGCGGCGCCGCCGGGATCACTGCCGCCGCACTGCCCAGGGCCTCAAAAAAGCGGGCCCGCCGTTGGGCGAACAGCACCGGTTGCTGCAGGGGATCGAGGGGCTGGGAGGTCGGCATGGACCCATAACTACGGCAGACTCAGCATGTCTGCGCCGCGGCCCGGCCGTTGCCCCAGGTCCCCTCCACCCCCGAGCGCTGCCGACTGCTGCTGGCGCACTGGCGCGGCGGACTCGTTCTCGACCGGCGCGAGCAGGGTCTGCTGGCCGGGCGGCTGCGGCTGCTGGACCAGCAGCTGGCGCGACTGCAGCAGCGGCGTTTGCGGTTGGCCGTGTTCGGCCGGGTGGGGGTGGGCAAGTCGAGCCTGCTCAATGCCCTGCTGGGGCAGTCGCGCTTTGCCACCGATGTGGCCCATGGCTGCACCCGGCGTCAGCAGCTGGCCCCGTGGCCTGTCGCCATCGACGGGCTGGCCGGGGTGGACCTGGTCGACACCCCGGGCATCGATGAAATCGCCGACGCCGGCCGGGCACGGCTGGCGGCACGGCTGGCGCTGAACGCCGATCTGGTGCTGCTGGTGCTCGATGGCGATCTCAACCGGGTCGAGCTGGATGCCCTTGAACAACTGGCGGCCAGCGGCAAACCGCTGCTGCTGGTGCTGAACCGCTGCGACTGCTGGAGTCAGAACGAACAGCAGGAGCTGATCACCAGCATTCGCCGCCGCCTGCCGCCGGCCCAGCGGGACGTGACGCTGGTGACCGCAGCCGCCGCCCCGCGCCAACCGACGGTGCTGGCCGATGGCCGGGTGCGCAGCCAACCGGGGACACCCGATGTGGGGGCCCTGCAGCAGACCCTGCTGTCCCTGCTGCAGGCCGAGGGCGAACTGCTGCTGGCCCTAGGTGCCCTGGTCAGCGCCGACCGATTTCAACAGGCGCTACAGCAGGGACGGCTGTTGCGCAGCCGCCAGGCGGCCCAGAGCCTGATCGGCCGTTTTGCCGCACTCAAGGCCAGCGGTGTGGCGGCCAACCCCCTGCCGCTGCTGGATCTGGCCGGCGGGATCGCCTGCGACACAGCGCTGGTGTTGCAGCTGTCCCAGCTCTATGGACTGCCGCTGCAAGGCAAGGGGGCCCGGGCGCTGCTGGCCCGGCTGTCGGGCCAGAACGCGCTACTGGGGGGCGCCCAGCTGGGCATTCAACTGTTGCTGGGCGGGCTGCGGCAGCTGCTGCTGCTGGCGGCACCGCTCAGCGGCGGCCTGAGCCTGGCACCGGCGGCACCGGTGGCCCTGGCCCAGGCCGCCCTGGCCGTGCACACCACCCGACGCACCGGGGCCCTGGCCGCCGCCGCCCTGCTCAACAGCGCCCAGCGCGGCCCCAAACCCGGGGCGCTGCTGGCACGGCTGGTGCGCCATGACCCGGCAGCCCGGGCCTGGCTGCAGAGCTGGCAGCCACCGGCGACCAACGCACCACTGCACAGCCTGCTGCCATGAGCGCAACGGTGGCCCTGTTCGGCACCAGCGCCGACCCGCCGACGCTGGGCCACCAGGCCCTGCTCGAGCAGCTGCTGCAGCGCTACCCGCTGGTGGTGACCTGGGCCAGCGACAACCCCGGCAAGCAGCACGGCGCGCCGCTGGCCCTGCGGGCCCGCATGCTGGCGGACCTGGTGGCCAGCCTGGCCAATCCACGGTTGGAGCATCGCCAGGAGCTCAGCAGCCCCTGGGCGATCACCACGCTCGAGCGGGCGGCGGCCCAGTGGCCCGGGGCCCAGCTGGTGTTTGTGGTGGGCAGTGACCTGCTGAACCAGATCCCCCACTGGCGCCAGGCCGCGCAGGTGCTGCAGTGCTGCCAGCTGGCGGTGGTACCTCGCCTGGGCTGGCCCCTGGAGCCCACGGCGATCGACACCCTGGAACGCCTGGGGGGGCGCGTCACGGTGCTGGAGCTGCCGATCCCCGGGACCGCCAGCTCGCAACTGCGGCAGCGCAGCGACCCCGGGCAGATGGCCCCTGCCGCCGGCCCCCTGGTGCGCGAGCACAATCTGTATGGCCTGGGACCCCACTGCTGATCGATGCGCGTCGCCCTGGCCCAGCTCAACCCCCTGGTGGGGGACCTGCAGGGCAATGCCCAGGGGCTGCTCGAGGCAGCTTGTACGGCAGCGGCCCAGCCCCCCGCCGATCCCACAGGCCCCCTGCTGCTGGTCACGCCTGAGCTGAGCCTGTGGGGCTACCCGCCGCGGGATCTGCTGCTGCGGCCCAGCCTGCAGGCCCAGCAGCACGCCCTGCTGGACCGATTGGCCGCCCAGCTGCAACAACAGGCGCCCCAGGTGAGCCTGCTGGTGGGCATCGCCGCACCCACGGGCAGCGCCGAGCTGCCCAACCTGCACAACGCCATCGCCCTGCTGGAGGACGGCCATTGGCGGGTTGTCTACCGCAAACAGCTGCTGCCCAGCTACGACGTTTTTGATGAGCGGCGCTATTTCGCTGCCGGCGCCGAGGCAACGGTGCTGACCTGGCCCCCGCAAGCCGAGCGGCCCCTGCGGCTTGGGCTGACCCTGTGCGAGGACCTGTGGGTGGAGGAAGCGCTGGCCGGGCAACGGCTGGCGGGGCCCGATCCGATCGCCGCCCTGCAACACCAGCAGCTGGACCTGCTGCTCAACCTGTCGGCGTCGCCCTTTGCCCTGGGCAAGCTGGCCTTGCGCCAGCAGCTGGCCGCCAGGGCGGCAGCGCGGCTGGGGGCAGCGGTCGTCTATGTCAACCAGGTGGGCGGCAACGATGAGCTGGTGTTCGATGGCGCCAGCTTCGTCATGGCCCCCGGTGGTCGGGTGTGCGCCCAGCTGCACTGCTGCAGCGAGCAGGTGCTCCTGTTGAACCCGAGCCAGCTGCACCCAGAGGCCACCCCCGCCCCCACCGTGCCGGGCGAGCAGGAGCAGCTGTTTCGCGCCCTGGTGCTGGGCGTGGCTGACTACGCCCGCAAGTGCGGCTTCAGGCAGATGCTGCTGGGGCTGAGCGGCGGCATCGATTCGGCCCTGGTGGCGGTGATCGCTACAGCGGCCGCAGGGGCCGATCGGGTGCAGGCCCTGCTGATGCCGTCGCCCTGGAGCTCGGCAGGTTCGATCAGCGATGCCACGGCGCTGGCCCAACGGCTGGGCCTCACCACCCACACCCTGCCGATCGCCCCGCTGATGCAGGGCTTTGACCAGGCCCTGGAACCGGCTCTGGGCGGGCCGCCCAGCGGTCTGGCGGCCGAAAACCTGCAGTCGCGCATTCGCGGCACCCTGCTGATGGCCCTGGCCAACCAGCAGGGCCAGCTGCTGCTGTCGACCGGCAACAAGAGTGAACTGGCCGTGGGCTACTGCACCCTGTACGGCGACATGAACGGCGGTCTGGCCGTGATCGGCGATCTGTACAAGACCACCGTGTTTGGCCTGTGCGATTGGCTCGACAGCCCCGCCGCCGAGCCCTGCCGCCGCGAGCTGGGGCTGCCACCACAGGGCGAGCTGATCGGTGCTGGGATTCGCCTCAAACCCCCCAGCGCCGAACTGCGGCCAGGCCAACAGGACAGCGATTCACTGCCCGACTATGGCGTGCTCGATCCGCTGCTCAAGGCCCTGATCGAAGAGCACCAGAGCCCCGAAGCCCTGATCAACGCAGGGTTCGATGCCCAGCTGGCCGAACGGGTGATGGGCCTGCTGCGCCAGGCCGAATTCAAACGCCGTCAGGCACCGCCGGTGCTCAAGGTGAGCCGCCGCGCCTTCGGCAGCGGCTGGCGCATGCCGATCGCGGCGGGTTGAGTCCAGGGCTCACGACAAGGCACCAACAACCCAACTCCAGGCGGATGCTGGAAGGGTTAAGCCTTTTTGCCAGCTGAATCGCCTTCCCACCAAGGGACCGCCCAAGTGCCATTGGGCCGCCAAGATGCTGATTTCATTGGCAAAGAAAGGCAGAAGTAGCAGCAGGAGCAAACGGATCTCACCAGGACAACAACAGGTGCCGCTTAGGTTTGACTTCAGGCTCAATCTAATCCCACAGAATTGGCAACACATTGCGTTGCGGCTTAGGCGAGCCAATGGCATCGGAGATGGGTCAAGAGAGCGAAGTACTTGACAGAAGCATTGCGGAGATACGCGTATCTGCAGAAGTGCAGATTAGCCAGGCGGGGCCTTGCTCTGTCTTGTGACAATGCGGCGTTGGCCTGAGTGCCTGAAGGTGGAAGACATCAAGGCGATAGAAGCGCATTGGCAGCAGTTAACAGATACCCATTTCGGCTCATCTGTAGTCGCCGAAGAAACAAGAAGCCCCTGTGGTTACAAGGGTATCCAGAGGCTTAAGGTTGGAGAGGGAATTCTCCCGCATGGTCCGTTTTCAGCCCACAACGTAATAGCCAGTGTTATTCACGCACACCCTCCCCTGCCCATGATATCCACCAGCAATTCCATCCACCTCGTCATCACTCAGCTTTTGCGTGGTTTGATGCCTAAGCCAATCGTCTTTGCTCACGTCAAACCCTGACTCCCTCGCCATAGCAACAGCAGCATCAAGGTCTGCGGCTCCTTTCAGTTTCTCTTGGAGAGCAGAATCTTCGTTGAGCTTGGCAATCAGTGCCGAGAGTTTCTCTTGGAGAGCAGAATCTTCGTTGAGCTTGGCAATCAGTGCCGAGAGTTGCTCTTCTGACATTGCATGAAACAGCAGGAGCTACTCATTCATAGCCCTTCTCCCGAGCCCTGTCAGCATCCCTGGGCATTTCCTTGCCAGGCCACTCCCATAGCCACCACAACCTCCCAACAGCTCCCAGCCCTTCCCCAATCCTTCTTCGCCCGCCCCGCCGTGCAGGTTGCCCCCGACCTCATCGGCTGCCTGCTGGTCAAGCGCCAACCCGATGGCGAGCAGCTCTGGGGCGTGATTGTGGAAACGGAGGCGTATTCACAAGAGGAGCCCGCCTGCCACGGCTATCGCCGCCGCAGCCCCAGCAACGAAAGGTGTTTGGTGAGCCAGCGCGCCTCTACGTGTATGTCAGCTATGCCATTCACCCCTGCGTGAATGGGGTGAATGGCCTCACCAGGGCATGGCAAGTCGCCGTGGCCAGCTGCGCTGGCCGGCGCCAAGCTGGAAGCAGCCCAGCAGTGCGAGCGAACCATGGCCGCCTCCGGCAGTGCCGCCCCCCTGGCCAGTCCGATGGCCAGCGTGGGCGTACCCAGAGAGATCAAGCGCGATGAGCAGCGGGTTGCCCTGACCCCTGATGGTGCCCGCGAGCTGGTCAGCCAGGGCATCGAGGTGCGCATCGAAACCGGCGCCGGCCTGGGGGCGGGCATCCTCGACGACGACTATGCGGCGATGGGGGCCCGGCTGGTGAACCGCGACGAGGCCTGGTCCGCCCACCTGGTGGTCAAGGTCAAGGAGCCCCAACCCGAGGAGTTCGCCTACCTGCGGCCGGATCTGGTGCTGTTCACCTACCTGCACCTGGCCGCCTACCCCGAGGTGGGGCGCGCCTTGCTCGAGGCCGGCACCACGGCCGTCGCCTACGAAACCGTGCAGCTCGACGACGGCAGCCTGCCGCTGCTGGCGCCGATGAGCGAAATCGCCGGTCGCCTGGCCGCCCAGGTCGGGGCCTATCTGCTCGAAAAACCCCATGGCGGCCGGGGCGTGCTGATGGGCGGCTGCACCGGCGTGCGCCCGGCACGGGTGGTGGTGCTCGGGGCGGGCAGCGTCGGCTGGAACGCCGCCCGCATCGCCGCGGCCATGGACGCCGAGGTGTTTCTGCTGGATCGGTCACCGCAGCGGCTGCGCCAGCTCGAGGCCGACCGGCGCGGCCGGCTGGTGAGCCTGGTCAGCAGCCGCAGCCTGATCGAGCGGCTGGTGCCCGGTGCCGACCTGGTGATCGGGGCGGTGCTGACCCCCGGCGGCCGCGCTCCCACCCTGGTGGACGAGGCCCTGGTGCAGCAGCTCAAACCCGGCTCGGTGATCGTCGATGTGGCAATCGACCAGGGGGGCTGCATCGCCACCAGCCGCGAGACCAGCCACACCGATCCCACCTTTGTGGTCCACGGGGTGCAGCACTATGCCGTCGGCAACATGCCCGGTGCCGTGCCATTCACCTCGACCGAGGCCCTGGTCAGCGTCACCCTGCCGTACATCCTGGTGATGGCGGGCCGGGGCCTCAGCGAGGCGATCACCGAACGCCCCGAGCTGGTCAGCGGCCTAAACACCATTGCCGGCTCGGTCTGCCATCCGGGGGTGGCCAAAGCGCTGGGGGTGCCCCCGCGGCACCCAATGGCCTGCCTGCGTTAGTCACTGAGCTGCAGCGCTTCGAGATACAGCCAGGCTCCATCGGGCCGGCCGCCCTCTCGCCCAAAGCGCGACTGCTCGCGCAGCACACCCGGCTGACCGCCGACGCTGTAACGGGCCACAAAGGTCACGGTTCCCTCCAGATCTGTGGGGCCGCCCCCCTCAGTTGCCACGATCTCTAGCCCGCACCAGCGCAGCTGCCGGCAGCTGGCCTCCAGGGAGCGGCGCCGCTGCGGCAAGGGCTCTGACGAAGGCTGGGTGCGCAGCAAGTGATCGAGTTCAGCCAGGGCAAAGGCGCTGTAGCGCGAGCGCATCAGCTGCTCGGCACTGACCGCTGCGCGCTCCTGGCGGTGCAGGGGGCGGCAGCACCGTCCATAACGGCCACCACCACAGGGGCAGGGCTGCTGGCCGTCGAGCGCTGAGCGGCCAAAGCCCGTCATCAGGCGATCTCGCGCAGCGAAGGCAAGGGCCGCCCCAGCGCCGCAGGGGCGAGCCCCTCGCGCAACGCCAGCACCAACCCTGCAGCTTCGGCGTAACTGCCGGCCTTCAGCACCTCTAACCCCAGAACCTCGGCATTGACCTCGAGCAGGCAGGGGTTGTCGACGGCGATCACCGGGATGCCGCGCTCGGCGCAGGCCAGCACTGCGGCGCCCCCCAGCGCCCCCGCCGGGGCGATCACCGCGCCCACCGCATCAATGGCGATGGTGGAGCTGCCGGCCGACAGGACGGCGTTGTCGGATCCAGCCGGCAGCAGGTCCGGCGCCCGGCTCAGGCCCACCAGCACGCAAGGTAGAAAGGTATACCCCAGCTCCTCGCCGGCGGCGCGGGGATCCAGATCCGGATCCAGCGCCAGCGGGCTCAGGGCCGGCGCATGGGCGCAGGGCAACCCCAGCTCACGGCTCAGCAGATGGCTGATCACCGCCTCGGCCCCCGCCAGGGCATCGACGCCACCGCCCTGGCGGTAGGCGGCGAGGGCCGCGCTGTCTGGGTCATCCGGAAAGCGGGCCACCACGGCGATGGCGGTGGCGCCGGCGGCCTTGAGCTGCAGGCCGGCCTGCAGCAGGGCCTGGGGTTGGCCCAGCTGACCCCAGCTGATGCCGCTGGCGCCCAGGCTCAGGCCCACATCCAGCGGCACATCCGTGGTGACCACCGGACCGATGTCGAGGCCCAGGGTGGCGCGACAGCCATCGGCCACCTGCAGATGGCGCTGGCGCAGCTCGGGTTCGATGCCTGCATCCAGCAGCAGGCCCAGCCGCTGCCGGCGCACCGGCCGCAGCAGCAGCTCGCCTGCCGCAAAGCGATCCAGGCTCGATCCCTCGACGTACTGGATGCGCGGATCGCTCCAATAAAGCGCCGCGCCGTTCATCACATTCGGATGGGTGATCAAGCAACCGCTGGCGGCTGCCAGCAGCCGCGCCGCCGGCAGGGCATCACCGGCAAACCCACCCACGCCGCAACCGATGCCCGTGGGAATCAGCAGCAGGGTGGGCAGGGGCGCTGCGTCGCGCATCAACACCCCCCAGCGCTGCGCACAACCGCCTCGATCTGCAGCAACGACGGCGCATCAGGGCGGAGCTGCACAGCGGTGATCGCCCAGCGCAGTGGCTCACCCTGGACGCGCAGCGCCGCCTCGATCTGCTGCCGCAGCGGCCCCGGGGCACGCTCCAGCTGCAGCAGCACAGGCCTGAGCGCGATTGCGCTCACTTCTGATATCGACCGAACTGGGCCTCGTAGAGGGCGTCCTCCATGCCGGCCTGCAGGCTCAGATCGCTGGTGGGGAACGCCACGCAGAGCAGGGCGTAACCCTGCTGCTGCAGCTCGGCCTTGACCCCCATGGCATCGGGTTGATGGACCGTGCCGCTGCGGATCACAGCCGCACAGGTGGTGCAGACCCCCGAGCAGCAGGAGCTGGGCAGGGCCACCCCGGCCGCCTCGGCCGCCGCCAGGACGGTCTGATCGCTGCGGCAGGCAAAGCTGTGGCTGACACCGTCGATCTGGGCGGTGATCTGAAAGGTGGAAGGCTCGCTCACGGCTGCGGGTGCTGCAGTGACCATCTTCCCAGTTGAGGCCACCCGTAAAGGGTTCGGGGCTGGCTCTGCCGGTTCAGGCCTGCTGCCAGTGAACGGGATGGGGGGCCAGGTATTCGGGCGGCAATGGCACATCCGCCGTCGACGTCAGCACCAGGTCCAGGCTGATCGAGGCCCGCAGTTCGTCGTCGGCTTCATTCGGAAGAACCGCATGGTCGAGGCACGAAGGAAACAGCACCAGCAGACCAGCCCGTGGTGCCACATCCACCCAGGGCTGGCTCCATCGCGTCGGGTTCAGGGGGCCGCCGTGGCCCACAGCCATGCCCGGCACCAGCTCATTGACCTGGCGCTGGGGCCAGAACCGCAGACAACCGCAGCTGCCACTGCCATCACCGCTCAGGTAATAAACGGCGCTGAGGTGGGCATTGGGGTGGTGATGGCGGCCCACCACCTGGCCGGGTTCACTGAGCACCGGCCAGCAACGCTGAATGTGCAGGGCGACCTGGCTGTGGTCAAACCCCAGCTGTTGCAAATAGTTCTGAGCGTGGGCCAGCACCTCGGCGATCAAGGGCGCAAAGGCGGCAAGGCGATGGACCTGCCAGACGCCATTGAGGTCTCCGGTCCAGGCGCAACCGGGATCGGGGTTGCTGCTGGCCGCACCGCGCAACCCATGCAGGGTCTGCAGCTGGACAGCCAGATCGAGCGGATCAGGCCTGAGTTGCACCTGGGCCAACGCCACAGGAAACAGCGGCTGGATCACCAACGCCCCCGGCACCGGCAACGGCAGCGGCTGTAGTGGCTGCTGAGGCTGCTGGGGCTGGCTGTCCTCAACGTGGTCAGTCACCATCAGCAATCGTGGTCATGGGGACGCCGCCCCCGCCAGGGCGCTACCACCAGCATCCCAAAGCATCACGCGAGGCTGGCCTGCAAAAACCCCCAGCCCCTGAAGGCGGCGTTGCACGCGATGCGTGCA
>Ga0310333_100466_pt1 | contig 10933 bp, 12 predicted proteins | sample LakMicSRFTotalB7_FD_195547 | JGI IMG/M metagenome (GOLD analysis project Ga0310333, IMG submission 195547) | Enriched freshwater cyanobacterial communities from Lake Michigan, Michigan, United States - MI23.SRFL.Total.B7 (v2) (version 2) | ecosystem: Environmental > Aquatic > Freshwater > Lake... | reverse complement strand
GATTAGGGCTGAGCACCGTGCGTTCGGGTGGTTGAGCGCTGGGGAAGGCGCGCAACATCGCCTGCAGTGTTTGCAGGGCTCGGGGCTGCCGGGTGGCCGTACTGCTCAGCAACCTTTGGGCCTCCAACAGTAATCCCCGCGCATCTTGATACTCAATGGTTTCCACCACGCGTCCCTCCGCCACAGCGGCGGCGTATTCCTCGCAGGCTGCAGCGGCCAGGGCCCGCACCACCGCCCGTTGGGTGGAACCCTGCTGGAGCCCCGCTGCGGGCACCGCTGCTTGGCTCGCCTGGTTGATGGCTCTCTGGGCCGCCAGCAGCTTCTGACGGGTGGCGGGGGCGCTGGGATTGAGCCGCACCTGTTGGCGCAGGGCCTCCAGGCTGGGCAGGAAGGAGGGGATTCCGCGCTTGGTCAGCAGTGGATCCACAGCGCCGTAGAGCTCATCCACGGGGTGTCCCACATGGGGTTCGGCGGCGCTGAACTGGCGCTGGGTGATCAGCTCCTGGGCCACCAGCAGATGGCCCTGCATCTGGGCGAGCACCACCAGCAGATCCACGTCGTTGTTGATGGACGTGCCATGGCTGCCGCCGTGCTGCTGGTGGGTCTGGGCCTGACTGGGGGGCAGCGGCTGCAGGGCAGTGGAGATCAGGGCCCCGCTGACCCCAAGGCTGAGAAACAGCTCCAGCGCTTTGCGGGGGGCGGGCACGGTGGTGGATCACGGTCGCGTTCGCGCCAGTTTGCAGCAGGCATCTCCGGCGTTGCCAGGGGTGGTGACGGCTCGGTGTGCCCAATCGAACACGCGGGCGTGCCCGGCGGCCGTCAGGTTGGTGTCACGTCGAAGAACCCCATGGCCCCGCGTTCGGCGATCTGGTCCTGGTGCGGGTGGAACATGTAGCGCCCTGGGAAGGGGTAGCGCAGCTCGAGGATCCTGCGTTCCGCCACGCCGAGGGTCACCACGTCGGTGGGCTCCTGCGGCCCTGCCCCCATCAGCGTGAATTGGTTGGCGTGGGTGTGGAAGGTGAGCGGGCTCTCCAGCTCCGTCATGTTCAGCAGATAGATCCGCACCAGGGCGTTCTGGCGGATCTGGATCGGCTGGTGCATGTAGGCATCGGGGATGCCGTTGAAGGCATAGAGCTCGTTGCGGCCGTCGTTGTTGAGGTCGTAGCCGCCCATGACCAACACCAGCTCATCAGCAGGGGGGAGGTCGGTGCGCGGATCCACCACCAACAGGCCAAACAGGCCCTTCCCCACATGGCGGCTCACGGGGGCCACATGGCAGTGGTAAGGGAATAGGCCGGCCCGGTCGAGGTCGAACTCGTACACCGCCGTTCGGCCCGACAGGATCGGATCAATGCCATCCATGGCCGCTGGATGCACGCCATGGAAGTGGAGGCTGTGGGAGGTGCTGTCACCGTTGCGGAACACCACCCGGATCCGCTCCCCCTGGCGGGCCCGCAGGCTGGGTCCAGGGATGCGGCCGTTGAGGGTCCAGGCCTTGAACAGCACGTCGGCCGCTAGGGGCACGGTGGTGCTGCGGGCTTCCACCTCGAACAGCCGCAGCGGGCGGCCGTTCTCCTCGATCAGGCGACCGGTGTCAAAACTGCGCAGGCAGGTGTGCGGATCAAAGGGCAGCGCTTTGCGACTGCCGCGGTGGGCTCCATGCCCCAGGGTTTCGGCCTGGGCTCGTCCCCCGAGTCCCAGGGCTGCGAGCGTCAGCCCCGAGCCCAGGGCCGCCGAGCCCGCAAGCAGCCGTCGCCGAGTCCAAGGAGACGGAGTCTCCTTGGGGGCGTTGGCTGGGGAGGGACTGGGCTGACCCATCCTTCGATCCTGGATCAACGGCCGCATCGCCATGCGTGGGGATGCCTGAAATGCGTCGACTGTGGCTACAACGCAGATGACGCCTCCGCACGCTTTGGTTCATGGTCAGCGCACCCCCCATTGACATCGGCATTCCCGCGGATCGCCGGGCCCAGATCGCCCAGGGCCTGGGCCGGGTTCTAGCGGACAGCACGGTGCTTTATGCCAAAACCCACGGCTTCCACTGGAACGTCACCGGGCCGATGTTCAACACGCTCCACCTGATGTTCATGGGGCAGTACACCGAGCTGTGGACGGCCCTCGATGAGATCGCCGAGCGCATCCGTGCCCTGGGCCACATGGCCCCCTTCGGTGGCAGCACCTACCGCGACCTCTCCACCATCCCGGAATCCAATGGCGTGCCCCCGGCCCTCGCCATGGTGCGGGAGCTGGTAGAAGGCCATGAAGCGGTGGCCCGCACCATTCGCAGCGTGTTTGAGCTGGCGGATGGGGCCAACGACCAGCCCACGGCCGATCTGCTCACCCAGCGGCTGCAGATCCACGAGAAAACCGCCTGGATGCTGCGCAGCCTGTTGGAGGGCTGAGGCTTCACGCCGGCGGGCGGCTCAGCGGATCTGGTCCCAGTCCGCCACCAACCGTTCGCGCCCGGCCTCATCGCAGCGGCCCTTGAGCTGTTCCACGATCCGGCAGGTATTGGTGGTGAGGGTGGCCATCAGGTGGTCGCCGCCGACATCGGCCCGCAGCGGCTGCGGGGCAATGGGGACGCCGCTGAGGCTGCTCACCCGCTGCAGGCTGCGGCTGGGGGGATCCTGCTGGCTGAACAGGCCGGCCACCCGGCGCCGCTGCAGCTGTTGGATCACCTGGCTGAGGGCGGCGGGGCGCAGGCGGTCGCTGCTGCTGGCGCTGTCCACCACCGGCAGCTCCTTGAGCTGGTAGGCCCGAGCCAGGCTGGCGAAGGCACGGTGGTCGCTGGCCAGCACGCGGGCGCCTGCGATCGTGGCGAACTGGGCGCGGTTCCAGCGGTCGAGGGCCTGCAGGCTGCGCTCCATGGCGGCGGCTCGGCCGGCGATGGCGAGTGCGGCCTGGGGCTGGAGCTTCTGCAACCGTTGGCTCACCGCCGTCACCAGGGCCGCCGCCTGGCGCGGGTCGTGCCACACGTGCGGGTCGCGGTCGCCGTGGGCATGGCTGTCGCCCTGCGCGTGATGGCCAGCGAGCTCGTCATGGCGATTGGCGCTCTCGAGGCTGGGGCTGTTGGGCACCGCCAGCTCCGCCACTTTCACCACGCCGCTCCGTTTCTGCAGGGCCGGGGTGAGCCCATAGCCGTTGATCAGCACCAGGCGGGCCTGGCGCAGTTGCTGGCTCTGGTGCGGGCTGAGTTGCAGCTGGTGCGGGTCGTCGTTCGGGCCCAGCAGGCAGCTCACCGCCAGGTCGCTGGATGCCAGCCGGCGGGTGATGTCGCACAGGGCGCCGTCGGCGGCAATCACGTCCACCGCCACAGGCCGTTGGCAGCCCGCCCCCAGCAGGGTCAGGCCGGCCAGCAGCAGCCCGGGGCCCAGGTTCGGCAACAACCAGCCCACGGCGGGTGCCCATCGGGTTTCTGAATGATCATGATTCTCAGCCTGGGTGCCGTTCCTAGGCTGGGGACCCATGGTTGGCGTGCGGTGCTGCGGGTTGATGGCTTGAGCGTGCGCCGCGGCGATGGCCTGGTCCTCGAACAGGTGAGTTTTGCACTGCAGCCCGGCACGCTCACCGCCCTGGTGGGCCCCAATGGCGCTGGCAAGAGCACCCTGCTGCAGGCCCTGGAGGGCCAGCTGCTGCCTGAGGCCGGATCGATCCAGTGGGAGGGGCAGTCGCTCACGCCCGCCCTGGCGCGGCAGCAGCTGGCCTTGATGCCCCAGCGCGGCGAGATCGCCTGGAGCTTTCCGATCACGGTGCGGGAGCTGGTGGCCCTGGGGCGGTTGGCGGCGCAGCGCCCCGGCTGTTGCGATGTGGAGGCCGCCCTGCAGCGGGTGGGCCTGGCGAGCCTGGCGCAGCGGAGGCTTGATCAGCTGTCCGGCGGCCAGCAGCAGCGGGCTCTGCTGGCCCGCACCCTGGTGCAACCGGCGCGCATGCTGCTGCTGGATGAGCCCTGCGCGGCCATCGATCCACCCACCCGCACGGAGCTGCTGCGGGTGATGGGGTCCCTGCGGGATGTGGGCCTCACTCTGCTGGTGAGCAGCCACGACTGGGGCCCCGACCTCGAGTCCTACGACCGCGTGCTGGTGCTCGACCGGCGGCTGCTGGCGGACGGCACGCCCCAGCAGGTGCGCCAGGCCCTGGGGGACCTACGGGTGGGCAATCACCGTTGCGGTTGAGCCGGCTGGCGCTGCTGGCAGCTGCGGCACAGCCCGAAAAACTCCAGGGTGTGAAACAGCATCTGGAACCCCTCGGCGTGGTCGCCGTGCAGCTGCACCTCGTGCATGGGGCAGTGCTCCAACACCAGGGTGGTGCCGCAGTCCACACAGGTGAGGTGGTGCTCATCGCGCTCCACCGGGGCGAACAGTGCTTCGCCGCTGGGCAGGTGCCGGCAGCGGATCAGGCCGCGCTGCTGCAGCTGCCGCAGGTGGCGATACACCGTGGCCAGACCCATGGGCTGCGGGCCCTGCCGCAGCTGGGCGTAGAGGTCTTGGCCGGAGAGTTCCCGATCCGCCAGGCGCAGCTGGTCCAGCAACAGCTGCTGGCGATCGCTGGAGGCGGCAACCTGGGGAGGCATGGCCGGGTCAACGGGGCAAGGCCCTGATCCTATGGAGAGTCTGTGGTGGTTGCTGCCGTTGGCCCTTGCCCTGGTGGTGGGGGCCCTCTGTCCGATGGCGGGCACCCTGCTGCTGGTGCAGCGGCGGCTGTTTTTGGCGAATCTGGTGTCGCATGCGGTGCTGCCGGGGCTGGCCCTGGCCTTGGCCCTGCGGCTGGATCCTGGGCTGGGTGGGGTGATCAGCGGTGTGGCTGGTGCTCTGCTGGCGGAGCGCTTCAGCCGGGGTGAACGCCCTGGTCAGCAGGGGGACGATGCCGTCCTCAACACCGTGCTGGCTGGCTTTCTGGGGTTGGGGGTGCTGTTGATTCCCCTGCTGGGCATCCGCGTCAACCTGGAGGCGGTGCTGTTCGGGGATCTGTTGGCGGCGGCGCCGCTGGATCTGCTGCGCAGCCTGCTGGCCCTGGCGGCCCTGTTGTTGCTGTTGCGGCTGCGCTACCGCCATTACGTGTATCTGGGGGTGGACCCCTTGGGGGCCGCCAGCGCCGGCCTGCCGGTGCGGCGCCTGCGCCTGCTGCTGACCCTGGTGACGGCCTTCACCGTGGTGAGCGCCATGGTGGCGGTGGGCGTGGTGCTGGTGATCGGTTTGATGGGGGCGCCCGCCCTGCTGGGGCTGCCGGGGGCCTCCAGCCTGCGCCAGGCCATGGCCCGGGCGGCCATGGCCGGGGTGTTGCTCAGTGGCGGCGGTTTTCTGCTGGCGCTGCAGCCGGCGGTGAACCTGCCCCCGGGCCCGTTGATTGGGGTGCTCTGCATGGCGTTGTTGCCACTGGCGGCCTGGCGGCAGCGGCGGGCGGCCCTAGCCGGCGGCTAGCCACAGGGCCTGGCGCACCGCTTTCGGGATCGGCCGCAGCTGCAGTGAACCGGCCTCGATCAGCACCGGCTGCGCGTCCTTGGAGCCCTGGGCCCGCAGGGTCAGCAGCAACTGCTGGCCGGTGGGGTCGTACAGGAGGGGGCTACCGGGCTCCGCCTCCCAGCCGCTCAGGCTTCGGCGGCGCAGCACCGCCCCGCTGCGGCTGAGTTCCAGCAGTTGCGTGCTGGATTTGGACCGCCAGTCGCTCAGTAGCAGCCAGCTGCGCTCCCCGGCGCGGTCGCAGGCGGTGCCCAGCACGGCGTCCTCCCCCAGCCACAACTGCCTGGGGGGCTGGCCCGGTTCCACCAGCTCCAGGGAGCGCCGGTAGTCGGGCCAGTGCCGCACGAGCAGGGCCCTGCCACTCAGGGGGCAGAAGCTGCTGAGGTCGCGGCTGCCCGGCAGGAGCTGCCGCCGCGGGGGCCGGCCCGGCAGGTTGCGCAGGCTGAGCCCCTCGAGTTCAGGCACCACCAGGCCACCTCCTTCCGGCAGCAACTGCATCGGGCCGGACGCCTCGAGCACTAGCCGTTGTTCTCCGCCGCTCCTGGGCCAGAGGCTGGTGCTGGCGCGGCCCAGGGCGCGGCTGCTCCATTGCGCCAGCAGATCGCCGCGGCGGTTGCTGCTCAGGTGGGCAAACAGCAGCGGCTCGGGCAGCAGCGGCCGCAGCTGGCCGGGTTGGGGATCCGCGCGCGAGGCCCCGTTTGAGGCCAGGGGGCGCAGGGCCCCCTGCTGCAGGGGCAGCAGCCAGAGGCGCTCCCCACTCACCAGGGCCACCCCGGATCCATCCCCCAGGGGGCGCAGGGTGCTGATCCGGCTCAGCACCGGCGTGAGCGGTAGCCAGCGCCCATCGCGCCGTTGCACTTGCAGCTGCTCGCCATGGCCCACTGGCGCCACCACCAGCAACCAGGGCCGGGGATCCCACCGCCATCGCTGCGGGCGCAGGGGGAGGCCGCGGCGATCCAGACCGCGAATCAACAGCTCAATCGGGCCCTGGATGGGCTGGGTTCCCGTCAGCAGCAACCGCAGTGGGTTCCCCTCCCCCAGCCATTGATGGCTCCGGGGGGGATTCAGCCGGCTGCTGGCCGCCAGGCTGGGCCGCGCCATCGGGCGGCTGAACAGCAGATCCAGGGCGGCCGGGCCCGAGCTGGTGGCACTGGATCTCAACTCCAGCAACCGCGGTGGCCGGCGCAGCAGGAGTTGCTGTTGCAGCAGGGCCAGGCCCAGGCCGCCCCCCAGCAGCAACGCCAGGCGACGGTTCATGGCTCCAGGGGGCGTGCGGGCCGCGGGATCGGTCGCAACCGCTCCACCAGCACCACGCTGCGGGGGGTGCCGTTGTGGCGCTCCACCCCCATGCGCCCCTCCAGGGCCAGCCACTGATCCGGGCGTGGCTGGTAGCCCTGGGGCCAGCGCACCGGCAGACCGATCGGTGTGGCATCCGCGAGGCAGCAGCGCACCAGCAGACGCCCCAGCTGGGGGCGGTCTCCGGCTTGCGGCAGCACGAATCCGCTGATGCGCACGGGGTCACCGGCATAGAGCTGCGGATCGGGTTGGCTGCGCAGCAGGCGCACCCAGTCGGTGAGGCTGCGCTGACCCGGGGGAAGCTGGAAGTCGAGCTCCAACGCGGCCCCCAGGTCGCTGCTGCGGTTGGAGGCCAGGTCGCTGAAGGAGGGGTTGGGGGGAATCAGCAACACGGCCGCGGCTACGGCCGCCGCCACCAGCCAGCTGCGTTTGGTGGCGGGGCCTTGTCCGCCCTGGCGCAACTGCTGCAGCCCCAGGGCCAGCAGCAGCACGCCGCTGAAGCCCACCAGAGGATGGAACACCCCCCGCAGCAGCAGCTCCAGCCGGCCGCTCAGGCTGCTCCCCAGCAGCACCGCCCCCCACAGGGCCAGGGCCAGACCCCGCATCACAGCAGCGCCAGGTTGACCCATTGCCCGAGCAGCAACACCACCACACTGGCGGCTGCGGCGGTGAGGGCAATCGCCCGCGGCCGCAGCACCACGCCGAACAGTCCCAGCAGTTTGAGGTCGACCACCGGCCCCAGCACCAGAAAGGCCAGCAGGGCCCCTGGGGTGATCTGGGCGGCGAAGCCCAGGGCCAGGAAGGCATCCACGCTGGAACACACCGACACCACCACTGCCAGCAGCATCAGGCTCAGCACCGAGAGGGTTGGTGTGGAGCCCACCGCCAGCAACCAGCCCCTTGGCAGCAGGGTCTGCACCACGGCGGCGATGGCGCAGCCCAGCACCAGCAGGCTGGCTAGATCAAGAAATTCACGGCTGCTGTGGTCGAGCACGCTGCGCCAGCTCGGGCGCGGCGGCGCTGGGGTGGCTCGGGCCGCGGTGGGCTCGGCCCCCACCAGCCCGGAACGCCGCTCCAGCAGCCCCACCACCGCCAGGGGTTGGCCCAGGCGACGCTCCTCCAGCAGTGCAGGCTCCAGCAGCTCTCCCTCGGGCAGTTGCCGCAGCACTGTGGTCAGGGCGAGGGCCAGCGCCAGGGCGGCCAGGGGGCGCGCCGCCAGCAGCCAGGGTTGATGCGGGAAGGCGGCCCAGGTGCTGGCCAGCACGATCGGGTTCAGCACGGGGGCGGCAAACAGAAACCCCAGGGCGGTGCCCAGGGGCGCGCCATCCGCCAGAAGCCGCCGGGCCACCGGCACATTGCCGCACTCACAGGCCGGCAGGGCGAAGCCCAGGCCCGCCCCCACCAGGGGCCCCAGCAGGGGGTGTTGGGGCAGCCGCTGCAACCAGCGTCCACCGGGGCTCACCCAGCGGGCCAGCCCGGCGATCAACACCCCGATCAGCAAAAACGGCAGCGCCTCCAGCAGCAGGCCCTGAAAGATGGCCCAGGCGGTGGCCAGCCGGTTCAAGCGCTTGGGGCGAATCAGCCCATCATCGCTGGGCCTTAAGCGGTTGGGGCTTGATGGCGTCTGGGGTGCCACCGATGTTGCGGATGCTGGGCAGCAGCGGCAACGGCTTGACGTCGTCCTGCACCAGCGATCCCAGCAGTTCCGGTCGGTTGGATTCGAAATGCAGGTGGGGCCCGCTGCTCCAGATGCCGGTGTTGCCGCAGCTGCCGATCACATCGCCGCGTCGAAACGGGCCGGGCGCGCGGGCGTTGTCCAGATGGCTGTAGCTGGTGCGCAGGCCATCGGAGCCATGCAGCACGAAGGTGATGCCATGGGTGAGGCTGCGCTCCTGGCGGCCCTGGCCATCGTGGGCGGCCCGCACCGGGGTGCCTTGGATGCAGGCGATGTCAATGGCGGGATGGCCTGGCCGCACACCCTGGGTGATCACCCCTGGCATCGGATGCAGCAGCTGCAGGGCCGGGATCAGGATGGCGACGGGCAAGACACCTTCCGCGACGGAAATCGGAAGCGAATCTTAAATTACGACGCGTGGGACGCGTCTGTCGTCTATGCGACCAAGCGGAGTGTCACCGTCTCGGCCCCATGCGACTGCTGCTCAACCTGCTCTGGTTTGTGCTGGGGGGTCTGGTGATGGGGCTCGGTTGGGCCCTGGCGGGGATCCTCTGCGCCATCACCGTGGTGGGGCTGCCCTGGGCCCGGTCCTGCTTTGTGCTGGCGCGATTTTCCCTATGGCCGTTTGGTCAGGAGGCTGTCAGCCGCCGTGAGCTCACGGGCCGAGCCGACCTGGGCACCGGACCGCTGGGGCTGGTGGGCAATGGGCTGTGGTTTCTGCTAGCGGGCTGGTGGTTGGCCATGGGCCACCTCGGCTCCGCCCTGGCCTGTTTCATCACGATCATCGGCATCCCCTTCGGCATCCAGCACATCAAGCTGGCCCTGATCGCCCTGGCGCCCGTCGGCATGACGGTGGTGCCCAAGCCCTGAGCCCCCATGACGCCATCGCTCACCCTCGCCCAGGCCTCCCGCTTTTGGTGGCAGCTCGGCTGGGTGAGCTTCGGGGGGCCTGCCGGCCAGATCGCGCTGCTGCATCGGGAGCTGGTGGAGCGCCGCCGCTGGCTCTCGGAACGCCGTTACCTGCATGCCCTCAACTACTGCATGCTGTTGCCTGGTCCGGAGGCCATGCAACTGGCCACCTACCTGGGTTGGTTGCTGCATGGGGTGCCGGGGGGGCTGATCGCCGGCGGGCTGTTTGTGCTGCCCTCGGTGCTGGTGCTCACCGCCCTGTCCACCGCCTATGCGCTCTGGGGACAGGTGCCCGTGCTGGCGGCGGTGTTCGCGGTGCTCAAGCCCGCCGTGCTGGCGATCGTGGTGGTGGCGGCCTGGCGTCTGGGCCGTCGCGTGCTGCGCACCCCCCTGCAGGTGCTATTGGCCATCAAGGCCTTTCTGGGGCTGGCATGGCTGGGGCTTCCCTATCCCGTCGTGGTCGCTCTGGCGGCCCTGGTGGGGTGGGCCGCGGGCCGTTGGCGTCCTGGCTTGATGGCCTTGCCCATGGCCCATGGCTCGGGTGGTGCCGCATCCACTGCTGATGCGGCTGACCAGCCGGCGCTCCACGGTGATGCCACCCCCACGCCCGATCACGCGCGGTTCAGTCCCCGTCGCTTGGCGCTCACCCTGCTGATCTGGGCTCTGGCCCTGCTGCTGCCCCTGGCGGTGCTGGTGGTCTGGGGCGGTTGGGATGGCCCCCTGGCACTGATGGCCCGCTTCTTTACCCGTGTGGCCCTGCTCAGTTTTGGTGGGGCCTATGCGGTGCTGCCCTACGTGGCCCAGGGGGCTGTGGAGCAGTTCGGTTGGCTGAGCGCCGGCCAGATGCTCGACGGCCTGGCCCTCGGGGAAACCACGCCGGGCCCGCTGATCATGGTGGTGGCCTTCGTGGGCTTCATGGGCGGCTGGCACAGCACCCTGTTGGGCGGGCCCGGCAACTGGTGGGCCGCCGTGGCCGCCACCCTGGTGACGGTCTGGTTCACCTTTCTGCCGTCCTTTGGCTTCATCCTGGCGGGAGGGCCGCTGGTGGAGCGCAGCCGCGACGACCTGCGCATCGGCGCCCCGCTGGCGGGCATCACCGCTGCCCTGGTGGGGGTGATCGCCAGCCTGGCGGTGTTCTTTGCCAAGCCGGTGCTGTTCGGTTCGGGCCCCGCTCCGCTGTTGCCCTGGCTCCTGCTGGCGCTCTCCCTGCTGGCCTTGCTGCGCTGGCGCTGGGGGGTGTTGCAGCTCATTGGCGCCGCAGTGGTGCTGGGGGTGACGCGGCAGTTGCTGATGAGCGGTTTTGCTGCCGTGGGTTGATTAGGGCTTCGGTGCCGATTGGATCGACTTTTTGATCTCTGCAGATAGTTTGTCGAGCTCTGTTTTGTCCGCGCCTTTGAATTCTTTGCCGCAACTATTGGAAACGCTGCCGGCAATGCCAATGGCGGCACCATTTTGAAGTTGCTGGGGGTCGAGTTTGACGGGCTTGCCGGACTGGATGATCGTGGAATCGTGTCCAAACGCGATCGCGCCACTCACCATGTTCACCGCTGCGGGGAACGCTTTGGTGAAGGGCACCCCCTGCAGCACAAGATTGCAG
>Ga0310333_100465_pt1 | contig 10955 bp, 13 predicted proteins | sample LakMicSRFTotalB7_FD_195547 | JGI IMG/M metagenome (GOLD analysis project Ga0310333, IMG submission 195547) | Enriched freshwater cyanobacterial communities from Lake Michigan, Michigan, United States - MI23.SRFL.Total.B7 (v2) (version 2) | ecosystem: Environmental > Aquatic > Freshwater > Lake... | reverse complement strand
CTCGTCGGCCGTCCCCTAATTATCCCCCACCGCCCGTAGCGCATCAATCAGGCTGTCACAGTTCGTAATGTGGCAGCGGTGGCCGGCCCGGCGGCAGGCACTCCACGAAACCAAGCTCCAGCGACACCGGCACGCGCAGCACCGGTTTGTTCTGGTGTTCCGAGGACCATCCGATCGAGTACCGGCTTACCTCCGCCTCCACCGTGAACCACATGTGCCTGCACGCTTCACAGACCCGCTTCCGCACCACCTGATCTGGCACACGGCTGTTGGTGATCGCCGCTCGATGGCGGCTGTGGCTGCACTTGGGGCATTTCATCGGCATCATGGGGCCATCACGACCCGGGGAAATGGATTTCGGGAAATGGCTGCAGGTGGACATCCCACCTGAGAAGCTGTTCAAGCTCGAGGCCGACTGCCGCGCGCTTGAGGCCAATGGCAAAGCCGGACACCTTGCCGCCCAGCTTCTTCGGCAGACCCACCGGCAGCAGGAAATGCTCCAGGCTGCGGTCCATGAGATCGCGCGCCTGGAGCTGTTGCTGATGCGTCAGAACACGTCAGGCTGAACGACGACGCCATCAGTGGCATTGGCCAGATTGGCCGCAGCAGTCTCAACAGGTTGTTCGGGTGGTTCACCCATGATGCTGATGTAGGGCTTGCCATTCTTGGCTTCACGTTTCCAGCCTTTGACTTTGATGTCAATGTACTCTTTGCCTGATTTAGCCTCAGCAGTCAGGTACTCACCGAGCGCACGAAGTTCGCTAGCCCTGAAACTAATATCGCCATAGTAAGGCGTTTTGCTGTCCGCAAAGTCGGACTTGAATAGACGAGCGTTGATCTTGAAAGTCATGGTTGTTCGTGGGTGATGGTGTTGGCCTTTTCGTAGTGCTCCACCTCGGCCAAGGGATAGAGCACGCGCCCTTCAATGCGCACATAAGCTGGCCCGGTTGATTGCCGTCGCCAGCGAATCAAGGTCTGGCGATGAACCTGCCAACGCGCTGCCAGTTGCGCGTCGGTCAGAAACTCAGAAGATGTCGTCATCAGGCTCAGTAATCACCACGGGTTCGGTGATTTTGGCATTTAGATCATCCAAGCTGGGCGCCTCAGTCTTAACGGTCACCGGTTGGATGTCGATGGCCTCCTCCTGCGTCTGGAGGCCCAGCAGCAGATCACTGGCATAGAGGCGACCCCAGAAAGCGGCAGCCCGGTAGCGGATCATCAGATCGGGCATCGTTGCCCATTTGCTGCCGGTCTTGGTGGCCCAGCCTTCCTTCTTGGCCATTGCCATCGTGATGGTCGGTCCCTTCAGCTCCTGCTCACTGGCAAGGTCAGTGGCCACGGCATAGCAAGCCAGGCTGTCGCCAGTGCCGCTGATCTCAAATCGCAGTGGGCTATAGCGGCCGCATCCATTCACCATCGCGATGATAAAGCTGCTGCTCCAGCTCGGGCGGCCATGGATCACATGCAGATGCTGCATCGCCAGGAACGGGCTGATGCCCATGCGGTTGGCGATCTCCAAGGCAACCAGGCAGTTGGCAAATCCCTGCTGCCCCTGGAACTGCGGCGGTATCAGCGTGCTGCTGGCCAAGGCCTTGGCGATCCGTTGGGCGTCCTCAAACGCCTGGATGCCGGAGAACACCGAGCCGCTTGACTGGGTGGTGATGGCAGTGGATTGAGTCATCAGTAAAGCTCGATCTCGGTGGGTGGTTGTTGCTGGGTGCTGCCGGGTCGCATCCAAGCCGGCAGGCTGATCGGTTCGATCTGGTTGTTGTAGCCGGGCCATGCGTCGGCCGCCTTGCAGGTGGCGAGCACCTCGAGGTCACGCGCCGCCGTCTGGGCACCCGCGGCGATCATCTCGGCATCAGCGGCATAGACGGCGCACGCGAACGGCGCCTTCTTCTCCACGCAGATGAAGATGAACTGCTCAGGCCGGGTGCCGGTGGCCTGCTCAATGCCGTCGAGATACCAGGCTGCTTGGACGTGGTAGCGCCATTCCGCGATCGAGCGGGCAAACTCCCGCGGGCTTGCGTTCTCGGTTGTCTTCAGGTCCACGATCAACCGGCCGTCATCGGTCAGCCAATCAGGTCGGCACTTGCACTGCAGCCCAGTGGCGGCATCAGTCCACATGTGCGTCGTCTCAGCCTTGCCCGGCAGGCCCAGCAGCATTGCTGCTGCAGGATGGCCGAAGACAGCGCGGCCCATCGCCATCACGAGATCAGCGTCTTCACGGCTAATCACCGTGCGGCCTTCGCTCTGCGCTTCAAATGCAGCCCATGCTTCCTTGCCGACTTTGTAGCGGCGATCAATGCCCTCAGGCGCTGTGATGTAGCGCTGTTGCCATTGATGCAGCTCAAGCACATGAGTGTGGACAGCAGTCCCGAGCCGCATCGCAGCTGTGGGCTCAGTTGGCACCCGGTTTGGGTCCAGGTAGCGCGCCCAGAAATGCAGCGGGCTACGGGCGATCAGGTCAAGCCCTGACTTGCTGATCGCTGGGTGGGCGTGGTAGGCGTCGTTTTCCATGGCGGGTGGTAACCGCTAGCATCCTATGGCATCGGCGCCCATCATGCAACTACGTCCCTATCAGCAGCAGGCCATCGCCGATCTGCGCTTCGCCTTCCGCTCCGGCGTCCGGGCGCCCCTGCTCGTCGCGCCCACCGGCATGGGCAAGACCGTCATCTTCAGCGCCATTACTCAGGCCGCCGCATCCCGGGGCCGCCATGTGCTGATCCTCGTCCACCGCCGTGAGCTAATCCGTCAGGCCAGCGCCAAGCTCACCCAGGCCGGCGTCAACCATGGCATCATCGCCGCAGGCTTCGAGCCATCCGATCACCCGGTCCAGGTGGCCTCAGTCCAGACCCTGGCCAGGCGCCTCGACCGGCAACAGTGGCAGCCCGATCTGATCGTCATCGACGAAGCCCACCACGCCATCGCTGGCACCTGGGCCAAGGTGATCAGCCATTGGCCGGACAGCTTCCTGCTCGGCGTTACCGCCACACCAGTGCGGCAAGACGGCCGCGGCCTCGGTGGCATGTTCACCAAGCTGGTGCTCGGGCCATCCACGGCTGATCTAATGGCCGCCGGTTACCTGACGCCGGTGAAGATCTACGCGCCTCCCCAGGTGGCAGACCTGAGCGGCATCCGTACCCGGGCTGGTGACTACGCCAACGACCAGGCCGCCGCCGCCATGACTCGGCCGACCGTCACGGGTGACGCGATCAGTCACTACCAACGCATCGCAGCAGGTCAGCCCGCGATCGCCTTCTGCTGCAACGTCAACCACGCCACCACCGTCTCCGATGCCTTCAATGCCGCAGGTATCAGCGCAGCCACCCTCCTGGGCAATACCATCGACCGCGATGCCCTAGTCGCACGCTTCGCAGCCGGTGAGCTCCAGGTGCTCGTCACCGTTGACGTGGTGTCCGAGGGCTTCGACTGCCCTGGTGCTGCCGTTGCCATCCTGCTGCGCCCAACACAATCGGAAGGTCTCTACCTGCAGCAGGTCGGCCGCGTGCTGCGCCCTGCACCAGGCAAGGCTGCGGCGATCGTGCTTGATCATGTCGGCAACGTTCACCGCCATGGCTTCCCGGACGATGTACGGCCATGGACCCTCGACGACGCCCGGCAACGCACCGGCAAGGGCGGCCCGCCAGCGCCATCGGTGCGCACCTGTGAGGCCTGCTTTGCAGCGTTCAAACCACAGCCGGTCTGCCCGTGCTGTGGAGCTACTTGCACGGCAGATGCTCGCGAGCTGCAAATGGTCGAGGGTGAGCTGAAGGAATTGATCAAGACCCGCCCCTATGACTGCATCATTCCCGGCATGATCATGACCTTCGGTGATGAGACGTCGGAGCGCCAGCTGGAGATTGAGCGGCACAATCTCCGCATCTGGGCCGAGACGCGTGCGAAGGACAAGCGCCGCGAAGTCGGCAGCGCTCGTACCCTGCAGGAGCTCCTGGTAGTTGCCAAGCAGCGGGGCTATTCCCCCGGCTGGGCTTACCGCCTACACGCCGCGCGCAGCAATGGCTAACGCCGAGACCACCCTCCAGCAGCAGATCCGCCTGGCGCTCGGCACCCGGCCTGAGGCCCGCATCTTCCGCAACCAGGTCGGCAGCCTGCCCGATCCGCGCACGGGCCGGCTAGTCACCTTCGGCCTCGCCAAGGGATCCGCTGACCTGATCGGCTGGCGCACCATCACCGTCACCCCGGCCATGGTCGGCACCCGCCTGGCCATCTTCACCAGCATCGAGGTCAAGACCCCCACAGGCCGCGTCAGGCCCGAGCAGCAGGCATGGCTTGGCGCCGTGCGTGGTGCTGGTGGCATCGCGGGCGTGGCGAGGTCGGTTAACGATGCGCTCCAACTCCTGGGAGAGCGCGTTGTTTAGTGCCCAGCATCCCAGCGATGAACTTCTGCTTGCTTATGCGTCGCGTGATGAGGTAGCGCCCATCGGCATAGATGCGTTTGATCAGAAACAGCTCATCGCCGCCGCGGTCCAGATAGACCTTGCGTTTAGCTGCCAGCCAGCTTTTGCGCGGCCACAGCCAACGGAAATGCGGTTCTGGCACCGTGTCATGGCTGGCAATGATCGCATGCTGCTTTTTCCGGTACGCGTTCCATTCGGGCGTCATCCAGCCAGGCGAAGAATTGGTCTTGCGGAATTCCCGCAGCCGCCAGTCGTGATGCGGCTCAAGGTTCCACTCCTCGGCATTTACCACCCACACCATCCGCCCATAGAAGCGCTCGCGCTCTTCGATCTCGCCGGCGCTGATGCTGGAGTGCTGCAGCTCGATCACGCCGCCAGGCACGCGCAGGTCGGCGCGATGCTCGCCGATGACCACCTCGCGCCACTCCTCAGGAAACAGCTGCTTCCATCCGCGGTGCCACAAACCTTCTGGTTCGGACCATGAATCGCAGTCGCAAGCCTCGTGCGCCCAGTGCCACGCATAGACCTTGCCGCATTTGGCAATCAGCCGCGCGCCACAGCTGGGACAGGCACCAAAGGCGCCCGGCGTCGCAAGCTGTCGGCGGTCAGCGACCAATGCCCACTCCATACAGACCATGAAGATTTGGTCAGATGCTACCACCGGAGTGGTCAACGAGGTAGCATTTGCTGTGCAGTCCTTGACCACCCATGAAGCGCATCCCGCTCCTCCTCCCCGCAGAGCTGCTTGCATGGCTCGATGCCAAAACCGCCGACATCGAAAACCGGCAGACCTACATCCGTCGCTTGCTTCATGAGGCCATGAAGGCCGACCAGCGAGCCAAAGGCTGACCATGCGCGACAACATCAACGACCTCGCCCGCGGCCGATGGGTTGAGATCCTCTCGACCGTTGGCGGCATCCCCGTGTCTTACCTCGACAACCGCCACAAGCCATGCCCCTCATGCCGAGATGGCGACGATCGCTTTCGCTTCGATGACATTGACGGCAACGGCACCTGGTTCTGCTCACACTGCGGCGGCAAGGATGGCGCAGGTGGTGGTGGAACCGGCATCAGCCTGCTCATGCGCGTCAAAGACTGGGAGTTCAAGCAAGCCGCACACGCCGTTGAGGACTATCTCGGCATTACCAAACCAACCCGCAGCATCGTGTCCAAGAAGCCCATTAAGCCACCGGTTAACGCTGAGCCTCCAGCGCTTGATGGTGCATCGCATCAGTGGTGTTACACCGACGCCGCCGGCGAGCAGCTGTTCTGGATCCAACGCATCACTAAGGCCAACGGCGACAAGATTTTTCGCCACCGCACATGGATCGCAGGCACAGGCTGGCAAGGCGCTACCGCCACCAGCTGGGCCACGCCACGCCCGCTCTATAACCTCGCCGCCTTGCACGCGCGCCCAACGGCGCAGGTGATTGTCTGCGAAGGCGAGAAGGCTGCCGATCGTGCGCAGGAGCTATTCCCTCGTCTCGTTGCCGTCGCATGGCCCAACGGCGCGCAATCCGTCAGCAAGGTGGACTGGTCGCCGCTCACCGGGCGGAGCATCCTCCTCTGGCCTGACAACGACGACCAAGGCCGCGAGGCGATGGCCAAGATCGCCACGTTGATCCGCAAGCCGGCCAAGCTGTTCACGATCGACGCGCCACCAGATGCGCCAGAGAAGTGGGATATTGCCGACGCCACATGGACGCCAGAGGAAGCACTCGCCTACCTCAAGGCCAACCACCGGCGCGTGGAGTTACCCGAGCCGCAGCCCGAGCCCGTTGAGCCGGTCAGGCCCGTCAAGCAGCCCCGTAACTCTTCAGCGCTGGCAGGACTTCCGTTCCGCTGCCTTGGTTTCGATCACGGTCTCTACTTCTACCTGCCCGAGAAGGCTGGCCAGGTCACAGCGCTCACCCCAGCGCAGCACAGCAAAAACTACCTCCTCACTCTTGCGCCATTCGAGCGCTGGTCCGATCTGTTCGGCGTCGAGAACGAAAAAGGCCAGCGCTTTATCAACTGGACCGGCGCTGCTGACACTCTTATTCATGCATCCATTGATGTTGGCGTCTACGACCCCTCGCGCGTGCGTGGCCGCGGCGCATGGTCTGATGCCTGCCGCGTAATTCTGCATCTCGGCAATCGGCTCGTCATCGACGGCGCCTCTCACGCGATCACCAAGCTGCCTGCTGATTTCGGCACCTACTACTTCTACGAAAACGCCAAGCCCATCGAGGGACCAGGCGCAGACATCCTTTCCGATCAGGTCGCGGCCGAACTCAAGGAGATCTCGGAAGGTTTCAAGTGGGAAACCAAGGCGCTCGCTAACCTGCTCCTTGGATGGATCGTGCTTGCACCCGTCTGCGGCGCGCTCGACTGGCGTCCGCACATCTGGGTCACCGGGCCAGCCGGTTCAGGCAAGACCAGCCTTCTCAAGCTCTTTATGAAGCCACTGCTCGGCGGCATGTTCGAAGGCGCCACTGGTGGCACTACCGAAGCCGGCCTGCGTGGTCAGCTGCGCTCGGATGCCATCCCGATTGTGTTCGATGAGCTGGAGCAGAACGAACAAAAAGACAAGCAGCAGGTACAGAACCTTCTTGCCCTTGCACGCATCGCAAGCTCCGAAGGCGGCAAGATCTACAAGGGCACGACCAACGGCGGCGTCAACACGTTCGAGATCCGCTCAATGTTCTGCGTCTCATCCATTAACGTGGCGCTCATCCAACGCGCTGACCTCGACCGCTTTTGCGTCCTAAGCCTGCGCAAAGATCAAGTGCCTAAGGATGACTGGAACGCATTCGAGGCGCGCATTCTCAAGGCCTGCACGGAAGAAAACGGCCGCCGCTTGGTGGCGCGCACCGTGCAGGAGATTCCTGCCATCCGCAAAAACGCCAAGACGCTCGCCGGCGCTCTCTCGACCAAGTTCGGCCAGCGTTTTGGTGATCAGTACGGCACCCTGCTGGCTGGCGCTTGGACCCTTGAGGCCAACTGCGGCGGTGAGATGACACCCGAGCAGGCCAAGGAGTGGGTCGAGGGCATGGACTGGGAAAATCGCGAGGTGGACTCCAGTGATGCCGATGAGATGAAGTGCATCAGCCGCATCCTGCAAACGATCCTGCAGCTTGACGGTGGGCGACGCATTGCCGTGATTGAGCTGGTGCAACAGGCCGTAGCTGGGCGGCTTTTTATGGCCGATGCCAGCGGCTCATCTGGGGATGAGATTGAGATTGTTTTGGGGCGCTATGGGCTCAAGGTCATGGGCGAGATGCTTGCGGTCGCCAACAGCAGCACCAACCTGCAGGCGCTGCTCAGGGAAACGCCATGGGCTGGCAACGCGTATCGGCAGGCTCTTCGGCGGCTGCCTGGTGCAACGGTGGCATCAGCCACGATTCGCTTCAAAGGCATGGGACCAAGCCGAGCGACACTGGTCCCACTTGAGACACTTGAGATCTTGTAACGGTTTTAGTGTTCCTGTAACGGGACCGTAACGCGCAAAACCCTTGCGGCGCAAAGGATGTGTCGCTTGAAACGGTTGTAACGGTTTTTCCCGAGACACCCCCTAATACATACACAGACCGAGAGAGCCCCTCTCAACCCCCCCCCTACTACTACTACTATCTTTATCTATAGATTTGTTTGTTACAACGTTACAACCCAGTGATGCCAAGGGATTTGAGTGTAACGGTCACCGTTACAGGCCGTTACAGCGTTACAGGCTGATTTCAGCCCTATTCGCTGGCTAGAGCCGGGCGTGCGCCCTACCCTTGGCACATGGCAACCATCACCCTCGACATCAAGTCAGAGCTGCCTAAGGCCGTCAGGTGGACCGACACCATGACCAAGCAGCTGCCGTTTGCCATCAGCCAGGCGCTGAACAGCACCGCCTTCGATGCGCGCAAGTCAATCAATGCTTCGACACGTCAATACTTTGACAACCCAACAAGATTCATCCAGAACGCGTACCTGGTCCAGAAGAGCACCAAGCGCACCCTCACCGCGATCGTCTTCCCTGAGGCCAAGCGTCAGCCATACCTGCTGCGCAACATCACCGGCGGCCGACGTGGCAGCAAGCCATTCGAGGCCAAGCTGGTCAGCGCGTCCTCTGGGGCCATCCAGAGCGGCTCCAAGCTGGTTCCGGTTGGCATCAAGCGCAATGCCCAGGGCAACGTGTCCCTAGCGGCCCTGAAGCGCCTTACAGGGCAGATCGGACCGACTGGCCGCAACTCGGTCTTCATCGGCACTCCTAAGGGCGGCAACAGGCCACCAGGTGTCTACCAGCGCGTTGGCCAGAAGCTCAGGCCATTGTTCGTCAGCCTTCCATCTGCGACCTATCGCCCGATCTTCCCCGTGCAACAGATCGGCACCAAGGTGGCTGAACGGCGGTTTGGTGTATATCTGCGCAGCAGCTTAGAGAAGGCCTTGGCATCAGCGCGTTGATCCCCCCCCCTCCCCGGTTTGTGGGTCCTCTCTGGCCAAAACCCTGCGGGTCATCGAAAACCGCACGCTTTAGCTAGCGTCAGCGCCCAGTCCCCCTAAACCCTTGCGCCGCAATGAGTCTCAGTGAGTCTTGACTTAAGACACCCCGAGGACGTTTAGGGCGGTTTAGCATGAGTTTACGAAGCCTAGCCGTCGCTTAACTTGCTGGTCACATTCTCGGAGTTCGCAGCGATCAAGGGTTGCACGAAGGCGGCGGTTACTCATGCAACCAAGAGCCGAATCCTTGCGGCGGTGGTGGAGAAGGATGGCAAGCGTTGGCTGGATCGAGATCTGGCATTGGAGCTGTGGCGAAAGAACACGCTGAAGAACAACGCGGCGAAGGTGGATGAGCCGGATCCGGTGATGCCACGAGATGCGCGCGAGCTGCGGCAGCAGGTGGCTGGGTTGCCTGATGATGAGATCCCTGAGCTGAATGAAAGCCGCGCGCGGCGTGAGCATTACCAGGCAGAGCTGGCGAAGCTGGAGGTGGATTTGAAACGGAAGGAGCTGGTGCCTGCAGTGGATGTGGAGAAGGAAGCATTCGCGTTGGGTCGTAGCGTGCGCGAGGCGCTGGCAAACCTGGCCGATCGGTTGAGCCATCAGCTGGCTGGTGAGACTGATCCGGCTCGGATCCATGCGGTGCTGACGGATGAGCACCGGGCGGCATTGGTGGAGTTGAGCAATGGCTAACCCTTGGCGCGCTGGATTCATGGAAGGGCTGCGACCAGAGCAGCCGCTGACGGTGAGCGAATGGGCGGATAAGCACCGGCGGCTGAGCAGCAAGGCAAGCGCGGAGCCGGGGCCATGGCGGACTGGTCGGACGCCGTACCTGCGGGAGCCGATGGATTGCCTGAGCAGCAGCAGCCCGGTGCAAAGGGTGGTGATGATGTTCGCGGCGCAGACGGGCAAGACGGAGGCGGGCAGCAACTGGCTGGGCTATGTGATCGACCATGCGCCGGGTCCGATGCTTTGCGTGCAGCCGACTGTGGAGATGGCGAAGCGATTGAGCAAGCAACGGCTCGAGAGCATGATCAATGACACGCCATGCCTGGCGGCGAAAATCGCGCCATCAAGGGCGAGAGATTCGGGCAACACGATGTTTAGCAAAGACTTCAGCGGCGGGATCATGTTGCTGACCGGGGCGAACAGTTCAACTGGGCTCAGGTCAGCGCCGTGCCGATACCTGTTTGCTGATGAGGTGGACGCATATCCCAGCGACGTGGATGGCGAGGGCGACCCGGTTGCGCTGGCCGAGCGCAGGACGACGACGTTCGCCAGGCGGAAGATCCTGCTAACTAGCACGCCAACGGTGAAGGACTTCAGCCGGATCGAGGCGGAGTATCTGCGCAGCGATCAGCGGCGGTTCTATGTGCCGTGCCCTAGCTGCGGTGGGCTGCAGTGGCTGCAATGGCCGCGGCTGAAGTGGGACGCAAAGCGCCCGGGTGATGTGCGGTATCAGTGCGAGCACTGCGGCGAGAGGTTTGAGGAGAACCACAAGCCGGCGATGCTGGCTGCTGGTGAGTGGCGTGCGACGGCACCGAGCGATGGGCGGACGGCTGGGTTCCACCTGTCGGGGCTCTACAGCCCGCTGGGATGGTGCAGTTGGGAGCAGCTTGTGGATGACTTCCTGAGGGCCAAGTCAGACGCGCCAGCGTTGAAGGCGTTCGTGAATACGAGGCTGGCCGAGACATGGGAGGAGGATTATGCCGCGGCTGTGAGCGCCGATGGATTGATGACGAAGCGGCTGGCGTATGAGTCGGGCACATGCCCCGCTGGCGTGGTGCTGCTGACATGCGGCGTGGACGTCCAGGACAACCGGCTGGCGGTGAGCGTGTGGGGCTGGGGTGAAGGCGAAACGGGCTGGCTGATCTGGCACCAGGAGCTGATGGGCGATCCGACCCAGACGGAGGTGTGGGGCCAGCTGGACCAGGTGCTGGTGACGGAGTGGGCAACGGCTGCCGGCAAGGCGCTGAAGGTGTCGCAGGTGGCGGTGGACAGCGGCGGCCACTGCACCCATGAGGTGTATCGGTACGTGCGCGATCGCGTGCGGCAGAACGTGGTGG
>Ga0310333_100462_pt1 | contig 10999 bp, 10 predicted proteins | sample LakMicSRFTotalB7_FD_195547 | JGI IMG/M metagenome (GOLD analysis project Ga0310333, IMG submission 195547) | Enriched freshwater cyanobacterial communities from Lake Michigan, Michigan, United States - MI23.SRFL.Total.B7 (v2) (version 2) | ecosystem: Environmental > Aquatic > Freshwater > Lake... | reverse complement strand
GGGTGTGAATCAGGCCGGTGGCCAGGCCCGCCAGGCTGCCGAAGCCGAAGGCCACCAGCAGGGCCAGCGGCACCGGTACGCCCTTGCTGATCAGCACGGCTGCGGTGCCGCCACCCAGGGCAAACGAGCCGTCGACCGTCAGGTCGGGAAAGTTGAGAACACGCAGGGTGAGATAGGTGCCCAGGGCCAGGCCTGCGTAGGCCAGACCCTGGTCGTAGGCACCCAGCCAGAGAGTCAGCATCGCGGCATTGTGCCGCGCCGCAGCCTCACAGGGCCTGCAGGTTCTCGAAGCGGAACACCTGGCGGCCGGCCGGCGTCTCGCCGTGGGCCTCGGTCTCGACCACCCGCTCGCTGAGCACCCAGGGGCCGGCCTCACTCAGGGGCACAAAGGTGTCGGTGAAGCGGCTCTTGCCGCCCTTGGCTTGGCCTGTGGCTGGGTCGGCGTACTGGCTGGTGTAGCGCTGGCTCAGATAGCCCGCGCCAGTGTCGGTGGTGCTCTCGGTGAAGATCGTCACCACCGTGCCGTGAATGTGGCGGTGCACCATGGTGACCACATCGTCTTTGATGCGGTAACGGTCGCCGGCGTTCTTGCCGCCCACGATCACCTCGGTGCCGACCGCGTCGGTGTCACCGGCCGTGAAGGTGTTGTCGCCATGGGTCTGCTCAAAGCTGCGGCGCACCCGGTGGATCGCCATCTCCCACAGCTGGGAGGCCATGGCCTTGTGCACGGCCTCGTCGGTGATGCCCTCAACGGTTGCCTTGAGGTCGGCACCAACGCTGAAGGTGCCTTCGACCCGCTGGGCCGGTTGATCGCCAACAGCCGGCTGCTCCCAGAGGCAGGTGCCGCGGTAGCCGCCGAAGCCCGGCGCCCAGGTGTAGCGGTTTTCGTAGGCGGCCCTGAAGGCGGCGGTGCAGTCGCGCCCCTGGGCCAGGTCAGGGGTTTGGGTGAGGGGGGTGGCGGTCAAGGCCAACACTGTGCAGGTCCGATCACAGTAGAAGTCGGCTGCAGACCTTGGTCGTTCGTGCGGCAAGCAGCCTGCAGCGTGCATTGGTATCGATTTCGTAATGGCGCACTTGGCTCATGTGCGATTCGCGCGCCATTCTTTGCTCAGGGACAAAACCGGCGAGCAAGAAAACCTGCGTTTTGCTGACATTTGCTTTCGCGTGGTCAAGAATTCCAACGGCAAGCACTGTTTCGCCTGGCGTTATCTGGATCGGCTTTTTAGTTTGAAGTGGTTGCAGTTGCTGCTTGTGCGAGCACCAGGATCTTCAAGCCTGAAGCCCAAGGGCATCGGCAGATTCTTGCTGTATCCGTCGCTGCGCACGCGTGAGGCCGTCATCGCAGTGTTCGACAAGCCACCATTACCTTCTCACAGGGTGAGCGGCAAGACGCTGATCAAGGCGGCTGGGCTGTTCGCTCTCACTGCTGCGACTGAGGCATGTTTTGTTTGGCCGGTCGTCGCTGCACCAGTTGAGGTGACGTATGGAAATCAAGTTTATACGTTAGAAACGAAAAGTTGCTTCGCGCCAGGTTCCGTCACTGGCTGTGTTGGCTCGCCAGACTTCAGGCTCAATTCCTGGTATGGCAATGCGCAGCTGGCTAACGATCTTTCGAATGCGACGACTGATCTGTTGGGTCTGCCAAACGTCGTGCCTGGTACCAATGTCGGCCCCTCCTTTGTTTATTATTCGGGCGATACATCGCTGTACAATGCATCAGCATTGCCGTTTGATGGGTATAAGTGGGATCCGGTGCTGAACTATGCCTATTCATCCGGTGGACGTTGGAACAGTTACACGGGCCGCGCCACCAGTGACATCTCTTGGCTGGCGATCGAGGCCGCGGCACCTAGGCCAGTAGGGATCCCCATTGTCGCGGCGAATAACGGCACCAGCATCAACACCACGGCAAGCCTAGTCGCCAAGACGCTGTTGCCACAGTTTGAGGGTGGCACCCTCGTTGTTTCAGCGCCCAACGCGGCAGTGACCAGTAACTTCACTCTCAACGACTCCCTAAGTAACACAATCGACGCCGCAGGCAATAGCTCTGTCTTCAGCGGAGTCTTCTCTGATAAGACCGGATCAAAGGGGAATATCGAGTTCAAAAATACAGGTGCTTCTGGCGCGATAACAGTCCTGATCGGCAAAAGCACTTATAGCGGAATTACCGGCATCTTTGGCAATGCAATACTTCAGACCGGTATCGATAATGCTCTTCCCCAGTCAACAGAGATGTACATCGAGAGAAATGGACGTCTTAACCTGGGTGGATTTAATCAGACCATCGCAAACCTCGCTGGAAGTGGAACGATCGACCTGGGCACAGGCACACTCACGATCAACCGAGATTCTGCGTCAGCAAGTGCAGCGCTCTCCGGCGTGGTTATCAGCGGCAGCGGCGGATTAATCAAAGACGGGACTTTCACTCAGTCGCTCAATGGAGCTCTCACGTTCACAGGAGACACAAAAGTCAAGAAAGGAACCCTCAACCTGCTTGGCACAAGTACATCCAATACCCTCATTGAGCCAGGGGCGACATTAGGCGGCACTGGAGTCATCAAGGCCAATGTCTTCAACTTTGGTACGGTGTCTCCCGGCTTGTCCATTGGCACACTGACGATCGACGGAGGCTCCTATCTTCAAGACAGCGGTGCGACCCTGGCGATTGAGGTGGCTGGAGGAGGCAAGAGCGATCTGCTTCGGCTGACCGGCGCTGGCACCGGTCAAGCAATTTTGCTAGAGGGCAATTTGAAGCTCTCGAGCTACAAAGGAGCACCCATCACTCCGGGAGTTGTTTATACCGCTGTGAGCGTTCCTAGCGGAACAGTGGGCGGAGATCCGACGCTGAGTGCTGACACCGGCGGCGTGGCAGGGACAAGTGCTTATCAATTTGTTCGTGAAACAGATCCAAATTTCACACAACTGGCCAACGGCACGGCCGTGGCCGATTCCACCAAGTTGCAATTTGGTTGGTTACAGCTCAAGCCGACAGCGTCAACCCCAGCACCAACCCCAGCACCAACGCCTGCTCCAACACCAGCGCCAACGCCTGCTCCGACCCCAGCACCAACACCTGCTGATGTGGTCTCTACCAGCACAGCTCCTGGTCAAGTCACCATTGCGGCTGTCAAGCCAACCGGTGGAGCGATCACACAGACCATCACGGCCACGACAGCAACGCTGTTGCAGCAGTGTGTGGCCAACACCGGTAACAGCACAGCCTGCCAGGCAAGTCTGAATGGTGGTGGTTCTGGTGGATCCAGTGGTGCCAATGGCAACACCATCTCTGTGGCCAAAGGCATTGATGCCGGCATTTCCTCGGTGTATTCAGCCGTGAATAGTGGCATCAGCGGTGGAACACCTATTCCTACCGTGAGTGGTGATGCGAGCGGTTACACCAGTAACCAGGCTGTTACGGCTGCAGTAACCCCTGATTTTTTGACTGTTTACAGCGCTCTCTTCTCTCTGCCGACACGGGCTGAGCTCAATCAGGCACTCCACGCCATCAGCGCTGAACCCTATGCCTCGATGCAATCGGTGGCTCTGGAAGCGATGGAGCAGTTTCGCGTCAATGCGTTGACACTGTCCAAGGGAGACAAGGCCATCCGTCTGTGGTCGGAGGTCAAGGCCTGCCGGCTTGAGGATGGAACCTTGGTCCCCGCTGATAATGCGCAGCGCCCAATGAACTGCAAGCCGAGTCCTGGGTCACAGGCATCCCGTTGGTCGTTACTGATCGATGCCACCAACACCCAGGCGAGCCTGAACGGCAGTAACGATCTGGCTTCGCTCGACTACAACATTTTTCAGAGCAGCTATGGATTGCAATATGACGCATCCAAACAATGGAGTCTGGGAGCTGCTTTTGGTTACGGGCAGGCCAATCTCTACAATTATCAATACGCCAACAGTACGATCAAGTCCAACACCTATTCAGGTGGTTTTTGGGCCGTCTACCGACCCTCTGAGCAATGGCGAATTAGTGGTTTGCTTGGTTATATGAATCTTCAGTATGCTTCGAGTCGTGCCCTTGGCTTTGGTGGCCTGAATCGAATGGCTCAGGCCAATTGGGCTGGCCAGGGGTTGACCTCGGCGATTGAGGCTGAATATCAGTGGATCTTCGGTCCTAATAAGGCTGACCGCAATGCCATTCGCCTCAAACCAAAAACCTACTTTTCTTATAGCCTCCATTCCCAGGGATCATTCAGTGAATCAGGTGCTGATTCGCTTGATCTTGCGGTTCATGCCCATCAGGCTGATTCGCTGATCTATGGGATCGGCTTGACCCTTGAAGCTCCAGTACAAGTGACCACGGCAACACGGTTGATCCCTCGTTTTTCGGTCGCCTATGAGTATGACTTTAATGGTAACGCCACTGAAGAACATTCACTTCAATCGTCTTTTGCTCAGCTGCCAGCTCTTGGCTCCATCCAGGTCGTTGGTCAGAATCGTGGCGCCAATGACCTCAATGTGGCTTTAAGTTTGGAGCTTGAAACTTCCAATCAATTGTCTCTCTATGCTGGGGTTGCCGGTTCCTTTTTGAGTCAGGGCAGTGAACTGAGTTACGGCGGTGGCTTGCGGTGGCGATTTGGCGGCAATCGCTGATCGCTTCAGGGCCTCAGCTTCGTTGTGCTTGAAACTTGCGCACCCGTAAGTGTTTGTTTTACTTGCTAAGTTTTCTGTCCAAATGCTTAATTTTTTTCTGTGTGATTGGCTTTTGCTGCAATGAATGGCCAGATTGAGGGCGTCAATCTTATTTTCTTAGTCTGATGATGGTACGGTCGCCACGCTCAGTCATTGCGGCTCTTGGTTTTGGGCTTGTTGTCTGTTCCATGTTGACGTCAGATGCTAGGGCCCAAACAGCATCGGGGCTTTCCGTGAAATGGGGACAGGCCTGCAAGATGAAGGTTGTGCAGCAATTTGACGTGCCGATGTCTGATGCGCTTGTCAACCTCGGCGCCAGTGATCAGCAAGGCATTGACGACGGCAGCACCTCGATGTCTGACATCAAGAAGTATGGCTTGAGCTACAACTGGGAAATTCGCGGTAAAAAGATCAGCGGTTATTGCAATGTCAATGGCAAAGGCAAAATCACTGAGTTCAAGCAGGGCCTGTGATCTAATCGTGTGAACTGTCTAGCGATGGGTCTGATCTCGGCGGGCTCGGTTGGACTTGCTGCAGCCCGAGGTTGGCTTCGCTGCAGACAATGTTCAGACCCGCGGAATGCCATGCGCGCTCCCCGATACCCAGGGGGGGTCGCGCTGCTCGGCCAGCGCTGGCACCGGTGGGTGCGCCTCGCGCTCACGATCGTGATCGGCCTGGTGATTGCAGTGACGGTGGGGCCGGGCCTCCTGCCATCGGCAGCGGCAGCAGAACAGCCTGCGGCTGCATCCACCAAGGCAGCTGAGCCGATGGGCAGCTATGAGGTGGCGCCGGTGCGCATTCTCGGCGTGCCGGCGATCAGTGTGGCGTCGCCCGTGGTGAGCCAGCAGGATGCCGGTCTGCAGGCGATGCAGCGTGCTGCGGTGATTGAGGGGAACCTCTCCCTCCTCTACGCGCCCCACCAGCTGTGCGACCAGGGTGAGGCCATCACCGAGGCGCTACTGGAGGGCCTTGTGCTCGGCGGGCCGGACAAGCAACGGCTCTGCAGCGGCGACCCCTGGTTGGTGCTGGGCAAGCCTGACGATCTCCACATCGATCTGGTCACAAGCCGAGACGGTAGCTCTCAGCTGCAGGCCAGGTTGCAGGGGCGGTCCTTGCCGTTACCGCTGCTCACCGTGACCGAGGCGGATGCCCAGCTGCATGGACTCAGCCAGGCGCAACTGGCCAGCCGCTGGCGTCAGCTGCTGCAGCGGCGCTTGCGCCATGCCCGCTTGACCGAGCAGCCCAGCCAGGTGTTGCTGCGGCTGAAGGTCACCCTGCTGGTGGAGCTGGTCTTGCTGGCTTCCGTATCTGCCAGCCTCTGGCTCTGGGGCCGCTTGCGGCGGCGGCTGCGCAACCGCCAGAAAGCAGCCCGTGAGTACCAGGAGCTGCAGAGCGGCCGGGCACAACTGGTTCAGGGGGTGATCCGGCTGCTGTTTCTGGCTGTGCTGGTGCAACTGGTGCTGATGGTGGGGCTGGCTGTGGCTGCGGCTCCGGGCCACATCCCTCTGGCCATCAGGGTGTTGCTGCAACCCCTCTCGATCCTGTTCAAAGTCTTGGGCGTCGGCATCGCCGCTCTCGCCCTTCGTCTGCTTGTCCTGTTCGTCCTGCGGCAGTGGGTCAGCAACCTGGCGGTGCCGTTGGCCGAGCGTGCCCGGCGAGAGCAGCGCTACCACAACCTGATGCAGGCCAGTCAACGGCTGATTGATCTGGCGTTCTTCGTTGTGTTGGGTGTGCTCGTGTTGCTGGATATCCCCGGGGTGCGTGAACTCACGGCGGGTGCCTGGCTCGCTGGAGGGGCTCTGCTCGGCGGTCTGGCGATCGCTTTCCAAGGCCTCCTGCGCGATCTGGTGGCGGGCCTGGTGGCGTTACTCGACGATCACTACGCCGTCGGCGACGTGGTGGAAATCAATGGCATCTCTGGTGAGGTGGTGGATGTGGGCCTCCTCGTCACCGAACTGCGCACCGCCGATCAGCGGGTGGTGGTCGTGGCCAATAGTGCCAGCCAGCTGCTGCTGAACCACACCAAGATCCGATCGGGCGTGGATGTGGTGATTCCGCTCTCCACCCGTAACACGCGGCTGGATGAGGCGCTGGCGCTGATCGAAGCTGAATGCACGGCCTTCGCCGCTGATCCGGCCATGGGCGCTTCGCTTTTGCAGACACCATGCGTGCGCGGCGTGAGCCATGTCAGTCCCCAGGCGGTGGAGATCAGCGTCTTGCTCACGACCCGAACTGGTGAGCAGTGGGCAGCGGAGCGTGCCCTGTTGCGACGGCTGGTGGTTCGTTTGCAGGGGGCAGACATTCCCCTCGCCAGCCCAGCAAGCGCTCCGAGTCGTTGCTCATAGCCAGAGCACGCGCTGCCCGGTGGTCGAGCACGAGGGCCACAAGCGATGGCCGAGCCGCGAATCTCTCAATCCTCGAGAAGCCGCACTTGGTAGACCGCGACATTGCTTGTGCTCAAGGAGCGCACGAGTTCAGGCACCATCTGCATCGGTGTGGAAAGCTCCAACGACCGCCTGGTGCCGGTAGCCATCTCCGCAAGGTGCTGAGGATTGATGCTGGTGTGGCGTCGCTGTGCGGCTGCTTGAAACACCTCGACAGCTGGTCCATCTCCTGAGCCGAGCACAAACAGCACTTTCCTCGGCGTCTCGCCGTAATCGCGGCTGAGGGCTTCAAGCGCCTCGATTGTTGTGTGGTTGTTCATCACTTGCTGACTCAGGGCTTTGGTGGCTTGGCTCTGCTGCAGGTCTCAGTTATGCATATCTTGAATGGATTGTTCGCTTGAGTTGTTATTCGGCCTGGATTTCGCGTCGGATGTGCACACGGTATCGACGGCCGCAAAGTATCGTTCGATTGATTGGTTGGCCATGTAGCGGGCTTCTGCTTCACGACGCCATTGCTCGGTTTTGTAGAGGGCATCGAGGTCTCTGCGATCGCGCCATGACAACTCGGCTTTAAGCCATTCTTCATTCAGATAGCTGGTGCCTTGTAGGCAGCGTGCCTGGGCCAGATGCCAGCCTTCATGCATGAGCGTATTGATTTGATTGCCTCGCCTGCAGACAATCACCTGGCGGCTGCCTCGCACGTAAAGGCCGAACAACTGTTGTTCGCGGCAACGGGGATGATCGCTGACGACCATCACAGAATGCGCTTCAAGCAGCTGGCGCACTGTTTCGAACGACTCGGGGGTCGCAGCAGCCTTTGGAGCTGCCAGCAGCACAGTGGTCAGCAGAACAGCAAGGCGATGAGCGTTCAAAGGTTCAGTGTCTTGGAGTCCTTGTCGAGGCTTGGCGTTTCCAGTTTGCTGATCCCCATGAAGAAAGTACAGTTACTTGCGTATTTCTTACATTCGTGAGCCGATTGCAACAGTTTTCGTCGAGATTGCAGCTTGCGTTGCCGTTGGCAGTGCTCAGATTCTGTTTTTTAGGCACAGTGGGTGTGTCCTCCTATCCAAGCCACAAATATGAATGTAAGACAGCGCCTGGCCGCGACCACCGGTGTCACCCTGGCTCTGGTGGCCGCCGCCGCAATCATTCCGACGGCCACCGCCCAGACCGCTTCAGGGCTGATCGCCCAGTGGGGTAAAGCCTGCAAAATGCGCGTCGTCAACCAGTTTGATGTGCCCATGTCGGATGCCCTGGTGAACATCGGTGCGACCGAACAGCAAAGCCTTGATCAGGGCAATACCTCATTGGCCGACATCAAGAAGTACGGCATGAGTTACAATTGGGAGATTCGCGGCAAGAAGATCAATGGCTATTGCAATGTCAATGGCAAGGGCAAAATTACCGAATTCAAACAGGGCATTTGATCCACATCGGCCTTTGCGTTTCGCAAGGGCCTCCTCGCATTGTTCGCCATGATGTTGTTGTTTGGGAGGCTGTTACCGTTGCTGGCCGCAGCAGGCCTGATTGGTAGCAGCCTGCTGCGCGCGGCGTCTGCTTATGACCTCCAATACCGGCAGAACAACATCAGCTTTTCGGCTTCCGACCTGCGGCGCATTTTTAACAACGGTCTGCCACAGTCCTACGACCTGGTCTTCCCGGAGCAGCAGTGGACCACCTATCTGCTGCTCGACAGCCATCCGGACAAGGGGCAGGTGGCGATCACCCTGGGGCTGAGTCCGCGGGTCGGGGCCTCGCGCGCGCTGCTGCCGATTGCCACCTACAGCGTGATTGAGCCGATCCCCAGCACCAGCCAGCAGTGGCAGCGTCTGCTGAGCGCCTTGGCCAATACCTATGCCACCAATGTGCTGAGCAACCGGGCCCGTCTGTTGAACCAACGCTGATGTCGCTGATGACCCGTCTTCTGCATCCCCTCGCTGCTGCTGGCTGTGCGCTTGCCGTGAATTGGGTGGCAGCTCCTGCGTTCGCAAGCGGCTTCAACAGCCGCTTGGAACTGCAGGGGATTCGCTTTGAGGTAAAGAGCCGTGACCAGGGGGCCAGGCAGCAGCTGACGATCACAACGACAGGTGCCCAGCGCCCGATCCCGGTGATTCAGCAGCTGGTCGACGGCAGCGTCGTCGGTGCAGAGGTTGCCGATCTCAACGCCGACGGCCAGCCCGAGATCTTTGTTTTTGTCCAGGAACGCGGCAGTGCCAGTCACGGCAACCTTGTGGCCTATGCGCTCAACAACCGCCTCTCCCTGACCCCGATCACCCTGCCTGAGCTCAGCACAGCACTGGCTAAGGGTTACCGGGGCCACGACAGGTTTGCGGTGGTGGAGAGTTGTCTGGCCCGCCGTTTTCCGCTGCACAGTTCCACTGACAGCAGCGCCAAATCAACGGTTGTCTACCGGCAGATCTGCTACAAGCTGTATGCCGGAGAAGCCGGCTGGATTCTGCGGCCGGCTAGCGTTTCAACTTTTTAATGGCCTGTCGCGTCTGTCGCGGAGTTTCGCCGCAGTAACTGCGGTAGTCGGCTGCCGTCGCCCCACAGGCGAGCAGACCGGCTGTCTCCATCAAGGCGGCGATGGAGCGTGCCTGGTTGCCAGGGTCCTGCAATAAGGCGCGCAAAGACCGCAAGCGCAGCCGTTTGGCGTAGGCCATTGGCGTTTGGCCCGTTTCCTTTAGGAAGGCGTATTGCAGCATGCGCAACGAGATGTTGATCGCCGCTGAGACTTGGGCGACGTCGAAGCTGTTGTGCAGATGGTCGCGCATCCAGGTACTGGCCTCGCCCACATAGCTGCGTCGTCGCGCAGCGGTGAGGCGTTCGTGCTGTCCGCCGAGTTGGGCCAGCACAGTCAGCTGCCATTGCTCCAGTTGGTCGAGCAGGGCATCAGCACCCACCTGCCCCTGGCCGGTGCCCGCAGCCAGGCCTTCGGCAAAGCGATGCGCGGCTGCAATGAAGGCGCGGTGGTGGCTGCCCATGTCGAGCAGTCTCGGCAGGTCGGGAGTAATCCGCTCGGGTGGCAGCAGGATGGATAGCCCCTCGAGGTGGTGGCTGGTGCGCCCCTTGAGCACATCACCGGGGCGCATCAGCAGTGCCATGCCCGGTTCGGAGACGACGATCGTGCCGTTGATCTCTTCCTGGCTAATTCCTTGCAGCGGCAACCACAACACAGCGGCATGCTCCCCTTGCACCCGGTCGAGCCGCACTTCGCCGTGGCCTTGAATATGCAGCAGCTGCAGTCCTTGGCTCTGGCCAAAGGCCATGCGGCTGCCAAAGGCATTGCCATGGCTGCACAGGTCACTGCGATGCTCCCCCAGGCTGGAGCCGACAGCCAGTGACCAGGCCTCAAAGTCGGTTGTGTCGAGCAGCGGTTGCAAGCCAGCTGCCTTGAAATAGGGAGTCAGTAGCGTGGCCAAGGGCAGCGTATGGCTTGTCAATAATTGTGGCGAGCACCATTCATTCTGCAGGTTCTGCACGTGCTTTTTCAAAAAGACCCAGCCCTGCTGCTGTTGCTGATGGGCAGCAAAAGCATGGCGTTGCGTCCCGCTGCATCAATGTGTGTGAAAAGAGGGTGTCCACGGCACGGCTGCATAGGGTCTCAACAACGCGACCTTCAACAGTCATGACCGAACTCGGCAAATGTCCCTTCAGCGGCCATGGCTCTGCCGCGGTGGCCGGACGTGGCCCCTCACCCCGCGACTGGTGGCCCCAGCAGGTCAATCTGGCGATCCTGCATCAGCACAGCCCGGCCTCCAATCCGCTTGGAGCTTCGTTTGATTACGCCAAAGCGTTTGCTGAGCTCGATTACCAGGGGCTCAAGCGCGATCTGATCGCGCTGATGACCGATTCGCAGGACTGGTGGCCGGCCGACTGGGGCCACTACGGCGCTCTGTTCATTCGCATGGCCTGGCACAGCGCCGGCACCTACCGCACCGCCGACGGCCGCGGCGGTGGCGGCACCGGCAATC
>Ga0310333_100459_pt1 | contig 11076 bp, 9 predicted proteins | sample LakMicSRFTotalB7_FD_195547 | JGI IMG/M metagenome (GOLD analysis project Ga0310333, IMG submission 195547) | Enriched freshwater cyanobacterial communities from Lake Michigan, Michigan, United States - MI23.SRFL.Total.B7 (v2) (version 2) | ecosystem: Environmental > Aquatic > Freshwater > Lake... | reverse complement strand
TGGCTTATTGATGTAATAATCTTTCGGAATCATTTTAGGCCTTGAAGGCTGATTGTCAAGCCGAGTCTTCTTGTTCATGCTGGGTAGATAATCGTGGCATCTAAAATGTACGTACAGCTAGGGAGCTCCGGACAAGCAGACCGAAATTAATGCTCAGGCCTATAGCAGGGATGATTCAATGTATATGGCAAATTCTCGTGCCGTAATATCGGCAACGCCTTCGCTAGGGGGCATTCTGTATCTGTGCCCGAAAATGAATAACCGATTCCATTCCCGCCAGGGAGCGTTCACGATTGCGCTGCTTATGGGCTGTTGTCTGCTCGTAGTCAAAAAACCGAGTTGCTTTCCACCGTTCAACTCTGTCCAGACTTGAGGTCAGAAGAGAATTGCCGGGCAGATAGCCAGGGGTTACCAAAGTCTCCCTAATCCGGATTTGCAGCTCTTGAGCAGCAGTCGTATGTTGAATTCTCACCGATAAGCATCCGCTGTTTCCAAGATCGCTTGCTCAAGGGTCATCTCAGGGCGCAGGCCATGACGCGCCTGAATCTTGCTGATACTGGGAACGTAGCGATTCCGCGCCGCAGTTGGATCGGCAACTCCGAGGATGTGTACTGATTTCTCTTGCGCAATCAGATCCCGCACAAGATAAGCAAGCTCGGCAATGCTAATCACTCGGTCGGAGCCCACGTTGTAGGTTTCTCCATCTAAACCATCGATCATCAAAGTCCACAGCCAATGGGCTAAGTCGGATTGATCAAGATACGTTCGTTGAGGAGCGCCATCACCCGCCACAGTGATCTGTTCAGCGCAAAGCGCATCTCGAATGAAGTTGCCAATCGCGAAGTGTGCGTTGAGCGACAGATCCTGGCCCACGAAGGCAAAACAGCGTGCGATCACTGTTTCCAAGCCATGCGCCTCACGGTAGAGGGCGCAAAGGTGTTCAGCGGCGCGCTTCGCCTGGCTGTAGGCCGTGCTGGGATCCTCCATGGGCGGGCTACCGGGCCAGTCTTCCGGAATCGCCTCGAGATCAGATGGTTGAGGGCCGTAGATGCCGCCGGAGCTGGTGAGCAGGAATCGACGAGCGCCCGTTGCCACCGTGAGATCAAGAATATTCGTCGTGCCCTCCACGATCTGCTGGAAGCGCTGCAGCGGGGAGAGGCTCGGCCCCAGTGTGGAATCCGTGGCCGCATGCAGCACATGGCTGAACGACTCAGCCCACGGCAGAGATGCGCGATTCTGAATATCCCCCTTGTGGAAGCTGAGTCCATCGCAGGCGGACAGCTCTGGGTAAGCCGCCTGGAATCGCTCGGGCTCCCGGCTGACCACAACGATCGGTACACGATCCTCATCTCTACGGGCAAGGTGGTACCGAAGCAGTGCCCGTCCAAAGAAGCCTGTGCCGCCGGTCAACAGAAGTTGTTCTTTCATGGCGATTCAGCCACCCAGCTCACAAATCCTCAAGCACCTTCCAGCGATCTTCCAGCATCTGAATACGGGTTTGATCCTCTCGGTGCATCAATCCATAATATTCACGCTTATTCAGCAGCCACAGGAGCTCAAAATGCACGGCTTGGCGTAACGCCTTGGCAAGATCGGGAGAATCCAACGCGGAGCCACTGAAGACCACCTTCCTGGTTTCAAAGCGGTCAAGATGAATCGCTTTGAATCGCTGTAAATTGGCCAGGGCATCAATCGACACAGCCCCGCCAACGATGAAATCAAGGCCTCGATTACGGCAGGCCTGGGAAGCAACCTCGACGGCTTTGGTGACCTCCTCCGACTCGATTCCGTCACGGCCCGCACCGATGGAGCCGCTGAAATCAACTCGACCAAAAACGACACCATTACATCCTGGCTTTCCGGCAGCAATCTCAAGCATTTCCTCAAGGTTATTGTAGGCAGTGATCGTCTCTAGATTAAAGAGAAAAGAAACGTCTTCCTGTTCTTCTGCCGAATAGACCTTGTCCTTGGCTGCTATATATTTAGTCAAGGCATAGGGCGTTTCCACCATCGGGGCGATGATATAACGGACGCCAAACTGCCTTGCCTCCAGCATATCTCGGATCGCTTCGCAGCCACCCACCTTCAGCGCCAAGCCAACATCGGCTTTGTTGGCAATTTCAAGCAGACGAAGCAGTTCATCGGTGCGAGTTCCCTCAGCCTCGAATTCAGCTTTGGTAGCTAGGACACCAAATTCCTCCTTGCCTTGGCGGAGGATCTCGAGCATTTTCTTTTCGTAGTAATTCATGAGACGAATAAGGTAAATGAGTGGACAAAAAACTATACTAGCTTCACGAAGAATCCTTGGAGAAATAGCGCATAGCAAAATCAGCAAGTTCCGCCGATAGTTCGGGTGTCATCAGATGCAGAGGGTTCGACTCCATGCCACCTGATGCGCTGATGCGGCTGGTGATCTTAGGGAAATACGTCTGCTCGGGGTGCAAGGGCACTAGGAACACTGCTGGACCCTGGCCCTGCCAGAGGTCCAAGAAAGCGGGTTCATCAGCCCAGTTCTCGGACAGCTCAAAACTGGGAATGCGGTAGGCAGCTGCAAGCGTTGCCCAATCAGGAAAACCAAGACCCGAGTTGACATCGCAACCCAAATAAGCGCCATCAAAGTAATTCTTCTGGGTCATGCGGATTGAGGCATATCCCTCATTGCAAAATAGGAAGATCTTGAGGTTGAGCTCATTCACCGCCACCGTTGCTAGTTCCTGGAGATTCTGGGTAAATCCGCCATCCCCCTCTACTAAAACGGTGCGACGCCCTGGATCAGCAATCGCCACACCGATCGCACCAGATAGTCCATAACCCATGCTGGCCAACCCCTTATCCGTGATCATGGTTTGATCGCTTTTCAGCTGGAAGGCCTGCATCATCACGGTGAAGGCACCTCCGCTGCTGCAGGGCACGATGTGATCACCTGGTTCACACAGCTGGGAAAGCTCTGCAACCATGTCGTAAGGATTGAGATAGCCCTGCGGCGTTGTGTTAAATGCCTCTGAAAATGGTAGAAGTGCTCGCACGTGTTGGCTAAATGCCAGCCATTCACTGTGATTCCCCAGCGGGTGACTCAGCAGCGTGGAGAGGAACGCATCGGCATCCGCCTCAATCGCCAGTGCTGTTCGAGGATTTGGTTTGGTGAGCTCAGCTGGATCAATATCCACTTGGATCACCTCACCCAGAGGGACAAAGGCTTGCCAGTTGAACCCTGTTTGCTGAAGGCCCAAGCGAGAGCCAACCGCCAGCACTAGATCCGCTTGCTGCAGAAGCAGATTGCTCGAGCGTTGCCCCCAGGTGTTGGGCCGGCCTGCATAGTTGGCGTGATCAGCCGCATAGCGGTCAGCACCATTCCAGGTGGTCATGACCGGCAGGCTCAGAGCAGCCAGTTGCGATTGCAGGGCCTTGGCCTGGCGATGGGAGAGACCACCGCCCAGCAGCAACACGGGGCGTTCGGCCGCTGCGATGCGTACGGCAACATCCGCCACCAGCTGCTCGCTAGCCAACGGAACTGTTCTCTCAGGGCCGGGATCGCTGTTGAGGCCCACATCGGCCCAGGTCTCGGGCACCTGGCTGGCCTGTACATCCAACGGCAGCTCCAGGAACACCGGCCCTGGCCGACCGCGCCAGCCTTCGGCTACTTCCGCCAGGACAACCTCCGCAGGCATCGGGGCCTTGATGCAGAGGCTGCGCTTGCACACCGGCGCCGCCATTGCCACACCGTCGACCTCCTGAATACCGAGCTGGCGCAGGCCGACTGGCGCCAAATCCTCAACCTTCACCTGCCCGCCGAGGAGCAGCAGTTCGCGGCTTTCCAACCACGCGCCAGCTAGGCCTGTGAGTGTGTTGGTGAGCCCCGGGCCAGCCGTAACCAGCGCCAACGCCTTACCCGTTCCCGCTGCAGCGGCACCAGCTTCAACGATGGCGTTGTGATATTCCGTGGCGATGGCTGCCGCCACCTCATGCACCACCGGCACACAAACGAGAACCTGCCGTGCTGAATTCAGCAGGTGCATGATGTTGCCACCTGCTACGAAGTAGCAGTGGCTGTAGCCGCTGGCCTTCAGCCAGCCGATCAGAGCATCGGAATACTTCATCACGCAGCCACCCGAACGGATTGAGCAGTAGCAAGCTCAGAGACCAGCGTGGCAATGGCCTGCTGCATCGCTGCCAACACTGCATCGAGAGATGCCTGATCAGCAGGTAGCTGCACTTCCTGGACGCCAAGCCCTGCTGGATCGGTGGATGAGGGAACGATCAGGTGATACTGCCCGGGCGAATGTTTCTTATCGGCCTGAAAAGCCTTCAGGAAACTCTCAGCATCGAATACCTGTAGTTGCTCTGGATCCAGCACCGGCCACAGCAACGCCAGGCAGTGCTGCCAAAGCCCCGCGGATTCGGGTTGATGCTCCGTGAAGCAGATGGATGCCATCATCCCGATGGCCACCGCCAGGCCATGGGGAATAGCGAACGATGTGGCCGATTCAAGGGCATGGCCCCAGGTATGGCCAAAATTCAACAAGCGACGCTCCGCCTGATCGAATTCATCGGTTTGGATGAACCACTGCTTCACAGACAGCGTGGCGTGCAGCAGCTCTGCCAGCTGCTGCTCCTGCCAGGCCCCGCTGAGCACCGGTCCCGACAGCCGCTCGTAAATTGCGAAGGTAGACGCCCCGCGGCAGAAGGCAATCTTGGCGGCTTCTGCAGCACCACCGGCCAGCTCCACGGCCGGGAGCGTGCGGGCGAAGACTGGCAAGATATCGATTCGGCTGGGGGGATGGAAATTGCCGATCAGATTTTTATAGGCCCCCACATTGATCGAACTCTTGCCGCCAAGGCAGGAATCCGCCATGCCCAGAAAGGTTGTGGGCACGTAGCTCCACCGGATGCCGCGCATGAACAGCGAGGCCACGAAGGTGGCAATGTCCTGCACCACGCCACCGCCGATCGCGGCAATGCGGGACGAGCGGCCTAGGCCCGCCTGCTTCATGGCCACAAACAGCGGCAGGGTCTCCTGCAGGGCCTTGGCCTCTTCAGTGGCCTCGATCCAGATCACGGGAAGACCCGCTGGCAGTGCAAGCCTGCCGCGGAAGAAGGAGTCAACCAGCAGCAGATCAGCGCTTGGACACCACAGGCTGAGATCCGTGAGCGGCGAAAAGGCCACGCTGTAATCCGCGAGGGCGCTGCGGATCTTGAGCTCGGGAAGCGGAGCAGACATTCGGATGGAATCAGGCGTGCTTGAGGCCGATGAAACCAGCATCAACGGTCAGGAACTGCCCGGTGATGGCGCGGTTGGCCGGCGAGACCAGAAAGGCCACGGCCGAAGCGATATCGGCAGGTTCGGGCAATCGGCCTAGGGCCGATTGGGAGGTGATGTCAGCGATCTGCTCAGCGGAGAGATTGCTGCGCGTCATCGGAGTGTCGACCACACCCGGCAACACCGCATTGATGAGGATGCCTCTGGGGCCCAGATCCAGAGCAGAGGCCTTAACCAGCCCTTGGAGAGCCGCTTTGGACACGGTGTAGGAGAACTTGCCGGGGCGGCTTTCCAGCTGCCAGATGGAACTCACCACGACCAGCCGATTGCCGGAACTGAGCTTGCCGGCCGAGAGCAGGGCCTGAAGACTGGAGGCAATGAACAGCACATTGCCCTGAAGCAGCCTCTGCAGATCCGAAGTATCAAACCTCGCCACGGTGTCGCTGCAGTTCAACCCCTGGGCCCACACCACCGCATCGAGAGCCGGGAGGGAGCTGAAGCTGGCAGCGTCACATGGATCGTCGTAGGAGAGGGGCAGATGGGCGGCAGCGCCGTCCCAAGGGGTTGTCCCCGCCGTGTAGACAACACATCCATTGCCAGCCAGATGGGTAGCGATCGCTGAACCCAGGGCGCCACCAGCACCAAAAAGCAGCACCTTGGGGCTCATGGGGCTGGCTGGCAGACCAAGGCGTCGATCACCTCAACCTCTCGGGCCAGCATCGCCGGTGTTAGGCCGGGATAGGTGCCAAGAAACAAGGTGGTAACCATGATCTCGTCAGACCCCACCATCTCGCCAACAACCCGCATTGCCTCAGGGTTATCTGCACGCAGCTGAACAAAGGCAGGTTGACGCAGCAGGTTGCCGCCAAACAGCATGCGGTTGCCGATCAGGTTGCGGTCCAGCTCCTGAGCCAGCTCCGTACGGCTGAAAGCCGCCCCAGGCTTCACTGCAATCTTGAAGCCAAACCAGGAGCAATCCGTGCGGCAACCGCTGCCATCCCAGCTGAAGCCCTGCTCCGCATCCCAGGCGGTGGCATGAGTAGGCAAGGCGAACTCGAGTACATCGTCGTGGGATGCAAGGCCCCGGCGCAACGTCTCCCAGTTTTGCTTGCGGGCCTCGATGAACTCCGGCAGCCGGCGAAGCTGCACCCGGCCGATCGCCGCCTGCGGATCAAGTGGTTTGAGGTTGAAGCCGAGGTGGCTGTAACTGTACTTGTGGTCGTAGCCCTTAGGCAGCTCACCCAGCTGCCAATCGAAGCGCTTGTTGCAAGTGTTGTCGATGCCGCTGGGGCACCAGCAGTCGCGCCCCCAGTCGCGGAAGCTTTCGGCGATCACCTTGAGCTTCTGATCACGAACAATGTTCACCGCACCGCCCTCGCCCATGGTGAGGTGATGGGGCGGGTAGAAGCTCTGGGTGCTGATGTCACCCCAGGTGCCGGTCCAGCGGATCACCCGATCCGGCCCTTCATCGAGGCCAGGGCTGTTCTCGCTGAAGCCCAGGCTCTCGGCCAGCTGCCGCGGCATGGAGTAGCTGCAACCGAGGGCATCGCAGTTGTCTTCCACCAGCCAGAGGTCGTACTTCTGGCAGAAGGCCAGGGTGGCAGCCAAATCGAAGGGGTTGCCCAGGGCGTGGGCCATCATCACGGCCTTGGTTTTGCCCGCGCTGTAGGCCGCTTCCAGCTGGTTGCAGCGGGCATTGCCGGTGATCGGATCGGCATCGATGAACACCGGCACCGCACCCACCTGCACGATCGGCGCCACGGTGGTGGGGAAGCCCGCAGCCACCGTGATCACCTCATCACCGGGCTTGATCCGGCGGGCATCCGGCAGCTTGGCGGAGGTGAGCGCTGAGATCGCCACCAGGTTGGCGCTGGAGCCGGAGTTCACCAGCAGTGAATGGCGCACCCCCAGGAAGGCGGCCAACTCCTTCTGAAAAGCTTCACCTTCTGTGCCCAGGGTGAGCCAGAAATCGAGGGTGCTGCCCACAGCCGCCTCCACTTCCTCTTCCGAGAACACCCGGCCCGCATAGGGGATGGTGGTGCCAGGCTGCCAGGGTTGGCGATCAGGATCCGCTGCCGGCCGGAAGCTGGCGTGCACCTGGCGGGAATACTCGCGGGTGAGGCGCAGGATTTCCTGCTTCAGGGCCTGGGGATCACTCATGGGGTCAGGGAGGGGTGTGAGGTGTACGCGTTCAGATCCGCAAGGCAGCACTCCAGAGCCGGTGTGCCCTGGTTATGGGCCAGGTACCAGCCCACGGTGCGGGCCAGGGTGGTGGCGTAACCCCAACGGGGCTGCCATCCCAGCTGGTGATGGGCCTTGTCGATCTGCAGATGCAGCAGATTCGCCTCGTGCGGGGCGGACGGGTCGCTTTGATCCAGCCACTCCCCGGGCCAGTGCTCGAGGATCGTGGCCACCAGCTCACCCACGGGGCGATTGCTGGCCAGGCTGGGGCCGAAGTTGAAGGCTTCGCAAGGAGGATTCGCCGCATGGGCTAGGGCCTCAGCCAGCCGCAGGTAGCCCGCTAACGGTTCGATCACGTGCTGCCAGGGGCGAGTGGCCGCCGGATTGCGGACGGGGATCGGCTCCCCCCGGGCCAAGGAGCGGATGGCATCGGGCACGATCCGATCGGCAGCCCAGTCGCCCCCGCCGATCACATTGCCGGCCCGGGCGGTGGCGATGCGCAGATGGGGGGTCTGATGGGAAGCAAACCCGCAGAAGCTGGAGCGCCAGCTGGCGATGGCGATCTCTGCGCCGGCTTTGCTGGCGCTGTAGGGGTCGTGGCCCCCTAGGCGATCGGGCTCGCGGTAGCCATAGGGCCATTCGCGGTTCTCGTAGACCTTGTCGGTGGTCACCATCACCACCGCGCAGGGATGGGCCAGAGGCTTGAGAGCCTCAAGAACATGCAAGGAGCCCATCACATTGGTGGCCCAGGTGCCAAGCGGATCCTCGTAGCTACGCCGCACTAGGGGTTGGGCGGCCAAATGGAGCACCACCTCCGGTTGCGCCATGAGCACCAGAGCCTTGAGGGCTTCGAGATCGGCCAGATCTCCGATCTGATGCTGCCAGTTCTCCCCGGCGGGCCGGGCCTGGGCCAGCTGACGGAACAGGTTGGGTTCCGGTTCAGGCTCTAGGGCGTAGGTCCACACCTGGGCCCCCAGCTGCTGGAGCCAGAGCAGCAACCAACTGCCCTTGAAGCCGGTGTGGCCGGTGAGCAGCACCCGCCGGCCAGCCCAGAACGCAGGGTTAAGCATCACCACACCTTCCAAGGCGCCTTGTCCTCGGCCCAGAGCTCTTCCAGATGCACCCGATCGCGCAGAGTATCCATCGGCTGCCAAAAGCCTTTGTGGTGATAGGCCGTGAGCTGGCCGTCTGCAGCCAGGCTGCGCAGCGGATCCTGCTCCCAGGTGGTGGCATCGCCTTCGATGCGATCAATCACCTCAGGCTCCAGCACGAAGAACCCCCCATTGATCCAGCCGCCATCTCCCTGGGGCTTTTCCTGAAATCCGGAAACGGCGGCGTTTTCACCGAACTGCAGCGCTCCATAGCGGCCCGGCGGTTGCACCGCCGTCACCGTGCCTAGGCGCCCATGGGCTTTGTGGTGGGCAATCAGGGCTGTGATATCCACATCCGCCACGCCATCGCCATAGGTGAAGCAAAAGGACTCATCGCGCACGTAATCGCGCACCCGCTTCAGCCGGCCGCCGGTCATGCTGCTCTCTCCCGTATCCACCAGGGTGATCTCCCAGGGTTCGGCCTTTTTGTGGTGCACTTCCATCGAATTCATGCGCATGTGAAAGGTCACATCGCTCATGTGCAGGAAGTAGTTCGCAAAATACTCCTTGATCACATAGCCCTTGTAGCCGCAGCAGATCACAAACTCATTGATCCCATGGGCACTGAAGATCTTGAGAATGTGCCAAAGGATTGGCCTGCCGCCGATTTCCACCATCGGCTTGGGCTTGAGGCTGGTTTCTTCGCTGATGCGGGTGCCGAGACCACCCGCAAGAATGACGGCTTTCATGAACAGCTGACCTCGCTGGCAATCAAAGCCTGATCCTTAAGGAGCGACATGGCTTGCTTGGTTTAAGGGAAAGTGTGGGCTAGTTGTAAAGCATATACGGGCAAATTCATGATGCAAGGAATCGCCTCAAGAACTCTCGGGAACAGCTCCCTTAGCGTTAAACACAAGCCGCATCGTTTTAAACAGAATCAAGACATCGAGCCAGAAGGAAAAATTTCTGAGGTAATAGAGATCGTAGCTGAGCTTGTTGGCCGCATCCTCAATCGATGCCCCATAGGGATAGTTCACCTGGGCCCAGCCGCTCAGCCCTGGGCGGATCGCGTGCCTGATCCGGTAGTGGGGGATTTGCTCCTCGAGCATGTGCTCAAATTCGGGCCGTTCCGGCCGGGGCCCAATCAGGCTCATCTCCCCCATCACCACACTCCACAGCTGGGGCAGCTCATCAATGCGTGTCAGCCGCAGCAGCTTCCCAATCGAGGTGATGCGCGAATCGCCAGCCCTGACCCACTGGGCTCCAGAGCGTTCCGCATCAAGATCCATGGTTCTCAACTTCCAAACCCGAAAGGGCTGCCCGTTAAGCCCACTGCGCTGCTGGGAATAGAAGATCGGCCCCCCATCCTCCAGCCGGATCAACACAGCAGCCACCAGCATCAACGGCAGGCTCAAGAGCAACAGAATCAAGCTGCCAACCACATCCCCGCAACGCTTGAGCCGAAGCTGAAACGCATTCTTACCAATCGAAAACTCCCCCCGCAGCAAATCGCCACAACTCAACAGCTCGGGGGGGAACCGCTGCAATATTGTTTCGCACCAGCCCAAAAGGCTCACAATCACCAACCCATTCCCCTGGATCTGGATCAGCTTTTGTTGCACCCCAACCGATAGCGCCTCAATACCGGGCACCACGATATTCAATACACCTTGGGAGTCAGACAGTTGCGAATCAGCCACTTGGCCAAAAGCTTCGATAGGGCAATGGTCGAGGCTGGCATTTAAACGAGACCACGCCAGAAGGCCTGAGAGGTGAGCAGCCTGTTCAGCCGTGCCCAACACCAACCAGTGCTGCGTCTCAGAAAAGTGACTGCGTAAGACCACGTTCAAAGCGAACTGGCTCAGCAAGCTCAAAATGCCAAAACCGAGCAGGAAAGGCAATAAAAAGCTGCGGTAGGCAGCAAAATTTTGAAAGCCTGCAGTCAACCAGTTGCAAGCAAGATAGGCAGCAGCGCCAAGCAACGTGACCCATAGGGTGTCGAAGCATTGCCTCACAAAAGAAGCCGCGCCACGATCATTCGCGTCGTAATACCTCCCCAGCACATAGCTGGCAATAATCCAGACCCCCAACAGCAAAGCAATCGGCAGATAGAGCCCAGGCCAGACAGCAAAACGGGCCCGAAACACCAGCCAATAGCCAAGCCAAAACAGCAGGCAATCAACCAAGATTGCGATTAAAAGCCTACGCCTTGAGATCAGCCAGGGAAGCCGCAGTTGCACAGTGAAAGCAAATACAAAAAAGGTTGATAATGGAGACCTGCTCTTCAGCGGCCAAGACAACAACGGGACATAGCTGCATAGACCTTCAAGACATCAAACCCAGCTGCATAAAAGCTCGGGCACAGCTAGCCCGAGTAATGGCCGCCGGATAGGAGCTGGGCTCAACCATCTCGATCAGACCTTAAGAGAATCGCACAGCCTGCAGCAAATAGGCCTCACATATGCCTATTCAAATGGGGGGGGGGGGTGGGTTCCAACCTAGAAAAAATTAGATTTTTTAAAAAAAAAATGGGCCCACACACGGAGT
>Ga0310333_100458_pt1 | contig 11084 bp, 8 predicted proteins | sample LakMicSRFTotalB7_FD_195547 | JGI IMG/M metagenome (GOLD analysis project Ga0310333, IMG submission 195547) | Enriched freshwater cyanobacterial communities from Lake Michigan, Michigan, United States - MI23.SRFL.Total.B7 (v2) (version 2) | ecosystem: Environmental > Aquatic > Freshwater > Lake... | reverse complement strand
TCAAAGCGCCGCCGCGGGCGCCGTTTGTGCTGAGCAGCCAGGTCCGGATCGAGCCCCATACCAACACCACCCTCGAAGGTCTGTATGTGAGCGGGGGGCTGTTCACCACCCAGTGCGAGGCCGAAGGGTTTCGCCGCATCACCTTTCATCCCGACAGACCCGATCTGCTGAGCCGCTTTCGCGTGCGGATCGAAGCGGACCGGGCCGACTGTCCGGTGCTGCTCTGCAACGGCAACTGCCTCGAGACCGGCGAGCTCGAGGCAGGCCGCCATTACGCCATCTGGGACGACCCCTTTCCCAAACCCTCCTATCTGTTCGCCCTGGTGGCCGGTCGCCTCGAAGAACGCCGCGAGGCCATCACCACCGCCAGCGGCCGAGCGGTGCAGCTGCGCATCCATGTCGAGCCTGGCGATTTGCCTTTCACAGGGCATGCGATGGACTCGCTCAAACGCTCGATGGCCTGGGATGAGCAGCGCTATGGGCTCGAATACGACCTGGACGAGTACAACATCGTTGCCGTGCGCCATTTCAACATGGGCGCAATGGAGAACAAAAGCCTCAACATCTTCAATTCCAAACTGGTGCTGGCTGACAGCGAAACAGCCACCGATGCTGAGTTAGAACGCATCGAAAGCGTGATCGCTCATGAATATTTTCACAACTGGACCGGCAACCGCATCACCTGTCGTGACTGGTTTCAGTTGTCGCTCAAAGAGGGGCTGACTGTTTTTCGCGATCAGAGCTTCAGCGCTGATCTGCACGGCAGCGCTCTGAATCGCATCGACACTGTGGCGATGCTGCGCAACAGCCAGTTTCGCGAAGACGCCGGACCGACGGCCCACCCCGTGCAGCCGGATTCTTACCAGGCGATCGACAACTTCTACACAACGACGATCTATGAGAAGGGCGCTGAACTGATTCGCATGCTCCAAACCCTGTTGGGAGAGGAGACATTCATGCGGGGCATGGCGTTGTATGTGAGCCGGCATGACGGTTCAGCCGCCACCTGCGACGACTTTGTTCAGGCGATGCAGGACGCCAACGATGCACCGGGCATCGATTTTGCCCAGTTCAGGCGTTGGTACCACCAAGCCGGGACGCCCATCCTGCAGATCCAGCGCCATTGGGACGGTGATCAGGGCGTGCTCGAGCTGCACATCCGCCAGCACACCCCCCCCACCCCCGGCCAGGTGGAGAAGCAGCCGCTGGTGATTCCTCTGGTCCTCGGACTGGTGGGTCAGGGCGGCGACCCTCTGGAGGCGCACCTTGAGGTTGGCCCCGACGCCAAGCCGGTGACGTGGGCGCTGCCCGTGGACTGGGGGCAGCAAAGCCGGTTGCTGGTCATTGATCAGCCCAGCACCCAGTTGCGCTTCAGCGGGCTGCCCAGGCAACACCACCCGCCGGCCCTGTCATTGCTGCGGCGATTCTCGGCACCGGTCAAGCTCGAGATGGGTCGCCCCGTCGCCGAGCTGGTGCACCTGCTGGCCCATGACAGCGACCCGGTGGCGCGCTGGGATGCCGGTCAGTTGCTGCTGCGCCGGGCCCTGCTGGCCCGCAGCCAGGGCCACACCGACAACCAGCTGGAAGAGGAGCTGGTGGATGCCTTTGGGCGGATTCTGGCCGATCCAGCCCTATCGCAGGCCAGCCGCGCCGCGTTGCTGGCCCTGCCCGGAGCGGGCGAACTGGAGGATGCCGCCAGCGATCTGGGAACGCACCCCGACCCACCGGCCCTGTTTGCCGCCGGTCAGGCCCTGCGCGCCCGCCTGGGCGAAGCCCTGGCCCAGCCCCTGCTGCAACACCTGGAGGACTGCCGCGGCCAGTGGTTCGAAGCCTGGCCCCACGGGCAGGGTGACCGGCGCCTGAGCGGACTGATCTGGAGCTGGCGCGCCGCCGCCGGCGACAGTGGGGTGATCGACCAGGCCCGGGCCGCTGTCGATGGACAGTCGATGACCCTGGCGCGGCTTGGTCTGGCAGCCCTGCACCCCCACGACCTGCCCGCCCGTCAGCAGGCGATGGGTGCGTTCTACGACCGCTGGCAGCACAAACCGGTGATCCTTGACACCTGGTTCGGCCTGCAGGCAGCGGCCCCATTCGGCGACGGACTGGCACGGGTCGCGCAGCTGCTCGCCCATCCCCGTTACGACCCCAACGCCCCCAATTCGGTGCGGGCGGTGCTGGGGGGACTGGCCGGCAATGCGCCGGTCTTCCATGCCGCTGACGGCAGTGGTTACCGGTTCATGGCCGAACAGATCGCGGCACTGGATCAGCGCAACCCGATCACCGCCTCGCGGCTGGCCAAGGTGTTGAGCCGATGGCGCAGCTACGGGTCCGAACGCTCGGCCCAGATGCGCGGCGCGCTCGAGCAGTTGGCAACAGCCCAGCTGTCCACCAACACGCGCGAGGTGGTGGCGCAATGCCTGACTGATTAACGGTGCAGCCGCCCGAAGGCCGCCTGCCGTGCCGGGCCGCCTTCGGGTCCGGCGTGCAGGCCCCAAAGACCTTCCCAATAGAAGTAAATGACACCGTGACCGCGCTCAAAGCTGAGCCGCACCTTGTCGCTCAGCACGTCGATGGCGGGGGTGCGGCCACCAAAGCCGGCCAGGATGCCGATCTCGACCGGCAGGCCCCAGCCCTGGGCCTTGACCAGGGCCGGTTGGTTGAGGTCCTTGGCAAAACCAGCCAACGAATAGGCGTAGTTCTGAATCACCAGATCGTCGATCAGTTCACCCAGGGCCCACAGCTCCCAGTCCTGCAGCCAGAGGTTGTAGGCCGAACGGAAAGGGCCCGGTGACAGGCTGATCACCGTGGGCCGCGGCAGGGCGCGCCGCAGCTCGCGCAACAGGGCTGTCAGCTGCTGACGCCGCCAGCGCATCCACGACCGATCGGTGAAGTCCTCTGGGGGTTCAAGGCCCGTCTGAGCGCGGTAGAGCTCACGGGTGTAGGCGTCGTAGCCGAACTGCACGGGCCAGGCGAAATGGTCATCCAGCTGAATGCCGTCGAGACCGCACCGCCCCACGATCTCGCGCACCAGGCCGATGAACCGCTGCCGCACCCCGGGGTGGGCGGGGTTGAGCCAGGCCATCGGCTTGCCGTGCAGCACCATCGTGGTGCTGCCGTCCCGTTGCTGCAGGACCCACTCGGGGTTGTCGCGCACCACCTGGGCACCGGCCGGCTCCATCAACCCGTATTCGAACCAGGGGATCACCTGCAGCCCCCGTCGATGGGCGGCATCGGCCATCCGGCAGATCGGGTCGAGCCCTGGATTGGCCTGGGCCAGGGCCGGCTCCATCGGCGCATAGCGGGAGCGGTGAAAGGTGGTGCCCCGGCTCCAGACGTTGGGATACAGGGTGTTGAAGCCGGCCGCAGCCAGCTCGGCCACGGCCCGTTCAATCCGCCCGGCGTCGTAGTACAGGGGACTGGGGCTATTGGTCAGCCAGACACCGATCCGCCGGGATGGCATCCGGGGTGTGACCCGGGCCGGCCGCGGGCCGGCCACTGGCGACTCCGCTGGCAATGGCGGTGGAGGCATCAATGCCAGGGCCTGGGTCTGGACCTGGGTTTGGGTTTGGGTTTGGGCCAGCGACTGCAGCGGACCGAGGCCCAGACAAGGCAGTCCCGCCAGCAGCAGGCAGGAGGCCAGGGAACGGGCGAACACGCTCAGCGGAACATCGAGCTCACCGAGCTCTCGTCATGGATGCGCCAGATGGCTTCGCCCAGCATGTTGGCCACCGACAACACCTGCAACTGGGGAAAACGACGGTCGTCCGCCAAGGGAATGCTGTTGGTGACAATCACCTCCTCAAACAGACCGGGTGTCGACAGCCGCTCGATCGCCGGCGGCGAGAACACCGCATGGGTGGCGCAGGCGAGCACCCGCTTGGCGCCCCGCTCCCGCAGCAGGCGGGCCCCGGCGCAGATGGTGCCACCGGTGTCGATCATGTCGTCGATCAGCACGGCAGTCTTGCCGGAGACATCACCGATGACCGTCAGGCTTTCGGCGACGTTGTGACCGCTGCGGCGCTTGTCGATGATCGCCAGGGGGGCATCGTGCATCTGCTTGGCGAAGCTGCGGGCCCGCGCCACACCGCCGACATCGGGTGAGACGACGACCACTTCACCCAGGTCACGGGTGCACAGATAATCGACTAGCACCGGCGAGCCGTAGATGTGGTCGCAGGGGATGTCGAAATAGCCCTGGATCTGGTTGGAGTGCAGGTCCATCGCCAGCACCCGGTCCACACCCGACTTGGTCAGCAGGTTGGCGACCAGCTTGGCGGTGATCGATTCGCGGCCGGCGGTCTTGCGGTCAGCGCGGGCGTAACCGTAGTAAGGGACCACTGCGGTGATCTGCCGGGCCGAGGCGCGCCGGCAGGCATCGACCATGATCAGCAGCTCCATCAGGTGATCGTTCACCGGCGCACAGGTGGGCTGGATCAAAAAGACATCACAGCCGCGGATCGATTCCTGAATCTGGATGTAGAGCTCGCCATCGGCGAAGCGCTTGATCACCCGTGGACCATCGGGAACGCCCAGATAGGCCGCGATCTCGCGGGCCAGATCGGGATTGGATGTACCGCTGAACAACCGCAGCCGGCGGGGGTCGTGGTTGGCCTGCTGGGGCTGCTGCGCCTGTGGCATGGGCCGATCAGCGGTCATGAATTGGGTCATGCAGGCTCGGCCCAAAGAGCTCATGACCGATCGTAGAAGCGTGCCGTCCCAAGGAACAGAATCGCCATGCACCAGACCGCCGATCCTGGTCCCGCCCTGGTGCTGCTGGCCTGCGGCACCCCGCCCCAGGTCACTGCCCTGCAGGCGTCAGGCGGACCAGCGGTGGCCCAGGCGCTGCAGCGTCATCTGGCCGGCGCCCTGCCGGGGGAGCCAGGTCCCCAGGCCCACAACGCCCTGGCTGAGCTTTCGCCAAGCACCCTGGTGCCGCTACCGCAGGATCCCGGCCGGACATCGGCCGATGGCAGCCACTGGGCCGAGCTGCTCGGCGCCTGGCGGCAACCCTGCCTGTTGCTGATCAGCGCCGACCAACTGGACAGCGGCGTGGCTGCAGCAGCCACCGCCCTGCTGCAGCAATGGCAGGTACCCCTGCTGGGATTGGTGCAGTGGCAGGGATCCTGGGATCAGCAAGCCCGGCTGGCCGATCGACTGCCCTGGTTGGGCTGCCTAGGGGGGCCTGAAGCCCAACCGGCGGCGGTGGCCCTGGCCGCGGCCCGGCAGGCTCGCCGGCTGCAGGCCCAGCTGCTGTGAGCCTCAGGGGGCCAACTGCCGCAGACCCTTGTGCTGGGGCTGGGACGGCTCGAGTGGCAGGGCTTTGAAGTCAATGGCCTCGCCCTGGCTGAGGCCGGCTGCCAGCAGGCTCAGCAGCTCGGCCTCACTGAGGTCCGTCTGCGTTGCAGCCAACATCTGGCGGGCCAGGGGCGCCAGCTGGGGCAGCCGGCCGGGCTGGGCCAGGTCCCGCTGCAGAGCCCGCACCAGCAGCTCGTGCTGCTGACGGCGACCCTCTTCACCGGTCACAGGATCGCGAAAGCGCACAAATTGCTCGACCTGCTGGCCATTGAGCCGTTGCAGCCCGGCCTGCAGATCGATGCGCAGGTTCTGGCGGCGATCGCTGTAGCGCATCGCCCTGAGCGGACTCAGATCGACCGCACCCAGGGCAGCAATCAGCTGCCGCAGGGCCCCGCGTGGAATCACCGCATAGCGGTCGGGCTGACCGCTGGGCAGACCGGCGAGCTCTCGCACCGCATCGGCCACCAGGGCCACACCGCCCTGGCGATACAGGCTGCCGAGCGCCTGGGGGCGCTGCTGACCCGGCAGCTGCACCGCCGCCTCGATCGGCAGTTCAAGCACCTCCAGGGGACCCTGGGGTTGCACCCGCAGCAGCAGCAGGGCATCGCTGTTGGCTGGCCCCGGCGGCGCCGCCCCGTTGCTGCGATCCCCTGCACGATCGGCGTCACTGCCGATCACCAGCACGGTCACCGGCCGGGTCGGCGGTTGGGCCAGATCGGCAACGCGGCCGAGGGCCTCAGGCTCCTGGCTGCGATCCGACCGGGGCCACAGCAACCCCAGGCCCGCCACGCCTAGAACCACCCCCAGACCGGCCACGGCCAGGCGGATGGCGGCGCGGCGGCGGCGCACAGAGGCTGGAGCGGGGCGCGGCGCCATCGGCGGGCCGGAATGCAGGCGTCGGGCCACTCTGGCCCAGGACCCGTGCGGGGACCGATAACTTGGTGCCTTCGAATGCGGCGGCGGCTGCCTTGTCAGGCTCGAACCCCTCACTGCTGCCCCATGAGCGGGCCCGCCCCCTGACCAAGGGCAGCACCTACCCCGCCAAAGAGCTGTGCAGCCAGTGCGGGCTGTGTGACAGCCGCTGGGTGGCTTATGTGCGCAATGCCTGCGCCTTTCTGAACCAGCAGTTCGACGGCATGGAGGCGCGGGTGCATGGCCGCAGCCGTGATCTGAACAACGAAGACGAGCTCTATTTCGGCGTGCAGCAGCGCATGCTCACGGCCCGCCTCAAGGCCCCGCTGGCGGGGGCCCAGTGGACCGGGATCGTCAGCCGGCTGGGGGTGCGGGCACTCGAGACCGGCCTGGTGGATGCGGTGCTGTGCGTGCAGCAGAGCGAGCACGACCGCTTCACGCCGGTGCCGGTGCTGGCCCGCACCCCCGAGCAGGTGCTGGCGGCCCGGGTCAACAAACCCACCCTCTCTCCCAACCTCGAGGTGCTCGAGCAGCTGCCGGGCAGCGGCATCAAGCGGCTGCTGGCGATCGGCGTGGGCTGCCAGATCCAGGCCCTGCGCGCCGTCGAAGCCACCCTGCCGCTGGAGCAGCTGTACGTGCTGGGGCTGCCCTGCGTGGACAACGTCAGCCGTGACGGCCTGCAGACCTTTCTCGAGAGCACGGTCAGTTCACCGGAGACGGTGGTGCACTACGAGTTCATGCAGGATTTCAGGATTCACTTCAGGCACAGCGATGGGCGTGAAGAGACAGTGCCGTTCTTCGGGCTCGATACCCCCAAGCTCAAGGACGTGTTCGCCCCGAGCTGCCTGAGCTGCTTCGACTACACCAACGCCGGAGCCGACCTGGTGGTGGGTTACATGGGGGCCACCTTTGGCCGCCAGTGGATCACCGTGCGCAATGACCGCGGCGCCCAGCTGCTGGCCCTGGTGGAGGACGAGCTCGACACCGCCCCTGTGACCAGCAAGGGGGACCGGCGCGCAGCGGTGCAGCAGGGCATCGACGCCTACGACAAGGCGGTCAGGCTGCCGATGTGGCTGGCCCGGCTGGTGGGCTGTGTGGTCAATGCCGTCGGACCAAAGGGTCTGGAATACGGCCGCTTTTCGATCGATTCCCACTTCACCCGCAATGCGCTCTGGCTCAGACGCCACCACCCCAAGATCGCCGAACGCCAGATTCCAGAGTTCGCCCGCCGGATCGTGGCGCGCTACCGATTGCCGGCGCTATGAGTGAGGCATGAGACAAGCTGGCGTTCTGCTGCACGTGACCGCCCTGCCGGGTCAGCAGCAGAGCGGCTGCTTCGGACAGGAGGCCTGCGACTGGATTGATCTGCTGAGCCGGCATGGGGTCGGGGTCTGGCAGGTCCTGCCCCTGGCCCCGCCCGACGGCACGGGCTCGCCCTACAGCTCGCCCAGCGGCTCGGCCCTGAACCCCCAGCTGCTGGACCATGCCCGCCTCGAGGCCGAAGGCTGGTCGGAGACCAATCCCGACCACAGGCAGGCCTTCGAGCGCTGGCGGCAACGCCAACAGCACTGGTTGCAGGACCATTGCCGTTTCGTCGTGCTCAAGCGGTTGCACGGCGACCAGCCGTGGTGGCAGTGGCCGGCCGATCTGGCCCAGCGGCGCCCCCGGGCTCTGCAGCAGTTCGACCGGCAGCAGGCCGATGCCCTGCGCGCTGAAGCCCTGCTCCAGTGGCATCTGCAACGCCAGTGGCAGGCCCTGCGCCGCCATGCCCAGCAGGCCAACGTGCAGATCGTCGGTGATCTGCCCTTCTATGTGGCCCACGACAGCGCCGACGTCTGGAGCCGCCCCGGTCTGTTCGCGATCCGGCGCAGCGGCCGCCTGCTGCAGCAGAGCGGGGTGCCGCCCGATTACTTCTCGGCCACCGGTCAGCTGTGGGGCACGCCGGTGTACCGATGGAGCCGACACTGGCTGAGCGGCTTTGGCTGGTGGATCCGCCGGCTGCTGCGCCAGCTCGAGCTGTTTGACCTGCTGAGACTCGATCACTTCAGGGCCCTGCAGGCCTTTTGGAGCGTTCCCGGGAACGCGCCCACGGCCGAGACCGGCCGCTGGCGCCTGTCACCGGGCTGGCCGCTGCTGGGCTTGCTTTGGCTGGCCTGCCTGCGCCGCCGGTTGCTGCGCGGCGGCCGCCTGCCGCTGATCGCCGAGGACCTGGGCGTGGTCACCCCTGGCGTCGAATGGCTGCGGGACGGGTTCGCCCTGCCGGGCATGAAGATCCTGCAGTTCGCCTTTGACGGCGAGGCCAGCAACCCCTATCTGCCGGTCAATTTCAAGGGAGGCAACTGGGTCGTCTACACGGGCACCCACGACAACGCCACCACCCTGGGCTGGTGGTGGCAGCTGGATCAGGAGAGCCGGCAGCGGGTCGAGCAGACCCTGGGCGCCGCCGTGGAGGCCCCCGGCTGGCAGCTGGCCGAACTGGCGCTGAACTCGCGGGCCGACCTGGCGGTGGTACCCCTGCAGGATCTGCTGGAGCTGGGCGATGAAGCCCGCTTCAACACGCCAGGCACCGCCAGCGGCAACTGGAGCTGGCGGCTGCAGCAGCCGATCGCCAGCCTTGAAGGTCCCCTCAAGGGTTACGGCGAAATGGCGGCGCGGGGCCAGCGGTAGCGCCCCGGAGCCTCAGGGCGCAACGGCTCCCCGTTCCAGCGCACCTGCTGGGCCTGATCGGGGGCCTGATCGGGGGCCGGCTCCAGGATCAGCTCGGCCGGTGAAACCAGCGGCAACACCAGCTCTCCGGCACCCACCTGCAGGGTCTGGTCCTGACCATCGCCACTGCGCAGCAGCAGGCGGGTGGGCCTGCTGAGCTGCAGCGACAGCACACCACGGTCAGCGGGCTTCTGGTCTTGCTCCTGAGCTGCTCCGGCTCCTGCTATCTGAGACATGCGCTCGGGGCGCCGCAGCACGGCCAGGGCCTGACCGTGCTGCGCTACCGCCAGGGGCCTCAGCTCGGGATACAGATCGAGCAACAGGTCGCTGCCCGCCGGCGGCAGGCTCAGCCGAACGCTTTCGGCCAGGGGCTGCAGGGGGTTGAGCGCGAGCAATCCGCGCGCCGCCAGGCGGCGTTGCTCCAGGTTGAGGGCGTACAGCAACAACAGCAACAGCACGCCGTAGACCGCGGTGCCCTGCCAGCTGCTGAACAGCTGGACCGACAGCAGGGGCTGACGCGCAGCAGTGCGGGTACGGCGGGCCTGCTGGGGTTCTGCGGCCGTCAGGGCCTGACCCAGGGTGCCCCGCTCGAGCCCGAGGTGACGCTCGAGCAGGGGCAGCATGGTCCGCAGATAGGCCAGCTCGGGCAGGCGATCGCGCCAACCCCGCTCAAGGGCCTCGAGCACCGGTGTGCTGATGCGGGTCTCCAGGGCCAACTGACGCAGGCTGAGTCCCCGGTCCTCACGGGCCTGATGCAAGCGGTTGCCGGCCACCACCAGAGGGTCCTGCTCCACAGCCAGGGGGACCCCAGTGCCGGCGGCTTCGCCCCGGGAGCGGCGCCAGAGCCTGGCCAACCGGGAGGGTTTCACAACTGCAGCCATGGCTCCCATTCTTGGGCCTGGAGCGGTCGCCAGCGCCCCTGGGGCAGATCCCCCAGTTGCAGCGCGTCGATCGCCGTGCGCTGCAGGTCCTGGACCGGATGACCCAGCAGCTCGGCCGTGCGTCGGATCTGGCGGTTGCGGCCCTCGCCCATCACCAGCTCAACCTGGGTGCGATCGGGGCGCTGCTGCAACACCGTCACCGTCACCGGCTGACTGGGGCGACCGTCGAGCGGCACCCCGATGCGCCAGCGATCCAGCACGGCAGCGGCGGGCTGGCCCCGCAACCAGACCCGATAGGTCTTGCGGTGGCCATAGCGGGGATGGGTCAGGCGCAGGGTCAAAGCGCCGTGATTGGTCAGCAACAGGGCCCCGCGGCTGGCCACATCGAGCCGGCCTACCGGATGGAGGCCGTGGCCGTGGCGCAGCTCGGGCGGCAGCAGCTCCAGCACGGTGGTGAATCCATCGGCAGCAGCGCAGCTGCAGACCACCCCGGGGGGCTTGTTCAGCAACAGCACCAGCGGTGGCGCGGCCAGGGGCAGGAGCTGCCCATCGACAACCAACTGATCACAGTCCGGATCGGCACGGTCGCCCAACCGTGCCACCTGGCCATTGACCTGCACCCGACCGGCGCGCAACAGCTCCTCGGCACGACGCCGGGAGCACACCCCCGCCACCGAGAGCAGCTTCTGCAACCGCTCAGCCGCCATCAACCCCGCCGCACAGACGCCCCAGCACTGCCCCCATCCTGCTGCCCAGAGATCCGTGGTACGTTTACGAAACAATTCGGTTTCGCAATCATCGCCATCATGGTCGCCGCACCACGTGCCCCCGTCGCCGATCCCGCGCCCAAGACCTCGGGCTCATCGGGTTCAGCGGGCTCGGATTCGGGCGATCTGGTGCGCAGTTACCTGCGCGACATCGGCCGGGTGCCGCTGCTGACCCACGAGCAGGAAATCACCCTGGGCCGTCAGGTGCAGGAGCTGGTTGCCCTGGAAGAACTGGAATCCGAACTGGAGCTGCGCGCCGGTGGCTCCAAGCCCAGCTCCGAGCAGCTGGCCGCCGCCGCCGGCATGAGCCCCCAGCAGCTGCGCAAGCGCTTCACCGCCGGCCGCCGCGCCAAGGAGCGCATGGTCGCCGCCAACTTGCGCCTGGTGGTCAGCGTCGCCAAGAAGTACACCAAGCGGAACATGGAGCTGCTGGATCTGATCCAGGAGGGCACCATCGGCCTGGTGCGCGGTGTCGAGAAGTTCGACCCCACCCGCGGCTACAAGTTCTCGACCTACGCCTACT
>Ga0310333_100457_pt1 | contig 11088 bp, 10 predicted proteins | sample LakMicSRFTotalB7_FD_195547 | JGI IMG/M metagenome (GOLD analysis project Ga0310333, IMG submission 195547) | Enriched freshwater cyanobacterial communities from Lake Michigan, Michigan, United States - MI23.SRFL.Total.B7 (v2) (version 2) | ecosystem: Environmental > Aquatic > Freshwater > Lake... | reverse complement strand
GCAGTTGCTGCCCAGCCCGGTCCTGTTTCCGCCCCAGGGCCCTTGGAGCCAGGCCCAGCGCCTTTGGTGGTTGCTTTGGTGTGGTTGCCCAGGCATTGGCTGGCAGCGGCTGGCCCGCCTGCTGACGGCCTTTGGCGGCCTGGATCAAGCCTGGCAGGCCTCTAACGACGCCCTGGCCCAGCGGGCCGGCTTCCGGGGCCGGCTGCTGGAGCAGGTGGGGGCCTACCGCCAGCGCTGGGGGGTCGATCCCTTCAGCCAGGCGGCGATCGCGGATCGCTTGGCCGCCCGCGGCCCGCACCGGCGCCTGCTGCCCGGCGATCCGGCCTGGCCTGGGGCCCTCACCCGGCTGGCCCGGCCACCCCTCCAGCTCCACTGGCAGGGCCAGGGCCAGCTCTGGGCGCCCCTGCGCCAACGCCGCGCCGTGGCCGTGGTGGGCACCCGGCGTCCATCGCGCCATGGCTTGGCCATGGCGCGGGCCCTGGGCGTGGCCCTGGCGGAGGCCGGCTGGCCGGTGGTGAGTGGCCTGGCCGAGGGGATCGATGGGGCCGTCCACCAGGGCTGCCTGGCGGCGGGCGGCGTGCCAGTGGCGGTGCTAGGCACCCCCCTAGAGCGGGTCTATCCCCGCCACCACCACAGCCTCCAGGCCCAGGTGGCCCAGGCGGGACTGTTGATCAGCGAGCATCCCCCCGGCACGCCGGTGCACCCGGGCCACTTCGCCAGCCGCAACCGGCTCCAGGTGGCGTTGGCCCAGGCCGTGGTGGTGGTGGAATGCCCCGAGCAAAGCGGCGCCCTCCATTCGGCCTCCCTGGCCTGGGACCAGGGCCTGCCCCTGTGGGCGGTGCCGGCCGATGCGGGCAAGCTCTCGGCTGCTGGTAGCAATCGCCTGCTCGCCTGCGGCGCCAGCGTGCTGCTCGATCCTGAAGACTGGGTGCGCCAGTTGGGGCCTGGCCCCCTGCTGGGGCGGCCTGGCCTCGCTAACCCCGCGTTGGCAGCCCGCAGCCAACCGCCAGGGGCCGAGCTCGGCCCAGGCGCCCAGGTGGCCTGCACCCCTGGCCTTGGCGCCACTGGCCTTGGCGCCCCGGCCCTGGCAGGGGCGCAGCGGGCCCTGCTGGCGGCGGTGGGCGCCGGGGCTTCCTTGGAGCAGGTCTGCGAGCGGCTCGACCTGGGCGCCGCCCCGGCCTCCAGGGCCCTGTTGGAGCTCGAACTGACGGGGCGGCTGCGGGCCGAACCGGGCCTTTGGTGGCGTCCTTGTTAGCCGTTTGAGCGAGGCAGCCCTGGCCCCGGCGGTTGGCTTGCTGGAGTCATGGCGCCCTGCTTGGGGCTGCCTCGCTGCGAACGATGCCCAGGCCTGGGCCAGGGTTTGGCCGCTGGGGCGGCCTCGGCAATCGGCGCCGGATGGGGCCCCAGGGATGGCTTGGGAGCTAGCTGATGGGGTCTTGGCGGCCGCGACGGCGGAGGGGGCAACGGAGGAGCGGCGCCGGAGCCAGGGCTTGACGGGCCGCTGGAGAGGGCTTCTTAAGGGGCTAGGGGTTGGGCTACAGAATTGGCGCATGGGTTGGCTGGGAGGGTCCCGTACGTGCTGGCAGGGGATCGAGGAGCCGGGCCGACGCCTGGGTTGATCGCAGCCGAGGAGCTGCTCATCTGGCGCCGGGGCCAACTGCAGCAAGGCGGCAGCCAGGCCGATTTCGATTGGCTGTTGGAGTTCGCCGGCGGCCTGGGTTGGAGCCAGTTGCAGCGCCTGCGCCTCGATCCCGATCAGCCGGTGAGCCTGCGCTGCGGCCTGGGCGCGCTCGAGGCCCTCTGGAGCCAGCATCTAGAGGCAGCAACCCCCCTGCAATACCTGGTGGGGATCGCCCCCTGGCGCGACTTTGAACTGGCCGTGGGACCAGGGGTCTTGATCCCCCGCCAGGAAACCGAGCTGCTCGTTGAGATTGGCCAGGCCTTGGGTTTGCTGGATCGGGCCGGCGCGGCCCCCCTGCTCTGGGCCGACCTCGGCACCGGCTCGGGTTGCCTGGCTTTGGCCTTGGCCCAGCTGCTGCCCACCAGCCAGGGCCTGGCCGTGGATTGCAGTGAGGTCGCCCTGGCCCAGGCCGGCGCCAATTTGAAGCGCCAGGGCCTCGCCGGCCGGGTGGCCCTGCGCCAGGGATCCTGGTGGCAACCCCTGCAGCCCGAATGGGGCCGCCTCGATCTGGTGCTGGCCAACCCCCCCTACATCCCCACGCCGGTCTGGCAGGAGCTGGCCCCGGTGGTGCGCGACCACGAACCGCCCCTGGCCCTCGATGGCGGCCCCGATGGTCTCGATGCCCTCCGCGCCATTGCCGCCGGGGCCCCCCAGGCCCTGGCCCCGGGCGGCTGGTTGCTGCTGGAGCACCACCACGACCAATCCGAGGCCGTTCAGGCCCTGCTGGCTGAGCAGGGTCTCGAGGCGATCCAACCCCACCCAGACCTGGAGGGCCACTGGCGGTTTGTGAGTGCCCGCCGGCCCGCCCTGGCGGCCGATCCGCCCCGATCGGGCCCCAATCACCAGCTGGGCCCGCTGCCTGGAGAAGACGATGGCTGAGACCCCATTCCCCGGGCAAGGGCTGGCGGCAGCTGAGTTGGCCGAGCGGCTCCGGGCCGGTTCGGCGGCCCTGTTCCCCACCGACACGGTGCCGGCCCTGGCGGCCCGGCCGGATGCGGCCGCCCAGCTCTGGCAGCTGAAGCGGAGGCCGGCCCGCAAGCCCATGATCCTGATGGGGGCCGACCCCGAGGCCCTGTTTGCGGCCCTGGACCTGCCGATCGAGCCCGAGTGGCGGGCCATGGCCGAACGCTGTTGGCCGGGGGCCGTGACCCTGGTGCTGCCGGCCCGGGGCTCCCTGGCGCTGGCTTTGCATGGCGCAGGCTCGAGCCTGGGTCTGCGCATCCCCGCCTGCCCCGTCGCCTTGGAGTTGCTGCGCCGCAGCGGCCCCCTGGCCACCACCAGCGCCAACCGCTCGAGCGAACCCCCCTGCCGCACCGCTGCTGAGGCGGCAGCCCTGTTCCCGGCTCTGCCGCAGTTGGGCCCCGTTCCCTGGCCCGAGGGCAGCGGCCAACCCAGCACCGTGCTGGCCTGGATTGGGCCCCGCGAAGCCAGACCTGGAGTGGCCGGCGGAGCTGGCGATCGCCTAGCCCCAAGCGATTCCCCTGGTGCTGCTCCCAGGGACCAAGACGCCGCAACAAAATCCGAGGCTGGCGACCCTGGCCGTTGGCAGATCCTGCGGGCCGGTGCTCTGATGCCCCTGGACCTGCTGCCTGGGGCTTAACCCTTCTGGGGCTTAGCCCTTCGAGTTCAGCGGCCTAACGAGCGAATGGGGGCTGGATGGTCTGGTTGCTGCTGCTGTTGATGACCTTTAACCACTGGGTGTTTTCCCCGCTGCTGCAGCTCACCCAGGGGCTGCTGGAGCTCCATTGGCTCGGTTGGTTGGTGTTGGCCCTGGGCCTCTGGTTGGTGGCCGGTGCTGCGGCCCCCAGGCCGGAGTCCGGCGCCCTCAAGGCCAGACCTGGCGCCGAGCCCGGCCGCCCCCGCCCTTAGCCGCGATCGGGGGCGCCCATGGGCAGAGCGAGGCCATGGGGCCGGGGGCTAGGGGCGTCACGCTGCCGTGACCCGTTCCCCTGACCCGCTTCGCTGCCCCAGCCTCAGCCGCCCGGGTGCGATCGCGTTCCGTTCACCGCTCGGCCAGCTCGATCTGGCTTGCATAGGGGCCGCGGCCACCAATGCAGGCGGCTCCGCAATGGCAGCCCAGGCTGAGGGCCTGGTCCCGGCTCCAACCAGCCGCGAGGCCGGCGGTCACTCCGGCAGCGAAGCTGTCGCCGGCGCCATAGCAATCCACCAGGGGGCCGGCCAGCTCCAGGGCGCGAAAGCGACCCCCCGGCCAGCTGAAGCCCCCCCGTTCCGCCTCGGTGCCCACATAGAGGGTTGGCGCCGGATCGAGATCGCCCGGGCGATAGATCTCGCCCGGGTCGGTGGCACTGCCGATCAGGGCATCGAGCTGCAGGCCCGATGCCTGGATCAGCTCCAGGCCCAGTCGGGGGGTGGCTGCCAGAAAGCGGGCGCGGCGGCTCAAGGCCAGGGCCGCGGCATCGGCGGCGGTCACAAACACGCCATCGCAGGCCGAGAGGCTGGCCCAGGGCAGGGGATCGGCCGCCGTGGGACTGAGCCGCTCACCGATCACGGTGATCGTGCGTTCGCCGCTGCTGTCGATGAAGGTCACGGCTCGGCGGCTGGGAGCCTCGCGCCAGGCCACCTGCACATCAAGCCCCAGGCCCTGGAGCTGCTCCGCCGCGAGCTCGCCGATGCGATCGCGCCCCAGGGCCGTGAAGAAGGGAATCCGCTGACCGGTGAGCTTGGCCAGCTGCACGGCGATCACGGCCCCACCGCCGGCGGCCAGGTCCTGGCTGTGGCTGGCCCGCTGGATTTCGCCGGCCACCGGCAGGTGGTTCACCCCCACAAAACTCACCCACTCCACATGGCCCACCACGGCCAGCTTCAGGGGCGGCAAGGGGGGCAGGGCGCCCAGCGGCAGGGGCTCCAAGGGAGCCTGGGCAAGCGGCCTGTGGGCATCCATGGCTTTAGCCAAACAGTGGTGCCAATCCTGGCTGGGGCTCCGCCAGCGCCGGCGGATAAGGCCTTGGGGGGGCCGACAACGGGGCATTAGGCCGCTAGCGCTAGGCCGGAATCGGGCCAAGCGGAGCCAGCTCAGCTGCCACAGGCTGGGGTGATTGACTTGAAAAGGATGCTAAATTTATACAAAGTTTTGCTCGCCATTGCTTCGGCAGGCCCAATTGATGGACCTTTCCCCATCGCAATCCCTGTGATGGGAGCCCTGTCGCTAGTCAAAAGGCTGTTGGATCAGCCCTGGGCCCCGTCGTGGAAGCGAGCTTGCCCCAGGCCTTGGACCGTTTTGGCGGGCTGCGTTTCGGCACTGCTGGTGCAGGGTCTGCCATCCCAGTCGCCCTTGTTTTTGGTGTCTGGGTCGCGGAGTCCCGCCCCTAGCCAGGCACTGGCTAGCCCGATGGCCGATCCCGGTGGGATGGCTGGCTTGGGCCCGGTGGACCGGCTTGTAGCCGAGGCCGAGGAACTCAATCCCGCCTATTTCAGTGCTGAGGAGATTCGCGAACTGCAGCGCCGTTTTGGTGTCCATGGCGCCCAGCCTCGCCTGGGCCAGCTGTTCACCAAGGGCCTGGATCACCTGGCACCCCTGAGGGCCCATACCTTGTCCAGGCTTGAGGCCGTGCGGCCGATTGTGCTTGAGCAAAGCCGTCAACAGCAGGTTAATGTGATGTTGATGGCGGCGATTCTCTTTGACGAGATGCAGCACGCCAAGCCAGGTGAGGATATACGGATCCTGGCCGAATCGGGTTTATTTCAGGATCACGGCTTGGCCCAGCTCAGCATTAGTGAATTGCAAAAGCAGGGCAAGTTAAGAGCAGATGCCACCGATGCGGAAGTGGCGGCTGCTTTGGAGAAATTGCTCACCCCTAGCGAGAACGTGAAAGTGTTGGCGGGTCAAATAGCCCGCCTGCAAAAACTGCTTGGCGTTCACAAGGGCCACCGTATGGATGTGAGCACCAATCGCCGCGATGCAAAGATCGCTGCCACCATCGCCTATCTTCATAATGGCAAACTCGACTATCCCAATAGAATTCTTGGTTATATGCAAGACCCGGATCTGCATGCCCTAATCTATTCAACGCGGCAACGGATCGTGCCGCCCTTGATTTAGGTCAACAGGCTTTCTTCTGGCAGTCAACAGTGTTGATTACACCTGGATTGAGTTAAGCGCTGCCAATGTTTGATGTTTGGATAATGTAAAAAGGGCTCAGTTTTTCGTTGAGCCACTCCATCTTTTGTGCCATGAGATCGATCCAGCGCTCCGATCGATCAACGCCGCTCCACCAACTCCTCCAGGGGGAAGCGCACCTTGGCCAATGTCGCGTATTTATCCTCAGTGCTGCGGGTGCCGCAGGCACACACCACGCTGCTGCGATAGGCGGTGTCGCCCAGGTTGAGGATGCGGTCGTAGTCCGCGGGTGAGAAGCCCTCGATTGGGCAGGTGTCCACGCCCACGAGGGCGGCGCAGGTCATCAGGTTGCCCAGGGCGATGTACACCTGGTTGGATCCCCACTGGCCGATCGCCTGGCTGCGGGGGCCGTGGATCAGGTCTTTTTCGATCATGCCCCGGTAGAAGGCCAGCTGCTCCAGCGGTAGGCCCCGGGCCTGGGCGGTGGCGTGGATGAGCCGCTCGGCATCGGCCGCCTCGATGCTGCGGCGCACCAGAAACACCACCAGATGGGAGCAATCGCTGATCTGGGATTGGTTCCAGGAGTGGGGCCGCAGCTCGGCCTTGATCGCCGGATCGGTGATCACCAGAAACTTCCAGGGCTGCAGGCCATAGGACGACGGAGACAGCACCATCGCTTCTTCCAGGGTTGCCCAGAGCTCAGCGCTGATTGGCTGCTCGGGATCAAACACCTTGGTGGCGTAGCGCCAATGCAGGGCGGCGAGCAGGGCGCCCGGATCCAGGTTTTGATGGGCTTGCTCGGCGGGCGCTGCGGTTAGGGGGATATCGGTCATGGCGATCAGGGGATCTGGCGGAACCAGGGATAGGGGGCACCGTACTGGGGTTGGGTTGCGGCGGTTGGAGCTGGTGTTGGGCTGCTGGCAGGCGGTGACAGGCGGGGCAGACAGCCCGCCCTGCCGGGGCCAACCTGCGGCAGTCCCCTGGACCCGGGCCCACCTGCTTCCCAGCCCATGAGCCCTGAACGCCCAGAGCCTGCCTCGCCCCCCACCCTGGCGCCAGCGGAGGCTGCCGAGGGGGTGGTGCTGGTGATCAATGCGGGAAGTTCCAGCCTCAAGGCGGCCCTAATGACGTCAAAGGGCACCCCCCTGTGGCGGGACCAACGGCCCTGGGATGGCGCCGTTGACCTGGAAGCGTTGCTGGCCGACTGGTTGCTGCCAGCCCTGGCGCCCATGCGAGCGGCCATTCGCCTCGTGGCCCATCGGGTTGTCCATGGCGGTGATCGCTTTGCGGCCCCTTGCCGCCTCGGCCCCGCCGAGATCGGGGCGATCGCCGCGCTGGTGCCCCTGGCGCCCCTGCACAACGCCCCGGCCTTGGCGGCGATCCGCTGGTTTGCCGAACAGGAGCCGGCCTGGCCCCAGGCGGCCGGCTTCGACACCGCCTTCCACCGCAGCCTGCCTGAGGCGGCCAGCACCTATGCGATCCCCGCCGCTTGGCGCGACCAGGGCCTGCGCCGCTATGGCTTCCATGGCCTCAACCACCAGCACATCAGCGAGGTGGTGGTCCAGCGCTTCCCTGGCCTGCGGCCCCTGCGCCTGATCAGCTGCCACCTGGGGGCGGGCTGCTCCCTCTGCGCCATCCGCGATGGACTCAGCCTCGACACCACCATGGGCTTCACGCCCCTGGAGGGCCTGGTGATGGCCTGCCGCAGCGGCTCCCTCGATCCAGGTTTGCTGCTGCACCTGCTGCGTCAGGGCCTGAGTTCCGAGGACCTCGATCGGGCCCTCAACCACGCCAGCGGCCTGCTGGGCCTCTCCGGCCTGAGCGGCTCGATGCAGACGCTCCGCTCAGCCGCCGCCGAGGGCCACGCTGGTGCCCAGCTGGCGATTGCCGTGTTTCGCCATCGCCTGCTGGCGGCCATCGGCGCCATGGCCGCCAGCCTCGGGGGCGTTGATGTGATCGCCCTCAGCGGTGGCATCGGCGAACATGACAGCCTGCTCGCCCAGGAACTCCGCCTAGCCCTGGCTTGGCTCAAGCCCTTTGCCCTGGTGGTGATTCCAGCCGATGAGGAAGGCCTGCTGGCCCGCAGCTGCTGGCCCCTGCTGGGAGCCTCTGGCTCCTAAACCCCTGGTTTGTAGTCCAAAGCCAGGCCTGCAGGCCCAAACCCCTGGCCTACAGGCCCAAACCCCTGGCCTACAGGCCCAAACCCCTGGCCTGCAGGCCCAAACCAATGGCATGCTGGCCCAAACCAGTTCTGTCATTTCGCCTCAGCCAGGCAAGCGAACGCCTTATCGGGCCGATAGATCGGTGTTGACGTAGTCAATCAGGAAACAGCCCTTCTTGAGCAGGTCCTGGTCTTCGAATTCCAAGCCTAGATAGGTGTTATCCGCCTCGGTGGTGCGCCAGCGCAGGTGGGCGTTGAAAAAGGCGCTGCCGAGGCCGAAGCTTTCGTACACAGAAATCGCAAAGAGGCTGCCCATGGGGGTGTCCACGGGGCTGTCTACCACGACACAAATGCCGCCCATGCTCACGTCCCAGAGGCTGATGTGCCACTTGTTGCCCATGGGGCAAGCCATCTCACCCACGGGAGCTACGCCTCCAAAAGGCATGGGCTTGCGCGCGAATTGGCGCCGCTGGGAGCCGTTTTCCTGGGGCTGGGGGATGGCGTTTTCAGGAAGCAGTAAGGCGTCTTTCAGTGAGGATGAACTTGTTGGTGATTGGATTAGTAATGATTGGGTTTGTAGTGGGTTTGTTGGTAGTGATTCGGCCAGATTTGGACGTTTAATATCTAAAGATTGTTTTGGCGCTGCAGCTGGGGGCGGAGGCGGAGGCGGGGACCCTGGGTACGCCTGCTGGTGGGGCTCATCGCTACTGCGGCTCTCCAGTCCGAGATGCTGCATCAGGGGATTTTGCTCGTTCATTCCAAAAATTCTTCGTGCACTCAATCTACCAAAGACCTTTGTCAATACTGCAATGCGGTCGGTTGATCTGCTGCGTTGCTGAAGCCTGGCGACCAGGTCCGCTGCTTAACCGTGCCCATTCCCTAGCAACGCAAGCCCCTGGATGGCCTGGCCTGGAGCACCAGCCAGTCGTCAGGCTTCTCGGAGAGGGTTGGAGGCCCCGTTGACCTGGCCGTAGTGATCGGAGCCCATCTCCTCCTTTCTGCCCCTAGCACGTTCTCTATTTTCGTGACTCTGGAGATCTTCTCCATGGGTAACCAAACGGCCACGGCGGCCGTCTCAGCGGACATGTTGATGGGTCTGCAGCTCCTGTTGTCATTGTCATGACTTGCCGCTGAGGTCTAATGTCATTGCATTGCATCCTGCTTTGACCGTGATCCGCTGGGAATATCAGGTGATCCACTTGAACGTGGAAGACTCCTCAACGGCCCCCCAGACCCCGGGGCCAGGGCCAGCCGCTGCACCCCAACAACCAGCAACCCCGCCGGTGGAGGCACCCCCCCCGATTGCCGGTCAGCCTGTTTTTTCCAAGGCCTACCTGGAGCAGGAGTTCCCCGACTTTTATAGCAATCCCACCTCCCAGCCACCCCAGCAGCCTCCCCAAGGGCAACAGCAACCGAATCATCCGGCCTTGCAGTTACAACAATTCCTGAATGGCCATGGCCAACAGGGTTGGTCCCTTGTGGGGATCTATCCCCTGGGCAGTTTGTTGATGATGTTCTTCCGGCGGCGGATTGCTGAGCCTATTGCCCAGCCGATCCCGGCCGCCGCCCCCATCGCCCAGCAGCAGCTGCCAACCCCTGCGGCGGCTGCTCCGATCCCGCCCACGGCTCCACCGGAGGGTCCCGACTTAGCCGATTCAGGGACGCCCCCCGTGACCGATTGGTTGCAACAAATCATGCAACGGTTGGAATCCTTGGAGGGTCGCATCGCTAGCCCGCCTTCCGACCAGGCGTCTTCAGATCTGCAGCCAGCCCCAGAAGCTGGCCTTGCCCAGGCCGGTTCCTCCACACCCCCCACGGAGCCGGCCAGTCCGCGTTCGGGTGTCTCCGGAGAGCGTCGCCTGCGCCGCCGCAGCTCGGCCTCCCCATCGCCTACCCCCAGCACCTCGCCAGCTTCTTCAGCCCAGCTTTCCGGTCTAGCGGCCGTGCCAGCCGCCGGGGCGCCGGGCCAGCCCGAGATTCTCAGTGCCAACCACTTGGCCAGCCTGCAGGAGGAAGGGGGCATGCCCACGTTCCATGCCGCCCAGGCCCTCGACTTCCGCTCCTATGCCAGCTTGGCCGGCTACGGCAGCCGCCATGGGTATCCCTTGGGCTTGGTGAAGGAGGGAGCCAACCAAATGGCCGCCGTGTACATCGGCCTCGAACAGGGTGATCGGGGTGGCAGGGCTAGGCGCCTGTGGGCTGTGGTGCCCGTGGCCCGTCTAAGGGCCTTCGAGGGCTGAGGGTGTGTTGGTACCGCGTTAACACTTACGACGGATCCTCCCCCGGGAAGGGCCTTCCAACCGCTCCCAATAGAGCTCACCGTGGTGTAGGCATTGCTATGGAAGAATGTTGGCTATTATGATAAGTTACTCGATTAATACTGCTCCCTGGAGGCGGCCATGTTTGGTTTGCTCGTCATAGCTAATCACTTTTTTGTAGCTTTCCCGAAGTAGTGCATAGGCTCTAGCGTTTGCCTCCTCTTCAAGCAGGGAACAGTTTTGCATGGGCGGCATGGCCGTTAATGCGTAATCGATTGCAAAAGCAGTTTCCCCTCCGATGTTGTAATGGCCCATTTCGTGACGCAGTAGTGCGCGGTAAAACCCATTAAATGCATTGGTCTGTCGATCCGTGGCGCCATAGATCCGCGGCATGGTTATTTTCGCATTTAAAAATGTGCGGCTTGAGACGATCCGGCATTGTCCTGTCTGGGCGTCGATGCGATACTTGAAATCCCATTTAATTGGAGCGGATGTATAGCCTGTGTATTTCACGGATTTTACGGTGATCGGTGACGCCCTTAGGAGCTGCGGGAACAAGGGCGCATTGCTTGCCACATTTACAGCATAGAAGTCGAATTCTAAATTTAGAAATACTTCCGTTCGGCCTGGTTTCGCTGTGCCGAGCAACAAGCCCAGCAGGAGAGGCACGGCAAGGAAGGTCTTCATGGTCAGACTAGGGAAATCGCAATGCAAAGCCCAATCGTTGGCCTCTTGAAATCTGCAGGGCAGGACCCTTCGCAGGATCCTTCCTCTAACACATCAACCCAAGCATTCATCCCCTCGTGGATGTTTCTCTACGCGATTGAATGGCAACGAATGGGGTCCGGCCCCGGCCCCCCGGAGCGAGAAGGAAATCGCTGCGTCTTGGCGGGCGCTGCAACCCCCATCT
>Ga0310333_100452_pt1 | contig 11173 bp, 13 predicted proteins | sample LakMicSRFTotalB7_FD_195547 | JGI IMG/M metagenome (GOLD analysis project Ga0310333, IMG submission 195547) | Enriched freshwater cyanobacterial communities from Lake Michigan, Michigan, United States - MI23.SRFL.Total.B7 (v2) (version 2) | ecosystem: Environmental > Aquatic > Freshwater > Lake... | reverse complement strand
CCTCAACCGGCTCGACGAAACGATCATCTTCCACAGCCTCAAGCAGGAGGAACTACGGCAGATCGTGGAGCTGCAGGTGCAGCGCCTGGCGAAGCGCCTGGAGGAGAAGAAGCTGGGTCTCGAGCTCAGCACCGCCGCCCTCGACTGGCTGGCCACCGTGGGCTACGACCCCGTGTACGGCGCCCGGCCCCTCAAGCGGGCCATCCAGCGAGAGCTGGAAACCCCGATCGCCAAGGGGATCCTGGCGGGGCAGTTCACCGGCGGCCACACCGTGGCCGTGGAGGTGCAGGGGGAGGCGCTGCAGTTCGAGCAGCGCGACCCGGCCCGTCTGCCGGTGCTGGCCTAGACCAGCAGCCCGTCGATCCGCTGGGCCAGCACCAGATCGAAACTGGAGAGGCCACCAGTGTCATGGGTGGTGAGCTCAATCACCACCCGGTTCCACACGTTGCTCCATTCCGGATGGTGGCCCATCGCCTCGGCGATCAGGGCCACCTTCGCCATGAAGCCAAACGCCTCCACAAAGTCGACGAAGCGCAGCTCACGGCGCAGCGTCTCGCCGTTGAGCTGCCAGTGGGGCAGCAGCTGCGGCAGGGCGGCCCGTTGCTCAGCGGTGAGGGGGATGGCGGCCATGGCAATGCAACGGTGCCCGCAGCTTGGCTCAACCGAAGCGGTAATGCTTGCGCACCGCGGCGCGCACCTCCCACTGGCAGCTGAGGCCCGCGGCAAACTCCACCAGATCACCGGCCCCGAACCGCACCGGCTCGCCGCCGTCGGGAGTCACCGTCACCTCCCCCTCGAGCAGCAGGCACGTTTCCCGCTCGTCGTAGGTCCAGGGGAAGCTGCTGACGCCGCAGCTCCAGATCGGCCAGTCGCTGACCCCCAGCTGGGCCAGCTGCTCCGCCGAGGGGTTGGGGGTGACGCGAATCGGATCAGCCATGCAACCGCACGGGGGCACTGCGGATCGATCCTGGCCTACTCCCCCAGCAAATGCAGGCTCAACTGGCGCCGCTGCCCTCGTGCGCGGTGCTCCCACAGGTACACCGCCTGCCAGGTGCCCAACACCAGCCGACCCTGATCAAAGGAGAGCCCGAGGCTGGTGGTGGTGAGGGCCGTGCGGATATGGGCGGGCATATCGTCGGGGCCTTCGTCGTCATGGGCATAGGGCTGCGACAGCCCCTCCTGCGGCACCAGCGCCCGCAGGTAGGTGGTGAGGTCGTGCAGCACCCGCGGGTCGGCGTTCTCGTTCACGATGAGGCTGCAGCTGGTGTGGAGCACCACCAGCTGCAGCAGGCCGCGCTGCAGCCCACTGGCCCGCAGTTCCGCCTGCAGCAGCGCGGTGAGATTGGTGAAGCCCTCGCCGTCGGTGGTCACCGCCAGGCGGCGCAGGTCCTGTCGGAGCATGAAAAGCCCGGGCAACCCCCTTAGCTTGGCGGGATGACGCGCACCCCGTCCATGCGTTTCGCCACCACCGGCCTCCAGGCCGCCGTGCTGTTCACCGCCCTCGCCGGCCTCCAGGCCCCGGCCCAGGCCCAGCGGGTGGTGCCCAAGCTCGGCACCCTCTGCCCCCTCGGCTACGTGGACACCCTCAACGGCAAGTGCTCCACCCTCGGCCTGATGACCTACACCGTGAAGCCCACCAACGGCCAGGCCTGCCCCGAGGGCTGGATGAACGTGGGCGGCGGCTATTGCCGCCAGAAGTGAGCCGCACCGACACCGCAGCGGCTGAGTGCCCCCGGCTGACTCTCCTCTATGACGGCGCCTGCCCGCTCTGCCTGCGGGAGGTGCGCTTTCTCCGGGAGCGCGACCAACGGCTCCACCCGTCCAGCCCACGGCTCGCCTTTGTCGACATCGACGCAGCCGACTACAACCCCGCCGACCACGGCGGCATCAGCTACCGCGACGCCATGGGTCGCATCCATGCCATCGCTGGCGATGGCCAGGTGCTGCGCGATGTGGCGGTGTTCCGCGCCGCCTACCGGCTGATCGACCTGGGCTGGCTCTACGCCCCTAGCGGTTGGCCCGGCCTGCAGCAGCTCAGCGACGGGCTCTACGGCCTCTGGGCTCGCCGGCGCCTGGCGCTCACCGGCCGGCCCGATCTCGATCAGCTGTGCGACTGCCGGCGATCCCCCCGTTCAGAAGCGCTGCAGGATCAGCCGTGAGGACAGGCGGGTGTCCAGCAGCAACAGCAGCAGGCCCCCCATCAGGCTGAGCATCGCCAGCACGAAACAGCTCACCACAATCGGCGTCAGATCCACCACGGCGATCACCCCCAGGAAGGTCACCGCCACCACCGCCGCCACCAGCACCCCGGTGATCGTGACGCTGGCGCTGGCCCGGGTGAGCAGCGTCATGCGCCGGCGCAGCAGCCGCAGGTCCGTGGATTCGGAGCCATCCCCCTGCAGCACCAAGGCCCGCTCGATCACCCGCGTCAGCCGCACGCTGATCACCCCCAGCAGGCCGGAGATGGCGGTGAGCAGAAACACCGGCGCCACCGATAGCTGAATGGCCTTGGCCAGATCCAGCACCGGCGACGCCAGCTCAGGGGCAGCGGCAAGGGCCATCGGCACTCACAACGGGCGAGGGTGTGTCGCCAGCAAACCGGGCCGGAGCCGGGTCGTCGAGCCCGGACCTGCCAACCTGAGACACGACCGCAGCACCGCCGCCGCTGAGCCACCCATGACGCGCATCCACAGCCGCTACCTGGGCCAGCTGCGCTGCCAGAGCGACCATGGGCCCTCCGGCAGCAGCCTGGACACCGACGCCCCCACCGACAACCAGGGGAAAGGGGAGCGCTTCTCCCCCACCGACCTGGTGGCCACGGCGCTGAGCACCTGCATGCTGACGATCATGGGCATCGTGGCCGATCGCCACGGCTGGGATCTGCAGGGCTGCCGGGCCGAGGTGGAAAAAACCATGACCAGCGACGCCCCCCGGCGCATCGCCCAGCTCACGGTGTGGGTGACGTTGCCGGCCGGCCTGGAGCCCCAGCAACGGGCCCTGCTGCAGCGGGCGGCCGAAACCTGCCCGGTGAAGGTCAGCCTCGAGGGCTGCGTTCCCATGCAGCTGCACTGGAGCTGATGGCCAGCGGCACCCACAGCTCCAGCGCCTGGAGCCGCCTGCGGGATCACCTGCACACCACCCAGCTGCTGGGGGGCATCCACAGCACCCTGTACTTCGACCAGAACACCGCCATGCCGGCGGCCGCCGGCAGCTGGCGCGGGGAACAGTTGGCCCTGCTGGCCCAGCAGCTGCACGAGCGCCAGAGCAGCGCGGCCTATGCCGATCTACTGGCGGAGGCCCAGGCGGAGCTGCCGGCGGCGGCCCCGGCGGAGCGGCACCACAACCTGCGGCTGCTGCAACGGGAGCTGCGCCGGCAGTCCAGCCTCGATGCCGCCCTGGTGGGCCAGCTGGCCCAGGCCCAGGCGGAGGGTTACGGCCGCTGGCAGCAAGCCAAGGCCCAGGCCGATTTCCAGCTGTTCGCCCCCGCCCTCGAGCGGCTGATCCAGCTGCGGCTGGAGCAAGCGCGGCAGCTACAGCCTGTCGAGTGCCAGGCCGACGGTGCCCCCCGCAGCCCCTGGGAAATCCTGGCCCAACCGTTCGAGCCGGAGATCTCCAAGGCCCAGCTGGCGCAGCTGCTGCTGCCCCTGGGGGAGAGCCTGCCGCCCCTGCTGGAGCGGGCCCGCAGCCTGCCCGCCGGCAGCAGCACAGCCTGGGATCTGGGGGAGGCCCAGCAGGAGCAGCTCTGCGATCAGCTCCTGCACGACTGGGGCTACGACCCCCAGAGGTGCGGCAAGGCCCGCTCGCCGCATCCGTTTTCCAGCACCCTCGGCCCCGACGACTTCCGCATCACCACGCGGGTGGTGGCGGGCCAGCCGTTCTCGGCCTTCCTGGCCACCGCCCATGAATGGGGCCACAGCCTCTACGAGCAGGGGCTGCCCCGCAGCGGCGAGCACTGGTTCCCCTGGCCCCTGGGGGAGGCCACCTCGATGGCGGTGCATGAGAGCCAGAGCCTGTTCTACGAAAACCGCCTGGCCCGCAGCCGCGCCCTGGCGGACCGCTGGTATCCCCGCGTCCGCGAGGCCCTGGGGCGCGACGTGTGGGGCAGCGGCCAGGCCTTCTGGCGCGACCTCAATCCGATCCGCCCGGGCCTCACCCGGGTGGAGGCCGATGAGGTGAGCTACGGCCTGCACGTGCTGCTGCGCTACCGGCTGGAGCTGGCCCTGCTGGAGCAGGGGCTGCCGGTGGCGGAGCTGCCCGAAGCCTGGAACCGCGGCATGCAGGAGCTGCTGGGCCTGCGGCCCGCCAACGACGCCGAGGGCTGCCTGCAGGACGTGCACTGGAGCGAGGGCCTGTTCGGCTATTTCCCCTCCTATGCCCTGGGCCATCTGATCAGCGCCCAGCTCAGCGCCAGCCTGGAGCGGGAGCTGGGGCCGATCGAAGCGCTGCTGGAGCGGGGCGAGGACGCCCGACTGGGGCAGTGGCTGCGGCAACGGGTGTATCCCTTCGGGCGCAGCGTGGATGCGGGCGGCCTGGTGCAGCAGGTGAGCGGCCAACCGCTCAGCAGTGCGCCATTCCTGGACTACCTCGAGGCCAAGCTGGAGCGGCTGGCGGCGGGTTGAGGCCAGGATGGGCGGCGGCTCAGGGCGCTCCGTAGGATGCCGCCCGATTCCTTGCGCCCACTGCCCTGATGGCGAACATCGACCACGCACCCAGCCGCACGATGCTCAACCTGCTGCACGTGCTGCCGGCCTTCGCCGATGAGTCCGAGCTGCGGCTGAACGCCATCGTGGAGCTCAACAGCAACACGATCAACAAATACGAGCTGATCACCGAAACGGGGCACCTCAAGCTCGACCGCGTGGGCTACTCCTCCCTGGCCTACCCCTTTGCCTACGGCTGCATCCCCCGCACCTGGGATGAAGACGGTGATCCGCTGGACATCGAGATCGTGGGCGTCACCGAACCCCTGGTGCCCGGCTCCCTGGTGGAAGCCCGCATCATCGGCATCATGAAATTCGACGACGGCGGCGAGGTCGACGACAAGGTGATCGCGGTGCTGGCCGACGACAAGCGCATGGACCACATCACCAGCTACACCCAACTCGGCGAGCACTGGCTCAAGGAAACCCAGTACTACTGGGAGCACTACAAGGATCTGAAGAAGCCCGGCACCTGCCGCGTCAACGGCTTCTTCGACACCGCCGAAGCCGTGACGATCATCAAGGAGTGCGAGCAGCGCTACCTGGACACCATCGACGCCAAGCTGGTCAACTGACCCAGTGTCCTGAGGCCGCTCAGCCCGGCGGGGTGACCCGCCGGGCCACCGCCCGGGCCAGACCATCGCGGCTGGCCAGCCCCTCCAGGGCAGAGAGGGGCAATCCCCCCGCCGGTGGGCCCACCGGCAACTTCGGCAGAGCTGGATCCTCCAGCCGGAACACCGGCAACTGCCGCAGGCCATTGGGCCGCAGCTGATCCTCAAGCTGCAGCAGGTTGGCGGAGGCCTCCAGCCACAGCAGTTCCGAGCGGCGACACTCCGCCAGGGGCAGGGCGATGCCACCGGCGCTGATGCCCCGTTGCAGATCCGGCAGGGTCACCAGACCCTGAACCCAGCCGTCGGCCTCGAGCACCAGGCAGTGGCCATGGGCCTCCAGCAGCTGGTTGAGGGCCTCGCCGGCGGGGGTCTGGCTGTTGAGCACCAGGGGAGCCTCGGGCTCGAAGGCATCCCCCACCGGGATCAGCGCCAGCTCGGCACGCCGCTGCTCCTCCGCCAGGTCGGGGCCCAGCAGCCCAGGATCCGCCAGGCCCTGCCAACGCTCCACCAGGGCGGCACTGAGACCCGCGGCGGCCATCAGCGGCAGCACGATGCGGATGTCATGGGTGAGTTCAAACAGCAGCAGCAGGGCCGTTAGGGGTGCCCGGGCGCTGCCCGCCAGCACCGCCGCCATGCCCACCATGGCGTAGGCGGGGGGTTCGGCCACCGGCAGCTGCAGCAGACCATCCCCCAGCAGCTGGCCGTAGACGTTGCCCAGCACTGCCCCCAGGAACAGCGACGGTGCGAAACCACCGCCCACGAATCCGGTGGCGCTGCTCAGGCCCGTGGCCAGCAATTTCACCAGCAGCAGCCCCAGCAAGCTCACCAGGGCAATGCCGCCCTCGCGGCCCAGCAGGGCGCCGATCGTGTCGTAGCCCACCCCCAGCACCTGGGGGAAGCCCAGGGCCATCAGCCCCAACCCCAGCCCCCCCAGGGCGGTGAGCAGCCAGGGGGGCAGGCGGCGGAACCAACGCTGCACCGGCTCGCTGCGGCCGGCGGCCAGCAGCTTTACCAGGGCCAGCGACATGCCGCTGGCCACCAGACCCAACCCCAGGTAGAGGGGCATCTCCAGGGGCGAGCGCACCTCATAGGCGGGCAGGCGGAAGATCGGCTCATCGCCCAGCGACAACTGGGTCACCAGGGAGGAGGCCACCGCCGCCACCAGCACGGCCCGCACGCTGGGCCGCCCCGGAATCGTGCTGTAGCTGCCCTCAAAGGCAAAGAACAGACCCGCAATCGGGGCCTTGAAGCCCGCCGCCAGACCCGCCGCCACACCCGCCGCCACCAGGGCCTTCTGGGAATCGGGGGCCAGACCGCCGCGGTTGGCCACCCACAGGCCGATGTTGCCGCCGCTCTCCACACTGGGGCCCTCCGGGCCGAGGGAGGCGCCGCTCCCCAAGCTGAGGGAGGCGGTGAGCAGCCGCAGCAACGGCAACCGCGGCGCCGGCTGCACACTGCCGTCGGCCATCGACATCAGGCTGGGCAGGCTGGGGCCCAGGTCGCCGCCGATCTGGCGCAGCAGGCCCACCACCAGCCCCCCCAACAGGGGGATCAGCACCACCGGCCAGGAGGAGAGCCACAGGGGGGTGGGGTCACCCGGCAGGGGAATGGGCTCCGGCGGTGCCGGCGGCGGCGGCAGGAACCCCAGCCCCCCCAGACCGATCTGCAGCAGGGAGCCCAGGGGCGTCGCGGCGGGAACGGACTCAGGCGGCGGCGGCGGTGGGGGCGGCGCCGTACTGAACAGACCCATCAGCCCCTCCACCACGGGGCCGAACAGGAAATTGTTGATGAAACCAATCAGATAGTGGAAGCCCACCACCGCCAGCCCGGTGAGCACCCCCACCAGGGCTGCCCAGGCCAACAGGCTCCACTGGAACGGCAGGGGCCGGACCTCGGGCGCGCCCTCAGGGCCGGGAACTTCAGGCCTCAGGCCGGACGGTTGCAAAGATCTCCTCCAGGATCTCTCCGGCCCCCTGGGCCCGCAACTGGTGCGCCAGGGCGATGCCGATGGCTTCCGGATCGGTCTGGGGCCCGCGGGCCTCATCGCGGATCAGGCGCACCCCGTCGAGGCTGGCCACCATGCCGGTGAGCACCAGCTCTTCGCCTTCAAAGTGGGTATTGACCCCGATCGGCACCTGGCAGCCGCCCTCGAGCTGGCGCAGGAAGGCCCGCTCCGCCAGGCAGCGGCGGGCGGTGGGCAGGTGCTCCAGCACCTTGATCTGCTCCAGCACGGCCGTGTCGCCCTCGCGGCATTCGATCCCCAGGGCCCCCTGACCCACCGCATGCAGGGAGATGGAGGGATCGATCAGCTCATGGATGCGATCGCCCAGCCCCAGACGCCCCAGGCCAGCGGCCGCCAGGATCAGGCAATCGAAGCCACCGGCGTCGAGTTTCTCGAGCCGGGTGATCACATTGCCCCGCACGTCCTTAAAGGTGAGGTGCGGGAAGTGATGGCGCAGCTGCGCCAGGCGACGCAGGGAGCTGGTGCCCACCACGGCACCCTCCGGCAAGGTGGCCAGGGTCTTGTCCTGGTGCTTGGCATGCACCACCAGGGCATCGGCGGGATCCTCCCGCTCGGTGATGCAGCCCAGCATCAGCCCCTCGGGCAGATTGGTGGGCAGGTCCTTGAGGCTGTGGACGGCAATGTCGGCCTGGTCCACCAGCATCTGGGCCTCGAGCTCCTTGGTGAACAGGCCCTTGTCGCCGATCTTGGCCAGGGCCACATCCAGAATCTTGTCCCCTTGGGTGGCCATGGCCTCGATGCTGATCTCCAGGCCGGGGTGGGCCTGGGCCAGCTCATCGCGCACCCAGTGGGTCTGCACCATGGCCAGCTGGCTGCGGCGGGAGGCAATGCGCAGTTGGGAAGCGGCCATCGGGAAGCTGAGGGGGCAGCGCAGGCCGCCGGAATACAGCCGCCCAGCCTAAGGATCCGTCTGCCCGACCCGGATCCGCTCGGCGAACTCGTGATCAGCCGTCGCTTTGGCCGAAGAACGTCAGCGGCAGGGGGCCCCAGGTGTCCCCCGCCTCGGGCGTCACGGCGCTGTGGCCGGTGATCAACAGCCCTTCCCCTAGCCCCCCTTCCCGGCGCACCAGGAAGCGGCCATTGTTCTGATTGCCCTTGAGGAACACGGGACCCTCGATGCTGGCGAGGGCTTCACCGGAGGGGTCCAGTTCCAGGGGGTCCCACCCCAGGGCCTGCTCGCAGGCGCGCAGGGCCGCCACCGCCGCCGCCGCCGAGGGGGCCATCACGCCGATGGTGAACCAGTCGCAGGGGTCCATGGCCACCCGCAGCTGCTCCCGCAGGGCCCCCTGCTCGGAACCGCTGAGCGGCGGAGCACTGCGCAGACCACACAGGGCCTTGAGGGAGGTGAGGCCGTTAGCCATTGGACAGTCAGAGGAGAACAGACCCGCGGCGCCGCCGATCCGCCCGTGAGTCTGCCTGGCCCGCTAGGGGGTGTTCCAGACGAAGCGGCTGCTGGCGGCGTAGTTCCAGACAAAGACCACCAGGATTCCCGCCAGCTGGGCCCAGAAGGTATCGCGGGCCACGAGGCTGTAGAAGGCCGAAGCCAGGCCCACATTGGCCAGCACCGGCAGCGACGCCACCAACAAAAACTTCAGCAGGCCCTGCAGCAGGGCCAGGCCCTGGAGCCGCTGGAAGCGGAAGGTGAGCGCATTGTTGATCAGGTAATTGGAGCTGGCGGCGGTCACCACCGCCAGCGGCAGGGCCCGTTCGAACCCCAGGCCCGCCAGCTGCATCAGCAGCTGGGTGGAGGCCAGCTGCACCAGCACACCACTGGCGCCCACCAGGGCAAAGCTGATGGCCCGCCGGGGCAGCAGCCGCAGGCTGAGGCTGTGGAGGATGGAGATCAGGAAGTCCCAGAAGATCGCCAGATCGAGCTTGGAGCTGCCGTAGCTGCGGGGCTGGAACTGCAGCGGCACCTCGGCGGTGCGCAGGCGACCGCGGCTCACCGCCAGCAGTTCAAACAGAAACTTGAAGCCGTTCACATCCACGGCCCGGATCAACGGCAGCAACGGATCCAGCCGCAGGGCGAAGAAGCCGCTCATCAGATCAGTGAGCTGGCCATAGGCGGCAGGCAAGCTGAAGCGGGCCCAGGCATTGGCCCAGGTGGAACCGGTCTCGCGACGGTCGCTCAGCCCCTGGATGCTGGCCTCCGCATGGAAGCGGCTGCCGATCACCAGATCCAGGTCACCCTGCAGCAGCGTCTCGATCGCCCGCTGCACCGTGGCGGGTTCATGCTGCCCATCGCTGTCCATCACCACCGCCAGATCACCGGTGGCATCCAGCAGCCCCTCCTTGATGGCGCTGGCCAGGCCGGATCGCCCCACCCGGCGCACCAGCCGCAGCCGCGGTTCGCCATGGGCCAATTGCCGCACCAGCTCGGCGGTGCCGTCGGTGGAGTCGTCGTCCACCACCAGGATTTCCAGATCGAACCGCTGCTGCAGCGGCAGCAGTTGGGCCAGCAGCGGCTCGATGTTGCCCCGCTCGTTGTAGGTGGGCAGGACGATCGAAACCCGCGGGGCCATGGCAGCGCTCACAACAAAGCCGGCGGGGACACCGCCGGCGGCAGAACCGGGTCTCCGGTTTACTTGATGTACTCCTTGAGCACCCCGTTGCGGTTGGGGTGGCGCAGCTTGCGCAGGGCCTTGGCCTCGATCTGGCGGATGCGTTCGCGGGTCACATCGAAGATCTGGCCGATCTCCTCGAGGGTCTTCATGCGGCCGTCGTCCAGGCCGTAGCGCAGCCGCAGCACATCCCGCTCCCGGGGGCTGAGGGTGGCCAGCACCCCCTCCAGATCTTCGCGGAGCAGGTTCTTGGCCACGTCCTGCTCAGGGTTTTCGATATCAGCCTCGATGAAGTCGCCAAGACGGGAGTCCTCCTCCTTACCGATCGGCGTTTCCAGGGAGATGGGCAGCTGGGCGCTCTTGGCGATGAAGCGCAGCTTCTCGATGGTCATCTCCATCGATTCAGCGATCTCCTCCTCGGTGGGCTTGCGGCCGAACTCCTGGGAGAGGGTCTTGGTGGTCTTCTTGATGCGCGAGATGGTCTCGTACAGGTGCACCGGCAAGCGGATGGTGCGCGACTGATCGGCGATGGCCCGGGTGATGGCCTGACGGATCCACCAGGTGGCGTAGGTGGAGAACTTGTAGCCCTTCTCGTGGTCGAATTTCTCAGCGGCGCGGATCAGGCCGAGGGAGCCCTCCTGAATCAGGTCCTGGAAGCTCAGGCCCCGGTTCATGTACTTCTTGGCGATCGACACCACCAGGCGCAGGTTCGACTGCACCATCTTTTCCTTGGCCCGGCGGCCGAGCATCAGGCGGCGGCGGAACTTGATCAGGGGCATGTCCACCAGGACCGCCCACTCCTTGGTGTCGGGGTAGTGGCCGTGGTCCGCCTCGAACTGGGCGGCCAGCTCCTCGAGCTGCAGCAGATCGGCGATCTTGCGGGCCAGCTCAATCTCCTCATCGGGGCGCAGCAGGCGGATCCGGCCGATCTCCTGCAGATACACCCGGATCGAGTCCTCGGTGTAGACGCCCTTGGGGCCCACCTTGATGCTGGCCAGGGCCTTGGCGGCCTTGGCATCCTTCTCGGCGGCCTTGTCCACCGCCTCAGCGGTGGGGGCGCTGTCAGCGGCGGCCAGCAGGGCATCGGCGGCGGCGGCGAGATCCACCGGCTGATCAGCCTTGGCTGCCGTCTTAGCTTTCGTTGGTTTGGCCGTTTTGGCGGCGCTGGCCTTGGTGGCGGCCGCCTTAGGAGCGGCCTCCTTGGTGGCCTTGGCCTTGCTGGCTGTCTTGGCGGCAGCCTTGGTCTTGCCCTTGGCCACGCTGAGGGGCTCCCCGGAG
>Ga0310333_100450_pt1 | contig 11202 bp, 15 predicted proteins | sample LakMicSRFTotalB7_FD_195547 | JGI IMG/M metagenome (GOLD analysis project Ga0310333, IMG submission 195547) | Enriched freshwater cyanobacterial communities from Lake Michigan, Michigan, United States - MI23.SRFL.Total.B7 (v2) (version 2) | ecosystem: Environmental > Aquatic > Freshwater > Lake... | reverse complement strand
GGTGTGCTGGGTCGAGATCAGGATCGTGTCGATGGCAACGGGCTGGTCGTTCTCGTAGACGACGCTGACCTGGGTCTTGCCGTCGGGCAGCAGGTAGCCAAGGGTGCCGTTGTGGCGCACCTCGGCCAGGCGCCGCGCCAGGCGGTGGGCCAGGCTGATCGGCAGCGGCATCAGCTCGGGCGTCTCGTCGCAGGCGTAGCCGAACATGATCCCCTGGTCGCCGGCACCGATCAGGTCCAGCGGGTCGCCGGCGTGGTCATCGGCTTCGTTGACCCCCTGGGCGATATCAGGTGACTGTTGGTCCAGGGCCACCAGCACCGCGCAGCTGTTGGCGTCAAAGCCACCGGCGCGGGCGCCGCTGTAGCCGATCTGTTGGATCACACCGCGCACCAGGGTGTTGAAGTCGACCCGGGCGTTGGTGGTCACCTCGCCGGTGATCAGGCAGAGACCGGTGTTGACGACGGTCTCACAGGCCACGCGGCTGGCGGGATCCTGGGCCAGCAGGGCATCCAGCACGGCGTCGCTCACCTGGTCGCAGATCTTGTCGGGATGGCCCTCGGTGACCGACTCAGAGGTGAAGACGTAACGGCTCATTGCGGCGATCTGCGGCAACTCAGTCGCACGAGCCTATTCCCTGGCGCTTGTCGAGCCGGTGTGGCTGCCGGTGCCTCTGCTGTGCACGGTCAACTCCTGCCAGTGCTCCAGCCGCGCAAAGTTGGGATCCAGCGGCGGCGGCATGCGCCAGGCGGCCGTGTAACCCAGCACCACCGGCACCCCGGCGGCCCGGGCCATGCGCAGGTCGCTGTTGGCGTCGCCGATCAGGGCGCACCGCGCGACGCTGACTCCCAGCTGGTGGCACAGGCCATGGACCGCCAGAGGGTCTGGTTTGCAGGGCCTGTGGTCGGCGCTCCACAGGCCGCTGAAGCGGTGGGCCAGATCGTGGCTCTGCAAAAACGCCTCGATGCCGGCCACGCCGTCATTGGAGATGACGGCACAACGCACCCCGGCAGTGACCAGTTGCTCCACCAGATCATGCAGCCCATCGGTGGGCTGGGGCGGCTGGGGGCCGGCGTCGCCATGGAGTCCATCGGTGGCGGCAAAGACCGCCTCGCTCAGCTCCAGGGCTTCAGGCCAGCCCAGTCCGACCTGGCTGAGCACCGTCGCCGTCGAGATCAGGTTGTGGTTGCGGGATCCGACCGCCGTGGTGCCGGCCGGGTGGATGCCATGGTCGCCACTGCCGCCATCAGGCAGTCCATAGGCCCGGCGCAGCAGGGTTTCCAGCTCTGAGGCGGTGGCCTCAGCCAGGTCTGGATCGTGCTGGCGGGTCAGGGCCAGGCATTGAAAAACCCTGGCCTCAGCCAGGGTTTCCAGCATCGGTTCGCTGATCGAAAGGGTGCCGTCCTTGTCGAACAGCACCGCATCGATTGGTTGGGGTAAACCCTGGTCATCAACCAGGAGCTCACCCCTCAGCTGCAGATGGGCCACGCCTGGGTGCTCAGTCGAGGGTGACACCCATCGGTTCGTTGTCCTCGGCCTGCTCAAGCAGCATCTGCTTGTAACGGGCGGCCATTTCCTCAGCTTTCTCGAACACCTTCTGGGGGTCGGTCAGCATGTCGCCCGGTTCGGGCTCGAGGGCCTTGGTCGACAGGGAGATACGGCCGCGCTCGGCATCGAGGTCAATGATCATGACCTTCATCTGGTCATTGACATTGAGCACGGTGTGCGGCGTCTCGATGTGCTCGTGGCTGATCTCAGAGATGTGCAGCAGACCGCTGACCCCACCGATGTCGATGAAGGCGCCGTAGGGCTTGATGCCGCGCACGGTGCCGACCACGACTTCGCCCACTTCGAGGCGATTCATCTTGCGCTCGACCAGGGCGCGGCGATGGCTGAGCACCAGGCGGTTGCGCTCTTCGTCAACCTCGAGGAACTTGAGCGGCAGGAAGTCGGCCACCAGCTCTTCCTTGGCCTTACGGGTGCTGATGTGGCTGCCGGGGATGAAGCCGCGCAGACCCTCGACCCGCACCAGGGCGCCACCACGGTTGGTGGCAAACACCTCGCTGTAGATGGTGGCGTCCTCTTTCTGCAGCTGACGCACCCGCTCCCAGGCGCGTTGGTATTCGATCCGGCGGATCGAAAGCGCGAGCTGACCGTCCTCGTTCTCCTCACTCATGATGAAGAACTCGCGCACCTCGCCCGGGGCCAGCACATCGCTCAGGCCCTCGACCCGGTTGATCGACACCTCCTGCAGGGGCATGAAGGCGGCGGTCTTGGCGCCGATGTCGATCATGGCGCCCTTGGGCTCCATGGCGAACACGGTGCCGTTGACGACGTCACCGGGCTTGAAGTTGTAGTCGTACTTGCTGAGCAGCGAGGCGAACTCGTCGAGGGTGAAACCCACGTCGTCACTGCTGCGGCCAGCGTTGCGGCTGCTGGAGGCGTCGGCTGCAGGAACCTCTTCCAGGGCGGCGAGGTCCAGGTCGGCTGCCGCTTCAGCGGCCAGGTCCAGATCGGCCTCGGGGCTGCTGATGTCGGAAGGGGTCACGGTCATGGAGCAATGGCGGTCTGCCAGTGGCAGTGCGAGCGAACGGAATGAGCTGCCGCCAGCAGATCACTTCCAATCCGCCAATCTACCAACAGGGCCTCTTGCTGACGCTCAGACCGCCGAGACCAGGGCGCTCCTGGCCTGTCTGGCCCTGGCCCCATCGAGACCTTCAAGGGTGGCGACAAAGTCGCTGATGCTTTGGAACTGCCGGTAGACCGAGGCAAAACGCACGTACGCCACCTCGCTCATGGTGCTGAGTTCCTGCAGCACCAGTTCGCCGATCTCACTGCTGGTGACTTCGCGTCCGTTGCGCTGTTGCAGCTGGAGTTCGATCGTTTCGACCACACTCTCCAGGCGTGCCGGTTCAAGCCCGGTCTTTTCGCAGGCCCGCAACAGGCCGTGCAGCAGCTTTGAAGGATTGAACGTCTCCCGGGCCCCATTGCGCTTGACCACCGTGATCGGAACGGTTTCAACCCGCTCGTAGGTGGTGAAGCGAAAATCGCAGTTGAGGCATTCGCGACGCCGGCGCACACTGCGCCCGCTGTCAGCCGCTCTTGATTCGAGAACCCGGCTGTCTGTGTGTTGGCAGGAGGGACATTGCATCCCCAGGACAGCGGGTGATCTCAATCAAGTGTAAACACTCAATTTCACTTTGGAAAGGCCTGGCGGTTGCCAAGAAAAAACCCCCGCCAAGGGCGAGGGTTGTGTTCAGGGAACAGACGGCTGTCTGTCTTCTTATTTGCCGATCTTCGGGGGATCGCGGAAGGCGATCGCGAAGAACAGGGTGGATATGGCCAGGGCCAGAATCAGGATGTAAGCGAAGCTCTCCATGGGATCTCCTGGCGATCAGCTGAGGGTGGAGCCTGCCGGGGGCACATAACCCTCGGGAAGACGGCGGGTCGAGCGGTCGCCCAGTTTCTGGAACAGACCGAATTCGACCTGCTCGCCCAGATCGGGGTCGATGCCGGCGAACACATCGCGGTACAGGGTGCGGGCACCGTGCCAGATGTGGCCGAAGAAGAACAGCAGCGCAAAGGTGGCGTGGCCAAAGGTGAACCAGCCGCGGGGTGAGCTGCGGAACACACCATCCGAGTGGTAGGTCTCGCGGTCGAATTCGAAGGCTTCACCCAGCTGGGCCTTACGGGCCAGCCGCTTGACGTCGGCAGGGTCCGTGAAGGTCTGGCCTGCCAGGGCACCGCCGTAAACGGTGGCCGTCACGCCGGTCTGTTCGAAGGCGTACTTGGCTTCAGCCCGCCGGAAGGGAATGTCCGCACGGACAACACCGTCCTGATCCTGGAGAACAACCGGGAAGTTCTCGAAGAAGTTGGGCAGACGGCGCACTTCGAGTTCGCGACCATCTTTGTCGGTGAAGGCGATGTGACCCACCCAACCGGTGGGAAGTCCGTCGCCGTTGACCATCGGACCGACCCGGAACAGACCGCCCTTGGCAGGGCTGTTGCCGACGTAGTCGTAGAAGGCCAGCTTCTCGGGAATCGAGGCCCAGGCCTGCTCCTTGCTGGCGCCGTTGTCCATCGCGGTCTGCACGCGACGGTTGATTTCAGTCTTGAAGTAGCTCTGGTCCCACTGATAGCGGGTGGGTCCGAACAGCTCAACCGGGGTGGCAGCTGCGCCGTACCACATCGTTCCAGCAACAATGAAGGCGGCAAAGAACACAGCGGCGATTGCCGAGGCCAGAACCGTTTCGATGTTTCCCATCCGCAGCGCCTTGTAGAGGCGCTCAGGCGGGCGGGTGGTGATGTGGAAGATGCCGGCAATGATGCCGACGATGCCGGCCGCGATGTGGTGGGCCACGATGCCCCCCGGATTGAAGGGGTTGAAACCCTCTGGTCCCCAGGAGGGCTGTACCGGTTCAAGGTGTCCGGTGATTCCGTAGGGATCGCTGACCCACATGCCCGGTCCGAACACGCCAGTCAGGTGGAAGGCACCGAAACCGAAGCAACCCAGGCCGGCGAGCAGCAGGTGGATGCCAAAAATCTTGGGCAGATCAAGGGCAGGTTCGCCGGTGCGGGGGTCCTGCCAGATCTCCAGGTCCCAGTAGGTCCAGTGCCAGATCGCTGCCAGGAACAGCAGACCACTGAAAATGATGTGGGCGGCGGCAACGCCTTCGAAGCTCCAGAAGCCGGGGTCGACGCCGGTTTCACCGGTGATGCTCCAGCCGCCCCAGCTGCCGGTCACGCCGAGGCGGGCCATGAAGGGCATGACGAACATGCCCTGGCGCCACATCGGGTTGAGCACCGGGTCAGAGGGGTCAAAGATGGCGAGCTCATAGAGCGCCATGGAGCCGGCCCAGCCGGCCACCAATGCGGTGTGCATGAGGTGCACGGCCAGCAATCGGCCCGGGTCGTTGATCACGACCGTGTGCACCCGGTACCAGGGCAATCCCATGGGGAGACGCTTGGGGTGGGTTGGGCGATCGTAAGGGTCGCGGCCGCTCTGGCGCGGCGGCGGTCACAGACCGCAACCAGCGCGGGTTCGTCCCGGACGCAGAATGGTCCCAGCCGAAGCTCTGTCGATGCCCGTGATCCGGTTTGTGCGCGAGGGCCGCGATGTCGAGTGTTATCCGGGCGAAAACCTGCGCGAGGTCGCCCTGCGGGCCGGCATCCAGCTCTATGGACTCAAGGGGACCCTGGGCAATTGCGGTGGTTGCGGTCAGTGCATCACCTGTTTTGTTGAGGTGCCCGACGAGCCCTCGGCAGTGGCGCTCAGCCCGCGCACCCCGGTCGAAGAGCAGAAGCTCAGGCGCCGCTCCCAGAGCTGGCGTCTGGCCTGTCAGGCCCTGGTCAACCAGTCGCTGCGGGTGATCACCCGTCCCCAGGTCGGATTGGGAGACAGGGAAGCGCTGCTGGCATCTTCCATGGCCACACCCCTGCCCCTGGGGCCGACCGCTTGGCCCCAGCCCGAGGTCGAACCCGAGACGGCGCTCGAAGGCGATGCTGAGTCTCAGCCCCAGCCTCAGCTTCAGTCCGAGGCCGGAGCCGACGCAACGAGCGGTGACGTCTCCTGAGTAAAGCCCTGGCAGCGGTGATACCTTTCCTCCACCACCCTCATTGCCATGGAAACCAACGACCTCGGCTTTGTCGCCAGCCTGCTGTTTGTGTTGGTTCCGGCGGTCTTTCTGATCATCCTGTACATCCAGACCAGTAGCCGCCAGGGAGGCTGAGGCAGGTCCCTCAGCGCCCTTGCTCGGGTTCGCGAACCAGCAGCACCGGCGCTGGCGCGTGAACCCTGATGTAATCGCTGACTGAGCTGCCCAGCAGACGGTCGATGTCAACCAGGCTCTTGGCCACCACCGGCCGGCGGTCCTGGGATGCGATCACCAGCAGATCGGCTCTTGCTTCTTGAGCCGCGCTGCAGACGGTGCGGGCAATGTCGCCGACCTTGTGCATGGGCTGCAGGGTGACGCCGTAGCTGCGGGCCCGTTGCACCGCCTTGTCGAGGACCTCGTCGTCGGGGCTTTTGCCGCCCCGGCTGGGGGTGATGTCTTGCCGGGTCACATGGACGCCGGTCAGGGTGCCGCCGGGGATCGCGGCTACCAGTTCGCAGGCCAGGCGCAGGGCATCGTCGCCGACGCCAGTGCCATCCACGGTGACCATCACGCGGTTGATGGCGCGGATGTATAGGTCGTCGCGCACCAGCAGCATCGGCCGGGTCGACAGCTGAAACACGTACTGGCTGGCGCTGTTGCTGAGGATCGCCTGCAGCCGGTTCATGCCGCGCGAGCCCATCACGATCAGATCGGCATCAAGCTCGTCAGCAACTTTGAGCACCGTGGTCTTGGTGTCCCCCTGGCGGATCAGGGTGTTGACCGTGATGGTGTCGAGCCCCATGCGTTGGATCGCATCGCTGAGCAGGCCTTGGGCCCGGGCCAGGTGATCCTCGACGTTGGCGCTGCTCTGTTCGCCGACCACGTGCAGCAGATTCACCCGGGCCTGGGCGGCCGGCGGGATGGCGCGCAGCATGCGCACCATCTCTTCGACATGACCCTGGCCGGAATCGGCGATCAGAAGGTTGCGGAACACAGCAGGATGCGGAAGCGCGATGGCAGCCTATGGCGCAAGTCAGGGCCCGACCTGCCGTTTGAAAACCATGGTCACCGAAACCTTCGCGGCCAGCTTTCCCTGGCTCCTGCAGCGACGGGTGCTGCCCCAGCACACCGATCACGCCGGGGTGATGTGGCACGGCGCCTATCTGGGCTGGCTCGAAGAGGCGCGCATCGAAGCGCTGGCGCGGGCGGGCCTGGCCTACAGCGACCTGTCGGACCGCGGGCTCGAGCTGCCGGTGGTGTCGCTCACCATCGACTATCGCCAGGCCCTGCTGCACGGCGATCTGGTGCGTCTGGAAAGCCAGGTGTTGCCGCGCCAGGGGGTCAGGTTGCCTTGGCGCACCCGGTTCGTGACCGCTGCCGGCACCCTGGCTGCCGAGGCCCTGGTGGTGCTGGTCCCCGTGGACCTGAGCGGCGGCCCGGGCCAGCGGCGGCTGTTGAGGCGGCTACCGGATGACCTGGCCGCAGCGGTGAATGCCCTGGAGCGGGGACCGAGGTAATATCAGTACAGATGTACTGGTTGCGTTGATCGTTTGTCCCTGGGGTGATCTCGATGCTCGTGGGGCTGCGTGGTCCCCGCAGGAGCGGCTGTGGTGGTTGCTGTGGAGCCAGGTTCCGGGGCTGGGATTTGGCAGGCTCTGCCAGCTCTGGGGGGTGTTCGGCAGTCTGGCGGCGGCGTGGGCCGCACCTCGCGAGGCCCTGGCGGCGGTGCCGGGTATCGGGCCGGCCCGCCTGGCGGCGATTGAGCGCTGTCGGCGGCGGGGTGGGGACGATCCGCTCGCCCCGCTGCGCCATACCGGGGTCTTGCTGCCCGGTGATCGGGCCCTGCCCGCGGCGGTCAAGGCCCTGGTCAGGCCCCCGATCCATCTGTACTGGCGCGGCCGCGGCCAGCTGTGGTCGCCGTTGCGCCGGGGGCTGGCGGTGGCGGTGGTGGGCACGCGCCGGCCGTCGGTGCATGGTCTGCAGATGGCCGAGGCCATCGGTCATGCCCTGGCCCAGGCGGGTTGGCCCGTGGTCAGCGGCCTGGCCGAGGGCATCGATGCGGCGGCGCACCAGGGGTGTCTGCGGGCTGACGGGCGGCCCATCGGGGTGCTGGGCACCCCCCTGGATCGGGTGTATCCCAGCCATCACGCTCGCCTGCAGCAGCAGGTGGCGACCCGTGGTCTGCTGATCAGCGAACAGGCCCCGGGCAGCAGGGTCTGCGCAGGCCATTTTGCCGCCCGCAACCGATTGCAGGTCGCCCTGGTGCGCGCTGTTGTGCTGGTCGAATGCCCTGAGCCCAGTGGTGCCCTGCACGCGGCTCGCCTGGCCTGGGACCAGGGCCTGCGGTTGTGGGTGGTGCCGGCCGATGCCGCCAAGACGTCGGCTGTCGGCAGCAACCGTTGGCTGGCGGCCGGCGCGGCGCCCCTGCTCAACCCCAGCGATCTGATCGCCACCCTGGGACCGGGGCCGCTGGCGGCAGGGTCTGGGCCACGGCCCGCATCCGGGCTCAGGGCAGCGGCTCCAGCGGCGGCTGCGATCGCTGCCGATCAGGCCTTGCTGGCGGCGGTGGGCAGTGGCGCCTCGCTCGAGCAGCTCAGCCTGCACCTGGGCCAGGCCGCGGCCCAGCTGATGCCCCGGCTGCTGGCCCTTGAGCTGGCGGGGGTGCTGCAGGCCGAGCCAGGCCTGCAGTGGCGACCAGCCTGATGGCGCCAGCAGCCACACTGGAACCAACCCAGCCCTGTGCGGCAACCACGCAGCTGAGCACCCCCGCGACCACCACGGCCCAGGCCTTGCTCGCCTGGCGTCGCCAGCAGTTGGCGGGCCATAGCCGCCCGCCGGCCCTGCTGCAGTCCAGCCTGGATTGGCTGCTCGACCTGGGCGCCGGTGTGGGCTGGCAGCAGCTGCAACAGCTCCACCTGCGGCCCGATCAACCCGTCGTTCTGCAGCGCAGCCTCGATGAGCTCGAAGCCCTGTGGCAGCGGCATCTGGGCGAGGCGGTGCCGCTGCAGTACCTGCTGGGCCTGTGCCCCTGGCGCGACCTGACCCTGCAGGTGGGGCCAGGGGTGTTGATCCCCAGGGCTGAAACCGAACTGCTGATCGAACTGGCCCAGCAGCTGCTGCCAGTGCCGCCGCGGCTTTGGGCCGACCTGGGCACAGGCAGCGGGGCAATGGCCCTGGCCCTGGCCCGGGCCTGGCCCCACAGCCGTGGCCTGGCCGTCGAGCTGTCACCCCCCGCCCGAGCTGTGGCAGCCCGCAACCTGCAGGCGGCGTCCCAGGTGCAGCTGCTCGCAGGCAGCTGGTGGCAGCCGCTGGGGCCCTGGTGGGGACAGCTGGAGCTGGTGGTGGCCAATCCGCCTTACATCCCCGCTGCGGTGTGGGCCCAGCTTGAGCCCGTGGTGCGCGAGCACGAGCCAGCCCTGGCCCTGGCGGCTGGGGTCGACGGCCTTGAGGCGATCCGCCAGATCGCCGCAGGCGCCGTTGCTGCCCTAAGCCCCGGCGGTTTGTTGCTGCTGGAGCACCACCACGACCAGAGTGAGGCGGTTCATGATCTGTTGGCTGCGGCGGGGCTTGTCGCGCTGGAGCGTCACCGCGATCTTGAAGGGGTCTGGCGCTTTGCCAGTGCCCGGTCACCGCAGCCGCCGCAGCCATGACCTCCGTTGTTGACCCCTGTGCTCTGGCTGCGCGCCTGCAGGCGGGTGGGGCGGCCCTGTTCCCGACCGACACCCTGGTGGCCCTGGCGGCGTTGCCTGATTACGCCGGCCAGATCTGGCAACTCAAGCAGCGTCCCCCCGATAAGCCCCTGATCCTGATGGGGGCCGATCTGGCCCAGCTCCAGCAGGTTGCCGGGGTGCAGTGGCCCGCGGCTGCCCTGGAGCTGGCGCAGACCCATTGGCCCGGGGGGCTGACCCTGGTGCTGCCGGCAGCCGGCCCCCTGGTCGGGCAGCTCAACCCAGGTGGCAACAGCGTTGGGCTGCGGGTGCCGGCCTGCGCCCTGGCCCAGGAACTGCTGCGGTTGAGCGGTCCCTTGGCCACCACCAGCGCCAACCGATCGGGTCAGCCGGCCGCTACCACCGCCGACGAGGCGGCGGCGTGGTTTGGCGAGCAGGGCGTGCCCCTGCTGGGGCCGTTGCCCTGGCCTGCGCCTAGCGGCCAGGCCAGCACCGTTCTGGCCTGGCAAGCGGGCCACTGGCAGGTGCTGCGCCAGGGCAGCGTGCGGCTGTAACCCGGTGTGCCCGGTGTGCCGTTGCCCAGAGCGCAACCAATGCTGTACTGGAGACGCCACTAATGCAGCGCCGGTGCATGGCAGCCCTGATCCTGACGGTGAGCCTGGGTGTGGCGGTGGGGTACTGGCTGCTCGAACCCCTCACCGCTGCGTTGACGCCCCTGGCCCAGCTGCAACCGCTGCCGTGGTTGTTGTTGGTTGGGCTGATGTGGGTGTTGTCGGCTCAGCGGGGGCCACAGGCCTGAACATCTGCGGCGCTGGTGGTCTGGTCATAGCGCACAGCAGCACATAGGTGCACAGGCCGCTACCCACAGCCTGCAGACCTGGGCCATACCAGCGCGCCAGTCCTGACATTGGCCTCCAAGGTGCAGGCCATCAATTTCGTTTGCTTTGGCATTGGCGTCGCGGCGACCTGCAGAACTGCTGCACGTCTGCCTGCGCTCGGTGGCGCTTGGTGCGGCAGCTGTTGCATAGCGAGGTCAATCCCATCACTCACAACCAGATCGAGACGCCTTGCAATACCAACCAGATCCAAAGGGTTTGCCAAGACGAAGAGGGGCTGTCATGGCAGGCCACCGTGACGATGCGTCACCGCGTGAGGAAGTGTTGACAAATGCTGACATGGGTCATGCATGTGCCGGCGACGCCCTCGCGGAGGCAGCGCGAATGGGGGAGTCGCCGACGCGTCCAATAGGCTTGAGGTCTACAATTCTGTTGTGGATGGCTTGTCTGGTGAGCGTTGAGGCCGAGTGTTGACATGGGCCTTTTGCAGGGCTTAAGATTAGGTTCAGTTCCCAGACACTCAACCATGTCCGAAGAACAACTCAAGGCTTTTCTGGAAGCGGTCAATACAGATCCAGAACTGAGAGAGAAGGTCAAGGGTGCTGCCGACCTTGATGCCGCTGTGGCGATTGCGAAGGAGGCTGGGTTTGATGTGAGCAAGGAGGATTGGCTCAAGCATCAGGCTCAGCAATCCTTGAAGATGAGCGACGAGGATTTGGAGAGGGTGGCTGGGGGAACTGGTTATGATTGGAATGATCACTATGACGGATCCACACAAGGTAATTCGTGCGATGCGTGCTGGTGACGGGGGATATTGTCATTCCTGCTTCTGCGAAACCCCTGCAACTGCAGGGGTTTTTTATTTCTTTAGCGACCTTCGATAAGCCCCAAAGGTGATCCGATGTCTGGCGCGATCACCCCTCAATTAATGCCTCTTCGCGCTTCAATTGACAACACAATTTCGCGAGCCACAGCAAAGTCAAGCCTCTTCCTCCTCCGCCTCTGCGATTAAATCTATTGCCTGACGCATTCGCTAAAAACTTCCCTCCCTAATGCCATCGCAAATGTTATTCGTGGTCGCCAGCCTGTAACCGATGAGGTCGGGGT